>CAEZUI010000001.1_pt1 | contig 29914 bp, 24 predicted proteins | sample 7264441 | NCBI WGS metagenome assembly CAEZUI01 (sample SAMEA6813826, study PRJEB35770) | uncultured Candidatus Planktophila sp. | biome: Freshwater; feature: Freshwater reservoir; material: water | place: Czech Republic | collected 2016-04-20 | depth 0.5m m
ATATAGCCCTACTCGATCTACGGGAATCCATTTTTCTCGGACGACGCCACCATCGACGACGGTAACTGAACTTTCGCTGCGAACCTGACTTAAATGCACTGTGCGAATTCTTGCTGCGGAAACTTCGAGAGCTTTTCGAATCTCTGGATCGAGGTCAATGAGAGCCTGGTTGATTACGTGGGGATCAACCTTAATGGACGCAGGAGCTACACCATCAAATTCTTGGGCAAGGGCGATAAGGTCACTTTCATTACCGTTGCGCACTCGTTGCAGAATCGGCTCGATTGCAATCATCGCCGATGCAATATCAAGGCTCGCTCGAGGAAGTTCTCGCTGATATTGACCTTTGGTCAACCGCTTTCCTCGAAAATCTACGCGACGCAACATGGTCGTATTCTACTTTGTATCACGTTCGGGATGCGAGGCGATTTAGCCGCGAACGATGCATTCAACGCCCAGAATAGCCTTTAAATCCGCGCTCAGACTTGGCGAAGTGGTGACGAGAGCATCTACCTTAAGAGTTGTTGTTTTGCTCTGTTCGACAACGTGGAGATGAACTTCGCGCTTGCCAGGATGAGACTTCAAGATCTCTTTCATTCGCTCAACAATCGGAGGCGTTACTTGCGAAGCCGGCAGCGAAATAATTAGCGGACCTGTCGGCCCACCTGTGATATCTGGCATTGTCATTTCGAGAGCGGTAAATCTCACCTGCTCATCTGTACGAGAGAAGCGCCCACGAATTACTACAACTCTATCTTCGGAGAGCGACAACGCATATTGATTGTAAGTATTCGCAAAGAAGAGAGCCTCAATGGAGCCCTCAAGATCTTCAATATTTACTACAGCCCAGGATGCGCCTTGGCGAGAGACCTTCCTCTGCACACCTGTAATCAATCCACCAATGGTGATTACGCCATCAGCCATTCCATCATCAAGAAGAGCGCTGATGGACATATCTGTATGTGAGCGAAGAACATGTTCCACACCCAAGAGCGGGTGATCGGAGACATAGAGACCAAGCATCTCGCGTTCAAAACTCAGCAGAGTTGCTTTGTCCCACTCAGTCGCCGGAATATCAATCTCTAGACCGACTACATCACCGCCACTTTCGCCACCGAAGAGATCGAACTGACCGATAGCCTCTGCACGTTTTGTCTCGATTACAGAATCGATAGCCTCAAGATGAATTGCCATCAAGCCTTTACGAGGATGGTTAAGTGAGTCAAACGCACCACCCTTAATGAGAGATTCAATCGTCTTCTTATTGCAGACCTGAGCATCAACCTTTGCTAGGAAATCGCCAAATGATGTAAAAGCTCCCTTTGTTTGACGAGAACTTTTAATTGATGCAACAACACCTTCGCCGACATTTCGAATTGCAGCAAGCCCGAATCGAATATCACTTCCGCGCGGGGTGTACTCAGCATTTGATTCATTGACATCAGGCGGCAGAACCTTAATTCCCATACGGCGACACTCAGATAGGTAGAGCGCGGACTTATCTTTATCATCTCGAACTGAGGTGAGCAGAGCGGCCATGTATTCCGTAGGAAAATTTGCTTTCAGGTATGCGGTCCAGAAAGAGACAACTCCATAGCCGGCGGAGTGAGCACGGTTAAATGCATAATCAGAGAAGGGAATAAGAACTTCCCATAATCGCTTGATAGCCGCCTCGGAGAAGCCATCTGCTTTCATACCTGCTTCAAAGGGAAGGTATTCCTTATCCAGAATCTCCTTGTTCTTCTTACCCATGGCCTTACGCAAAAGATCTGCGCGGCCAAGTGTGAAGCCAGCTACTTTTTGCGCAATCGCCATTACTTGTTCCTGATAGACGATGAGTCCGTAGGTATCACCCAAAATATCGTGCAGAACTTCGGAGAGCTCAGGGTGAATTGGTTCTATGGGTTTGCGACCATTCTTTCGGTCAGCGTAATCGTTGTGCGAGTTTTCGCCCATAGGGCCAGGGCGATATAGGGCAATAACAGCTGAGATATCTTCGAATGAATCCGGTGACATCGCACGGAGCAACGATCTCATTCCGCCACCATCGAGCTGGAAAACACCCAGAGTATCGCCGCGCGATAAGAGCTCAAAAGTCTTCTGATCCGACAATGGAAGATCTTCGAGCACTACATCGATGCCTTGATTTTCTTTGATATTTGCAAGAGCATCATCGAGAACAGATAAGTTTCGAAGGCCAAGGAAGTCCATCTTGAGCAGGCCAATAGCTTCGCAAGCGCCCATATCAAATTGAGTGATAATCGCACCATCTGCTTCGCGACGATGGATTGGAATAACGTCAAGAAGGGGATCGCGCGAGAGAATTACTCCTGCTGCATGCACACCCCATTGACGTTTTAGGCCTTCAAGTCCGCGTGCAAGATCTACAACTCGCTTGGAATCGACATCCGTTTCATAGAGCAGACGGAATTCACCTGCTTCGCCATATCGAGCATCTTTTGTATCAAAGACTCCGCCTAAAGTAATGTCCTTACCCATTACAGATGGCGGAAGAGCCTTGGTGAGTTTTTCGCCAATTGCATATGGGTAGCCAAGAACTCGAGTGGAATCTTTGAGCGCTTGCTTAGATTTAATCGTTCCGAAGGTAATGATTTGAGCAACTCGGTCTTCACCATATTTATCTGTTGCATATCGAATCATCTCCGAACGACGACGCTCATCGAAATCCAGATCGATATCGGGCATTGAGATACGTTCTGGATTGAGGAATCGCTCGAATAAGAGACCGTGCTTAATCGGATCAAGGCCAGTGATGCCGAGAGAGTATGCAACTAGAGAACCTGCCGCAGAGCCACGGCCAGGGCCAACGCGAATGCCGACCTTCTTCGCATGATTGACCAAGTCTGCAACTACGAGGAAGTATCCAGGGAAACCCATCTTGATCATTACATCAAGTTCAAAATTTAGTCTCTCGATATAGGCAGGAGTAACACGCTCGCCTAGCTTTTCATGAAGACCTCGAAGAGATTCAGATCGCAACCACGAATCTTCACTCTCCCCCGCTGGAACTTCAAAGCGAGGCATCAGGTTTTCACCCTCTCGCAAGGTGACGTTACAGCGCTCTGCAATAAGTAAGGTGTTATCGCATGCGTCTGGGTTATCTCGGAAGATGTGGCGCATCTGCTCTGCGGTCTTTACATAAAATTCAGAGTTGTCGAATTTGAATCGCTTCGGGTCGGCGAGCGTTGAACCAGATTGAACTGATAGCAACGCCTCGTGAGCTGCAGCATCCTCGTGGAATGTGTAATGAAGATCATTTGTCGCAAGGAGCGGAAGTTTGAGCTCTTTACCGAGTTTAAGTAAGTCAGCCTTTACACGGTTTTCGATTTCAATATCGTGATCCATCAGTTCGAGATAGAAATTTGCTGCTCCGAAAATATCGCGATAATCACTTGCAGCATGCATCGCCTCTTTGTAATTACCCATTCGCAGGCGAGTTTGAATCTCTCCACCAGGGCATCCAGTAGTTGCAATTAGCCCATCTGCATACCTGCTGAGGAGTTCGCGATCCATGCGGGGCTTGTAGTAATAACCTTCGAGGGAAGCCAGGGAAGATAAACGAAAGAGATTTGAAAGGCCCTGATTATTCTCAGCCAAGATGGTCATATGCGTATATGCACCGCCGCCTGAAACATCGTCTTCTCCGCCGTTACCCCATTGGATTCGCTTCTTCTCGTGACGAGATTCCGGGGCGACATAGGCTTCAATTCCGATAATCGGCTTCACGCCAACTTTTGTAGCTTGCTTATAGAACTCAAATGCTCCAAAAACATTTCCATGATCTGTCATTGCGATTGCTGGCATACCCAATCGAGCAACCTCTTTAACGAGATCGCCGACGCGCGCTGCTCCGTCGAGCATCGAGTACTCAGTGTGCACATGAAGGTGCACAAATGAGTCTTGCGTCGATGCCCGTGAAGCTGGAAGCTCTTCAGATGACATGGTGGAGGAAGAGTAGCCCCTTAAGGCAGAACGGCATCGGAAAGCAACGCCAAGGAACCTTCAAGGTCAGCTGGATATGCAGCGTTGAGCACCAATGCCTCGCCCGATACCGGATGGTTAAAACGAAGCTCAAGAGCGTGCAGCCATGGACGGCGCATGGCGAGAGATTTACCTAACACTGGATCTGCGCCATATGTCGTATCTCCGACGAGCGGATGGCCTAATGCAGAGAAGTGCACTCGAATCTGATGTGTGCGCCCGGTCTCCAATTCAACTTTCACCATTGAGACGGATCGGTAGTATTCAATAACTTCATAGTGAGTGATGCTCTCTTTACCATCTGCAACAACTGCGAAACGGTGATCTTGTGTTGGATGTCTATCAATAGGCGCATCAATAGTTCCCTCGTTGGGATCCATATGGCCTTGGATGAGTGCGTGATAAGTCTTCTCAACTTCACGTAAACGAAACATCTCCTTGAGCGCCAGATATGCGCGATCAGTCTTCGCGACAATCATGAGTCCAGTTGTTCCAGCATCTAGTCGATGGACAATTCCAGCACGTTCTGCAGGACCGCTTGTAGAAATTGTGTAGCCAGCTGCGATAAGTGCACCTATCACGGTGGGACCAGTCCATCCAGGTGCAGGATGAGCGGCGCAGCCCACTGGCTTATCAACGACAACGATTTCGTCATCGTTATACACAATTGTTAAACCTTCCATAGGGGTAAGTGGAATTGGATCTGCACTTATTTGCTCTGGCATCAATACATCAATCATCTGCCCTGCAGTAACGCGCTCAGATTTTAGGAGAGCTCTTCCATCACTGGAAATATCGCCATCATCAATGAGGCGGACAATCGTTGTACGGGAGAGTCCCAATACGCGAGTGAGTGCGCTATCAATTCGTTCCCCGGCAACTCCTTCAGGAACTATCAGCGTGCGATGTTCTCTACTCATACTCTGTGCTCTTCTCTGTCGCTATCGGACGCACATTGCGTATGGTCAGTATGCCAGCAATTACAGCTGCCGTTGAGATTGCAATATCTGCAACGTTAAAGACTGGGAAATTGGGGAGCTCTATCCAATCAATGACATGGCCGTAGAGAAATCCAGGTTCGCGAAATATACGATCGGTGAGATTCCCAAGAACTCCCCCTAGGACTAGGCCGGCAACGAGCGCCCAGCCACGTGAGGTAATGCGAGGAGCGTAGAAGAGAATAAATCCCATAACCGCAAGGGCGAGTGAGGTGAAGACGATGGTAAAGCCAGTTGCCATACTAAATGCGGCACCGGGATTGCGCAGTACAGTGAATTGAAGGAAGTCACCGAGGATTTTTTGAGGCGAAGATGAGAAGTTTTCTAGCGCCCAACTTTTTGTAAGGAAATCTATAGCCCAGATTGCGAGGGCAGAGATAAATAATCGAGTGAGTGTAGGAGTGCGGCGCACTTTAGCGCCGCTCTTCTTTCTGCTTACAGATCATGCAGAGCGTTGCTCGTGGGAATACCTGAAGGCGAGCTTTTCCAATGGGTGACCCACACACTTCGCAATTTCCGTAACTCTTATTGTCGATTCGCGATAGTGCGCGTTCGGTCTGCAAGACCATATCTCGCGCATTAATGACGAGTGACATTTCATGTTCGCGCTCAAATGTTTTAGTTCCTGAATCGGCCTGATCATCACCAGCGCCATCACCAGCGTCTGCAATAAGATCTTCCATCTCCAGTTCGACTGTTGCAAGTTCAGCCTTGAGGCGAAGTAAATCCTTTGTAAGTTCAGCGCGCATCGCTTTAAGTTCTGGGGCGCTCCATGCAGCTTCACCCTCTGCCGCAAGAACAGGTGTAGGTGCAGCTCGAAGCGGCTTAAGCGGCGCAACTTTCTTTCCACTCTTTATCGGCCGTGGTGGAGGCGGCATTACCAAGCGACGTTCTTCGACGACAGGTGCCGCTGTTGGTGCAACAACTGTTGCAACAGAAACTGTCTGAGACTTTTCATCTACCGTCAGAGTGGCCTTGCCCACTTTGGTAGGAAAGGAACGGCCTGTGACAACTTTCTTAACAGGAGCGCTCTTCTTTACTGGAGCTGCCTTCTTTGCAGGAGCCTTCTTTGCAGGAGCCTTCTTTGCAGGAGCCTTCTTTGCAGGAGCTTTCTTCGCGGGGGCTTTCTTTGCAACAGCTTTCTTTGCAACAGCCTTCTTTGCAGGAGCTTTCTTCGCGGGGGCTTTCTTTGCAACAGCCTTCTTTGCAGGAGCAGCCTTCTTGGCAACTGCCCTCTTGGCGAGAACCTTCTTCACTGCTTTTTTGACTGACACGCGGCGCACCTTATTCCTTTTTATCTCCGTGCGCCACCTACGCCACGCACTGACCACACGGTCTGAGCGTGAGAGCGAACATTGGAAGATGGTTTAGACTGCGAACGTTAAAAACTGTAAGTAATATGGCAGTGAAGAGGCAATCACCTTGGAGCCAGTCGGAAGATACGTTGAGAGATCAGCGGGTAGAACCGGCCCTTACGGATATGAAAGTGGTGTGCCAGATATTGGCCACAAGGCGGGTGGTACCGCGAGCCCTCAGGCTCGTCCCTCCATGAGTGATATGGAGATTTTTAATGAGTCAACCACGCAGCCTCTTTAACGCTATCCCTGCGCAGATTGATCTGCCAGCGATGGAGCATGCAATTTTAGATTTCTGGAGCAGCAACCAGATTTTTGAGAAGAGTCTTGCATCGCGCGTCGGCGCTCCAATGTGGACTTTCTACGAAGGCCCTCCCACTGCAAATGGAATGCCAGGAACGCACCATATTGAGGCGCGTGTATTTAAAGATGTCTTTCCTCGATATCAAACCATGAAGGGCAAGTACGTCTCGCGAAAGGCAGGATGGGATTGTCACGGACTTCCAGTAGAGATTGCAGTCGAGAAAGAACTCGGATTCACAGGCAAAGCTGATATCGAGAAATTTGGTGTTGCCGAATTTAACGACAAGTGCAGAACTTCAGTAACTCGTCACGTTGATGCATTTACTCGCATGACTGAGCGAATGGGCTTCTGGGTAGATTTTGATGAAGCGTATTGGACTATGGCTCCTGAATATGTTGAATCAGTCTGGTGGAGTTTAAAAGAGGTCTGGAAGAAGGGCCTCCTTGTGCAAGACCATCGTGTTGCTCCGTACTGTCCTCGTTGCGGAACAGGACTTTCAGATCACGAACTCGCGCAAGGGTATGAAACTGTTACCGATCCATCTGTCTTTGTTCGTTTCCCAATTACATCAGGTGAGCTACAAGCCCTCGGCGCATCACTTCTTGTCTGGACAACCACGCCCTGGACGCTCGTCTCAAATACTGCGATAGCGGCACATCCCACGGTTGATTACGTTGCAGTTCGTACTACCGTTGATGAAGTAAGTGAAGTTCTCGTTGTGGCAGAGCTTCTTTTGAGTTCGGTAGCTGGCGAGCATGAGATCCTAAAGAAGTTTAAGGGCTCAGATTTAGAGCGCATTACCTATCAACGCCCGCTCAATTACATTGATATTCCGGATGCTCACTTTGTCATCATGGCCGATTACGTCACCACTGAAGATGGAACTGGCCTTGTACATCAAGCACCGGCATTTGGTGCAGATGACCTTGCATCATGCCGTGCTTATGGATTGCCTGTCGTTAATCCAGTTGCACCCGATGGAACATTTCTCGGAGATGTCCCTGTAATTGGCGGGCTTTTCTTTAAAGATGCAGATAAGCCGCTCGTCAAAGAGTTGAAGGCAAATGGCACTCTCTATAAGAGCACTCAATATGAACACTCCTATCCTCACTGCTGGAGATGCCATACCGCTCTGATTTATTATGCTCAACCATCGTGGTATATCCGCACGACCTCAATCAAAGATTCACTACTGCGCGAAAATGAGAAGACACATTGGTATCCAGAGACAATTAAAAATGGTCGATATGGCGATTGGTTAACGAACAATATCGATTGGGCTCTTTCTCGAAATCGCTACTGGGGCACTCCCCTGCCGATCTGGCGTTGCGAGAACAAACATGAGATCTGTATTGCCTCTCTGGCAGAACTTGGTGAACTTTCAGGTCAAGAGCTCTCTACCCTTGATCCGCATCGTCCATTTGTTGATGACATTACCTTCGCCTGTACAGAATGTTCATCTACGATGAATCGCGTTCCTGAAGTAATCGATTGTTGGTATGACTCTGGCTCAATGCCATTTGCCCAATGGGGCTATCCACATAAAGAGGGTTCAGTAGAGAAGTTTGAGGCTGCCTATCCTGCTGACTTTATCTGCGAAGCAATTGATCAAACGCGTGGATGGTTTTACACACTCATGACTATTGGAACTCTCGTCTTCGATAAGAGTTCATACGAAAATGTGCTCTGCCTTGGACATATCCTTGATAAAGATGGCCGAAAAATGAGCAAACACTTGGGCAATGTTCTAGAACCAATGGCTCTGATGGATCAACATGGCGCAGATGCTGTTCGCTGGTACATGTTGGCAGCTGGCTCACCTTGGGCATCCAGGCGCGTAGGCCATGAGGCAATCTCCGATGTTGTGAGAAAGACCCTTCTGACATATTGGAACACAATCTCTTTTCATGCTCTTTATGCCCAAGCTTCTAATTTCTCCCTTGATCAGAGCCCTCCACTTTCAGAGCGCTCAATCATGGACAGATGGATTCTCTCCGAACTCAACTCTCTCATCCTCGAAGTAGATAGGGCGTATAGCGACTTTGATACTCAAAGCGCCGGAAAAGTTCTCGCTGCCTTTATCGATGATTTATCGAATTGGTATGTCCGCAGATCTCGACGACGCTTCTGGGATGGAGATGTTGCAGCGCTTGCAACTCTGCACGAATGTCTAGAAACCTTGACACAACTCTTGGCGCCGATGATCCCGTTCATTGCAGAACGAACATGGCAGGATCTCATACGTGTAGCAAATCCATCTGTTGCTCTCTCTGTACACCTCACCGATTTTCCAGTTGCAGATCAGGCGTTAATCGACCTCGAACTCAATAAGCAGGTCGCCATGACTCGGCGAGTAGTCGAATTAGGACGCGCTGCTCGAGCTGAATCCGGAGTCAAGATTAGACAACCACTCCAACGCGCGCTGATCTCTGCGCAAGGTTGGTCATCTCTTCCAGTCGAGATGAAAGAACAGATCTCTGATGAGCTAAATGTCCTTGATTTAGCCGATATTGCAGATGCCGATGGAGACCTCGTTGATGTCTCCATAAAAGCTAACTTCAAGAGCCTCGGTGCGAAGTACGGTAAAGCGGTACAAGATGTGGCAAAGATTATCGCCTCAGAAGATGCAGTCTCATTAGTGAAACTTTTGCGCGCATCAGGTGTAGCTACTGTCGGAGTTTTCGAAATTGGTCTCGAAGATCTGGTTATCACCGAGGTGCCTAAGAGTGGGTGGATGGTGGCAAGCCATGATGGCGAGAGTTTGGCGCTGGATTTGGCGCTCTCACCTGAACTTATCGCAGCTGGCCAAATTCGAGAGATTATCAGAGCGATTCAGGAACGTCGCAAGAGTGACGGCTTTGAGATATCAGATCGTATTGAAGTTAAATGGAATGCTTCGGATTCACTCGTCGAAACGTGGTTATCGGGTGCCCAACATATCTCTGATGAAGTTCTTGCACTATCGATGACGCGAGATCTTGATATCTCCTATGGCGAAGATGAGCTCGAATTTGGATTTGAGCTAAAGAAGTACGCCGATTAGCTTCTGAAGAGTATTGATTGCAAAAATCAATACGATAAAAGATAAATCAAGTGCAACGCCACCTATTCGAAGTGGCGGGATGAATCGTCGGACGAAAGACATCGCTGGTTCTGTTACGGAGTAAATAACTTCAAAGAGAGCCATCACCAGTGAATTGGGGCGCCAGTTGCGGGCAAAGATTCGAATGTAATCAATAACAAGGCGAATAAAGAGCGCTACTTCAAAGAGGGTCAGAAGTTGAAGGACGATGCCTTTGATGGACATGCTAAGAAATCAGCTCTGGTTGAAAAATGTTGCTTGAGCTGCACTCTTATCTTCATTGCTCACATTGACATTAGCTGGTGAGAGAAGAAAAACCTTGAGGCTAATTCGTTCAATACGACCATTGAGACCGAATACAAGGCCGCTAGAAAAATCTACGAGGCGCTTGCGCTCACTCTCTTCCATATCATCTAGGTTAATGATGACTGGATTTCCTTCACGGTAATACTCGCCAACTTTACGAGCCTCGGAGTAAGAGCGAGGTTGCAAAGTAATTATGTTGTAAGCGTTGTTCTCTTCGACAGCTGTCGATTGAGGTTGAACCAGAGCTGTGCGCGATCCTACGACTGTGACCCCAGTAGGTTCTGAAGAACGGCTAGTCAGGTCGCGAGTAGTTTTCTTTTCAGTAGGTAATTCGACAACCTCGTGGCTCTCATCGGAATCTACAAGACCGAGAAAACCCATAACCTTATTAAGCGCAGATGACATACGAAAAGTTTACTAGGGGTAGGTGCGCTTACCGAGGATTTTGCTCCCCACTCGAATATGTGTCGCACCATGTTCGAGGGCCAACATGTAATCCTGACTCATACCAGCCGAGAGTGAAGGCGATTGCGGAAATCTCTCCTTAAATCCTTGATGAACTTGGGCGATCTTAAAAAAGGCAGTTGACGGCTCCATAGTGACGGGAGGTACGCACATTATCCCTAGAAGATTTATGCCAGAGAGCGCAGATATAGCCTCAGCCATTTCCAGTAACCCACTTTCTGGAACTCCCCCTCTCGCCGGATCACCATCTAGTGAGAGCTGGAGAAAGAGGTCAATAGCCCTGCCATCTTCTGAGAGGGTGCGTGAGATTTTCTGGGCATGATCGAGCGAATCTAACGAGTGCAGGCAATGCGCCCAGCTCAGAATCGAGCGAATTTTTTTACCTTGAATCTCTCCCTGATAGTGCCATCTGGCAGATACAGCTGGTGATTTATCTATGCCTTCCTCATTGCGGTTCTCTCCAAAATCGCGAACACCAAGTGAGGCGAGAATTTCTACATCACTTACAGGGTAAGTCTTTGTGACGACGATGAGAGTGGGCGAATATGAGGCTATCTCCTCTTGCACGCTCACAAGGGCGGCTGAAACTTCTTCCTGGCGAGTGCTCATAGCGAGATTATTCCTGCTTGGCGACCCGTGATTGCATCTCTTCGGTAGGAGAAGAGATTGTGACTCTCAAAAGTACATTCGAACTCATCGATACATGCAATTGACTCAGATTTGAGGAGCGCACGAAGAGCAGCTGGTAGATCGAGGGCCGGCGTGTTTCTTTCAGTTCGAGAAGCTGCAAGAGGATGTAAATCGCTTACTTCACTAAATATTTGATCTGAGACTTCATAGCAGCGCCCGCATATTGAGGGACCAAGAATTGCGGTGATATTTTCAGCACCCATCTCGCGCATTACATGGAGAGCGCTTCGAGTCACATCATTCACTAGTCCTCGACGTCCAACATGCACCGCTGCAACAGCAACGTCAGATTTAAGAAGAAGTGGAATGCAATCCGCGACCATCACGGCTAGACTAATTCCAGGGATACCCGTGACAAGAGCATCTGCAGTTGGTTCTTCATCGCTAGGCTCTTCGACAATTACAACTCGGTTGCCATGCACCTGATTCATGTATTGAATACCAGCAGGATCTGCACCTATACCCAATGCAACAATCTCTCTATTGCGACGAACATCCTCAGCGCGATCGCCGACATGCAGGGCTAGATTGAGAGAGGCGAATTCGCCCTGGCTTACGCCACCAGTGCGCTTTGTAAAACGAGTGCTCATTGCGGCACCGTACTTCACTTACTTCATGAAGTCAGGAACATCAATCTCGTCTTCAGAAACAAGCTCTTCAAATGTGATTCGCTTGCGCCCTTGAGAGCCGTCGAGATCAAGTGCTACCGAGAGCGGGTCATTGGATGGAATTGGATCTGCGACCCCAGAGAGAGTTGCAGCGTTTATGGAAGGCATTTCAACCTTCTTTGGCTCTCCCCCAGCAAACCCGGCGGCAATGACAGTGATACGAACTTCATCACCCAAAGCATCATCGATTGTAGTTCCAAAGATAATTCGTGCATCAGGATGCGCTGCAGATTGAACAAGCTCGCACGCCTCATTGATTTCGAAGAGACCTAAATCAGAGCCACCTGCTACAGAGAGCAGAACCCCCATCGCTCCATCTATTGAAGCTTCGAGAAGTGGGCTTGAGATAGCTAGCTCAGCAGCGCGAGCTGCGCGGTTCTCTCCGCGGGCTGAACCAATTCCCATGAGTGCTGATCCGGCATCGGTCATAACGGTTTTGACATCTGCAAAGTCAAGATTGATAAGTCCTGGCTGTGTGATGATTTCAGTGATTCCCTGAACGCCAGAGAGTAGAACTTGATCTGCGCTCTTGAATGCATCAAGTGCGGTGATGTTGCGATCTGAAATTGCAAGAAGGCGATCGTTAGGAATAACAATCAGGGTATCAACGTGCTCGCGGAGTGCATCGATTCCTTCATCTGCTTGACGAGTTCGAATTTTTCCTTCGAATGAGAATGGACGGGTTACTACACCAATTGTGAGTGCGCCAAGTTCGCGCGCAATTTTTGCAACGATTGGAGCGCCACCAGTTCCTGTGCCACCGCCTTCTCCTGCAGTCACAAACACCATATCTGCGCCACGGAGAATCTCTTCAATTTCTTCTGTGTGATCAACAGCTGCTTGTCGACCTTTATCAGGTGCTGCACCAGCACCGAGTCCCTTAGTAGAAGCACGACCAATATCAAGTTTTACATCTGCATCACTCATTAACAAATGTTGTGCATCTGTATTGATTGCGATGAACTCGACTCCCTTGAGTCCAACTTCAATCATGCGATTGATTGCATTTACTCCACCTCCGCCGATACCGACGACCTTGATTACGGCGAGATAGTTCTGTGGTGCAGCCACTTGAAGCCTCCTTAAGAACTGTAAACCCTCTCTTGAGAGTCACATTTCTAATCACTTTGTTGGTCGCAAGGTATGGTGTTCGAGAGGTGTAATCAAAAACCAACACGAGCCAATATCTACACCTGTCGTAGAGGGTTTATTTCACGATAGGTGCATGAGGTGCTGATAGATCAACCATCGTAATATCTTTATTCTCGGGAAGTTCCAAAAGTGCGCGATATACCTTTACTTTAAGAGCCATATCTTCACTTGATCCCCACTGAATCTTTATCTCGCCTCTTCCTCTTTGATGGACTGAGGCAATTGAAGACTCGTGGTTGGCGTACATAGAAAGGAGAGAGTTGCGCAAATCTCCGGGTAGTTCTTTGAAGAGCTCGATAGCCAGAAGTCCCAGCTGGGGATTTGATGCACTTACTTCGGGAAGATCAGATGGCGTTCCAGTGGGAAGGTCGAAGAGTGTTCCGCCCTTATCGAGCGCTCTTCCTCGATAAATTCCAACCGCTTTTCGCGGGGTAATCGTTAGCCGAATTTCACCTCGAAACCAATTTCGCTCAAGTTTAATTGCACTAATCCAATTCAGCGATGAAAGCCTCGTTGAGACTGTCCGCGGTTCTATTCGAGCCAATTTATCGCCAACTGAGATCTGAGCTTTATCAAGTATCAGAGTTTGAGAAACGCCTTGTGGGGTACCCGAGAGATAGATTGTCTTGACTTGAAATACTGGTGAGAATGCAAAGAGATATGTCAGAGATGCAAAGAGCAGAAATGCAACCATAGCTACTTTGGTACGTTGTCTCATCTCTATTGTGACTCAAAACGTTTTCTGAGACCCTCGGCAATAATCGGAGCAAGTGAGTTCACATCTCCGGCGCCCAAGGTAAGGATGAGATCGCCGGGTTTAGCTAACTCAATTACATGGTCTGTAGCATCAATAAAATTGGGAATGAATTTTCCATGCTTCATGAGATCTGCGATGAGAGAGGAGCTCATCCCTGCAATTGGCTGCTCACTAGCAGCATAGATTTCGAGCAGAGTTACATCATCTGCCTTATCAAGGGTGCTGGCGAACTTCTCTAGAAATGCTTTTGTGCGCGAGTATCGATGTGGTTGAAAAATCACAATGATGCGACCAGTATCTACATATCTTCGCGCCGCATCAAGAGTTACTTCAATCTCGGTCGGATGGTGGCCATAGTCATCGACTACGCGAATTCCATGCACAGTAGCCTTGAGTTCGAAACGACGACCTGCGCCGCGGAAAGTTGCGAGTCCAGATAAGAGCTCGGTAGCCGGCAGATTAAAGGCAAGTCCCAGCGCGAGCGTGGCCGCAGCGTTGAGGAGATTGTGCTGACCTGGCACGTGCAATTCGATAATGCCAACAACTCTTCCTCGCCACAGCGCCCTAGCACGCGATCCTCCTGGAGTGAGCTCTATCTGATCGATGTGCAAATCTGAACTCTCATCAGCGCCATATGAAATCGAGGTGCAGTGTGTAGTTGCTATACCAAGTACGCGAGATCCGGGATCGTCATTGCAATAGATGAGGAATCCATCAGGTGCGATGGTTGCAACGAAACTTTTAAACGCCTGCGTTACCTCAGCTTCTGATTGAAAGAAATCTACATGGTCGTGCTCTACATTCGTAACAATCGCAGCTCGAGGGTGATATTCCGTAAAGGATCCATCTGACTCATCCGCCTCGGCGATAAAGAAATCTCCGCTTCCGCGATGAGCATTTGCCCCAGATGCTGTGATGGTCCCACCAATTGCGAAAGATGGATCTACTCCGCAGCTTTGAAAAGCTACTGTTGCCATAGATGTGGTTGTTGTCTTGCCATGAGTTCCAGCAACGGCAATCGAGATATTCTCTTCCATAAGTGATGCAAGTGCTTTTGCGCGCCTCATCATGGGAATAGCGAGCTCTCGCGCCCTAATAAATTCAGGATTGCTTGGTGAAATTGCTGTCGAGTAAATTACGATATCAACACCTTCACAGTGGCTACCTTGGTGGTCTCGAAAAATTCTTGCGCCGAGCGCTTCTAGCGCGCCGAGAACAGATGAGTCTTTAGAATCCGATCCCGAAACTTCAATCCCATCAGCAATCGCGATCCGGGCCAGGCCGCTCATTCCAGATCCACCGATTCCAATAAAGTGAATTCTCTTGCCCCGTAATGAGCTCATCGACTTTCCGCTGCTTCTTTAATCATCTGCACAATCTTATCCGCTGCACTAATTCCGAGAGTCTCTCCGCCTGAGTCAACAAGAGAACTTTTCTCAAGGAGACGGGGAAGATTTGCTTCAAGCCACTCAGGAGTGAACTCTCGTTGATTAATAATCTCGGCGCGCGATTGCGACACCAACGATGCGGCGTTGAGTGCCTGCTCTCCATTGCCCACTGGTAGCGGGATGAATAGTGCGAATCTTCCCAGAGCAGCGAACTCTGCACATGTGACTGCCCCGCTTCGAGAGATCACAATATCTGCTGCCAAATAATGAAGCGCCATCTCTTCGATATACGGGAGAGCAACATAATGGGAGCTACTTGCAGGAACAGGGTTATTTCTACCCACTCCGTGAATTATTGAAATTCCGAGCTCATCGAGTCCGGCTCTCGATGAATCAATCACTGAATTGATTGCTTGTGAGCCTTGAGATCCACCAAAGATAAAGAGGATCGGTCCAGATTCAGATAGGTGATATCGAGTGCGAAGAACCTGCTGAGCGTTGAGACGCGCTGATGACCAATCGGGTGCCGCGCTAGTGAGTGCAGTCAAGACATCAGCTCTCAGTGGAAGCCCTGTAAGGGTTGCGCTCTTCAACTTTCCTTTACTAATTGAATATGAAATCGCGCGCCAAGGCGTGAGGTGCGCGCCGATGCGATTAGCCCATCCCGGTTTAGCATTTTGTTCATGAATTAGAAAAGGAACTCGCTTGAGAAAAGCTGCGCAATACATGGGAGCTGAAACGTAGCCTCCGAAGCCAATCGCGCAATCAACTCCCTTGAGAGCGCGCATGGTCTCGCGTATCGATGCGGCTAATTTAAATGGTGTCATGAGCAGAGTGGCGCTTAGGTGTCTCGGAACTTCAACTTTCGGTATGAGATGAAGTGCAAAGCCAGCGGCGGGAATGATTGAGCTCTCAAGGCCGCCGGCTGTGCCGAGGAACAATAGCTCTGTAGATGGGTCCGATTCTTTGAGCGCCCGACCGACTGCAAGGGCTGGCTCAACATGGCCTGCCGTTCCGCCACCCGCTAAGAGAACTTTCATTACATCCATCCTGCTCGCACGAGACTTACTTCTTTGAGAATCGTTTGACGAGCGCTGACGAGATTTCTCGATCGCGCAGGCCTACTCCTGCTACAAAACCTAATGCAAGGATTGTCGTTAGCAACGCCGAACCGCCATATGAGAGCAGGGGAAGAGTCACACCGACTACAGGGAGAACGCTAATTGCGGTTCCAATATTGAGAATGGCTTGAATTCCAATCCAACATCCGATGCCAGCACATGCATATCGAGAGAATGGGTCTTCTGCTCGAAGTGCAATTCTAAATATCGCGTAGATAAGGGCAGCTAACAGGAGTAGAACAGAGAGAGTTCCAAGAAGTCCTAACTCTTCGCCAATTACCGAAAAAATGAAGTCTGTATGCGCTTCTGGGAGATTTCCCCATTTCTGTCTACTTCCGCCTAGGCCCGCTCCAAAAACACCACCGCTGGCTAAGCCCAACAAACTATGAGCTGGCTGCCAACCCGCAGTTTTATACTGAGTTGGATCAAAGGGATCGAGGAAGACGAAGAAGCGCGCACGACGATATGCAGAAGATGCAATACCGATTGCTAATCCGATACTGAGAATGCCAGCGACGATACCCATCTTCTTAAGATCCATACCTGAAATAAAGAGTAGGCCAGCCATAATCGCGCCCACTACCGCGGTAGTTCCAAGGTCACCACCCTGCATCAGAAGGGCCATAGCAATCAAAAAGCCTGGTGCGATAAGTGCCGGGGCATTGATCTTGAACTTCTCATTACGTTCTTTGCGAGCGAGAATAAGGCTTGCCCACAGTATGAGAAGGAATTTAACAAATTCACCAGGCTGTACATCGACAACGCGCAGATTAATCCAATTTCGATTTCCATTGACCGTCTTGCCTACGCTTGGAATTAATACCAGGGCAAGTAGACCAATTGAAATAATGAGACCAAATTTTGCAATCAATTCCCAACGTTCAATAGAGAGTCGCGCTAAAGCAATGGCCGTTGGAATAGCCACCACGAGAAATATAAATTGCCGAATGGCTACCGCAAATGCATATCCCTTTGTATCAATCGCATGAATTGAAGAGGCAGAGAAAACCATAATGAGTCCCAGTAGAGCAAGGATCCCCGTGCTGACTATCAGCATGTAGAAATGATTGACCGGAGTATTGAGAAAGGAAATTCTGCTCTTACTTTTCATTAATCACTACCTTCTTTACTGCTTCGTGGAAGCGATCGCCTCTATCTCCATATGAATTAAATTGGTCCATAGATGCGCATGCTGGCGCGAGAAGAACTGCATCGCCTTCGCTAGCTATATCCCGCGCTGCACGTACGATCGACTCCATGAATTGATTCTCAGTAGCCCCCTTGGAATAATCTTGAGGTGGGTCGATAAGATAAATGGGTAACTCTGGCACTCTCGCCCGGAGCGCGTTTTCAATCAGCGCACGATCTTGGCCAATGAGAATTGCCGCCTTGAGTCGACCAGACACTCGATCGACAAGAGGCTCCATAGGTGCCCCTTTAGCAAGACCTCCTGCAATCCAAATCACCGACAAGTGCGAAAGGATGGAAGCAGCAGCGGCGTGAGGATTTGTTGCCTTTGAATCATCGACCCATTTCACGCCATTTATCACCGCAACTTCCTCAATCCGATGTCGTCCGGGTTTGAAGGTTACGAGCCCGGCGCGAATCTGTTCGTGATTAACTCCAATGGTGCGGGCAAGACCTGCTGCAGCAAGAGCGTTGGACACTTGATGTGGGACGCTAGGCGTTATTTCCAATAGTTCGGCGAATAGGGCAGCCTCTTGCGAATCTGCCACGAAAGCACGGTCAACCAGAAGCTCTTCAACAATTCCTAGCTCGCCCGGAGCAGGTGTATCTAGTGAGTAGAAAATCTTTCGACCGAGCCAATGTGATGTTCTGGTCACAACTTCCCCATCACCTGCATTGAGAATCGCGGTGGCTGACTTATCAAGAATAGAAATCTTTGCTTGCGCATAAGCTTCAAAACTTCCATGCCAATCAACATGATCATCTGCAATATTAAGAATTGCGGACGAGGTGAACTGCGCATCTTCTAACCAATGTAATTGAAATGACGAAAGTTCAAGAATGAGATAGTCATAATTCTCTGAAGCATTCACACTTTCTACGACCGTCTTGCCAACATTGCCGCAGGCAGTTGCTGAGAAGCCAGCGGTTACAAGAATGTGTTCGACCATCTCTACAGTTGTTGTCTTGCCATTTGTTCCTGTAAGTGCCAGCCACTTTTGATGAGGAGCTCTTTCGCTCTTGATAGACCAGGCGAAATCGATTTCGTTGAGAATCTCCTTATCGTTAGCTTTCGCTAAAAGCACTAAAGGGTGGTCTTCGCGCCATCCCGGAGAGATCATCAGCGCATCAAAATCATCAGCACTCACTCCACGTGGATCTATAACTTCATAGCCCTCAACGTGAATTACCTTCTCATCTGCGAAACAAACTTGCGCATCTTTGGCAGTTAAAGCCTTAGCGACTGCGATGCCGGTTACACCTGCACCGGCGACGAGTATCCGTTTATCAGCGAGGTTAAGATATGAGTGAATTGCCATGGCGAACTCTTACTAGCTTCCTACCCATTGGGTGTAGAAGAGCCCTAGGCCAAGTGCAACGCTTAGTCCAGCGATAATCCAGAATCTGAGAACGATCGTAACTTCACCCCAGCCCAATAACTCAAAGTGATGCTGCAGGGGTGCCATCTTAAAGAGCCGCTTGCCACCGGTAATCTTAAAATACAGTCGCTGCAGTATTACCGAGAGAGTAATAATCACAAAGAGGCCTCCGAGTGGCACCAGAAGAAGCTCCACTCGAAGAGATGTTGCAATTCCTGCAAGTGCACCTCCTAGCGCAAGCGAACCAGTGTCACCCATAAATATCTTTGCAGGCGAGGCGTTCCACCATAGAAATCCTGTACAAGATCCTGCGAATGCTGCCGCCAATACAGCCAAATCAAGTGGATCTCTTACCTCATAGCAATTTGCGCTGCTTGAAATTGCACAACTTTCGCCAAATTCCCAGACACCAATCAAAATGAAAGCAATAAAAGTCATCACTGATGCACCAGTTGCAAGTCCGTCAAGCCCATCAGTTAAATTCACGCCGTTACTTGTAGCTGTCACCATAAACGCTACCCATGCAACCACGGCAACTACGCCCAGAGTTATGGATGTATCTCGCACAGTTGAGAGCTGAAGACTTATTGGCGTAAGACCATCCTTATCCGCGAATTGAAGTCCGAGATAACCAAAGATTGAAGCGGCCACTACTTGCCCTAGAATCTTATGTTTGCCGCTGAGTCCATCAGAGTTCTGTTTAGTAATTTTCAGATAGTCATCAATAAATCCAACCAGACCGAGCGCAATAACGAGGCCAAGCACCAAAATAGCTGAAATGCTTACTGTATTTCCAGTAATGAGGTGTGCAATGAAATATGCAGCGAAAACGGAGAAAATTATGATTAGGCCACCCATGGTGGGAGTTCCGCGCTTTACGTGATGTGAAGAAGGCCCATCATCTCGAATGAATTGCCCATATCCTCGACGCGCTAGCGCCTTGATGAGTAGTGGTGTACCGAAGAGAGAGAAGAAGAGCGAGAGGGAGCCCGCGATCAAGATATCTTTCATGACTTGTCCGCCGTTTCATTCTCAATCTTATTCATCCAGAATATTTCTATCGCGTTTGCAAGTTCTTCAAATTTTTCGGAACGTGATGCTTTGATGAGCACAACATCCCCTCTATTCACATAAGCAAGCAGCTCTAGAGCCTGACTCTGATCTCTGCAGATATGCAGTGATGTGCTTCCAGAATCGCTCAGCGCTCCTCCATACTCTGGAGAGGCGATTGCGACCAAGTGATCAATGCCTATCTCTGAAGTAAGGGTGCCAATAGAAGCGTGCTCTGCTGGAGAAGACTCGCCGAGCTCCGCCATCTTTCCAATAAAGGCCCAAGACTCACCACCTCGCTCTTGAGATAGATGCGCAAGGGTCCGAAGTGCAGCCTCCATGGAATCTGGACTGGCATTGTAAGAGTCATTGATGAGCAATAAGTCAGGCAACTCGTGTAGCTCCATACGCCATTTGGCGTGCGACTGTGCGATTGAGAGAGCACCGGAGATCTCCTCCGAATCCATTCCCAATGCATGCGCGATAGTTGCTGCGGCAAGTGCATTGGCGATTTGATGGGCTCCTAGAAGTCGAAGTGCAACGGGAGAGCGACCATCTGGTGTAACTAAGTCAAAGTGAGCACGACCATCACGAAGTTCGATATCAGCAGCACGAATATCGTCGTGCAATTTTTCACCGAAGAGGAAAGTTTTAGAGGGATGAATACTCTTCATCTGGGGGGTGAAAACATCGTAATCACCCAAAATGGCAATTCCCTTACCTTGTAAACCGGCAATCATCTCTGATTTCGCCTGCGCGATATTTTCTATTGAACCGAATTCACCGAGATGCGCGGCTGCCACTCGCAGTACAACACCGATATCTGGTTTAGCAATTGAGCAGAGATAGGAAATATCACCAATGTGTCGAGCGCCCATTTCAACAATACAGAACTTGGTCTCTTCATTGCACAATAACAATGTGAGAGGGACGCCTAATTCATTATTGTGATTTCCGCGCGGAGCGACGGTAGCATTTTTTCCGGAGAGAACCGAAAAGAGCAACTCCTTTGTAGTCGTCTTACCTTGCGATCCGGTAATGCCAATCACTTTCAACTCAGGCAACTGTTCTCGGACATAACGAGCCAATGCAGCTAGCGCGAGGGTTACATCTCCCACAACGATGCACCGTTGTTCAACCTGATGATCAACTAAGGCGAGCACTGCTCCATGCGCAAATGCATCGCCGATAAAGTCATGGCCATCAACATGCTCGCCCTTCAAAGCAATGAAGATTGATCCTTCCACGCAGGAAGCAGAAGCTATATGGGCTGGAGCGAAAACTAAGGCGTCGTCCCCGTAAAGCACTCCCCCAACAATCTTTGCTATCTCACTCGCTTTTAATGTGATCATCGCCCGGCCTCGATTGCCAGACTCTCGATTGCTAGAGCAAGCTCAATGCGATCATCGAATGGTGTGGTGAGACCGTTAATCTCTTGTCCGCTCTCGTGCCCTTTGCCAAGAAGTAGAACTGTGTCGCCCGGCGCTGCCTGTGAAATTGCAAAGTTAATTGCCGCTCTTCTATCTTCGATGATGCACGATGGCTTCTCAAAATTTAAATGTGAACTCATTTGCTTTAGAATCTCAGATGGATTTTCGCTACGAGGATTATCGCTAGTAAAGATTGCAATATCAGAATTATCGAGTAGCGCACTACCCATGAGCGGTCTCTTTGAATTATCACGATCTCCACCACAGCCCAGAATTGCAATCACACGACCTGTCGTGAACTCCCGGGCGGCGCGCAAAACATTTGCAACAGCATCAGGTGAATGTGCGTAGTCGACTATCGCACGATATCGCTGCCCTAACACTAAATTTTCAAGGCGACCTGCCGCTCCATTTAACTCTGGAACAACGCGTTCAAGCTCGAGCGGGTCAACTCCACATTCAAAGGCGATGGCGATAGCCATTAGTAGATTATCTAAGTTGAAACCACCATGCATCTTTGTGCTAGAGGCAATGAGAACTCCATCTCTTCCCCTCATAGTAAATTCATATCCAGCTGAAGTTGAGGTGATTTCTTCGTAATGCCAAGTAGCGCTCTTCTTACTCCGAGATAGCTCAACCACTGGAATTTCGCTCTCTTTGGCAAGCGTATCCCCATAGTGATTATCGATATTGATAAATCCTAAATCTGCATATTCGAATGTAAAGAGTTTCTTCTTTGCTTGAAAATAGTTGTCCATATCCCCATGAAAATCAAGATGATCTTGCGAGAGATTTGTGAAACCCACAATTGAGAAGTGGCTACCCACTAAACGCTTCAGTTCGAGCGCATGGCTTGAAACTTCCATCACGAGATTACGCACATGCCGTTCTGCCATAACTGCTGCAAGTGCTTGTAGCTCTGGCGCTTCAGGCGTCGTACGTACGCTTTTGATGCGATCGAGGCCGATGCGGCTTTCTACAGTACCTATGAGTCCACTTTCGCGACCAACTGCCATAAAGATTTGGTAGAGCAATGTGGAGACAGTTGTCTTTCCGTTCGTTCCAGTAATTCCAATACTCTGCATAGAACGAGTGGGGTCTCGATATAGCGCAGCTGAGAGCTGCGCTCCGGCTTCGCGAGGGTTCTTTACTACTAGCGTTGGCAGCGTTGCATTGATCTCTGCCCCTTCCGAATCTGTCAAAACTGCGACGGCACCCCGCTTTTGTGCACTCTCAATGAACATTGCCCCGTGCGCGTTCTTGCCTGGCAGCGCGAGAAAGAGATCTCCAGCTTCAACATCTGAATCTTGAGATGCGATTCCTGAAAACGAAATTTTCTGAGAGTTTCTCACTTCAGCGGAAAGCAATTGAGCGGCTTCATCAAGAGTCAGCCTCAGCGGATTGATAAGCCTTTGCATCATCGCGAACTCGCTGGAGTAATCTTCGTACGCTTGAGTTCGGCTTGAGTCAAAGCAACTTTCGTAATTTCTGTGCCGGTTGGAGCAATGTGTTCAGATTGAAGTACGAAAGTCATAACCTTTTTAAAGACTGGACCGCAAAGAACACCACCGAAATGTCCATTGCGAGGGCGCTGTAGAGTCACACTGATGACATAACGCGGGCTATCTGCCGGTGCAAAACCAATAAATGATGCGGTGTATCCGCTGTACTTTCCGGTAATCGGATCTACACGCTGAGCTGTACCTGTCTTTCCAGCGACTCTATAACCCTCAATAGCGGCACTTGGCGCGGTTCCATGTGAGGAAACAACACTCTCCATCATTATGCGCATCTGTGATGCAGTCGATTCACTAATTGCACGGACACTTTGGCGTTTAGCTGCTGGCGTGAAATGTCCCTGTGCATCAGAAGTGCCTGCAATAACCGTTGGTGAGACTCTTACTCCTCCATTTGCGATTGTTGCGAAGACACTTGTTGCCTGCATTGCTGTTACCGAGTAACCCTGTCCAAATGCAATTGTTGGAGCAGAAGTTCCTGACCACTTATCTACCGGGAGTAATAGCCCTGAAGATTCTCCGGCAAGACCTGATCCGGTTTTGCTGCCAATGCCAAATTTTGTCAGGTAATCATGGAGTTTTTCACTGCCTAAAGTCTCGCCTACCTGAATAGAACCAGTATTACTTGAAACCGCGAGAATTCCAGTTGATGTGAGATGTTGAAGTGGATGCTTATCATGATCTTTAAATGTCTTTCCCGCTCTATAAAGCTTATATGGAACATTAAATACAGTCGTAGGAGTAATCGTTCCTTCTTCGAGCGCTGCTGCCATCGTCATTACTTTTCCTGTTGAGCCAGGTTCATAAACATCTTGTACCGACGGATTTCGCATCAACTCTAGTGAGACGTTACTGGTGTGATTAGGATTAAAAGTTGGGGCAGTTGCGTGAGCAATAATCGCTCCGGTACTTGGATCCATAACAATGACAGTTCCATTTGCAGCACCTGAACTCTTCACTGCTTCTGCAATTGCTTTTGCGGCAATCCACTGAACATCACGATCAATTGTGAGGCGGACAGTACTACCAGCCTCTGGAGCGATAATTTCGCTCTGCGAACCTGGAATCTCAGCACCGTTAGCTCGAGCATATGAATATCGCCCAGCTACTCCGGTGAGAGTTGAATTTAAGCTTGATTCGATTCCAGAAGCACCAACACCATCTGCACGTACAAAACCAACGAGAGATGATATCAATTGTCCAGATGGGTACTCTCTTACATAAGATCTTTCTGGGAAGAATCCTAGAATTCTCTTGTCGTAATCTTTTCCATCAAGTCGCGCATTGTAACTTTCAATCTTCGAAGTCAGAGTTGACCACAAGGCAGGATGTGCATTTTTTAGAACCATCGAATATTTCTTTTTTCCAGTAATTGAAATCTGCACTTCCTCTGGGGTGAGGCCCAGTATTGGTGCTACAAAGGCTGCCGTCACAGCTGGATTATCAATCTGTGTCTGATCTACAACGATGCTAATTGCCGAAACGCTACGAGCAAATGTCACTCCGTTAATATCTGTAATCTCACCACGTTCTGCTTGAATAGTGCGAGTAGTCTCCATTTCATCGACTGCTCGAATTGTGTAGTCGCCCGCTTCGATAACTTGTACTCGAAAGAGCTGAAGCGAAAAGAGAAGTAACACGATGAAAAACATCCTGATAAGCGCCCAAATACGTGTTTTCGCCAGATTGAGATTACCCACGCGCTACCTCCGTGGGTGTGAGGTCAAGAAAAATTGCCGACTCTGAAGGCGTCATGCCCAGCTTTGCGGCGGCTCTAGCGAGAGCATCTGGTGCAGCGTGTGAATCAATCAGGCGGTTCAGTGCATCCCGTTGATCCGCAACTGTCTTCGCCTCCACTTTTAGATTTGAAAGAGTAAAGGCATCCTGCGCAAGCAAAGTGTGAATACCCAAAAGTGCTAAGAGACCGAGAACTGTGACTGATGTGGCAAAGATTGCAAAATAGCGCCGACTCGCTTCTTGAGCAACGCTCATCTTGGGAAATGTTGCATAAATAACTTGAGCGGTGCGATCAACTACCTGTCGCTTGATACCGACTGAAATTTGTGAAGTAAGTGTCGTAGAACGAGCTTCCGCGCTTCTCATGCAGCAACCCGTTCAATCGCACGAAGACGGACGGATGCTGATCGCGGATTCTCTTCGATTTCGAGATCGCTTGGCTTCTCACTTGAGTTAAATACGAGAGAGAATTTCGCAGCATATTCGGGGAGCTCGATAGGGAGCTCGCGTGGACTCTTTGAAGTTGATGCCTCTGCGAATATTTCTTTAACAATTCGATCTTCAAGTGATTGAAATGACATCACAACAATTCGACCACCAATGTTGATGCTTTCAAGCGCTTGTGGGAGTGCACGCTCGATTGCACCAAGCTCATCATTGACCGCGATACGCAGCGCTTGAAAAGTTCGCTTTGCTGGATTTCCACCAGTGCGTCTTGTAGCTGCAGGGATACTCTCTTTGACCAATGTAGCAAGCGCTACTGTCGAAGTAAACGGTGCAATAGCACGCTGTTTTACTATATTTTCAACGATGCGAGTTGCAAACTTCTCTTCGCCATACACTCTCAAAATTCGAACTATCTCGCCAGGTGCATAAGTGTTAACGATTTCTCCAGCTGTGATTCCTCGGCTCTGATCCATGCGCATATCTAGTGGCGCATCATGAGAGTAAGAAAATCCGCGTGCGCCTTGGTCCAGCTGCATTGATGAGACACCTAAATCGAAGAGCGCACCAGAGATGTGCTTAAAGCCGTGTTCTGCAATGACATCCGAGAATGAATCAAAGACAGCATGGGAAGATTTAAATCTCTCACCGAAAGGAGCGAGGCGAGTACGTGCTTTAGCAAGCGCATCAAGGTCGCGGTCGATTCCGATGACGGTGAGGTTTTCAAAGCGTTGGAGAAGGGCTTCGGTATGGCCACCAAGTCCTAGCGTTGCATCAACTATGACTGGGGCTGTGGTTGATTCAACCGCAGGGGCGAGCAGAGATACACATCGATCACGCATCACAGATATGTGTTCCACTTACTCCCCCTTTCCTACTTGCTTTCATCATTACTTTCTTTTCTTCACTCATCTCTGGTCACCGCCGGCCGACGGATTTATATCGATAGCGACGCCGGGGAAGGGGCGCCGCTGTCGGCCCACACTGATGTGATCAAGTAGTGCTATTGGGTCGGCGGTGGCCACAGATGAGTGCGGCCGTTCTTATTTGATTTTTATTTAGTTATTATTTATTTGTTATGTAGTTGTGAAAGTTTTTTGCTGACGATCTAGAAGAGTCCCGGAAAAACTTCTTCAGATACGTCAGCAAAAGTTGATTCGCGATCTGCTAGATATGCACTCCATGCGGCGCTATCCCAGATTTCTACGCGGGTATTTGCGCCAATAACGACGCACTCTCTTTCTAGGCCTGCATAACTACGAAGTGGTGCAGGAATAGTGATACGACCTTGACGGTCTGGAATTTCATCGTGTGCGCCGGCGAACATCACGCGCTGGTAATCGCGGGCAGCCTTTGCAGTCACTGGTGCTTGGCGCAGAGTCTCGGTGATGTGGGCAAATTCAGTTGCAGGAAAGACATAGAGGCAACGCTCTTGACCTTTAGTGATCACAAGGCCTGGAGAGAGCTCATCACGGAACTTGGCAGGCAGAATCAAACGGCCCTTCTCGTCAAGACGAGGTTCATGGGTTCCCAAGAACATTGATTTCACCACCTTCCCCAAGGTATGAGCGTGTTTTCCTCGCTCAATTCCCCACTTTACACCACTTTCCCCCTTTTTACACCATTGTGAGATAAATTTTTGGGCTTTCCCACCACCCCCCTCCACTCTGCCTCCCCTGAATCAGGGCGCAAAAAAACCGACCTGGTGAGGGTCGGTTGGGTGAGCAGTGGGCGAGCGCTTATTCGAAGTTGCGTTGATCCCATCGATCTTGGAGGCGCTGATTCAAGCTAGAGCGTGGCGACTTTGCCTTAGGGCTCTTTCCTGAGCCTGCCATCGCTGAAGGTGTGCCGATACGGTCAATAGTTAAAATGAGTCCCACCAGCGCCAGGATAAATCCGGCAACGCCTACGATGAAGAAGGGGGCAATCACTCCGTAGAAGAGGCCAGTCAAGCCTGCGATGAAGAGGGCTAGGCCTTTGAGCAGTGAGGGTGACTTCAGACGAGCGGTGCGAGCTGAACTCTCACTTGAAAGGGCGCTCTGCAGACGCGGGTCATCAGAGGCGAGAGCCGCCTCCATCTCTGCAAGTAAGCGTTTTTCACGCTCTGTAAGACCCATAGCTCTAAGGATAGAACAGTTATCACTCCGCGTCATCTTTTTCTTCGCCACCCTCTATGAGCCGTCCAGGCCGCACACTGGCAGTGCCAAAACGAGCGTGGGCGCGGTCTATAGCGCTATCTGCCTCACGCCATCCCTTCTCGCGCGAGCCGAGCATCATCTGTTCGGGGGCTCCCCCTTGGAGATTCTCCAGAGTGACCCCCACCAGGCGCAGCCTCGCTCTATCGATCTTCAGGTTCTTATAGAGGGTGCGGACAACCTCGTAGATCTCTTGGGTACTATCTATCGGCAGTGGAAGTGTTTTACTGCGACTGATGGTGGTGAAATCTGCAAAGCGAACTTTAATACCGATTGTCTTGGTAAATAGTTCTCGTTCGCGCAATCGCGATGATGCCTTCTCGGTAAGCCTTAAGTACTCTCGCAAGATCTCTTCCGGATTTTCAAGATCAACTGCAAATGTTTCGGCGGCGCTAATACTCTTTTCGGGTTCATCATCGCTGACTTCGCGAAAGTCTCGTCCCCAAGAAAGTTCGTAGAGTGAAGCACCAGCGGCTTCACCGAGCGCCCGAATAAGTGTGGCGCGAGGAGTCTGCGCAATATCGCCAATAGTGTGAAGACCCAATCGTTGCAACGACTCCCCCGTCTTTGGCCCTACTCCCCACATTGCAGATACCGGAAGTGGGTGGAGGAATTCAAGAACGCGATCAGGTGTTATCTCAAGGAGCGCATCCGGTTTGCAATGTTGCGATGCAAGCTTTGCAATAAATTTTGATTCGGCTATTCCAACAGAGCAGGTAATTCTCTCTTGCTCGAGCACCTGTGCCCGTATCGCCGCTGCGATTTCGCGACCTGTGCCCAGTAGTTTCTGGGCACCTGTTACATCAAGAAATGCTTCATCCAGTGAGATTGGTTCAACCTTGGGGGTAAAGGATGCAAATATCTCCATCACTCGTGCAGATATCTCTGAATAACGATGATGTTCTGGTGGAACGAAAATTGCATGAGGCGCCATCCGCTGCGCGCGCCCTACCGGCATCGCTGCTCTAATTCCAAATTTACGGGCCGCATAGTTTGCAGATAGCACAACTCCGCGAGCACCTGCTCCCACAACGACAGCTTTGCCGCGAAGTTCTGGGTGATCGAGTTCGGCGACAGATGCATAGAAAGCATCCATATCTACATGCAGAATTGTCGAACTCATATCGCCACATTACCTCGTGCTTGCCACTTATCGTAAGCAATGCGTAGATCCCACACTCCTGTTGCGCGAAGGGAGATGCCTCGTTCTCCGGTGCGGCGAGTAGTACCACGCACTAAGAAGATTGATGCCGAATAAAGAGTCTGGGCATAGCTCTCTTGGCTAAGAACATCAGGGAAGAAAGTTGCATCGCTACATCCATATCCATCATCGAGAGAGAGAAAGAGGACTCTCTTTCCAGAACGTACCGGTGGAGATTGCAGGGCGACCTTTACTCCTGCAACAAGTACCGAGCTGTTGTTGCGTTGAGCAAGTAGATCACATGATCGCAGAGCGCCGATCTCGTTGAGGAATGTTGAGTAGAAAGAGAGGAGATGAGAGCTGATATCCATTCCTAGCCGAGAGAGTTCATTGCCGACCTTCTCTTCAATCTCCATCGCAGGCAAGCCACTGAGTGAGAGAGCTGGGGCTGGTAAAGCTAGCGACATCTGCGCACCGGAGAGAGCAGGGGCGCTAGCTTTTTGGAGATCGGCTAAGTGCAGTAAGAGATCGCGATGAGTGACTCCGTTCTTAATGTGAACTTCATCGAAGGCTCCGGTAAGAATCAAAGTCTCAATCGTTGGAATCGAGCTGCCTGATCTACGATAGAAATCTGCAAGATCTATATACGGCTGACCCTTTTCAATTGATTGAATTTCGGTAGCGCTTGCACCAGAGATTGCCGAAAGCGCGATTCGAATTGCAGGTAAGCCATCAACATCTTCGACACCATATTTGCTATGAGAGTAATTAATATCAAGGGGCGCTAGATGAACATCCATGCGGCGGGCTTCATCGAGCATCAACCTTCTGGGATACATACCTGGCTCGTGGGTAAGAACTCCAGAGAAGAAAGCTGCTGGGTAATGTCTTTTAAGCCATGCAGATTGATAGGTAGGTAGCGCAAATGCGGCCGCATGTGCTTTACAGAAACCAAAGGAGGCAAAGGCGCGAAGGATCTCCCACACCTCGGTGATAATTGATAGTTCATATCCCTTATCGACAGCTGCCGGGAAGAACCAATCACAGACCTCTTGTTGACCATCTTTGCTACCGAGCGCGCGACGTTTCTCATCTGCTGCAGCTAATGAAATCCCTGTCATCTGGGCGATTATCGAAATCACTTGTTCGTGAAATACAACAACCCCTTCGGTCTGCTCGAGAATCGGTGCGAGTGAGGGATGAATAAGGCGAGGTGCGGTAAAGCCACCACGCGCTTGTAAGAATGGACGAATCATGTCGCTCTTTACCGGTCCTGGGCGAAAGAGTGAGATATCGATGATCAGGTCGTTAAAGGTTCGAGGCTGAAGTTTGCCGACGAGTTCGCGTTGACCCGGACTCTCGATTTGGAAGAGCCCTAAGGTCTGAGTCGATTGAATGAGACTGTATGTATCAGGATCATCGAGTGGAATAGCATCGATATCAAATTTCGGATCATGGGTTCGTTGAATCTCATAGATAGCGTGCGCAATCGCAGATTGCATTCGTACTCCAAGTACATCGAGTTTAAGGAGACCAATATCTTCC
>CAEZUI010000002.1_pt1 | contig 23213 bp, 26 predicted proteins | sample 7264441 | NCBI WGS metagenome assembly CAEZUI01 (sample SAMEA6813826, study PRJEB35770) | uncultured Candidatus Planktophila sp. | biome: Freshwater; feature: Freshwater reservoir; material: water | place: Czech Republic | collected 2016-04-20 | depth 0.5m m
TGCCCGACGGTCCGTGGAGTAAGGCGTTGACCGATTAGCCAACGGGGTAAGAGTAGCCACGGCTACTCAGGAAGCCAAGTGGCTCGCTACACTTAAGCCACTATGGACCCCAACCCGGCTGGCTCAATTCTCGCCCCCATTGCCCTCGTACTCTTCCTGATTTTCCTCGGATCTCTCTTTGTCGCTGCTGAGATTGCGCTGATCTCGCTGCGCGAAAGCCAGGTCCGCCAAGTCGCCCTCCGAGGTCGTCGGGGGGCCAAGGTAGCCAAGCTCCACTCCAACCCCAACCGCCTCCTTGCTGCGGTTCAGGTGGGAGTAACCCTTTCGGGTTTTCTCTCTGCAGCTCTCGGCGCCGAAAAACTCGGCCAATTTGTTATTCCATGGCTGGAAGATCGTGGACTGAGCAATAAGAGCGCAAACACACTTTCACTTATTGGCCTGACGTTAATCATTGCTTACATCTCTCTCGTCTTTGGAGAGCTCGCCCCGAAGAAGCTTGCCCTATTTCGCTCAGAGCCAATTGCAATGTGGTCAGCGGGATTTATTGATTTCATCGCCAATGTATTTAGACCGATAATTTGGTTGCTTTCAAAATCAACAGATTTAGTCGTGCGCGCATTTGGAATTGATCCAAAGGAAGAGCGCTCGCAGATGTCGGAAGAGGAGCTCCTTGATCTTGTTGCAGGACATGCTGCTCTCACAGATGAAGAACGCGATATCGTGGAAGAAGTCTTTAATGCCTCCGAACGTCAGGTGCACGAAATCATGGTCCCGCGTACCGAGGTAGATTTCATTGATGGTTCACTGACAATTTCTAAAGCGATTGATTTAGCTGCCGAAAAATCTCATTCGCGTTATCCAGTAGTACGTGGTTCATCAGATGAAGTTATTGGCTTTATCCATGTACGAGATCTCATTGATCCTAGCCTTGCAAATTCTCAAGCGAAGATTCAAGAGCTAGCTCGGTCCATCATGTATCTGCCTGGCACTAAAGGAATTTTGCCAGCACTTACTGAAATGCGCGCGCAGCGTCAGCACTTAGCAATTGTTCTCGATGAGTATGGTGGCACTGACGGAATCGTCACTCTTGAAGATCTCGTTGAATGCCTGATTGGTGATATTCGAGATGAGTACGATGGCGATGAAGAGGATCTCTCTTCGGAGTCTCGAACAGGTGACTTTGAAGTCGACGGATTGATTTCACTGGAAGAGCTGCAAGAGCACTCTGGAATCGATATTCCCGAAGGACCTTATGAAACTCTCAGTGGTTATGTAATGCACTTCTTAGGCCGTATCCCCACAGTAGGGGATATTCTCAACGTAAACGGCGTGAGAATCTCCGTACTTTCTATGGAAGGTAAGCGTGTGGGAAAGTTGCTTATCTCACGCACCATCTAGCTGTTCATGCGAGAATAGCCTCATGAGTAAGAAGAGAGTGCTTTCAGGCATCCAGCCAACGAGTGACTCTTTCCACCTCGGTAATTACTTAGGCGCAGTAAAGCAGTGGGTTGAACTTCAGGATGGTCACGATGCTTTTTACTGCATCGTAGATTTACATGCCCTCACAGTCGAGACTGATCCGGCACTTCTTCGCAAGCGCACCTTGATGTCTGCTGCTCAACTATTGGCGCTAGGAATCTCACCAGAGAAATCAACTCTCTTTGTTCAATCACAAGTTCCACAACATAACCAACTAGGTTGGATTATGGAATGTATGACTGGTTTTGGCGAAGCAAGTCGCATGACTCAATTTAAGGACAAGTCTTCAAAGTCAGGTGCAGATGCAGCGCGGGTAGCTCTCTTTACCTATCCGATGTTGATGGCGGCAGATATCTTGCTCTATCAAACCGATCTTGTTCCGGTCGGTGAAGATCAGCGCCAACATATCGAACTTACCCGCGATATCGCAGCTCGATTTAATACCCGTTACGGTCAGACCTTCCAAATACCTGATGGATTTATCCTTAAACAGGGTGCAAAGATTTACGATATTCAAGATCCAACCTCAAAGATGAGTAAGTCTTCGGGCTCAGGTTCTGGCCTCATTGATATTCTCGATGCGCCAGAAGTGAATTTAAAGAAAATTAAGAGCGCGGTCACCGATGCTGGGCGAGAGATAAAGTTCGACGCCATCGAAAAACCGGGAATTAGTAATCTTCTGACAATTCATTCGGCTCTTTCAGGAACTTCTATCCCTCAACTTGAGCTCGACTTCGAAGGCAAGGGCTACGGGGACTTTAAATCAGCTGTGGCAGAGGTTGTAGTCGAATATTTCCGGCCAATTCGCGCCCGTACATTAGAACTTTTAGAGGACGAGGGGCACTTACTTAATATCCTCCATAGTGGATCCGAGAAGGCACGCGGCGTTGCCCAAGAGAGCTTAGAAACGACATATAAGAATTTGGGGGTAGTCCGATAATGAAGATTTTTTCAAAGGCTGTAATCGCCGTTCTTCTCCTCACATCTCTGGCAATTGCTCCGTCACAGGCGGCTCCATCCCTCAGTATCGGAATTGCCTATGACATTGGCGGACGCGGAGACCAATCATTTAATGATGCCGCAGCGGCTGGACTTGTTAAAGCTCAGAAAGAGTTCACATTTACTGTGGAGTCAGTAGTAACAGATGGCTCTAGCGTTGACCGTGAACGTCGAGTTCGCTCGCTAATTACAAAGAATTGTAATCCAATAATTGTTGTTGGTCCTGGCTATGCACCCACACTGCGCCTGCTGGCAATCGAATATCCGAACATTCAATTTGCGATACTCAATGATGCATCAGTTGATGCTCTCAATGTGACATCGCTGGTCTTTGCGGACTTACAAGGAGCATTTTTAGCCGGCTATAGCGCAGCGCTCGTGAGTAAGACCAATAAAGTCGCGATGATTGCCAGCCCGAATCAAAGCGATCTATACGAAAACGGATTCTCTGTTGGAGTAGCAGCAGCAAAGAAATCAGTAACCTCCATCATTAAATATGTGAACGGCTCAGAATCGCTTGCGACAAAGCAAGTGATGGCGGCAGGAGCTGATGTTATTTTTGTGGCCCGCTTAGGCTCTAGTTCAGATGCTTTTGATGCCATTGTGGCGCGCAATGTCGCAAAGCAGAAGCTAAAGAGTTTTAAAGCAGTTGGAATGATTTCAATCGAGCCAGATCAATATATTTCTTTAACTTCGGCCAATAAGAAGTATTTGTACGCTACCGTTGTGAAACGAGTAGATATAGCAATGTACGACGTTATTTCAAAGGCTATCTCTGGTGGTTTACTTCTTGATGTGCTCGATCCGAAAGCAGGAATTTACGGCTATCGCTATGGCATCACCGGCGGCGGAATTTCAATCACTACCTATTTGCCAGCGCTGACTGCATCTTCAAACGCTATCAACGCTGCGGCAGTTCAGGCGCTAAAGCTAACTAGCTAAGTAGCTCTTTAAGAGGTCCACGAAGCTGATCCAATAATTTCGTTGCCTCATCCTGGGTTGATGTAATTACCTCGATATAACACTTCATCTTTGCTTCAGTTCCGCTCGGGCGAACTATGATACGAATTCCACCAGAGAGCCATATGCGAAGCCCATCAGTAGGTGGGAGACCGCCGGCAGGAACTGCAAGATCATCAATATTTTCGACTGCGCGCCCGGCAATAGTTGTTGGCGGATTCTTGCGAATATCTTCAAGGAGGCGGGTAATGGCGCTCATATCGGATACGCGAATTGAAATCTGCTCTGTTCCATGGAAGCCCTCACGCGCCCACACCTCGTCAAGGAGGTCAAGCAAAGTCAGCCCATCGCCCTTGAGATCCGTTGCGATCTGCGCCAAAAACAGAGCAGCTGAGATTCCATCTTTATCATTGACTGTCTCTGAGTCAACTGCGTACCCAATCGCCTCTTCATAACCAAAGGAGAGATCTTCTATCTTTGCCAGCCACTTAAAGCCAGTAAGGACTTCTTGAAAATCAATGCCGTAATGTGCGGCAATCTTCTTCAACGCAGAAGAGGAAACAATTGAGTTGCCGAAGATTCCCGTGGGATGGGTTCGCGCAATCCATTCTCCGAAAATGACTCCAAGCTCATCACCTCGAAGCATGCGCCATCCGACTTTAGGATCATTGACAGCTGCTGCGCATCTATCGGCATCAGGATCATTTGCAATCACGAGATCCGCTCCGAAGTCACGTGCCTTTGCAAGCGCTAAATCTATTGCGCCCGGTTCTTCAGGATTAGGAAATGCGACTGTAGGAAAATCAGGATCTGGCGTGCACTGTTCGTCGACAAGGATAAGAGTGGCAAAACCGGCATGGTTAAAAACTCTCTGAACTATCTCGGTTCCGACTCCGTGCATTGCAGTGTAAACAATTTTGAGATCACCTGGACGAGGTGCGATTTTGACCGTACGAGAGATGTATGCAGAGATCTCTTCCTCACCGAGGACAGTCCAATTATTTCCGCGCGGCTGGCTCGCAAGAGAGGTAATGGCAGCTATCTCTTGCGCAATAAACTGATCAGTTGGATTTATTATCTGCGACGATGCGTAAGCGATTCCATCTGCATCAGGACCGATATAAACCTTGTAGCCATTATCTTGCGGCGGGTTATGGCTGGCTGTCACCATAATTCCGATATCAGCGCCAAGGGCCGAGGTTGCATATGCCAGAACTGGAGTGGGAAGTGGACGGGGGAGTATAAAGACATCCATCCCAGCACCACTTAAAATCTCGGCGCTCTCGAAGGTGTAATCCTCCGACCCATATCTAGCATCTCGACCAATAACTACCTTTGTCATTCCGCGCTTTTTCATATAGTTGGCAAGGCCAGAAGCGGTACGTCCCACAACTGCGCGATTCATGCACGATGGGCCTGCGCCAATTGGGCCTCGAAGCCCTGCGGTACCAAATTGCAGGAAGCCGTTAAAGAGAGGAGCCAGTGCTGATTCATCACCGGCATCGAGCAGGCGCTGAAGGTGAGAGGCGGTTATTGGATCCGGATCATCGGCAATCCACGCTTGAACCTCTGCTATCAGTGCTGCATTCATTACGACAGGTTACTCGCTTGAATGGAATTAAACGAGCTTTGGAATTGTGTTCATCAAGAGTTCGCCCATGCGAGATGCTGCAGCTTTTCCAGCGGCAATTACTTCTTCGTGATTGAGCTTCTCACCAGTCATTCCGGCAGCAGCGTTGGAGACGAGTGAGATTCCCAAAACTTCGGCACCAAGTGCATGTGCCGCGATTGCTTCTGGAACTGTAGACATTCCAACTAAATCTGCTCCCATTGTTCGCATCATGAGGATTTCTGCAGGTGTCTCGTATGTAGGTCCGCGCCAATGAACGTAAACGCCTTCCTTAAGAGTTGGTTCGGCAGATTTTACAATCTCGCGAATTCTCTTGCTGTAGAGATCGGTGAGATCAACAAAAGTTGCACCTGAAAGCGGAGAGGTTGCAGTCAGTGAAATATGATCTCGTATCAATACTGGCTCACCGACTTTGTATGCTGGATTTATTCCGCCACAAGCATTAGTCAGGATTACAACTTTGCAACCAGCTTTAACGGCAGTGCGAGCTCCATGTACAACAGGCTCGATCCCCTTGCCTTCGTAGAGATGTGTGCGTCCTAAAAATACTAATACGCGGATCTTCTTGCCATCACCTTGAATTTCATATGATCGCACTTTGCCTGAATGTCCCTCAACGGCAGGGGCAGCAAAACCAGTAATTTCGTGAGAGTCGCATTCGTAGGCAGGGGTTCCAAGTGCATCCACTGCAGTTACCCAACCAGAACCTAAAACAAGAGCCACATCATGTGTGGCAACACCTGTTCGGGTTGCTATTTCAGTTGCGGCAATTGACGCGGCAGCAATTGGGTCCGAGTAGAGAAGTTCTGATGAAGTCATGCCTGAATAATGTCACAGAGAGTGGCTCCGCTTGTAACGCTCTCACCTACAACAGCCTTGAGATTGGTAACAATGCCGCTCTTATGAGCGTTCAGGGGCTGCTCCATTTTCATCGCCTCTAGAACAATGATGAGATCTCCCACTTCAACATGCTGGCCTTCCTGAACTGCGACTTTCACAATCGTTCCTTGCATAGGGCTGGAAAGACCATCTCCTGAAGCGCCTCCTGCATTTGCCTGTTTCGTTCGGTGGCGCTTTACAACTGGTTCAGGTGCATGAAGAAGAACTTCAAATCGCTTGCCGTTGACCTCGGCAACGAGCTTGCCGGCAGCAGCTTTGCTCTGCATTTCCAGCACTCCGCCATCGAAAGCCGATATCTCATTCACAAATTCGTTTTCGATATAACTGGTGTAGACCTTGAAGTCTTCCGTGAACTTCGGATCTTCCACTATTGCACGATGAAAAGGGAGAGCGGTTGCTAGTCCTTGAATCTCAAATTCAGCGAGAGCTCGACGAGATCTTTCAATTGCCTCTTTACGAGTAGCGCCTGTGACAATTAATTTTGCAAGAAGCGAATCGAAGTTTCCGCCAATGTCGTCGCCTTTGCGGAATCCAGCATCGACACGCACGCCAGGTCCAGTTGGAATCTTCCACTCAGTAATTCTTCCTGGAGCCGGTAAGAATGAACGCCCTGGATCTTCGCCATTGATTCTAAATTCGATGGAATGTCCACGAACTACTGGATCTTCAATGACGAGCGCCTCGCCCATCGCAATTCGAAATTGCTCACGAACTAGATCAATGCCAGTTACTTCTTCGGAGACTGGATGCTCAACCTGAAGACGGGTATTTACTTCCAGGAATGAGATGGTGCCATCTACGCCAATAAGGAATTCACAGGTTCCAGCTCCTACATACCCAGCTTCTTTCATGATTGCCTTAGAAGAGCGGTAGAGCTCTGCATTCTGCTCATCTGTGAGGAAAGGTGCTGGCGCTTCTTCCACAAGCTTTTGGTGGCGACGTTGCAAGGAACAGTCACGAGTAGAGACAACAACTGCATTTCCGAATTTGTCAGCGAGCACTTGAGTTTCAACGTGGCGAGGCTTATCAAGGTAGCGTTCGACGAAACATTCCCCACGACCAAAACCAGCTATTGCCTCACGGACAGCTGATGCGAAGAGTTCTGGAATCTCTTCAAGTGTGTGAGCAACTTTCAGTCCGCGGCCACCTCCACCAAATGCAGCCTTTATTGCTACTGGAAGACCATGTTCTTGTGCAAAGGCGATAATTTCTTCAGCGCTTTCAACTGGATCTTTAGTTCCTGCAACGAGCGGAGCTCCGGCAGCAAAGGCGATATGGCGAGCTGAAACTTTATCCCCGAGCGCTCTAATTGCAGCTGGAGATGGGCCAATCCAAATGAGTCCGGCATCAATTACCGCTTGGGCAAAATCCGCGTTCTCTGAGAGAAAACCGTAACCCGGATGTACAGCATCGGCTTCAGATCTAATAGCTAGTGCGATGATTTTTGGAATATTGAGATATGTATCTTTAGCGTTCACTCCTTCAAGAGAGTAAGCAAAGTCCGCGCTCTCAGCGTGGAGACTATTGCGATCTTCATCTGAATAAATGGCAACAGATTTAATACCGTGATCTTTACAGGCGCGTATGACGCGTAGGGCAATCTCGCCTCGGTTTGCTATGAGTACCCGATTCATTGCATCGCCTTTACTGCCGGCCATGAGTAACCGAGCTGTTTCATTGTTTTTAGTAGAAATGGCATTGATAGTCCAACTACATTTGTGTAGTCGCCTTCAATAATTGGAATAAAGGGTGAACCGAAGCCATCAAGGGTAAAGCCTCCTGCAACATGAAGTGGTTCACCCGATGCGACATAGTCTGCAATCTCTTCATCACTCATATCCGTAAAGGTAACTCTAGTGGTTACGCGGTCTGCGATTTCTATGCCTTGTGCTGTGTCAATAATGCAATGCCCTGTATGGAGTAATCCAGTGCGACCGCTTATCTTCTTTGCACGTTCAATTGCAATCTCTGCAGTTCCTGGCTTTCCGTAAGAGAGGCCATCAACATCAAAAGTAGAGTCACACCCGATAATAATCGCCGGATAGTCAATGAGTTCTCGGACGGTATGAGCCTTAGAGATCGCGAGTGCAATTACCATATCTTCGGGAGTCATTGCGTTGAAGAAATCTGTCTCCTCATCAACATGGCTTATAACGACAGTTGGTTTTATACCAGCTCCTTCGAGAAGTCGGCGACGAGAGGCAGATTGAGATGCCAGAACTATTCGCGTCATTTCTCAATTTTCCTTGCTCCAAAAGTAACTTGATTAGGTAACGCTTGGCGAAGTTGGGGCAGGCCAAAGACACTTCGCTTGATCACAGGTCGTAGCTCAACTGGTCTGTAGGTTGCCAAAATTGCGCGCAGAGCTAAGAGCTCGTCATCACTTGGGTTTCCTGAGGTAACTGTGAAATTCATATCTATAGTGGAATATTTCCATGCTTACGCGCAGGCAAGACATCGCGCTTAGTCTTTAGCGTCCGAAACGCCTTTGTGATGTACTGACGTGAATCTTCAGGCTCGATAACGCTATCGATAGTTCCCCGCTCAGCTGCAAGATAAGGATTCGAGAATTTCTCTGTGTAATCCGTGATCAGTTCGGCTCGCGTTGCATCAACATCTGTTGCTTGCGCTAATTCTTTGCGGTACAAAATATTGACTGCACCTTGCGCTCCCATAACAGCAATTTCAGCAGTTGGCCAAGCAAAGTTGATATCACTACCGAGATATTTGGAGCCCATTACGATGAATGCGCCGCCGTAAGCTTTGCGGGTAATGAGAGTTACGAGTGGCACTGATGCTTCTGCATAGGCATAGAGCAACTTTGCTCCACGACGGATAATTCCATTCCACTCTTGTTCGGTTCCAGGCATAAATCCAGGCACATCTACAAGAGTCAGAATGGGAATATTAAAAGCATCACAGAATCGCAAGAATCGAGCTGCTTTTTCAGATGAATTGATATCGAGCGTTCCAGCAAGCTGCGATGGCTGATTTGCGATTACGCCGATTGATTGACCCTCAATTCGCGCAAAGCCCACAACAATATTTGGAGCATAGAGTGAATGAATTTCAAGAAACTCGCCTTCATCAACAAGGGCATAAATTAGCTTCTTCATATCGTAAGGCTGGTTAGGGCTATCTGGAATAAGAGTATTAAGAGATCTATCCGATGCGCTCTTTTCAAGAGCTTCAGTTGCAGGCAATACCGGTGAGCCATCCATATTATTTGATGGAAGGTATGAGAGAAGTGCCTTTACATAGTCAATCGCATCTGCTTCAGAATCTGCCATGTAGTGAGCATTTCCAGATTTTGTATTGTGGGTAAATGCGCCGCCAAGCTCTTCCATTCCAACGTCTTCACCAGTAACAGTCTTGATTACATCGGGACCGGTGATAAACATATTTGATGTCTCTTTAACCATGACCGTGAAGTCAGTAAGTGCAGGGGAGTAGGCAGAGCCACCAGCACACGGGCCTAGGATTAATGAGATTTGAGGAATAACGCCAGATGATCGAGTATTGAGGCGGAAGATCTTGCCGTAGCCATTGAGAGATGCAACACCCTCTTGGATTCGCGCTCCACCAGAGTCATTAATTCCAATTAATGGAATTCCTGACTTGAGAGCAAAGTCGGCGATCTTGACGATTTTGTCGGCATGAACTTCGCCGAGAGATCCACCAAAGACGGTGAAATCTTGTGAGTAGAGCGCGATAGGTCTTCCATCAACGGTTGCGGTGCCAATCACGACTCCATCACCGTAGGGACGATTCTTCTCCATTCCAAAATTGGTTGCATGATGCATGGCGAACTCGTCAATTTCGGTAAATGAATCGGGGTCCACGAGCATCTCAATGCGCTCACGAGCGGTCTTCTTACCCTTGGCGTGCTGCTTTTCGACTGCACGAGCGGAACCAGCATGGACCGCCTCATCGATTCGAGAGCGAAGGTCTTCGATTTTCCCGGCTGTAGTGTGCAGATCGTGGCTCATGTGCATAAGGTACTAGCCATGAGTACTGATGCGCCAAGAGCGCCACTAGATCGCAAAGCCATAGAAGGAGAAATCTCGCACTACTGGCGAGTAAGCGTGGTTGAAATCACCGGATCTACTCAAGACGATCTTTATCATCGCGCAACAACAGGTGAAGGTGTTGTAAAGAGCGTTATCGCTGCTGAGTATCAAAGTTCTGGACGCGGAAGACTTGACCGAACTTTTGTTGCACCTGCAACATCAGCGTTGACTTTTTCTTTATATATCGAACCAAAAGTTGAGAAAGAAGAATGGTCCTTTCTCACACTTCTCACCGGCATCAGTATCTGCGAAGCGCTGACACTCATCGATCCTAAAATCTCAATTGGATTGAAATGGCCCAACGATTTAATAATCGATGAGAAGAAAGTTGGTGGCATAATCGCGCAAGCGACTGATAAGGGTCTTGTTATTGGTATCGGAATCAATGTGGAGATGAGCGAAGAAGAGTTACCTGTAGAAAATGCAACTTCACTATCTATTCAAGGTTTCAATAATCTCAATAGAAATACAATCTTGTCAGCAATACTTAATCACATCGAAGTTAATTTCCAAGTCTGGGAACTAGGTCAGAGTTTTATCGATCAATATCGTCAACTTTCGGTAAGTATCGATAAGGAGGTTGAAGTAACACTTCCTGGTGGCACCTCAATTCGCTCCAAGGCAGTTGGAATCTCAGAATTTGGAGCGCTCCTGCTCGAAAATGGAGAAGCAGTTACTGTCGGAGATGTAGTTCATCTACGATAGGGCAGTGATAAATCGCTTTCCAAGAGTCGGAGTAATTGGAGCCGGGCAACTTGCTCGCATGATGATTGCGCCAGCAACAGCCCTGGGGATCGAATTACGAATTTTTGCCCAAGACGCAAATGACTCTGCTGCTCAAATTACCAATCACGTAATTGGCGATTATAAGAATCTCAGCCAAGTCCTAGAGTTCGCTCAATCTTGTGATGTAGTGACATTTGAGCATGAGCTCATTCCGTTGAGCGTTATCAAGGGTTTAGAGGGCAGCGGCATCAAGGTGTATCCGCCGTCATCAGCTTTTATCTACTCACAAGATAAAGCCCAGATGCGAGAGAAGTTAAAGGATTTTGTGGCACCAAGCTTTCAAATAGTTACCGACGCCTCTGCCGTGAATCAATACCCCGTCATCGCAAAGGCGATAAGCGGTGGATACGATGGACGTGGAGTATGGAAGCTAAATACCAAAGAAGAGCTTTCCGAGATTCTCACACACACCTCTCCACTCTTAGTCGAAGAATTAATTGATTTTGATTCTGAGATTGCCGTAATGGTCGCTCGCTCGCCTCACGGTCAGGCCACATCATGGGCACCAGTTGAGACAATCCAGGAAAGTGGAATTTGCACCATCACAGTCACCCCCGCCCAGTGCATCTCGCCTGCGGTTGCAGAGAAAGCTCAGAAGCTTGCACTCGATATAGCGCAACTTGTCGGTGTAGTCGGAGTGATGGCAGTAGAAATGTTTGTTAAAGGCGATGTGCTCTACATCAATGAACTTGCAATGCGACCTCATAATTCAGGGCATTGGTCTATTGAAGGTGCAGTGACAAGTCAGTTCGAACAACATTTACGAGCAATTTTAGATCTCCCGCTGGGAAGCCCACAGATGCGCACGGCGTATGCGGTCATGGGTAATGTATTAGGAGCCGAAAAGACAGATATGTACCGCCCATATCTACATTTAATGGCTCGAAATCCCGGTCTGCACTTTCATCAATATAAGAAAGAGGTACGCCTCGGGCGGAAAGTTGGCCACATTACCGCTTGCGGCGAAGACCTCGTAGAATTAATCCAGGAAGTAAGCCATGCCCGTGACTACATGAGTGGAGTAATTGATGAGTAACGAAGTAGCAATCATCATGGGATCTGACTCTGACTGGCCAATCATGGAAGAGGCTGCAAAGACACTTGATTCTTTTGGTATCACGTATACCGCCGAGGTTTTATCTGCTCATCGCATGCCCGAGGAAATGGTGGAGTTTGCCAAGAGTGCGACATCAAAGGGTTACAAAGTTATTATCGCTGGTGCAGGTGGAGCTGCACACCTTCCGGGAATGGTTGCATCTTTGACCACACTGCCCGTAATTGGAGTTCCAGTCTCACTGAAAAACCTCGATGGAATGGATTCACTGCTATCAATCGTTCAAATGCCAGCCGGAATTCCGGTTGCTACAGTGGGGATTGATAATGCCAAGAATGCTGGCATATTAGCGGCAAGAATTATTGGTTCAGCCGATAGTGCGATCGCAAAGAAAATTGAAGATCAACTTGCAGCAATTAACGCTGAAGCTAAAGAAAAAGGCGCATCTTTAACCGCGCGACGCAATCAGAAAACCGGTTTCTAGACTTTACAACCAACGCTTGCAAATTTCTTCGCAAGGCCGGCAGCTCCTGATACGTTAAAATAAGCTCTGTAATCTTCCCCGTTCTCCATTTTAAAGTAAACGCCTATTCTCTTTTGATCTAGAATCCATTGATAGAAGGCCTTTGATTCAGTGAGACGAAGAGCATCTCCATCTAAACTAACAACTTTGTAGTTGCGCCGACCTTTTTCTTGGCTTTGAACCGAAACGCTAGTGACGTTTCCCAATACAGCTAAGTCTCCACGAGGATTGAGTTTAAACAAGTCAACTTCAAAGAATCCGTTTGTACAGACCATGGCGAGCTGATAGTGCGTGCCACTGGGCCTCTTATTAGATGTAGTCCCAGTTGAGGACCAGAATGCCTCAGCGATAACCTGCTTGTCCTTAGGTTGCGTTTGGACGCCCCACGCAAATACAGGAGTGGGTGAAGCTAGAAGAAATAAAACAAGGGCGAAAGCAAGATAGCGTTTCATTGCTTAGCTATCGCAGGCAGTTCCATCTTTGTCGCGATCAAGTGATTGATTAGCAAGATACAAAACTGGATCTTCATCAATCACAATTGGTGCGCGACCAGCGGCAACTGCATCTGCACACTTCTTGTACTTTGGAACCAAGATGAGCTTTCCGCCGCTTCGCAAACAGACGAATGTGTTGGTCTTCGTTTTGCTCAACTTGTTGATTGTTTTGCAAGTTGCACCTTCCTTAACCACTGCCTGAGCAGAAGTTGGGATAGCAAAGGAAAGAACGATGACTAGAGCTGCGGCAAGTGTTTTTCTCATGGTGGAAATTTATCTCTGCGGCGGGTGCTTTTCCATAGAATTTAGAGATAAACATGTATTCACCCTCAAATGTGACTAGTCAGTTAATTCGCGAGCTTTGAATTAGAGGCAAGATTCTTGCATGAGCATTAAATATTGCAGCCGCTGTTATGAGCCTGTCCAAATGACGCTTTTCGAGTGTCCTAAGTGTTCTGGCTCAACATTTGTTCATTCGGAGCCAGATTCCACCTATTGCCTATGCGCGGAACCAAAGATCGTCAATGAAAATTGTGCGACTTGCGGCAAGGGTATTGAACCTATGCGATTTAGTGCACTAACAAAGAAACTTTCGACTCCCAAGAATGCAGATAAGCAGAGTTATGCAGAATCCCAAATAGGCATTAAGCAAGCTGTACAAGAGCGTGCCGATGCTCGTACACAGAATGATTTTAGTAAAAACATCAGTAGCCCTAATGACATTCGAGAGCTAATTCGAGCACAGAATAGAACGACACACGCCGTGCGCGCATTCGTCCGATTTCTCTTTATTCAATTATCAGCAACGACTATTGCCGTCATGCTTTGGAATCTCTCCGAGGCTTTTATTGATCAAGAAGAGTGCTTTAGGAATGGAAACAATTGCTCCGGAAACGGTTTTCTTCAATTTGTAGCGGCAGTCGTTCTCATCGGCGGCATGATTTGGAGTAGCGCAGCAGGATGGGACGAATTAGGTAAATCGAAAGTTGACTAACAGAGAAAATCCTCTAGCTCTACTTAGTCGGTTCTACCCAATGCGTGAACGCGCCATCCAGCGTTTCGCCAGAGGTTGCGGTCTAACATGTTTCGACCGTCGATGAGGAACTTAGATTTCACAAGCTGCCCAATTACTGCCGGATCAAGCTCGCGATACTCCTTCCACTCGGTGAGGTGCAAAATTGCATCTGCACCCTTTACTGCATCGACAACTTTCTCTGCATAATCAAGGTTTGGAAAGCGCTTGCGAGCCGGTTCTATTCCCTTTGGATCATGGACTACAACCTGTGCGCCAGCAGCTTGAAGCTGAGCGGCAATATCAAGCGCTGGGGAGTCACGGACATCATCGCTATCTGGCTTAAAGGTCGCCCCCAGTACCGCAATCTTGTACTGAGTGAGGTCCTCTGAAAGATCTGCACGAACAACGTCGATGACGCGTTGGCGTGCACGTAGATTGATGTTATCTATCTCCCGAAGAAATTCGAGAGCTTGATCTGCTCCAAGTTCTTGTGCGCGGGCCATAAATGCGCGAATATCTTTTGGAAGACAGCCTCCACCAAATCCAATACCTGCTTGCAAGAAGCGGTTACCAATTCGAGGATCGTAACCAATCGCCTTTGCAAGGACCGTGACATCTCCACCAGCAGCTTCACAAACCTCGGACATTGCATTGATAAATGAAATCTTTGTTGCAAGAAAAGAATTAGCTGCAACTTTTACAAGTTCAGAGGTAGGAAGATCTGCGCGGATCCACGGAGTGCCGAGTGCGAGAACTGGCTCATAGACCTCTTTAAGAATTTCTTCTGCTCGATCATTTGCAACTCCAACAACGAGTCGATTCGGAGTCAAGGTATCTTCAACCGCGAAACCTTCACGTAAAAATTCAGGGTTCCAGGCAAGATCTGCTTGTGGCGCAGTCTCAGCTAACATCGCACGTAAGCCTTGAGCAGTACCAACGGGAACTGTTGACTTACCAACTACAAGCGATCCATCTTTAAGATAAGGGGCAATTGCTGCAACAGATGACTTTACATATGTTAGATCCGCGGCAAGGCCATCTTTACTCTGTGGCGTTCCAACGCAGATGAAGTGAACATCAGCATCAGCTACTGCTGAGAAATCTGTCGTAAAACCAAGGCGCCCGCTCTTCATCTCTTCGGCAAGGAGAGTATCGAGGCCTGGCTCGTAGAACGGGAGTAACCCTTTTGAGAGGAGTGCGACTTTGTCGATATCGGTATCTATACCGACCACTTCGAATCCAAGTGAGGACATACAAGCGGCATGAGTTGCGCCAAGGTAGCCACAACCGATTACAGAGAGCTTAAGTGTCATGTGCAGGAGTCTATTGCAGAGAGTTATTTATTGGTTGCGCATGGATTTTCAGCAGCGGTATGTGTCTTGAATTTATCCACTGTTGTAGGTGCTGGAGTGGCCTTTGTAGAAGGGCTCGGCGAAGCAGTTGACTTGGTTGGTAGGACCTCATCAACGAGGGCAACATCGTTTTTAACGCGATTCCACAAATCTGGCGCCAGGATCTCATCCCAAATAACCACAGAACCGACGGTGGGGTGGCGAGCATTGGGATCAGAGAGTGGCACTGTGAGAGTACGCACATTTCCAGAAGAAAGATTTCGCAGTTGCTTTCCGAGAGTGAGGAGGTCGTTCTTGTTCACCCCTTCATCCATTTTCACAGAAGCAATTGTGGCCTGATAGAAATTGGCTAGTTTGATGGGATTAAGAAGTGTTCCAGAAGAGCTAGCTTTACGAATAATCGCGCTCACAAATTGTTGTTGACGCTCCATACGCCCGATATCTCCGCGTCCATCAAAGTCACGAGTGCGTACAAATTTAAGCGCTTCAATTCCATCGAGAACATGTCGACCAGCACTCATGACGAGGTGGCTCTTCGGATCATCAATATCTACCTTAGAGCAAACTTCGATGCCACCCAATGCATCCACTACTCCAACGAAACCAGCAAAACTTACTTCGACATAGTGGTCAATTTTGAGATTAGTCATTCCTTCAATGGTCTCAATCAGAAGCGGTGCACCGCCATATGAATATGCGGCATTGAGTTTTCCAGCACGGGGAGGTATTTGAGATTTGCCATCAGTAGAAATATGAGCAGGAATTGTCACAAGCGTGTCCCGGGGGAGTGAGATGATGTATGCAGCATCACGATTTTTGCTGATATGCACCATCAACATTGTGTCTGAACGCCCTCCGGCAGCAACATCAACGCCACCAACGCGAAGTTTGCGAATCTGCTCTTTACTCAGCCCTTCGCGATTATCTGATCCCACAACTAAATAATTGAGTGCAGAGTTAACTTTTTCGGGACGATTTTCGAGTCCATTGAATGCGCCGATTCGTGAAATTTGCCCACTGATTTGGCCTAGGCCAATCCAGGTAAAGGCAGAGGTGAGCACGACACCCAGAGAGAGTGAGGTAATGACACGAATCGCACGAGAAGATTTCACGTCCATAGGGTACTTGCACGGTAGCGTTGCGGGGTTATGACGACACCTAAAAGCGTTCCATCCTCGGAGTTAGATGGCTCACGACTGCCTTTTGTCAGTGTCATTCTGCCGATTCTCAATGAGGAGAATTTTCTGGAAGATGCGGTCTCTTCGATACTCGCTCAGGATTATTCAGGAAAGTTTGAGATTGTTCTTGCGGTTGCACCATCTCAAGATCGAACTCGCGAGATTGCGGATGAGCTCCAACGCCAAAATTCAACAATAGTTGTGGTTGGGAATCCCTCTGGTAGAACGGCAGCTGGCCTTAATGCAGCACTTCAAATTTCACGTGGTGAAGTGATTGTCCGTCTCGACGGCCACGCCCAGTTACCTTTGGACTACATCTCGAACGCCGTGGCCACGCTTGCGTCAACTGGCGCTGTCAATGTTGGTGGCGTGATGGCGGCAGAAGGAATTACTGAATTCGAAAAGTCAGTTGCAGGTGCGATGCGCAGTCCCTTAGGCGTTGGTGTATCACGGTTTCATACTGGCGGTTCACCGGGCGAGGTAGATACCGTCTACCTGGGAGTTTTTTTGCGCTCAGCTCTCATTGAAATTAATGGTTTCGACGAACGATTTACACGTGCTCAGGATTGGGAACTCAATTATCGGTTGCGCAAAAATGGCGGAAAAATTTTCTTCGATCCTAGACTCCATGTCACATATCGCCCTCGTTCAACCGTCAGAGCTTTAGCGAAGCAGTACTTTGAATATGGTCGCTGGCGCAGAGTTGTCTCACGTAGACACGAAGGAACAATTAATCTCCGGTATCTCGCACCGCCCGTTGCTCTCCTCGGATTTCTCTCCTCTCTCATCCTTGGTTTTATTCACCCACTTTTCTTTCTCCCCGCTTCTATTTATCTGCTCTTTTTACTCGCAGCATCAATTTCTATTGCACGCTCGTTACTTCAATACATTTATCTATTGGCTGTGATTCCTACTATGCACTTTGCATGGGGAGCGGGATTTATCACATCCGGCAAGAATCTCGTCCCTGCTGAGGATTAACTTCACTCTCGCTAAGGTAATCTTGCTCTCATGAGTCATCCGCTAGTAACCCACCTGCCCTTTAAGGCGGGCCTTCCGCCTATGGGTAGGTATCTGCGCTCACTCATTAAGCGACGTGCATTCATCTCTGAATTTGCCCGCTCTGAATTACGCGGTCAAAACTATGGATCAGTCTTCGGGCAACTCTGGTTAGTCATTAATCCGCTACTGCTGTCAGGAGTCTACTTTCTCTTAATTTTTGTAATCGGCGGAAGTAGTGATGCCACACGTTTTGCACATCTGACTGCTTCGCTCTTTCTCTTTTACTTAGTCGCCAATAGTTTGACTGGTGGCGTCAAAGCAATTACCTCTGGCCAGCGATTAATTCTCAATACCTCCTTCCCTCGCATAATGTTGCCATTATCAGCAGTCGTGATTTCATTCTTAAAATTTCTACCAACTCTCGTTGTCGCATTTGTCATTCATTTAATTCTCGGTCTTCCATTTTCTTGGCAAATGCTTTGGGCGCTGCCCGTTCTTGCGATTGCACTTCTTCTCGCAACTGGACTCGCAATTCTCTTCTCCTGTATCAACGTGTACTTCCGTGATATTTCGAGCATCTTGCCCTATATGACTCGAAGTTTGCTCTACTTATCACCAGTTCTTTACGAAGCAGGATCTGTCTCTGAAAGCATCAAGAGATTTGAGATTGCAAATCCCCTCTTCTACCTTCTAGATGCCTGGTCTCACGTTATGGTCCATGCCGAAGCCCCAACTCTTTTCTCAATGCTTCACTCCCTAGCGTTTGCTTCTGGAATATTTATCATCGGAACTTATTTCTTCTTATCGAGGGAGCGTGATTTCGCTGTCCGACTTTAAGCACGAACATCAAAAAGCTTCGATAGCAATTTCAGTCCAAAATCTTGGGCTGACTTATAAGACTTCGATTGATAAGAGACCAACCCTTAAGGCACGAATAAAGTCTCTTGGACGCGGAAAGAAACAAACTCGCATCGTAAATGCGCTTAACAACGTTTCTCTCGATGTTCATTATGGAAGCGTGCTGGGAGTCATCGGCTCAAATGGTGCTGGAAAGTCCACTCTCATGAGAGTTATTTCAGGAATTATTCCTCCGACTACGGGTCGCGTAGATGTCTATGGAAGCGTAAGCACATTATTGGCTCTGGGCGTTGGGTTTAACCCATCAATGACTGGGCGCGAGAATGTATACCTAGGTGGCCTAGCCGCTGGAATGAGTGAGTCAGAAATTGACGAGAGCTTTGATGCAATTGCTGAATTCTCTGAACTTGGTGAAGCAATAGATGCTCCCATGCGTACATATTCTTCTGGCATGTTTGCTCGTCTGGCTTTCTCTGTCGCAGCTGTTGTCGAGCCAGACATTCTCATCATTGATGAAGCGTTGAGTACCGGAGATGCCAAATTCAAAGAGAAGTCACTGAATCGAGTAAAGGAACTTCGCTCTGCAGATCGTGCACTCATCCTTGTCAGCCATGCCCTCGCGACAATTGAAGATGTCTGCAATGAGGTTATCTGGCTCAATAAGGGCAAGCTCATGGCACGCGGAAATCCAACTGAGATTATTGCTGAGTATCAAAAATTCATGAATGTCAGAAAGAGCGCATCTTCTGATGAGGATGTTTAGTATTCGCAGGATTGCAACGCTACTCATTCCTACCCTGCTCTCGCTGTACTTTCCAGCAAATTCATCTGCACAAGATATTCCTCAGACATTTTCATTTACCGGTGCCGGGTATGGTCATGGCGTAGGTATGAGTCAGATTGGTGGCAAAGCCCGAGCTATAGCAGGGGAGACAGCAACCACAATTTTAAAGTACTACTACAAAGATGTAGAAGTAGCACCGATTGTTGATACTGCCACAATCCGCGTAAACATTGGACACTTCCTCAAAGGTGCAATTTTTACAACTAATTCAAAGGGTAGTTCACTCAACTTCTATCCGGGAGATCTACCAATATCCGATACAACCACTGCTCCCATAGCAACCTTTAGTTCAAAGAAGAAAGTTCCAATATCAATTTCAATTGATAAGAAAAGTATTCAGGGAATCCCAGGAAATCATTCAACACTCACTTTGAGATGGAGTGGAGGCGAGCTCCCACTTTTATCGATGACTCAAGCAACTTCTACAGGTAGTTATCGTTATGGACAGGTTCAGATCAAAGTTGTAAAGGCAGCGTTGGAGATCACAAATTCACTCGCCCTACGCGATGAGTATCTGTTAGGGATCAGCGAGATTTCCTCTTCCTGGCCAGCAGCTATGCTCGAAGCACAGACCATTGCATCTCGCAGCTATGCCCTCTCGAAGATGGGGGCCATTAAAGGTAGCTGTGATTGCAACCTCTACTCACATATTGCAGATCAAAACTTTGTTGGTTATGCCAAAGAAGGCGAAACAAAATTCGGAGCTATCTGGAGAGCTGCAGTTCTTCGCACGATTGTTGACAGCTCAACTGGGCTTGCGCTGCTTTCTAATGGAAAGCCAATTCAGGCTTACTTCTTCTCGTCATCTGGAGGAGCTACACAAACAACTGCAGATGCTTGGGGTGGCTACACCTCGTATACACAATCAGTGCCTGACACTGCAAGCGTGGTTGTCGCTCTCAATCCCCGCTTTGCTTCATGGAAAGTTTCAACAACACAAGCATTAGTTGCGGCTGCATTTATACTTCCTGATGTCATTTCTCTTGAGATAATTTCACGCAACGAAGCTGGCGCTGTCACTCGAATTAAAGGGACCTCAAGTACCGGGGTTAGTAAAATTCTGCGCGGGGATACATTCAGAAGTCGAGCGAAATTACCATCGCCCTGGTTTACGCCTGTTAGTTAGCGTGCAAGAGAGCGTTTAGTCCACCCCATGTGCCAGTACGCATTACCGCCTCTAATCCGCCCGTGAGAGAATTTCGGCGGAAGAGTAAGTCACTTGCACCAGAAAGTGATCCAGCTTTTACAACTTCTCCATCCGGAAGAGTTACTTTCGCTGCCGCTGTAATGTAAGTACCAGCTTCAATGACGCAATTATTTCCAAGTGAAATACCTAGGCCAGAATTTGCACCAAGCAGACACTTCTCGCCGATAGAGATTACTTCTTTGCCGCCGCCACTGAGCGTGCCCATTATGGATGCTCCACCACCGACATCGGTTCCATCACCTACAACTACGCCGGCAGAGATACGTCCCTCGACCATTGAGGTTCCTAATGTGCCAGCATTGAAATTCACAAATCCCTCATGCATCACAGTTGTTCCATGAGCCAGATATGCACCGAGTCGAACTCGGTCAGCATCTGCAATTCGAACACCGGAAGGGATTACATAGTCGACCATTCGCGGGAACTTGTCGACGCCGTATACAGCAACTGATCCATACTTTAACTTTAAACGTGCGCGTGTTAATTCAAATCCATCGACCGGACATGGGCCAGCGGAAGTCCATACAACATTTGTTAGGAGTCCAAAAATTCCGTCAAGCACTTGACCATGTGGCTTTACTAAGCGATGCGATAAGAGATGTAGTCTCAGATAAGCATCGAGAGCATCAGTTGGAGCGCTATCTAGATCAATTTCGACTGAGACAACTTTGCGAGTAATACCGCGTTCTGCATCAGGGAGAGCCATCGCAACTAGAGATGCATCGGGTTCACCCGCTATTGGGCCTAGTGCGGGCTCTGGATACCAAACATCCAGGATTGTTGATCCCGCCATTGTTGCAACTCCATGGCCATGTGCCAGATTTACATTTGCGCTAGTCGACATGGCGTAAGAGTAACCCAAGCCGTATCCTCAGCCACATGCGTATCGCCGTTTACTGTTCTTCTTCACCCTTAATTGATAAGAAAAACATCGACTTCGCCTTTGACTTGGGTGCAGCGATTGGCGCGATTGGCGCGGAACTCGTATCCGGCGGAGGACATATTTCTTCGATGGGGGCAGTTGCGCGAGGTGCGCGAAGCAAGGGTGGGGTAACGATTGGAATTATTCCCCAGAAACTAGTTGATATTGAATTTGCAGATCACGATAGTGATGAATTGATTATTGTGGATTCGATGCGATCTCGTAAGGGAAAAATCGAAGAGCTCGCAGATGGTTTTATCGCCCTTCCAGGCGGTCTTGGAACTTTAGAAGAGTTGATTGAGATATGGGTGGGACGTTACTTAGGTTTTCATAACAAGCCAATTGTAATTTTAGATCCATATGGGATTTATCAAAAGCTGCACGAGCTAGTCATCGAACTTGAGGCAGAGCAGTTTGTAAAGCCAGGGATGCGAGATTTAGTTCTTTGGTCATCAAGTATTGAAGAGTCCCTCAAATTTATTAGTGAAGGTGCAAAAAAGTAAATGCTGCACGCACTTGCACTCTCTGTAAAATCTCCACGATCACAAGAAGAAACTTGGCGCGCAATAATTGATTGGAAAGCCCAGAGTAATTGGATGCTCCAGACAAAAGTTTGGGTAACAAGCAAAGACGATCAAGGTGTTGGAACATCTATTGCTGCATTTACCGGCCCACTTCATCGAATCTATCCGAGAATGAAGTGGTTCGGAGTTCTTGATCTTATGGAAGTTACAGCTTGGCAACCCCCAGTGCGTTGCGATGTTATTCATAATGGAAAAATCATTAGAGGCACGGGAACCTTTCTTATAGAAGCAATTGATAGTAAGAGCTCCTATTTTCACTGGTCGGAGGAAATCCAAGCTCCCGCGCCTATTTTTTACTTGATTAAGCCATTCATACTTCTCGGAGTAAAGATTTCTCTCGCACGATTTGTAGCTCAACTGGAGTAACCTGTACTCCTATGAGCGCCCCTGCGACAATTGCAGAGTTAATTGCCTCTCTGCCTGAAGAGGAGCGAGTAATTCTGACTTTGCACTACTTGCGGGCTAAATCGATTGCCGAAATTGCTGCGCTGTTATCCGTCCCGGAGAAGTCTGTGGAAACGGTTATCGCCTCTGGTAAGCGAAGGCTCACTAGCCAGCTCGGCCTTTAAGGGAGAAATTACTACCTGAGCCCCGATTTCAGGCGGAGATTTGCAAATATTGGATTTCCGTACAGGGGGATTTATGCGAGATACTTAACCCATGGCAGCTATGAAACCCCGCACTGGTGATGGTCCTATGGAAGTTACCAAAGAAGCCCGCTCACTCGTGATGCGTATCCCTCTCGAAGGTGGCGGACGACTAGTTGTCGAACTCAACCCACAGGAAGCAAATAACTTGAGCGCTGCTCTTGAAGCAGCTGTAGCTCTCATTAAGAAGTAAGGCTTCAGCAAAATTCTCTCCTATGTAAATCCCGAACTCTCCTCAATCTTAGAGAGCGAACTTCTTGCACTTGGATTTAGCAAGAATAAAGAAGGCCTAGTTACATTTATTGGCAAGAGCTCCCTTCTCAAATCAATTGAAAATTTCTTTGAGATATCGCTAGTAGATGAGGTTTCATTCTTCTCACCTACCGGCAAAGCTGGAGAGCTCTTTGAGATCCCGGTTCTGCATGAAGATACCGATATCGACCGTATTTTCCTTGTGGGCACTGGTGATGGAGATATTCCGGCGTTGCGCACAGCTGGAGCTGCACTAGGACGCAAAGTTCGAGGTAAAGCTGTAAATCTCACATCCCTACTTGCGCAATCTAGTGAAGAAGTTCGCGCGCACGCAGTATCTCTAGTTCTAGGGTCTTACACATGGAATTTAAAGAGCGGAACTCCTGCTGAGATTCCTACATTTTCGATTGCAACTGATGAGAAAACTGCAGTTGATGAGGCAGCGATTCTGGCTGAA
>CAEZUI010000003.1_pt1 | contig 22557 bp, 17 predicted proteins | sample 7264441 | NCBI WGS metagenome assembly CAEZUI01 (sample SAMEA6813826, study PRJEB35770) | uncultured Candidatus Planktophila sp. | biome: Freshwater; feature: Freshwater reservoir; material: water | place: Czech Republic | collected 2016-04-20 | depth 0.5m m
AATCAGAGCATCATTTGCTGTGCTACCAGCTACGCCGCTCGATGCCCCACCTGATATCAAAGGCAATATTCCCTCACTCGCACCAATTAAAAAGACTCGTTCCCACTCAAGGCCCTTAGCTGCATGCAGCGTTGCCAGGGTAATTACCGGCATCGTAGGGGGGTTGTTCTGAGCAACGCGATCTTCAACTTCGCGTAAATAACCGCGTAGAGATTTGGGGGTGAATTGTGGATCGCTATCGAGTTCGCGTCCAAGGTGCAGTAAAGCGGCAATGCCATCAATAGATTCACCGCTCAAAAAAGGTTGTGCGATAGTGCGAAGTTCATCAATCCAATCACTGCCCTCTGCTGGAATGACGGATGCCTGGCGAACTTGCTTGAGAAATTCACGGACATCGCTGCGATCAAAGAATCTCTCCGTATTGCGTACCTGGTATGGAATACCACTGCGGTTCATCGCTCGTTCCATCGCGTTGAGCTGGCTATTTGTACGCGCAAGCACAGCAATTTCTTGCGGCTGCGTCCCATCGCTCAGTAGGGCGGTAATTTCGCTCAGAACCCCGGCGACTTCACTGCTCTCATCTTTATATCCCTGTACCAATGGCTTACTTCCATGGCTATTAAATGCGGTGAGCTCTTGTCCCATTGATGCCGAACGCAATAGTGAGTTGGCAGCAAAGGTAATCTCTGGAGTCGATCGATATCCGGTGCTCAAACGAATTACCTCTGCATCCGGAAAACGCTGCGTAAATGTATTGAGAAAGACTGGAGTAGCACCGGCAAATGTGTAGATAGTCTGAGCGGGATCTCCTACAACACAGATATCGGTTCGAGTTCCCAGCCATGCATTGATCAATCGCTGCTGAATCGGTGAGACGTCCTGATACTCATCAATCGTAAAGTAGCGATATTGATCTTGTACCCGTTCGCGAACTTCTCGCTCCTCTTCGATCATTGCCGCACAGAGTAAGAGCACATCTTCAAAGTCGATTGCGACCTCTTGTTTTTTGATACTTTCATAAGCCATATAGATCTGAATCATCTGCTCAGGATTAATGCGCGGTTTTGTGAGGCGTTTGGAAATCTCATCGATGTAATCTTCTGGGGCGACCTCAGAAACTTTTGCCCATTCGATTTCCGATGCGATATCGCGCAGTAACTCTCGATTGGTAACCGAGATGGAGTCGGTAAGGCCAGCGCGTCTAATAGCCTCTGTGATAAAGCCGCTCTTGCTTGTCATGAGATCTGGTGCGCGACCGCCGAATACTGTGGGCCAGAAGAAGAGCAGCTGCTTCAGCGCTGCTGAGTGGATTGTTCGCGCTGCCACTGTAGGAACTCCCAAAGAGCGAAGCCTGGCGCGCATCTCTCCTGCTGCGCGCGCGGTAAATGTGAGGGCGAGAACCTTCTGCGGATCCATCGTTGCAATTGCGGATGCATATGCGATGCGGTGGGTAATTGCGCGAGTTTTTCCAGTGCCAGCTCCTGCAATAACGCAGACTGGGCCACGAGTAGCAAGTGCTACCGCTTTTTGATCTTCATCGAGTGCGGCGAGAATTTCTTCAGCGTTTAACGCCATAGCTCGCCACCGACGGCTTTCTCACCAAGCCAGCCTTCAATCATTCGACGCGCAACGCTCACGGTAGGTGGGAGAAGTAACGATCCATCGGCGGCAGCTGCCTTTAACTCTTCGCGAGAGAACCACTTCACTTCTGTAATTTCTTCACCATCTGGTCGTGCATCATCGGGTGCATCGGTTACTGCTTCAAATGCAATCATGATGCTGGCTGGAAATGGCCAAGGTTGCGATCCGAGATATTTAATTTCGCTGAGCTTCACACCGGATTCTTCCAGCGCTTCGCGTGCAACACATTGTTCAAATGTTTCACCGGGTTCAAGAAAACCGGCAAAGGCTGAGAATCGCCCTTCTGGCCATACCGGTTGATGGCCGAGCAAGATGCGATCTGCGCGATCTTTAATCAGAACAATTACTGCTGCATCAGTGCGTGGGTGGTGTTGGCTTTGATCAACATCGCAGACACGTACCGCTCCGGCTAATTCAACTCGAGTAGGCGCGCCGCACTTTGAACAGTGGGGATGTGCATCGTGCCAATTAGCCAATGCAATTGCATGCATCGAAAGTTCTAGATGTAGAGGTGAGAGGCCACCGGCTAGTTCGCGCAGCGATAAGTAATCAGCAACATCAGAGACAACTGCCCCCGAGGCCCAGGCGAAATAGGAGCTGCCGGTTGCGCGATCTATTCCAAGAAAATATCGCTCGCCACCTACTGCCAGAGCTGGATCGATAAAGCTCAAACCTTCAGCGGTGCTTCGGATACGCCCCTTGCCAACCTCAATGATGAGAGCCTCGTGCCATAGCTGTTCAAGAATCTCTGGCTGATTGCGCAGCTCTCCAGACCTATCCATCTGGGATGGCCTCTGTGAAGTCGCGCTCATAGGGGCAGGTTACTAGCCTTACCCCATGCGCATCACCTCGTGGAATTTCCTCCATGGCCAAAGCCTCAACCCTGCCGCTACCCCAGAATTAAGCGAAATTCTGAGCAATTTTAAGAGTGACGTCCTCAGCCTCCAAGAGGTCGATCATCATCTGCCTCGAAGCGGCGAGCAGAACCAGAGTCGCGAAATTGCTCAACACCTCAAGACCGAATGGTGGGGATTTGCACCTGCGATTTCTGGAACGCCTGGAGTGAAGTGGCGAAAGTTAACCATGAACGAGCAGCGCGTTCTTACCGAGGCAGATTCAGAGAGCCGGAGTCTGCACGATGGAGTTGAGAACAGTGGTCAATATTATGGAATTGCAATTGTAAGCAAGCTGCCCGTGCTGCAATGGCATCGCCTCGAACTAGGAAGATCACTGATAGGTATGCCACTTGCTGTTGGAAATTCAAAAGGTCGTATGGCATTTATCTATGTAAAAGATGAGCCGCGAGTTGCAATGGCAGCGGTTCTTGAAAATGGTTGGATTGTAATTAACACCCATCTCTCTTTTGTTCCACTAGTGAATATCTATCAACTCTTTAAATTAGCGAGTTGGGCGAAGAAGCTTGAGAGTCAATATGGCGCCCAAGTCATATTGACGGGAGATTTTAATTTACCGTGGGGAATTCCTTCACTTTTGCTTTCCTTCAAACGCGCCACCCGAGCAAATTCATATCCATCCTGGAAGCCAGCGATTTCATTTGATTACATTCTGGCTCATCCAGCAAATTTGGTAAATATGAAGGAGCATCTCCACCCTGCTATCGAGCTAAGTGATCACAGGCCTATATCTGTAGATATTCAAGATTAATCAAATAGTTTTTAGATATAACTTATCAATCTAGCTTAAGAGGGCGTTAAGTTCTGCTTCACTCAACAAGCCGGTGCGACGATCCGTCACTCCTGTTGGTACGTAGTGGAATCCTGCGGTAACGCTTTCCACAGGAACACCAGCAAGCTTTGCCCAGGCGATTCGATAAATCGCCAATTGAATAGCTGAATCATCATCGAGTACCTGTGAGCCTGTCTTCCAATCTATGACCTCAAAGCCTTGCTCTGTCTTATAAATTGCATCGATGCGACCTCGCACCAGCGTGCCGGCGATAACGGTTTCAAAGGGGACCTCGACTTTGTGGGCATCTTTATTGGCCCACTCTGATGCCAGCCATCTCTCTTTCAACTCAGCCAAGGTGCGATCTTCTTCAATAGGCTGCATGAGATCGAAATCTTCTTCATCAAAGATTGATTGGCCCTGCAGGTGGGATTCAATCCAAAGGTGGAATGCGGTACCGCGTGATGAATACTCATCTCGCGCGCGCGGCATTGGGCGACGAACACTTCGTGCAAACTCTTCAGGATTCTTCTTCATGGCAATGATTGCAGATGGTGAAAGTCGCACTGGGCGAGGTACCACTGATGCGCTACTTCGATTCTCTGATGCTTCCGCGATGATTGCGCGGGAATCATCAATCCAGGATTGGATCTCTGGATTATCGAGATCGAGTGAGTATGGTTGTGATGATCTCACTTGTGCGATGCTCGCCTCGAACGCTGCTCTTCTATCGCCTAGTGGGTCACGTGGCCAGATAGCGGTGACATCTTCACCTTCGCGCGGATTACGTGAACCCGCTTCTGGAGGAGTTAACTCATCAATCACGCGACCTTGAGCACGCGCAATCTCCTCAACTTTTCGGTAGAGAGATGAAGGCTCGAGTGGATTTACGCCACCGCCCCAGTACGAAGCAGAACAGAAGAGATGTTTCTTGGCGCGAGTAACTGCTACATAGCCCAGACGAATCTCTTCGCCTCGTCGATATTCAACACATTCATCACCGTATGCTTTGAGCGCTTCAGTTGCTCGAGCATTCGCATCGATGTGGCCCAGATTTAACCGCGGAAGAACATCGCTATCGCCACGAAGTGCAAATGGAATAAACCGTTCATTTGTGGTCCAATTTTCCGGACTGCGTGAACCATCAGATGGGAAGGTGCCCTCTGTCATGCCAGGGATTGCAACAACATCCCATTCAGCGCCCTTTGCCATATGGATAGTCAGGATTTGAACAACGCTCTTATCTACCTCTGGCGCACCTGCTTTAAGGCCACCTTCTTGCTTGCTGGCAACATCGAGCCAGTTCAAGAAGCTAGCCAGTGATCCACCAGAGCGCGAGAATTTACTAGCCTCATCTAAGAAACGATCTAAATGTCTGCGACCATGAATTCCTTCTTCACGTAAGGCTACTTCGGAATCAAGGTTGAGATAACGTTCGAGCTCGAGGATGAGATCAGTTAATTCTCCCGATGCTCGAGTACGTAGTCTGCGCAAATCGGTTGAGAACTGAAGTAAACGACTATAGCCAGCGGAAGAGAAGTGGTTCCTCTCTGCACTTTCAATCTCGTCAAGTGCATCAATTAGTGAGCCAGTAAATTGATCATCGTTATCTGCAGCTAAAGGATTTCCGGCAATAATATTTGCAACGATTGAGCGATTATCGGTTGACTCTGCTCGTGCGCGAGATGATGAGAAGCGACCAAGAGCTGCGATATCACGTGCACCTAGATTAATACGCGGTCCAGTCAAGTGACGCATCAACGATCCACCTGCATCAGGGGATGCTAATACTTTAAGGAGTGCGACTAGGTCGGCAATCTCTGGAACATGAATAAGGCCGCCAAGGCCAAGAACTTCGGAGCGAATTCCGGCGGCTGTAAGCGCCGCTTGGATAATAGGAATCTGTGCTTTCTTACGTACAAGAACTGCAAAGGAATCGTTGCTCGTCTTCACGCCATCAGCGCCCCAGAGAGGTAAGAAGTACTCAACAATTGCCTGCGCCTCGGCTTCTAGGTTTTCGAAGATGCCACATACCAAATCTCCAGGACCTGCGCCCTTTCGAGCAGTCAGGGGCGCAACTGTGATTGAGTCATTCTTGCGGACTTCATCAGAGATTAAGTTAGCAACATCGAGAATCGCAATATCGTTTCGATAAGTCTCGAGCAGATTGAACTGCTCTGCCCCTTGTGAATCAGGGGCTTTAGGGAAGTATCTATTAAAGGCCCCAATGGTGCCTGCTGCTGCCCCACGCCAGGTGTAGATGGATTGGCACGGATCACCGACGGCAGTGACCGGATGCCCATCACCAAAGAGCGTCGACAGTAGGCGCACCTGTGAATGAGAGGTGTCTTGATACTCATCAAGGAGCACAACTGGATACTTAGTCCGCTCCAGTAATCCTACATCTGGGAACTTTTCAGCAATAGTTGCCGCAATTGCAATCTGATCATCGAAAGATAGCTGTCCACTCTTACGGCGCTCGTGTATAAAGTGCTCCATCATCGCAACGAGTGCAATACGTTGTTGCGAAGTGCGTGCAGCTGTTCGAACACCTTTATTACTCTTGCCACTCATTCCAGCGAGAATCTCGAGCAATTTCTCATCTTCTGCAATTATCGCTGCACCTGAGACCTGATGTTCTAGCGCTTGTGAAGTCAGCCCCATAAGATCGCTAACAACTGTGTTGACTGCACCTTCGTAAGTAAAGCCTTCGACATCCCAGTTTTGCACAATACGATTGGCAAGCATCCAGAGAGCAGCCTCTCCCATTGGTTGTGAATCCGCATCGATTCCTAGACGGATTGCATGTTCAGAGAGAATTCGACCAGCATATGAGTGATATGTAGTCACGGATGTATCAAAGTGTTCAAATCCAGGGTTGAGCCCAGCTTCTTTCATACCTTTATGTAATTGCTTAAGTCGTTTGCGAATACGTAAGTTGAGTTCGCCGGCAGCTTTTCGAGTAAAGGTAAGTCCCAAAACTTCATGTGGCTTCACAATCTGATTTGCCACGAGATAAACCACGCGAGCCGCCATCGTCTCAGTCTTGCCAGATCCAGCGCCAGCGATTACGACAGCTGGTTCGAGCGGATTAGAGAGAAGTGAAATAATGAGTGACTGTTGCTCACTTGGTGAGTAAAAATCTGGGTCGACGCTCTTAATGAAGTCGGCAACTTGGTTTGGGGAATAAATCTCTTTACTCATCCAATCACCGTCCTTCCCTCTAGATGCAGTGGGCATGAGGGACGTACGGGACAATTTCCGCAGAAGTCATTCTCGCGAGCGATAAACACTGGACTCGACATTTTCTGCGCCACTGATTCAAGGTGGGTAGAGATATCTTCAACAATAATTGGTGGTCGCTCACGGGTGGCAATCTCCTTAGTCTCATGGCCTAAGAAGACAAGATGCGAGCCAGAAACTTCTGGGTTATCGAATTTCTTCTCGAATGCATTAAGGATTACTGCCATCTGATAACAAGCAAGCTGAATATTCTCTTTCGCATCATCATGGCCGGTCGCCTTACCGGTCTTGAAATCCACGACAAAGAATTTGCCATTGCTATCAACTTCTAGACGATCCACGCTGCCACGTACCTTTGCGCGGCCTAGAGTGAAGTCAAACTTCATCTCGACGCCTTCAACAACATTGGGATTCTCACGGTGATATTGCGCAAATCTCTGAAGCATCTTCGATGCTCGCGCCAGCTGTGTCTTGCTAATCCATCCAGTTGAATCAGTAATAAGCGGCCAAGCATCGTTGAGCGATTGTTGCAACGCTTCATCGCTCATATCTGCACCTTCAACTTTGAGCCGTGCATATTCGTGAATAACTGAGCCGAGTAATTGCGCGACAGAATCACCATTGCTGCCACCATTGCGCTCGAGTAACCACTTTAGGCCGCACTCTTCAAAAGACTCGGCGGCAGATGGAGAGATAGGAACTAATTCGTCCTCATGAAAGAGCGGCGCATCGGTAGTTGGGCCCTTGGAGCCAAGCCAATTCTCTGGATCTGCGATAGCGATATCGGCCTGTGAGAGGGTCGACAGTAGTGCGGCAGCGTGGTCGGCTTGGGAAGTCGTGAGAGATCTTCGGAGAGATGCGACGAGCGCACTCGCGGTCAGCGGCCTTACATCATCGAATGTACGGTGGATAAATGTTGGATCATCTGTTGCATCGAGAAAGTACTGCGATGGTGAATCATCTTCGCGAGTAATTGCAGTGAGATGGAGCTCTTCTGTTGCGCGAGTTGTTGCAACATGAAAGAGACGCTTCTCATCCTCTGATAAGGAGTCGGCTGTCATCTTTGTTAGCGCTGCCACAGATTGCTCTTCACCATGACGTTCGCGTTCGACAAGTCGTTCCGCGCCTAAGAGTGTGCTTCGCTCCTTAAGGTTAGGCCAGATACCTTCTTGAATACCGGCAACAAATACTCGCTTATATTGAAGTCCCTTTACGGAGTGAACGGTAAGGAGATTGACGACATCCGGACGAACGCCTTTTGCAGTAATAAGGTCGGTGGCAATGTTCTCTTGAGCAATCTCGGTGAGGAAACTCTTTGGATGCGCACCTGGCATCCGATCGATATGACGTGCTGCAGAGTCAAAGAGCGCAACCATCGCATCGAGATCTCTATCGGCGGCAGCTCCACGTGATCCGCCACGTAAAGCGGCTGTCTGCCAGGCATCTGCAATCTTTATGCCTTCGCCATTTTCAGCCTTTGACCAGATTGCCCAGAGTAGGTCATGGATAGAGGCGCTCTTCTTTCGTAGCGAAGAGCGAGCCGACGCAAGAAGGTTATGTACGCGAAGGAGTTCTGCCCCGTGTTCAAAATTTCCACTGTTGGGGATATCGCCCTTATCAATAGCATCGATAATCATCTGCGAACCAGAACGAGTATCTACCTTTTCATCACGCGCTTGAAGTAAGGCAGTACGAATACGGCGCATAGATATTGTTGAAGCGCCACCAAACTCAGCAGTTAATAGGCGTTCTGCTACATCGAGGGTGAGTTTCTCGGAACCTGCTGCAACCCGTGCCAGTAAGAGGAATGGCGCAAGTGCAGCGCTAGAGGAGAGCGCTTCGCGATCACCGGCAACTGGAATCGCAGATTGACCCAGAGCGCGACGAATAGCAGTTGCAGTGGTGTTATGTGAGCGGAGAATGATTGCCATGTCTGCATATGCGACTCCTTCAATCAAGTGGGCACGTTTACATTGATATGCGATGTACTGCGCTTCCTCGCTCTCGGATAAGAGTTGAACCACATACTTATTGGGGCTACCGCGATGGTTGGTAGTAAGAGTAATTTTCTTCGCACTTTCAGCGAATACTCGATTGCAGTATTCAATTGCTCCATCAGGATCTGCGCCGCGAAATCTTCCGACAGCGCAGGCAGGGTCGAGTACAAAGGCCATATCTTGGCAGTGCAGAAGCTCGAGTAATCGCCGCTGAGCAGGGTCACTCTCGTGAAATTCATCCACCATAATCGTTGTAAAACGCTGGCGAAGTGAAGCCAATAGATCTGGATTACTTTTCAGGTGTGCGATAGCGGCATTGATAATTTCAGCCGGGTCAATGCGCATCTTTGAATCACCAGCACCGGTATCCGATGTTGCTGAAATTTTGAGATATGAATCCCAGAACTTTGCGGCAGCTGGCCAATAGCGCTCTCGTAGTCGCTGCCCCATACCTGCTAATTCATCAGGTGTAAGTCCACGCTCGGTTGCGCGCATCATCAAATCACGGAGTTCGCGGACGAAGCCTTGTGTGAGTAACGGTTCGCCCATCATCTGACTGGAGATCTTATCGGCCGGATTGTGAGTGGCTCGAAGATCTGCTGGCCACCAATCAACGCCATCATCGATATTTCCACTTAGCAGAGAGGCGATAAATGATTCTTGTTCAGCGCCAGATATCAGAACAGTTTCGCGAAAAGTATCGCCGCTTCTCATTGAAAGAATTGAGAAGGCAAGTGCATGGAATGTGCGCGCGACCGGTTCTTGAACTGTGCCATTGGAGGCAATCACTATTGCGTCGCGAATTTCAGAGGCGCGTTCGCGGCCAAATGCGAGAATCAATATTGATTCAGGGTCGGAGCCTGTTGTGATTCGATTAATTGCTGCTTCGATGAGAGTTGTTGTCTTGCCTGTACCGGTTGCACCGAATATGAGAAGTGGTGATCCGCGGTGAGATATTGCAGCTTGTTGTTGTTCGTCCAAAGAGTAGACGGGGCGAGTAATCGGGTTGGCAACGAGGCGAAGAGATTGGTGCGCCGCTGGTTTACTCACAGTACGAATTCAACCCTATACGGGTGACAATTCGGGGGCAGCTCACCTCTTGCGAAGGCGAATAAGAAGAATTCCACCTGCAACCAGCAGTGTGAGGATTGCGATCAGGATCGGCAGGGGAAGGACACCATCACCGCCCTCATCAGTGGGGCTCTCGGTGACGAGAAGCATTGGTGCATTGAGTGAAAAGGTATATGAATCCGTTACTTCGTGGCCATCTGCCGATACGACTCGATATTTAACGGTATATAGACCAGATGGATATTCATTATCGGGCCCTGGATCAAGTGCTGGATTAAGCACTGGAACAGTGGCAATGAGAGTAGGGCCTTCAACTCGGCTCTCTAGATTCTCCAAGAGAGAGCCATCCGGAGAGGCAACTGTGATGGTGTTGATTTCCTTATCAGAAATCACCAAGAGCTCTTCCGAGAATGTAACTGAGATTTCACTCGGCATGACTGTCACAACTTCATCCGTTGAGGGATTAGTTGCAACTACACCTGCATGAGCGTTCGCATAAACCGGCACCATTAACAGTGCCACTAGAAGTAATGCAAACTTCTTCATCGGCAGATTAAGACTGGTTGCTCTTCTTTGCGCGAGATGTTGCACGTGCACGTTCTGATCCATCAAGGACAACCTTGCGGATACGAACAACTGCAGGTGTTACTTCTACGCACTCGTCTTCGCGACAGAATTCAAGAGCACCTTCCATGTTGAGCTTCTTAGGTGGAATCAACTTCTCAGAGTTATCTGTACCTGATGCACGCATATTGGTGAGTTGCTTCTCGCGAACACAGTTGACATCCATATCATCAGAACGTGAATTCTCGCCAATAACCATGCCCTCGTAAACTTCATCGCCTGGTTCGACGAAGATTGTTCCGCGCTCTTGAACACCAGTCAGAGCGTAAGAAGTTACAACTCCCATGCGATCAGAGACAAGTGAGCCTGTTCCACGTGTACGAAGTTCACCGAACCATGGCTCGTATGAATCAAATACATGGTGGAGCAAACCTGTTCCGCGAGTTTCAGTTAAGAACTCAGTACGGAAACCAATCAGACCACGTGAAGGAACCTTGTACTCAAGGCGAATCCATCCAGTGCCATGGTTAACCATTTGTTCCATGCGGCCCTTACGAAGTGCCATCAGCTGTGTGAGAACACCGAGGTAATCCTCAGGTGCATCAATAGTTAAACGCTCCATTGGCTCGTGTAACTTGCCATCGATTGTCTTTGTCACAACCTGTGGCTTACCAACAGTAAGTTCGAAACCTTCGCGCTTCATGATTTCAACGAGAACAGCAAGCTGTAGTTCGCCGCGTCCCTGAACTTCCCATGCATCTGGGCGCTCGGTATTGAGAATTCGAAGCGAGACGTTGCCGATGAGCTCCTTATCAAGGCGATCCTTGACCTGACGCGCGGTCAGCAACTTGCCTGATTTTCCAGCAAGTGGTGAAGTGTTGATACCAATCGTCATCGAGATTGATGGTTCATCAACCTTAATTAATGGAAGCGCATGTGGGTTTTCGAGGTCTGCCAGAGTCTCGCCTAATGTAATTGTCTCAATACCTGCAATAGCGACAATATCGCCAGGGCCAGCTTCCAGTGCTGGTACACGTTCAAGTGCTTCCGTAATAAGAAGTTCAGAAATCTTTACGCGCTCTTGGGTGCCGTCAGTCTTCATCCACATAACGCTCTGACCCTTTTTGATTGTTCCTTCGTGCACACGAAGGAGGGCAAGGCGTCCAAGGAATGGAGAAGAGTCAAGGTTTGTTACATGTGCCTGCAACGGCGCACCTTCGTGATACTTAGGGGCCGGAACAGTGTCGTTGATAACCTGGAACAAGACATCAAGGTTCTCTTCTTCAGGCAATCCACCATCTGCTGGACGAGTCAAAGATGCGCGACCATTCTTTGCAGATGCATAAACAATTGGGAAATCAATCTGCTCTTCACTTGCATCAAGGTCTAAGAAGAGTTCATAGGCTTCATCGACAACTTCTGCAATACGTGAATCGGGACGGTCCACCTTATTAATCAGCAAAATAACAGGAAGGTTCTTCTGAAGTGCCTTACGCAATACGAAACGAGTCTGTGGCAGCGGTCCTTCTGATGCATCAACGAGCAAAATAACGCCGTCAACCATTTCGAGTCCGCGCTCAACTTCACCACCGAAATCTGCGTGACCTGGTGTATCAATAATGTTAATGATCTGATCGCCGCGACGAACTGCAGTGTTCTTGGCAAGAATCGTGATTCCCTTTTCGCGCTCGAGATCCATCGAGTCCATCATGCGGTCTTGACCCTCGTCCTGCTTCTTGTAAGCAGCAAAAGCGCCTGACTGCCACAACATCGCATCAACCAGTGTTGTCTTTCCATGGTCAACGTGGGCGATGATCGCGACGTTACGGATGCTATCGCGCGTCTTTACAGGCAGGTCTTTGAGGTGTGCTTGGGTCTTTGCCATGGATTTCAAAACTTTCGTTAAATAGCCCGATTGGGTCCTGTGCCAATCTTACCGTAGAGCTCGACCTCGTTATACACGCCTATCGTCAATGTTATTTGTTCAAGTCGAGTTCATATATTCGTAGATTTGCTCAATACACTTCGATAATGCGCCTTGGAGTCCTCGATGTTGGATCAAATACGGTCCACCTACAAATTATGGATGCCCACCATGGCTCTGCGCCCTTCGCGCATCAAGGCTTTAAAGAGGAAATTCGATTGGCAGAGTTTTTAACGCCGGAAGGCGCGCTCTCAAAGGAAGGTCTGACTAGCCTGATAAAGACCTTAACGCGAATCAAAAATCTTGCTCGCGATGTACAGATAGATGAAACACTCGCTTTTGCAACTTCTGCAATTCGAGAAGCCAATAATTCTGATGACGTTCTTGCAGCTGTATTTAATGAAACTGGAATAGATCTGCAAGTCCTCTCCGGTGAAGAGGAAGCGCGCTTTACTTTCTTAGCGGTGCGTAGGTGGGTAGGTTGGTCAGCCGGTGATGTTATTTCTTTAGACATCGGTGGCGGCTCACTCGAGATAGCTGCAGGTATCGGAGAGCTTCCAACATATGCACAATCCGTAATGCTTGGTGCAAGTCGAATGACTCGACAATTCTTAAGTGGTGATCCATTTAGTGAGAAGTCTCTTCAGAAACTAGAAGCTCACATTCAAACCACTCTCAAGCCGTTGATTACTGATATCGGTGATAACAGTGAGCGAACAGCGATAGGAACAAGTAAGACTTTTCGAACTCTGCGCAGAATCCAAGAAGAATTTCTTCCCGAACTCGGAAAGAATCTGACTATTGAAGGCATCACAAAAATAACCTCAAAACTCGCCAAGATGAGCGCCACTCAGCGCGCGAGCCTTCCGGGAGTTTCTCAAAGTCGCTCCGCGCAAATTGTTGCGGGTGCCATGGTTGCTAAGCAAGCAATGGAGGGCCTTGGAATTGAGAAAGTTGCGCAATGCCCGTGGGCCTTACGCGAAGGAATTGTTTTACAACGACTCGACTGGCTTAAATCATAGGTCGTGCAAGAAATTCCACTGCGACGATTTTATCTCCGCGATGGTGAACAATCCAGGCATCAGCAGGACTTAAATCATCTGCAGAGTAATCAACGCCAGCTACCTTTGAGAGCACATGAGGAATTATCGGATTATGACCTGCTACCAATTGGTTGCCTTCAAATTTCATTAATTGGCGAACGTACTCCACTGAAGTCTTTGCGCTCTTCTCAAACTCTTCTTCATTGAGGTCCTGAGTAACTGTTACGCGAAGATCAGCTGCCAATGAAAATGGCTCAATTGTTGAAAAACAACGAGTGGCATCAGAAGAGAAGATTCCAGAGATTCCAAAGGGCTCTAGCTGCGCAATAAGTTTCTGTGATTGTTCAATACCGTCGGCGCTAAGTGGGCGGTCCAAGTCATAATCACTCCACTCGCTTCGCTTAATTGCTTTAGCGTGGCGAAGAAGCACGAGAGCCGAGACATAGCGCTCCTTAGCGAGGAAATCATCGAGCATATCTCTATCTTCATCGTGAGTTAAAAAGTGGCGAGCAGTCTTTGAATCAACCCACTCGATTTTATCCACCTCAGAGTTGGGTACAAAAGCGCCTTGATCGCTCTTTGCTTGAGCCATCCAATATTTAACTTTCTTCTTATTATCTTCCACCCTGTATGAAGTTGAACCGAGATATTGACCAAAGATTGCATCAATTCCGGTCTCCTCTTTCACTTCACGATAGGCCGCTGCAACAGCAGCTTCGCCATCTTCAACAATTCCTTTGGGGAAAGACCAATCATCATATTTAGGACGGTGGATTACCAATATTTCAAGTTCAAAGGGAGCGTTCTCTCGCCAGATTATTGCGCCTGCGGCACGTATCATTTTTTATACCTCTCGATGAAGAACTCCTGGAAATCTTCCAGCTGCTTACCTTCCGGGCCGTTCTTTATATAACTCCAACTATCATCTTCGCTCATCTCCCACATGCGAAATCTTGGTGAGAAAGAAAGGTCAAGGACTTCTGAAAGTTCTGACTTATGGAGTGGTTCATCTATACGTATCAACGCTTCAACGCGGCGATCGAGATTACGCTCCATGATGTCAGCGCTACCAATAAAGAATTCGGGATTACCTGCATTGTGGAAGCTGTATATACGTGAGTGCTCTAAGAATCTACCAAGAATTGAGCGGAGTCGAACATTGTGAAATTTTGTAACCTTACTCATTCTAAATGAGCAGGCGCCTCGCACGATGATGTCAATCGGAACGCCTGCTTTAGCTGCCCCATAGAGCGCTTCAATCATCTGATTATCTACGAGCGAATTAATCTTCCAGCGAATCTGCGATGGCTTGCCATCAAGATGGTTAAGTCGTTCATGCTCAATCTTCTCAATTAAGCTCGTTCGAATACCATGTGGTGCAACTAAGAGGCGTGAGTACTCTGTATTTGAGAGAACTCCACTGAGTTGATTAAAGAGCTTGAGTAAATCTTGGCCTAACAACTGATCAGAACTCATAATTCCTAAATCATCGTAAAGTCGCGCTGTCTTCGGATTGTAATTTCCAGTACCGATATGTGAGTAAACAGTTAGGCCGCTATCTTCTTTGCGCACAACAAGACTCGCCTTTGCATGGGTCTTAAGTCCAAGAACTCCATAGACAACATGTGCGCCAGCATCTTCAAGTTTTTTAGCCCAGCGAACATTTGCCTGCTCATCAAATCGCGCACGGAGTTCGATGACAGCGAGAACTTGTTTACCCGCCTTTGCTGCCTCAATCAGAGAGAGCATGATGGGCGAATCACCTGATGTTCGGTAAAGAGTCTGCTTAATTGCCAAAACTTTAGGATCTTGTGCAGCCAGACCAACGAAGCGGGTGACGGTCGAAGTGAATGTTTGATAGGGGTGATGGAGCAAGATTTCCCCTTCGCGAATTGCTGCAAAGAATGAATCAGCATCGTTGCGATCGATATCTTCGAGGGGATGCGGCTGTACTGATTTAAATGGAGCATCCTTAAGGTGCGGCAAGTCTAGGTTGTACATCTCGAAGAGATAGGTGAGATCTAGAGGTGGAACCTGAACAAAGACCTCAGGGGTATCAATTTCAAGTTCTTCGGTAAGTTTATTCAGCAAACGTGCGGCAACGCCTTCTTCAACTTCCATCCGAACGGCTGCACCAAACTTTCGACGAGAGAGCTCTTCCTCCATAGATTCAAGTAGGTCGTCAGCTTCATCTTCATCAATGTCGAGATCTTGATTACGGGTAACACGAAAGAAATAAATCTCCTTGATCTTGGCGCCAGGAAGAAGTAGATGAAGATGTTCTGCGATGAGATCCTCTAATAAGATATATGAGTTATCAAAATCATTGGTTCGAACCATACGACGAATATTCGAAGGAACTTTGACTCGAACGAATTGCTCTTCGCCACCTTCCTTATTCTTTCCAATAATTCCTAGGTTGAGCGAAAGTCCAGAGATATGAGGGAAAGGGTGTGCAGAATCTGAGGCGAGCGGAGTGAGCACTGGAAATATCTCGTTGATAAATTTATTGGTCAGGGGAAGTTTCTCTGCGTCGGAGAGCGAATCCCAACGGACCCGCTTGATGCCTTCATTTGAAAGCAGCGGCTTGAGATCCTTTAAGAGTAAATAGGAAACTCGCTCTTGAAGATTACGAACTCTAAAGTGAATCTCAGCTAATAATTCGCGGGGTGTCATACCTGAGAGAAGCGGATCATTATTTCCAAATTCAACTTTTCGTTTGATGCTCGCCACGCGCACCATAAAGAACTCATCTAAATTAGAAGAGTAAATGGCGAGAAACTTCGCTCGCTCAAGTAGCGGCAGTTTCTGATTCTCGGCAAGTTCGAGCACGCGGGTGTTGAAATCGATCCAGCTCAAATCCCGGTCGATATAGCTATTCTGCCCAGATTTCACATTTACATCATCGCCTCATTAGATGAACAACAGGTAATCGAACTCTGGCTACTAGCCCAACGAACGCTGAAAAGTGCAGGTATCAGAGTGCTGGCTCTCGGATAGCTTAGGCTTTCCTCATGAGCACCATCGTCCTATGGGTATCGGATATCAATCGCCAAGCAGATTTCTACTCTGCGCTGTTAGGAGTCCCGATAACTTCTAAGAGCGATGAGTTCTGTGCGGTAGGCGATGAGGCGAATTCTGTACTGCTTCACTTGCTGCCTGAGCGCTTTCGATTCAGCGGTACCTCCCTACCGCCAGCTCAAGAAGAAGTAGCGATTAAGCCAGTATTTAGAGTGGCAGATATCCAGGCTGCAATTGACCGCGCTTCTGGAAATGAAATCAGAATTTTAGGCGAGGTCAAGAGCTACAACGGAATTGCATACTTAGATTGCATTGATCCCGAAGGCAATGTCATTCAAATCAGTGATGCACTGAGGAATTAGTCCTCGAAGAAAACCGCATCGCCTGTTGCTTTAAGGCCTTTCCAAGAAGTCAATGTAACGCCTCGCTTGTATCTCACATTGATGACTCCGTTTGCACCAAGGCGCGCAGCAACCATCTGCAGTTTCATATTTATCTGTTGCTCTGTTGGGGCCGCGTTGAAAATGGTGAGCGCCCCCATCTGAGCCTTTACTGGGCCAAGATTTCTGAACTTCTTATCAGGTGTTACTTGATGAATTTCAAATCCGGAATTCATGATTTTCTCGCTTTCTTCTCCTGAGAAAGCCTACGGTTTAAAGCTAGATTTACCACCAGCCCGACCAGTCAAAAATTAATTGATAGCAAGAATTACAGCGGCGCTTTGCTTAAACGTTGAAGCGGAATTCGACTACATCGCCATCATTCATGATGTAATCCTTGCCTTCCATGCGCACCTTGCCAGCAGACTTTGCATCGGCCATAGATCCGGCCGCCATCAAATCATCGAAGGAGACAATTTCAGCTTTGATAAAACCTTTTTGAAAATCAGTGTGAATAACTCCGGCAGCCATTGGAGCGGTATCGCCCTTATGAATTGTCCAAGCACGTGCCTCTTTTGGACCGGCAGTTAAATACGTTTGCAGTCCAAGTGTGTCAAAACCAACGCGGGCTAGTGTCGCAAGGCCTGGTTCGGTCATTCCGACAGCTTCTAGAAGCTCCATTGCATCTTCATCGCTGAGCTCGGCAAGTTCTGCTTCGGTCTTTGCATCAAGGAAAATTGCTTCCGCAGGTGCAACAAGTGCCGATAGCTTGGCGCGAAGTTCGGTATCTCCGAGTTCAGCCGCATCAACATTAAATACATATAAGAATGGTTTTGCAGTCAGCAAGTGGAGTTCGTGAATCAGCGGAAGCTCTACCTTTGATGTCGAAAGCGGCTTACCTGATTGAAGATGTGCTTCGGCCTCTTTAACTGCCGCCAATACAGCTGTCTTTGACTTATCGGTGCGTGATTCTTTTTCGAGACGCGGGATAGCTTTTTCAATTGTCTGTAAATCTGCGAGCGCGAGTTCGGTATTGATTGTCTCGATATCACTGGAAGGATCAACGCGACCATCGACGTGCACAACATCGCCATCGGTAAAGACACGAATAACCTGACAGATCGCATCGGTCTCGCGGATATTTGCTAAGAACTTATTGCCAAGGCCAGCACCCTCAGATGCGCCCTTAACGATGCCAGCGATATCAACAAATGAAAGCGCTGCAGGAAGAAGCTTTTCGGAGGAGAAGATTGTGGCCAACTGGGCCAGGCGCGCATCGGGGACACCTACGACACCGACATTGGGCTCGATGGTGGCGAAGGGGTAGTTAGCGGCCAAGACATTGTTCTTTGTCAGCGCGTTAAAGAGGGTCGATTTTCCGACGTTGGGAAGGCCGACAATTCCGATGGAGAGGCTCATAGTGGTTGAGCCTACGCGCTCGTGTATAGATAAGTGAAATCAGGGAATTTGTCCCCGGTTACTGCCACGATAACCCCATGTCTAACGCACTTACTATCTCCGCCGTTCTCCTTGCAGGTCTAATCGTCGGCCTCTTTATTGGGCTTCGCTTTGGTCGCGCCACCAGCACTTCATCTGCGACCGATCTGGCGGCACTTAACGCGTTACTTGCAAAGAGTGAAGAGCGACTTAAAGAGTCCGAGAGTAAGAATGAATCCGCAGCAAAGATTGCAACGCAATTAGAAGATATGCGTACTTCTGTCGAACGTATGCGCACACAAGCGCAAGAAGCATCCGAAAAGCGCATTCAATCGGAGACTGAACTTAAGGGCACCATCAATGAGATGCGACAGGCTTCTACATCTCTCTTTGACGAAACCCGCAAAATCGCAGGGGCGCTATCGAGTTCGCAGGCACGTGGAAAATTTGGTGAAGCACAGCTCGAACTCTTACTTGAGCAAGCGGGTCTTCGTGAGGGGCACGAATACGATGCACAGCGTTCAACAACAGATGCTGACTCTTCAGGTATTCCAGATGTCACTGTCAAAATGCCAGGTGGATCACGCCTCTTTATCGACTCTAAGTTTCCCTTTGATCGCTTCCTCGATGCATTTGCCACCGAAGACCAAGGCGAGCGCGATGAATTTCTCACGGCGCACACCAAGGATTTATTGAAGCATGTTGATGCACTTGCAAAGCGCGGCTATCACAAGTCACAGGGCTCCCCTGATTTTGTAGTTCTCTTCCTTCCCTTTGAGACTTTGCTCGCTGAGGCGCTACGCATTGATCCGCAATTACTCGAAAAGGCATTTAAGGTAGGCGTCACCATTGCGACTCCAACATCGATGATGGCTTTGCTCCGCACCATCGGCCATATCTTTACCCGTAATAAGTTAGCTGAATCTGCAGATGACATCACCAAGATTGCAGCAACTTTCCTCAAGAACTTGACCCTGCTCCATACAAAGATTATCGCCGTCGGCAAGGCGGTCAATAACGTTTCAAAGGCTTATGATGATCTAGTACCGACCGCGCAGAAGACTGTTCTCGCACCCGCGGTAAGAATCAATAAATTAGGTGTTGCAGGCGATCGCGAGAAGCTCTCTATCGAATATCCTGACTCCCCCGGCGAGGTTCGCGAGCTTGCTAACTCTGAACTCGAGAACGTTGAAGACTATATAGATGTAGAGATTGTTGAGGAGAACAATGAATAAGACCCCAAAGCTTGCACTAAAGAAGCCGGTTCTTGCAGGTCCCGGCCTTAAGAAGCAGGGAATCGTTCTTCTTCAATCTTTCTTTATCACCATCTTCACTTTGGCAGAACTCGGTATCCGTAACGGGGCCGGTTTTCTATCTGGTTTCGTAATTATCGCCGTCACCTATGGCGCAATTGCCTACGGTCGCAAAGGCACACGGTATGTCTCTGCTGTAACGCCACCACTTGCATATGCGGCAACTGTATTAATTTATGCTATTGCCACCAACGGCCTCAAGATCTCGCGGGTGGGCATTGACTTCATTGCATCCCTTGCCAGCGTCGCTCCTTATATGGTTGTGGCAGCCGTATACGGTTGGTTCCAATTTCTCAACGACAAAGCGAAGAATCGACCATCAAAGCGTAAGACCGAGAGAGTCTCTCTTTAGTCCACGCAGTTCTTTTTTCTTCTCTTGCATGACCAGTCTATGAAAATTTGACTAAAAATTCACTTTCCATCTGTACTCGGTATCAGGGGAAATGTTGGAGAATCACGCTATGAATCAGATGACTCGGAGATTTTCTGCCACAGCTATTACTCTTACTTTGACTTTCCTAGTTACCAGCTGCGGCTCTGGTGGGGCATCTGCATCATTTGATCTCGAAACAGTTCAGAAGGCAATTACATCTGTTGCGCCTAAATGCAACTTGGAAAAAGTAGAGATTGCGCCAGAGGGCAAGACGCAAGGGCTTTCACGTGAAATTAATATTGTTGGAGATTTCATCGACTATTTCACGGACTTCAGCGGTGTGCTACCTAACCCTGAAGAAGTTCTAGCAACGTATACAAACTCTGGATGGAATACCTCTCAAGATGAGATTGTCTTCACTTGGAAACTTAACTCCGTAAAAGAGATTTATGTATGTAATACAAATGGAATTTCCCTTACTCAATATGACAGTACTAAAAATTCTGAAGAGAAGGACTATGTTCGATATCGTGGAGAAAATTACGATAATTGTAATTTTTACCAGCCATTTAGTGCCGAGGATTCCAAAAAAGCAAAGAAATGCTTAGAGACACTCAACTCGCTCCAGAACAATGGCGAATGGATTGTCATCACCACAATGAACGATAAATCACCTACAGAGGTGCTCAAGACCTTTATGACTGGTCTAGCTGATGTTTATGACTCAGAGTCAAGCCGCGAGCCAGTCGCAGTGACGGAATCATTTGCCCTTAACTTTGCACAAGATTACAGAGCAGTTGGCGATACTCGGAATACTTCCAGGAATACTCTCTGGAATTCCGTAGTGAAAGCGCTCGGGGCGACCACATGGGAGAAGCTCGATGAAAGCGGATCAGATTTCCGAAGCGATTTTTCGGGCGTGTACTTACCGGAAGCATTTCTAAAGACAGTAATTGCAAGAGAACCAGAAGTTATTGAGTGCAATAGCGCTTTGCGAATTAGTGAGAATTCAGCTTCTTCAGGTGATTGTGGAAAAATTAAGATTGAGGTTTTTCAATCCGATCTTAATACCGGCGAATGTACCTTCTTAGGTTATTGGAACGACACTAACGGTAGTAGTCGCGTTGGTATCTTTAGATATTGCGATGTCTATACGGCCGGTAGTATCCAAGAGGATTCTTTCTACACTCTACGAGTTCAAGTGAGTGGACCTGAGTCTTACACGACGAATTCCGGTGCAACTAGTCGTGTGCTGGCTTTCACGGTGCTCGGAGACTAGTCATTATTGGTTCTTCACCAAGAAATCACTCGCCATTCACTCACCGCTTATCAGCTGAAAACTCTTCTACTCCAGTATTCAGCTATGGACTTCTCACTCGCTCTCGCTAAATTTGGACTATTCGAATCTAAAGATCACCAACTCGTAGAAGAAGATCGCGCAAGCATCAGTCGTACCAGGCGCGCAATCGACCTTCAAGAGCAAGAACTCATCTACATGGCTTTACTCGACGAACGCCAAAAGTCTGCGTAGAGTTCTAATTATTTGCTGCCCAACTTTCATGGCATCTTCGAACCCCAGTAGGCGAGGTAGGGTGTCATCTTTTGATAGAAAGTTGATACATCTAAGCCGAATGTAGTTTGGAAGTTTGCTTTCCAATCTTTTGAGCTCTTAAAACTTGTCATGAAAGCTGCAATCTTCTCTTGGCCAAAAGAAGCGGTAAGTGCTTCAAATGCGAGACCGCCCAATAGGTAGCAACTACTTGGGCTTCCTCCGCCGCCAGGGGTTTCAATTGCTCTAAACAATGCGGTTACCTTCTCAGGAGAGCCTTCGACGAAAATCTTTCGAAGTGTGCGGGCGCTCTGAGGGTTTCCTTTATCGCGATCGTAATTGTAAGTCTGACCTATATACATGTTAAGTCGTTCTCTTCCATTTGGATCCTGAGCAGAATATCCAACGGCATTTCCATAAAAGTGAGCCATGCCTTCTGTTATCCAACAAGGGGAGTAATCCGGAAGTGAGTTATTGGAGTATTGGAAAAAGTGTGTGTATTCGTGAGGGCCAGTTTGGAGATTCCCAAGGCCTTGCCCCGTAGCCAGACATTGAATATTTGTGTAAACCCCACCCGGGCGAGCTCCCAGTGCGAATCCACAACCATTCTGGGTGATCATCAGCGTGATTGATTGATAGAGCATTGAATTGAGCTGTTCAGAAATTATGATTCTCTCAGCCCACTCTGAATCTTTTTCACTTACATATACAAATCTGACTTTCTCTGGCATGAAGTACGGGCTCCAAAGACCGGCAATACGATCTATTCCTGCCTTTTCATCCAACACTCGCTGAGGGTCAACTCCTGGACCAATAATGTAACTAATATTCAATTTTGATGAATCGAAATTGATTACTCGATCATTTACTTCTTTGAATGCAACTACTGAAGTCCAAACTGGATCAAGATTGTCGAGAGTGATTTTATTTGCAGGACCTGTGGGTGTCGGGGTTGGTGATGTTGTCGGAGTTGGTAATGGTGTTGAAGTTGGAGTTGGTAATGGTGTTGAAGTTGGAGTTGGAGTTGGTTTCGCAACAACCCCTTTATTCCAAATCAATCGCGTTCCAGATTTTGTGCATGTATATGTCTTCTTCAGATGAAACACTTTTTGATTAAGAACTTTGCATATTGCACCGGGGGTTATCTTCTGTGCAGAAACCGCAGCAACGGGCGTGAGAGCAATAACTAAAGAAAGGATTAGTCCCCTAGCCACTCTCCCTGAAATGCGCATTCCAAAATGGTACTGGGGCGCTTAAGACTTTTGGGAACATGAACAGTCATACCTGCTCTAACTCTTCTTGAGGGGAATGACTA
>CAEZUI010000004.1_pt1 | contig 16237 bp, 13 predicted proteins | sample 7264441 | NCBI WGS metagenome assembly CAEZUI01 (sample SAMEA6813826, study PRJEB35770) | uncultured Candidatus Planktophila sp. | biome: Freshwater; feature: Freshwater reservoir; material: water | place: Czech Republic | collected 2016-04-20 | depth 0.5m m
CGAATCGGGGCAGAGCCCATCGGTACTGCGAGCTCCTTTGACCAGGTGCATCCACTAGAGCTTCAGGTTCAAGAGCTTCAAGCGTTAATTGCAGCCCACCCTGCCCTTCGAGATGGAACTCAGCAAGTGCGCACAGCTCTCGGGGATGTATTTGTTGTAACACGCTATGCAAATAATCAAGAGTATTTTGTAGCTTTCAATGGCAGCGATGAGTCAGCGTCGGCAACATTTAGCGTTTCAACTGCAGGTAGCTCTTGGGATTCCTTGAGCGGTAGATGCTCGCTTATTTCGGCGATGGAAATCACCGTACCTGCTCGAGATTATTGTATTTATAAAGCGAGCAAGAAGTATGTTGCTCCAAAGAATTTATCAGTGCAGCTTTCCCTTAACAATCGCGATTTCTATTTTCATGATGGAATCGCCTTAACTGCAACCGTTCCGGGTGATGGCTATAACACTGTCTCATTCTCATATCGCAAAAAGGGTGGAAAGTGGATTGCGATTGGCACCGCCGAAAAACGAACAGTGGAAGATTTTGAGATTAAGGCAGGTTTCTATCGCGTCTATCTTCTCAAAGCAGGTCTAAAAGTCGGAACTGAGGTCGAAGTTATTGCAGTGGCAAGAAACGCTGCAGGTAAAATAGCTACTTCGAAGATTGTTAAGGCTAAGATTCCTAAGTGAGCACACGAAAAATAATCTGGTTCCGTCGCGATCTCAGAATTAGCGACCACCCAGCTCTACTTGAAGCGCTGAAAGATAGCGATGAGATAGTCCCTGTTTTTATACTCGATAAAGTGCAAATCGAAGAAGCTAGCAGCAAACTACTTGCCTATATGAGCCAATCTCTACGGGCTCTCGATGCCTCATTAGGCAATCGATTACACATTATTGCGGGCGATCAAGTGGAAGTGCTCAAAGAACTTATCGCGCTCTATAACGTTACCGAAGTGCATATTTCTACAGAGTACGAGCGTTACGGCGCAGAACGTGATGCGCGGGTAGAGGCGGCTGGTATCCCGCTCATTCGCACCGGAAGTCCATATGCAGTTGCGCCTGGACGCGTGCTCAAAGCTAGCGATGGCACCCCTTATAAGGTCTATACCCCTTTCTATAAGCTCTGGTGCGCCCACGGTTGGCGTGCTCCAGCAGCTACACCAAAGGAGATCAAAGCTCCCTTACCACCCGATAAATACCGAGCCTTTCCAGATTTTCCCGTTCCAGCAGGGGCAAAGATTATTGAGGCGGGCGAAGCGGCTGCCCTTAAACGCTTTCAAGAATTTACTGAATCCCGTCTTGATGGATACGACGAAAATCGAAACCTTGCCGGAATTGATGGAACTTCAAAGATGAGCAGCTATCTTAAGTTTGGCGAGATTCATCCGCGCACCCTCTTGGCCAATCTCGGGGAGAGTAAGGCTCACGATACTTTTCGCAAGGAAATTGCTTGGCGAGAATTTTATGCCGATGTTCTCTTTAATAATCCACATACTGATAATGATTACTTCGCTCCTCGATTTAAAGAGATGCGATATAACGAACCTGATGAAAAATTCACTGCATGGTGTGAAGGTCGGACCGGTTTTCCATTTGTAGATGCAGCTATGCGTCAATTGGTGCTCGAAGGGTGGATGCATAATCGCACTCGAATGGTCGTCGCATCCTTTCTCGTCAAGGATCTTCATCTCGAATGGCAGCATGGGGCAAATTTCTTCGCCGATCATTTAGTTGATTTTGATATTGCATCCAACTCACATGGCTGGCAATGGACTGCAGGTACCGGCACCGATGCTTCTCCATACTATCGAATCTTTAATCCAATCGAGCAAGGTAAGAAATTCGATGCAGATGGCGATTACATTAGAAAATATGTTCCAGAGCTAGCTCATCTGAGTGCAGGGGAGATACATGAGCCATGGCTCTCAGCGGACGGACTAAGTAAGGGATATCCAGAACGAATCGTAGATCATGCACTTGAACGTATCGAATCTCTCGAGCGTCTTAATGAGTTGAAGAGAGAGTAACTCCACTCTGATTTGTCTTCGCGCTATACATCGCTTCATCAGCTCGCTTGAGAAGATCACCTAGCCCATCGTTATGAACTACCCCAATACTTACCCCTACCAGCACTTTCTCGCCTCTGATTAAAAAGGGATAGGACAAGCTCGCTTGCAACGCGTAGGCGCACTCCAACGCATCCTCGCTCGCGGAGTGGGTGATCACTCCAAACTCATCCCCACCTAAACGCGCAAGAAGAGCTTCGTGAGGCAGGGAACGAGAAAGTCTTCGAGCGACCTCACGCAGTATTTGGTCCCCAGCTTCATGCCCAAATCGATCATTAATTGGCTTAAAGTCATTGAGATCAAGGAGCATCAGCGAACCTTGCGAATCAGAGAGCCTGCCTATCTCTGCAATCAATTTTCGACGATTGGGCAGGCCCGTGAGTTCATCTGTGTGAGCTAATAACCGTTCGTAATTAAGGATTCGCGCTTCGCGAAGAGCGGTATTCATTCGAATAAATGCCAATAAGAGATTAGCAATAGCCGGAGCAAGTAAATATCGTGGAATCAGATCTGGCCGCAGCGCACTGATTGCAAGAGATACGGGAGAGAGAAAGACCGCCAGTGCTGTGAGAAAGGCCGGGTACTCTTTGAATTCTCGCCAACGCTTATCTGGGAGATGAAGCGAGAGCGCACATAAGAAGAGCGCAATGAGCCACCCAATATCGGCATAACTACCGAAGAAGTATCTATTAGTAAGCTCCAGCCATAGGTAATAGAAATCTGTAGCTACAAAGGTTGATACTCCAACTATAAACACGATACTTCTGGGCGTAACTCCATTTCGGAGAAGGTTAAATGTGCCGATATTAATGAGCACGACATCTGCGATTGCATAGAATAGATTGAGATAGTCAGAGATACTTTCAAACGAGGTGCCTTCAAAGAGCGCTATGTATAAGAGTGTGGCGATAATCGAAGTCATGCCTAGCATCAAAATGACGGCATCCAAATACTCAACCGGAGATAGACGAACCTTCTTGCCTACAAGAAGTGAAGTTGCAAGGATTGCTAGGGGATAAAAGAGAAGATATGAAGCGCTCGGTAGCCATGTAATTGGTTCGATTGTTGGATAGAAAATGTAGAGACTTGTCATCAGGGAGCCGACTCCCCAAATAAGAATGGCGAGTGAGAGGCTGCTAATTGCAAGGCGATTGACACTCAATGGCGCAGTGATCACGAGTGCGATAGATAGCGCCCAAGTGAGGTTATATAGCAGGAGATCTCGAACCGCTAATTGTTGGGAGGATGTAATACCCAATGTGGCAGTCAGCCCCAAGGTCATCGCTATCAGGACTTTCAGTATTCTCGCCACTTAGCGATTACATAAGTATGGCTCCCCCTCTTCAATAGGGAGAGCCATACAGCGAAAACTTAAATCAGGGTTTAGTAACCCTTAGTGCAGATTAACTTAGCCATTTGAAAACCTGAATTTACTTCAGCTTGGGCATTTGAATAAGTATTTTGAGCAAGAGCACGGGCAGCCTTGGTGCGATCAAGCTGCCTTCCTACTGTGCTCTGGCCCTTAATCGCTGCTTCATAGCTCTTAATTGCGCCCTCATACTTATCGATGGTCGCCTTATTCTTAGTTAAATTCACAGTATCCGCTTTGAGCGTTACGAGAGCGGCTTTAATAGTAGTTATCTTCCCCTGATACTCAGCAATCAGAGCGGTCGCTTTATCTGCTGCAGTCTGTTGCACAACAATGTCGGCGTCGAGGGCGGCAAGTGCTGTGTCGCTTGTGGTTTTAATCTTCGGAAGATTTGCCTTTGATGCAGCCCACGCTTTCGAAAGACTAATGCAGTCAGATGAAAGCCAAGTCAACTTTGAATTCGGAACTAGCAAGTTGCGTGCGCACTTATATGTATAGCCACCAGATTTTGTGGTGGCATTAATCTTGGAACAAGCAACTCCATTGCTGATCTTGGTTGCTGCATTTGCAGGGATTGCAAAAGTTGTGCCAGCAACGAGAACTGCGGCAATAGCTGCTAGTGCGACCTTACGAAACATGAAAACCTCCATAGATATCCACCAATAATAGCGAGGACGAACTGCAGAAAACCGCTCCTAGGCGGAGAATTACATGTGAATTTCGTAGTTTTTATCGTTGCTTGGCACGTAGGGAGATGCCCATTCGTCGAACATAACGACGAGGAGTAGCAGAGATAACGAGTTGCATCACCTTGTACTGCCAGCCAGGAACGCTGACTGCGCGCCCCTTTTGTGCATCTGACCATCCAGCAGCAACCAATGGATCCACATCGAGCCACAAGAAGTTTGGTAGTCGCCCCATCTTCATTCCAGCGCGTTGATGAAACTCTGTATGAGTAAAGCCTGGACAGAGAGCGGTCACACTCACCCCACTGCCCTGGAGTTCGGTATTGAGGGATTCGGAGAGAACTGTAACGAAGGCTTTTGCAGCGCTGTAATGACCACCTGTGATAAAGCTAGCAACCGATGAGACGTTGAGAACTATTCCTGACCCACGTTCTTTCATCTGAGGAAGCACAGAATGAGTCAGGCGCATGGGTGCCCGTACCAATACATCCAAGACATTCTGCTCATCAACTACATCACTAGCGAGAAATGATTTATTAATGCCGAATCCTGCGTTATTAATTAATACATCAATTTGATGGCTCTTTATGTAATTCTCTACACGCTCCGAATCCGTCGAGAGATCAGCCGCCAGGACGACAACCTCGACTTTGTATCGTTCACGAAGAGATGCTGCGCGTTCATTGAGCTTTGTCTCATCCCGTGCATTGATGATGAGGTTATAGCCCTGACTAGCTAACAATCGAGAGAAGCTCTCACCAATACCAACCGATGCTCCTGTAATCAACGCCCACTTATTCATGAGAGATCCACCTTATGAAAGAATCGATGGATCTTCATCGCGAATATGCCAGCTACTGTCGTATGAAGCAATCAAGTCAAGAAATGGCTTTGGTTCAAGCCACTCAGGGCCCACGACGCCTTCAGGCTTCCATGTGCCGTTTGCAATAAGTTCCATAGCAATAACTGGGTTAATTGCGGTCTGCCAGACAACTGCTTGGTCGCCATAGTTCTTCATCGACCATTCGTTATCTACCACGTTATATATGTAACAGGCATAAGGAGCACCTTCTTTATTGAGGCCCTTAATGAGAGCTCCAGCACAAGTTTTACCGTGCATGATCGGACCAATCTTTGCCGGATCAGGCAGTAGCGATGCTAAGAAATCGCGTGGCGCAATCTCCATACCTCGATAATTTACCTTCTCTTTATTCGCCAGGCCTAAAGCACGTATCGTCTTGAGCTTTTCTATAAAGTCATTACCGATTCCGTATTTGAAGGTAACTTCTTTTGCCTTAATCTGCTTCGGAATAAGAACTACTTCTTCATGTTCAACATCGACACATTCAACTGGCCCAATTCCTTCAGGGAAATCGAATGTCACAGCGCCAGAGAATGGCTCAGTTGTTTTCCATGCACCATCACGCCAGATTAGCGGGGGATTAAGACACTCTTCGATAGTTGTCCAAATCGAAAATGATGGGGCAAATTCGTAGCCATCTACTGAAAGATTTGAGCCATCGAGAATTGTTACAGAGTCAATTTCACTAAAGAGAAAGTCCTGGGCATAGCGAGCGAAGATGTCGCTCATACCTGGCTCGATACCGATTCCTACGAGTGCATAATTTCCTTGCTTGCGCCATAGCTGATCTGTTGCGAATTGATCATCACCAAGCATGACACCGACTTTGTTATAGGGGTCTGTTGGATGAGCAATCGAAAGCGACATAGCCATATCAACATAATTAACACCAGCATTGCGTGCTGCGTTAAAGATATTCATAACAAATCGCGGATCAACTGCATTGACCACAACATCTGGAGCCACCTCGCGGATTAGCGCCTCAAGTGCCACCGAATCGCTGGCATCCACCCCCATTGCAATAAATCGTGGGTCCTGGACTTTAGAAGTGACAGCCTCTGCGCGAGCACGGTCGTAATCAGCAATCACCAACTGGGTAATAAATGACTTACGGGATGCGATATTTGCGATTGCACTGCCAACTCCGCCTGCGCCGATAACGAGCGCTCTCATGGGAATGGCCTTTCAACTATAAAACCCACCTCAATTAGGTGGATTAATAGGAAGGCTACCTATACCTCATACCTTTGCCAAGCACATCGCACTTTTATCTTGCAAATCTTTGCAGTACCTTCAAATTGAGCGGCTAGAGGGACCTTTCTTTGTATTCTTCGAGAGGCTAGAATGGCTAATTATGGCGAATCACATGAGAGGAACTTCTGCAAAGGTAGAAGTAACAATCGATTTAGTTGCCAAAAGCGCTGGCGTAAGCCGTGCCACAGTATCGCGAGTAATGAATGGCTCAGCAAAGGTTTCTCCAGAGCGTGTGAGAGCAGTCAAAAAGGCGATCGCAAAGTACAACTTCACTCCAAATGCGACTGCACGAAGATTGGCCGGCGGGCAGAGTGGCCTCGTTGCCTTGTTAATGGAAGAGTCCAGTGAAGAGTTTTTTCAGAATCCATTTTGGGGAGAGGTTGTCCAAGGATTCTCTGCCGCAATTACAGATGCCGGTATGCATCCCTTGCTTTTGATTAGACCAAAGAGCGGAACTGAGGAGTCACTTTTTTCGACATTGCGAGCAGGGCAGATGGATGCGCTAGCAATCTTCAGCTGGCATAGGCCGATGAAGAGCTTTGAGAAATTACTTGATCCAAAGATGAAGGTAGTACTGGGCGGGGACCTTGGAGGGTCTAAGAACTTCCCATTTGTCGATGTAGATAATATAAAAGGCGGATATTTAGCTACCAAACACCTTATAGATTTAGGATGCAGAAACATTCTTACAATCACAGGTGATCTCAAATTGCAGTCCGGTCGGGATCGGCTCGATGGCTACGAGCAAGCTCTTAAGTCTTCTGGGTTAAAAATTAATGATGACCTGATACTTCATGGCGATTACACCCAAGCCAAAGCAGAGAGCCTCGTAAATAGATTGATTTCAAGCAAAGTTAAATTCGATGGAGTTTTTGCCGGCAATGATCTCTCGGCTGTGGGTGCCATAAACGTTCTAATGAAGAACGGTGTTGATGTGCCTAGGAAAGTTAAGGTTGTGGGCTTCGATGATTCACCGATTGCCAGACATAACGAGCCCTCTATCACAACGATTCGCCAGCCAATCAGAGAACTTGGTGCAGAGGTTGCAGCCATGATCTTGGCGCTATTGGATGGTCAAGAGGTCGAGAATAAAGTTCTCGATGTTAAACTCATTAAACGCGATTCAACTTCGATTAAATAGCGCTGTTAGCTGCAATAACTTCTTTATACCTCTTAAAACTACTTTTCGGAGTGCGCTCTTGGGTTTCGTAGTCCACATAAACTAACCCGAAGCGCTTTGCATAGCCTTCAGCCCATTCGAAATTATCTAGAAGCGACCAGGCAAAATAACCTCGAACAGGCGCGCCGTCATTAACTGCGCTCTGCAAAGATTGAAGGTGAGCCTGCAGGTAGGCAGTTCTCTTCTGATCATCAACTTCGCCATCTACCTTTACATCATCATAAGCAGAGCCATTTTCAGTTATTACTATGTATGGAATCTCCGGCCAATCCTTATGCACTCTTTTAACAAGGTTGCCGAGACCTTCCGGTGTGACTACCCACCCCATCGCAGTCAGATTACTCATCAAATCAAGCGGAGCTGAGCCATCCACGCGCTGAGGAAAGGGCATAAAACCGCCTTCAATCGCAGGTTTATCTTCAGGGCGAGGCGATCTTACGAAACCGTCGCAGTAGTAATTGATACCAAGAAAATCCGTTTTAACCTGAAGCAGCTCTTTGTCGCCATCGAGCAGAACACCCTCAAGTCTAGATCCATATGTTTTTACTAGTGAATCTGGGTAGACGCCAGTAGTAAATGCATCAATCCACCAGCGATTTAAGTTCGCATCATTGAGGTCAGTGTATGCAACAACCTCTGAGTCATGAGGAGACTCGTTGTGGATGTTATTCATGTTTACTGTCAATCCGACAACGGCATTTGGACGTACCTTACGAATAGCACGAGCCGCTGCTGCGTGCGCTAATGCAGTGTGATGGCTAGCTGCAATTGCTAAATTAAAATCCTTCTTTCCAGGCGCATGTACTCCATTGGAGTAACCAAGCCATGAAACACACCATGGCTCATTTAAAGTTATCCACGTTGTAATGCGATCTCCAAAAGCTTCGGCACATGCTGTCGCATAATGAGCAAAAGCATCAACGATTGAGCGGTTAGCCCAACCACCCTTGTCTTCTAGAGCTTGAGGTAAGTCCCAGTGATACAAAGTCACCATTGGTTCAATACCTGCAGCAATAAGTGCATCAATAAGGCGATTGTAAAAATCAAAACCACGCTCTTCCCGCTCTGAGTCTCCTTGCGGAAATAAGCGAGGCCAGGCAATTGAAAAGCGATATGCACTGATTCCGAGATCTTTCATAATCGCAATGTCTTCATCAAAACGGTTGTAGTGATCACACGCGTTATCGCCAGTATCTCCGTTGACAACTTTTCCGGGAGTCTTCGAAAAAGTATCCCAAATACTTGGACCGCGGCCGTCGGTATCAAATGCGCCTTCAATTTGATAACTCGCAGTAGCGGTTCCCCAAATAAAATCTGCAGGAAAATTAGACTTCATATGAGTTAAATCCAATCCAATTGAGATGTAGTCGGAGGCCTTGAAACCGCTTTCATGTGGGATACTTTACCGCATTTACCTTATAAGCAATAGGAGGCGGTTGTGAGCCAGACCCCGGAGAAGACCTTGTTGTGGTCTGAAGAGTTCGGCGATCATCAGGACGGCCGTCTGCCAGATGAGACCTGGAGCTTTGATATTGGAGATGGTTCAAATGCTGGACTTGTGGGTTGGGGAAATAACGAGCTCGAGTTTTATACAAAGGACTCTGTAACTATTGATGGCAATTTAATAATTAGAGCTGAAAAACTCAACGAAGGAACAGATCTTCAGTGTTACTACGGTCCTGCTTTATGGACTAGTGGAAAAATCCATACGGCAGGAAAAGTTGGCTTCCAATACGGTTATCTGGAAATTAAAGCAAAAATGCCGAGCGGAGTGGGAACATGGCCGGCGCTATGGTTGCTAGGCAAAAATTTATTGGATGGAATCACTTGGCCACATTGTGGAGAGATAGACATATTAGAGAACACTGGGGCACACCCTCACCAAGTTCAAGGCACGATTCATGGTGATGGCTACTTTGGCGAAAACGGTTTGACTCGCATTATCCAGTCAGAGAATCCACTGGCAGATTCCTTCCATCGATTTGGAATTTTGTGGACCGAAGAATCAATTGAGTGGTTCTTCGATGGAGTTAGTTATAACAAAATTTCAAAGAGTGATGAGGCGTTGGCAGGAAAACCTTGGCCATTTAATCAAGAGTTTTATCTCATCATCAATCTAGCTATTGGCGGATGGTTTGCCGGCGAAGTGGATCCCGAACTGCAATCAGCAAAGCTAGAAATTGAGTCGATAAAGTATTACTCAGTTGATGGAATTGGAAAACTGATACTTCACTAACGCTTAATTACTTCTCCAAGACCGTTAATTGAGGAGAAGCGGATCCAATCAAAGCTCATTTGAGCTTGATTTAGCTTGGGATCAATCGTTCCACCGAGATTGCCGCCCATGGCAAGGTTCATGATTAAATAGAATTCGTGGTCAAAGACCCAGTCTTTATCAAGCTTTTGCTGAGACCCAAATAAGACTCCATCTAAGTACCAATCAATCTGATCGGGCAGCCAATCAATTGCATATGTGTGATATTCATCAGCGAATCCATCGGGCATAGCCACAGTTGTGCCTCGACCGCCAAAGCCACCAGAGAGTAGTCCGTGGAGATATCCATAATTAAGCTGGGGATCTTTTCCAACTAATTCAGTTACATCAATCTCTCCACACCAAGGCCATTTGCGAGAATCAATATCGGCGCCTAACATCCAAAACGCTCCCCATGTACCTGCGCCGACAGGTCCCTTTATTCGGGCTTCCATGCGTCCATACTTAAATCCAATTTTATTCTTGGTGATGTACTTTGCGCTGACCCATTCACAAGGGCCCTTGTAGTAACAGATGTATTGATTTGCTCCATCAGTAGTTGCCTGGATATTCAGTGCACCATCTGCTGTAATTTTTGCGAGTGAAGGTATGTAGTACTGACGTTCTCTATTTCCCCACCCCCCACCGGCTGCGGCCTTTGATCCATCACCATCTTCTGATGACCAGATGCTCGGATCTGGTAAAGATCCTGCGGGGCCATTGAATTCTTCTGCCCAGAGTTGCTGATAAATTCTTTTTACAACTGGAATTTCTACTTCGTTGGAGTTGACTAAAACCTCAGAGAAACCCTTGAAGGAATACTTTGCATTCACATAAATCTTAAATCCCTGATCGCCGGTCGCGGGCTTATAGGTCACATTTGTTGCACCAGCAATATCAATTGGTCCTTTGTACCACTTGTATGTGACTTTACTGGCCTTTGGGGAGACCGTTCCAGGTGTGAGAGTAGCCGTGTTGAGATCGCTACCAGAGTAAGTAATCGTAGGATTAATGTTGACAATAATCTGACCAATTTTTGCGACAACAGATGCAGAAGTAACTCCAGATTGCGATTCTCTAAACTGAATTCTCTGGCCTTTCTGCTTTGGAGTGGCCTTCAGTGCTAGCTTTGTAGCACCAGGAACAGGCTTTCCATTGATGTACCACTGGTACTTTGATGCGCCAGCTTTCGGCCACTGTGCTGGAATAGCTTGAAAGTTTAACCCTGAATTATCAGAATAAGTGATCATTGGGTTCACATCTGCCGCATGAGCAACAGACGGCATAAGCGCAAGGAGTGAAAAAGGAAGTAGGAATGCCAATACAAGCTTTAAGTTTCGCATTGGCATTCCTTTCCAGTTAATTTATTTCACAACTACTTTAGTTGTGTAGCTCTTGCCATCGATAACTGCTGTGATTGTCTTTGCTCCAGCACTTACCTTCATTGAAACTACTTGACGAGGTGCAGCAATTTTCACAGTCGTCTTCTTAGCACCAGTTACAGAGATTGCTGCGCTCTTGCCTGCCGCACCGTTTACCTGGATTGAGAGTAAGAACTCTTTGCCTGACTTCGTGGCAGAAGCAGAGATTCCGCGGTAGTAATGGAATTCAACTCCTTCTGCTACTGAAGCGAGCGTGCCAGTTATTTCTGGGGCTAGCGTTGCAAACGCTGTGCTAGCTGCTGGCATTGCTGAGGTTGCAGATACAGGAGCGTTATTTGGCTTTGTGTCAGAGTTCTTGACGGTAAATGCAACGAAACCAAAGGCATCAGTATTTGCCTGAAGAGTTGACTTACCACCATTGACCTTAAGTGTGACTGCCTTGTTAGGCACAGCAGTTTTGCCGTCATCGCCGACAACCTTGTAAACAACCACCAAGTCGCCACCAGCTGGTGCCCAAGCCTGCTTCACATTCTTTGTTGTATTTGTTACAGAGTTGGTCGCATCCAAAGCAGGTGTGACAAGCGTGATGGTTGGCTTTGTCGCTGCAACAACAATCGGTGCTTTTGGAATGTAATAGTGGAATTGCGTGATTACAGAGTGATCTGCCTGCTCGCTATTGACCTCTGGGAGCATCTGCGAGTGGAGACGATCGAGCTTATCCTCGCTAAAGATTGGCTTTGATGTAAATGTTGGTGGCTCTGGCTCTCCAAGAGATTCAAGATCAAGGTTCTTAACTGCAAAAGTTACATTTCCAAATGCATCTGTGCGGTGGATTACGTTTGCTTGATCAAAAGGTGGGCGGTCAATTCCCTTTGTTTTAACTCCATCAACTTCAATAATCGATGCTGATTCGCTATAACCCTTATTCATACGAAGGTTCACAGGTGTATATGCCAACGGCTTGCCTGTTTTATCCTTAATTGTGTAGGTCAAATTAATGGTAGAACCGACAGGAGCAAAGGAGACTTGATATTTAAGCCCGCTGCCAAACCAACCCTTTGCAACCCAAGAATCGGCGTCACCTTGGTTCTGTCCAGCCTCAGATGTATTTGAAGCATCGAGTATCGGAGTCTGAAGAGTTATGTAAGAGTCTCTTGGACCACCAGTAGCGGCATTTGCCGTCAGGCTCACAAGAGGAGCGAGAACTAAAGAGAGAGCAAGTACTGCTCCAGCGATGGATCGTGGCTTAAGCATAAATGAACCTTTCTTAACTGAGATCGTCTGTGAATTAATCATTAACCCTTAACCGCTCCATCCATAACACCGCTTACCAAGCGACGTCCAACGAAGATGAAGAGAATCAATAATGGAGCAGTTGCGAGGAAAGCTCCACCCATCTGGAGTGCGTAGTCAAGACCGTAGAGCGGCTTTAACTGCGTCAAGGCCACCTGCAAGGTGAACTTCTCTGGTGACTGAAGCACAATCGTAGGCCAGAGATAATCGTTCCAAGCCGCAAGGAATGCAAAGAGGCCAAGAACAAAAGAGCTCTGGCGAATACTTGGTAGGACGATGCTCCAGAAAACTCTCGGCACCGATGCTCCATCAATGCTCGCTGCCTCAAGAATTTCATTCGGAACTTGGGCATCGATAATCTGACGCATCCAGAAGACACCAAATGCAGTAACTAGGGCAGGAATAATAAGCGCATTAAGTGTGTTCACGAGGTTCAATTTATTTGCCATGATAAATAGTGGAACGATTCCCAGTTGGCTAGGAAGCATCATCGTCGCTACAACAAAGAGAATCGAAAACTGACGGCCTTTAAACTGCAGCTTAGCAAATGCGAATCCTGCAATTGCTGAGAAGATGACTTGGGCTACTGCGATAGCGACACCGACGACGAAAGTATTTATCAGAGCTTGAACGAAGTAAACCCCGGGGGCATTCAGTACATCACTCGCAACTTCTAAGAAGCGAGGTCCTGGAACTAATGAGGGTGGATTCTTTGAGATCTCTGAATCAGTGTTAGACGAAACGATGAACATCCAATAAAAGGGGAATATTGAGACGAAAGTAATGAGGCAAAGTACAAAGTAGTGACGAATTGGAGACTTTTGCCACTTAGGAACTTTCTTCCACTTTCTATTTACATTGTGTGTTGCAGGACTTGGATTAAGCCCTTGATTAATTACCCGATCTATTTTCTCTTCACGAATTGTGATAATTGAAATGGCAACACCCATTAAAATGTAAACAAGAATGACTTCTAGCATTATTTCCCCCAGTTATGGACTAGGACCCGAGTTGTTATCTTCATCGCGTGCTGTCTCCAGAAATCTTGCGAGTGATAACAAAATTTATTGCAGAGATAATCAGAACTATGAATGTGATTGCGATACCGATTGCCGCCGCGTAACCATACTTGTTATTTAAGAATGCCTGGTTATAGAGGAAGAGCGTCAAAGTTAAGAACTGCTTTGTCGATCCGCCTTCAGCGTTGAGTTGCTGAGGTTCAGCAAAGACTTGTAGTCCACCGATGGTTCCAACGATTAATACGAAGGTGATGGTGTTCTTGAGTGATGGCAGGGTTACATACCTAAACTGCTGCCACTTGGTTGCGCCATCCACAGATGCAGATTCATACAGCTCATCTGGAATTGCGAGCATAGAGGCAAGGAAAATAAGGGTGTTATAGCCAATCCAGCGCCAGGTAATCATCGTAGCAATCTGAATATGGCTCGTCAGTGTTCCTTCAAAGAAGTCAATATTATCGACGCCAGGAATCAGTCCTAACATTGAATTGATAAGGCCATATTCGCGACCAAAGAGCTGCTGGAACACAATTGTGATTGCGATAATCGAGGTGATATTAGGAACGAGCAGAATCGTTCTCCAGAATGACTTTCCCTTTAGTCTCTTATTTCTCAAGATTGCAGCAAGACTAATTGCCAGTGCTAATTGAGGAAATGTTGAGAGAGCCCAAATGCTAAAGGTATTTCTCAGCGCTATCCAGAAATCTGAGTCCTGGAAGAGAAAGATAAAGTTGTTGACCCCGTTAAATGTAGATTCACCAAGAGGATCCCACTTGAAGAACGAGATATAGATTGAGTAAACAACTGGTGCAACTCCGAAAATCAAGAAAATTATAAAGAAGGGGGCAATCGCAGGATAACCCCAACGTCCATTAAGAGATGCAACTCCAGGAAGCTGCTTCTTCTGTTTGGTCTTCTTTTTCCAAGGAGTCAGGGGCGCTTTTGGGCGCCCCTGACTCGTATCAAGAGTTGTCATCGATCAGCTATTAATTCTTAAAGAGCTTATCGATATCCGAGATCACCATTGCATAGGATTTTTCGGGGGTCATCTTCTTCGACGCCACACGCCCTAGTCCAGCTCCAAACTTGGAGTCGATAGCGCGCTGAAGTTCTCCTTCAAAGATTGGCTTGAGCTTTAATACTCCCTTTGTATAAATCTGTCCGACTGGAGCATTGCTAAAGAACTCATCACGATAATCGAGAAGTGCAGCATCATCGTAAAGAACGGATGTTGACGGGAATAATCCGTATGTCTTAAATACCTTCAACTGCTGAGCAGGAGCGAGGTACCAGTTAAGGAAGTCGTAGGCGGCTTGCTTGTTCTTTGAGTAGCTTGTGATTGCAAGCTCTGTTCCGCCTTGATTTCCACCGCCGACAGGTAGATCTGCAATATCCCACTTGCCCTTAGTGTCTGGCGCTTGTTTCTTGATGTAATCAAGCATCCAGGCTGGTGCGAGAATCGTTGCCATCGCGCCCTTGTTCATTCCAATATTCCAATCAGATGTGAACTGACCTAAACGTGCGCCAATGCCAGCATTGATTGCTTTTACAGTTGTATTCCATGCGAGCTTTACCTGAGGATTTGTCTTGTAAACAAGCTTTCCTGCATCAGTGTTGTTCGGCTCGTAATATTTTGTCGTTCCCTGATTCATCACTGCGGCGTAAATTGTTCCCGCATCATCAATGAATCCCTGGCCAGCCTTCTTCTGTGCTGGAGTCAAAGTCTTTACATACTGCTGACCTGTTGAGATGAATTTATCCCATGTTGGCCAAAGCTTGCTGACGGCAACTCGATCTGTCGGCAATCCAGCCTTCTTAAATAAATCTGTACGGTAGGCAACTTGCAATCCTCCGACATCGGTTGGAATTCCAATGACGCTATCGTTAAATGCGACGCCTTGTTCCCAGCGCCATGGAAGATAATTCTTCTTAATATCGAGGGCGGATAGTCCCGCTGGAATTCCTGCTTCAACATTTGTTGCGGAAGTTTTCATCTGACGTAGGTCTTGGAAACAATTTGGACGGTTTCCTGTGCGCCAATATCCTGAATATGGAACTTCAAATGCGACGATGTCAGCAGGTCCACCTGTTTGGCAGGAAAGAATTGTCTTCTGGTGTAGTGGGTCTACATCGTTCTTAATTGGAACAATCTTAATTTCTGGATGCAGCTTCTGATACTCACGTTGCAGTCCTGGCTGAATAACTTCGCCGAAGGTCCAGATAGTTAACACAATCGGATCGGCGGCTTTTGCGGGAGCTGTCAATACACTGGCAGAGACGGCCAGGACAGCTGTGGCTCCTAGAAAACTCTTCCACGAAAACTTCTTACGCATAGTCGATCCTTTCCTCATGCGGCCTATCGAATGACAAGCCGAAAACTTAGACTCCCCGGAAATCTTAAGGAATAAAGAGTTCCTATGAAAGCGGTTTCACGGTACGCTATTAAAGCCTTGAACGCCAGATGAATCAAGAGTTATTTGGTTAAAGTTCGATAACGAAGAGAGGGAGGGGTCGGCTATGAAGTCCAAATGGGGTGCGCTGACTCCTGCAGTATTGATCGCCTGCCTTGGCGTGAGCATTCTCGCCAACCCTGTCGCAGAAGCGGCGCCGAAGAAGTTGAAACTTCTCTGGTCGGATGAGTTCAATGGCAAGAAAGGAACCCGCCCATCCGCCAAGGTGTGGAGCGCGGAGATTGGTGGAGGCGGCTGGGGTAATTCAGAACGCCAGTACTACACCGATAAGGCAGCGAATGCCTCAATGGATGGCGCTGGCCGATTAATTATCACGGCGAATCGAATTTCTAACGAGTACGCAGAAGTAGTTGGTACGGTTCCAGGCACCGAAGATATTCTCAACCGTTGTAGCGAATGCCAATTTA
>CAEZUI010000005.1_pt1 | contig 15284 bp, 20 predicted proteins | sample 7264441 | NCBI WGS metagenome assembly CAEZUI01 (sample SAMEA6813826, study PRJEB35770) | uncultured Candidatus Planktophila sp. | biome: Freshwater; feature: Freshwater reservoir; material: water | place: Czech Republic | collected 2016-04-20 | depth 0.5m m
CCCTTGCCGATTCCCATAGGTATCCCCAAAGCGCTCATGGGGTAAGGCTACGCACGCTTTGGCACTTAGGCGCTTCCTACGCTAGATTTACGCCCGCAATACGCGGACGTAGCGCAGCTGGTAGCGCGGAACCTTGCCAAGGTTCAGGTCGCGGGTTCGAACCCCGTCGTCCGCTCGGATTTTCAGTTTTTCTCTATGGTGGAATGGCCGAGAGGCGAGGCAAGGGACTGCAAATCCCTCTACACGGGTTCAAATCCCGTTTCCACCTCCATAGATAGTGCACAACGAAACGGATAACCTAAAGCTATGTCGTCACAATATCTTGAAGGCCCCGAACGCCCTTGGGGTCGCTATCAAGTTCTCGCAGACACTGACACATACAAGGTAAAAACCATCTGGGTCGAACCCGGTCACCGCCTTTCGCTGCAACGCCATCAAAAGCGCGAGGAGCATTGGTACATCGTCTCCGGTGTTGCTGATGTTGTCTTAGGCGATAAGGAATTCAAGGCAGAGGCAGGATCATCTGTAGAAGTTGCAATTGGCCAAGCTCATCGCATTGGTAACTCAGGCACAGAAGTTATGATTTTCGTTGAAGTTCAGCGCGGAACATACTTTGGCGAAGATGATATCGAGCGCATTCAGGACGATTACGCTCGATAGACCTACGCTATTTCTATCAGTTATACTTTCGACAACAATTTAATATCTTTACATACCTAGGACGATTGGCTCAGCGGTAGAGCACCACATTGACATTGTGGGGGTCACTGGTTCGATCCCAGTATCGTCCACTGTTTGACCACTTAATAGCTTCTCATTCATTCTCGACCAGCCTAAGGTGGGAACCATGAAGTTACTTAAGCCGTTGCAAGCACTGTCTGTTTTCTTTATGGTGTCGGCAATACTCTCTGCCTGCGGTGAACAGACTACAGACCAAGGTCAAAATCCCCAATCATCAGCTACGGGTGAAAACACCGATTTACTTATAGACATAAACCGTGACTTCACTTTCATGAACGACTTCCTTGCGGCGATGAGAACAAATGGAGTCAATTGCGAGGGGTACGTGAAGGACCCGGATAGTTTCGGCGTTCGCGAGTCAGGTACTTGCTCTTACCGCTCCACCGAACTCACCTTGTATCTTTACCCAGATGCTACGGCCGCAGAGGTCACAATTCAGATCGTAAAGTTAATTGGCGGCTATTGGGTAATATCGAATAATTGGATGATAAATGTGAACGATGGTGACGTAGCTAAAGACTTGCAATCAAAACTAAAGGCAACCATCGCTTAAGGCTTCTCTGTGGCCCAGCAGATGAAGAAAGAAAAGAAATAATTATGACGAATGCCAGCTTTGTTTTCATCTTGTCAATGTACTGTTTTTCCAAGAGTTCCTCCGTGACAGCATCAGATTGACCGGTCAGACTGGTCAAAACTGAATAGTCAGAAATCAAAACCACCTAATTCGTAAGTGAACTTGGATTCAAATGTTGACATTGTTTCCGGATTTCGTACTATCTGAGTATGAAAAAGACAATTGCGACTTCGTTAGTAACAACTCTCGCCATGACTGGCTTCTTAACTATTTCTGCGGCCACCCCAGCAAATGCTGCAACTTGCACGTCGAAGGAAATAGCAACAATGAAGAAGATAAACCTTGAAATGGTCTTCTTCACAGTTTCTGGTGATCCAGGAAAAGTCTACGCAGCAATCGATAAAGCCAACGCAGCTACCAAAAGTAAGACAATGAAGACTCTTTACGCGAATTTGGAAGAAGCCGTATCCCAGGGCTACGTCGTGAACGGCACCGCAAGCAAGCTGTGGCTTTCCCTGCAATCTAAATTGAAGTACAACCGCTGCTAATCTGAGAAATTAATAGGGACCTTTTCAATTCGATCTATATCTGGTGATTGACTGAGCAAAGTTGCAGCCGCGGCACGTACTTATCGTGCGTTATGCACTTCAAGCCATGTGGAACGCGCCTTCGCTAAATCTCCCTCTGCGCTAACTAAGTTGAGAAATTCATTGAAGCTCTCGCCGCCATCTTCAAGATGCACAATGTGATGCGGACGATTCTTAAGGAAGAGATCTATATTTGACTTCACCGTTTCCACATAGAAAGTAGCCAGATCGCGTTGCTGATCTTCTCTCCAATCCCCCGGCTTCATCACGATTCCATGGGCGAAGGCGTTCATAATGGAGGCTCGGTAAGCACTGTTCTGTAGGCGATGATGAAAGCTATCAACCGTTGCATCAAAGTTTCTTATGAGATGCACATACAACACATCGTCAGGGAAACGATCTGCTAACTGGCCAGTGAACCAAGTGAGTCGATTATCCGCTTCTATGTGGTGCGCAGGATAAGCAAATCTTTGATCACCCAGTTGGGATGCGAGGGATTCATGTGCAGCTGTGTAGTTACTCAGGTGTGATGAGGCTTCAATAAAGGTCTTAGAGCCCGACCTTCCTGGACTTAGGACAAAAACGTTTTTGTACATCACTTTGTCAACCTCTTTATAACAGCTCTTTCTGCCTTTTCTTGGTTGAAATGTAGACCCGCACGGACCTCTTCGTCACGGTTAAAGGCTATGAAAACTCTGTGAAATCCTGGTTCGGATCGCTTATTTTGAAGAAAATCGCCTCTGCTTAGCTCAGATGTCTAAGTAGGCCCTAACTCTTCGCAGAGTCTCCTCTTGATACTTCGGGATCAATGACCTGTGTTCTAGATTTGAAGTCTCATAGAGATAATTTAAAAGAATTATTCGCCGTTGCAAGAAGAGCATTTTCATCTCTTTTTCGGAGCATTGGGGAATCGGTGCAATAGATTCGTAGCCGTGCCTAAAGGCTGCATCCTGTTCGGGTGTGTCTAGATAATAGAGAGCAGTAGCAAGATCCTGCAAGGGAAGTCCGAAACCAGAATCATCGAAATCAATCACCGAGAGACTTCCTTTATGCCACAAGACATTTCCGCCGTGCATATCTGCGTGAATTAGTATCGGCTTAGAGCCTGCATAGAGCTTGTCTACTCCGACTTTGATTGCAGATAAAGCCTGAGAGATTAGCGATTTTGCGTCGGCATCTAACGCACTTTTCTCGCTGAGAAGAAAGTCTTCCGTCCACCACAGCGCATCATCGAATGTCGGCAGAGAGGCGTCAGCAGGGAGGGTGAAGCGCGGTGCGATCAGGTGCATTGTTGCCATGGCTGCACCTAATGCCATTAATTGCTCCTCCGTTGGCTCGTCTTCTAGTTCATTTCCTTCTATCCATGAGTACAGAACGCAATGAAAGATTCGTCCAGATATTTCATGAAGGATTGATGTATGGAATTCACCCTGAAGGTTTTGGATTGGTTGTGGCACCTTCACGCGCCCATCTGCTGCTAAGTGACGTACCCAAGCAATCTCTGCCTTGAGGTTCTCCGGTGTACGAGGTGAATTTGTATTGATTCGAAGGGCAAAAAATTGGCCCGCGTTCGTTTCAATCTTCAGAGTGGCGTTGTACTCGTAGTTAATGGAGACGGCAGACTTGACGTCGATTGGATATCTACTAAGAATCTGAAACGAAAAGGACTCTAATTCCTTGATCACAATCTCTTCAGACTGGTCAAAAAAGTCGATATCCATGTGAGATTAACCTCCCGTTAGGGTCGGCAATTAACCGTAGTTATCTCGTATGTGTCGCCGTATTCGCTGCTGAAATAGATCTCCATATCAGCAACTTGATATGCCCCAATCGATGCGGTGTCGTTGCCCCAATCGATGACGGTGCCTCCTGATTTAAGATTGGCCTGAACATATAAATTTGATGCGCAGCTACTGTTAGAAACCATCTTGAATCTCGCACAGGAACCGAAAGAGTATGAACAGCTGTAATTTTGGTAGGGCTTGTAAGCAATACCAGGGAAATCGGGAAGTTCGCTATAGCCTCTTGGATACCACGGAGCATTTGCCAGGACGTTCTTAGCCTCGATAATTGCGTTGTCATAGTTGAGAAGTGAGTCGAGATTGCTCTGGAAACTGCAATCCGATGTGGCGATATAAATTAGATCCGAATTCCATGCGATCATATTTTTTGTGTAAGCGCCAGAGTATTTTCCATCTGAAAATCTATCAAAGAGCGCCTGTGAATTAGATTCAATGCTTGAAGTTATCTCGCTTTGAACGACATCGTATGCAGAGGCGCGATAGAACCAACTCTTATTCCTCGCTTTGAAATCTTTCGTGTCCCAATAGTCATCAGTTACGTTATTAATGGAACGAACTCTTGATGGCACAACTTTTGCAAAAAGGTACTCCGGCAAATATTGAATATCGCTGAGTACTGAATCGCAGACTCGCGCAGAAACTTGACGAATCTCATCCGCGCTCAGTGTTTCGGCAAATATCTTTGGAGCGTTAGCGCGAACAACAACAACACCAGCAATCGACCCAACCAGAATCAGTGAAAGAACTCCTGCAATCACCTTTTTAGTTTTGCCTGACATTTTTTTCCGTGGCTCTTTTACGAATGCTGGCGCGTATTGGTACTCCTGAGGAGGAAAAGGGAAATTCTGCATAGGGACTGGCGGCATCATTTGAACAGGTGCAGGGACGGGCATGGCAGCGCCACATGAAGAACAGAAGCGGTTTGCTAGCTCAACGAGTTCACGACAGTTCGGACACTGTTGCATCTGACTCCCCCTTAGATTCAAACTTTCCCAAATTCTGCCATAAACACCTCGATGAAAACACCCTTGACCAGTCGTCCGTAGTTCTCATATCGGTTCTATAATTCGCAAATGCCTAAAGCGACAGTGCTCTTTATCCAAAACTACCTCACAGATCCACCGCACTTGATGGCTTCTTGGCTAAGTGAACTTGGTTTTGAAATTGAAACCATAAAGGCATTCGCCGGTGAGGCAATCCCGGCAGAGTTACCTCCTCACGTCAGCGCTCTCATTCCCCTTGGTGGCGCAATGGGAGCCTTAGATGATCTCGTTGCTCCATGGCTACCTGCGGAGCGCACCCTTATTCAAAAAACTGTCTCCGACGGAACACCTGTTATCGGAATATGTCTCGGTGCTCAGCTTCTCGGTGCGGCAATGGGAGGAACGGTCTCACGATTGGATTCCAATGAGATTGGAATTTACGAGATCTCGCAGGTTGCACTTGATGACATTATGAATGTTGGCGAGAGCACGCTCTCTACGCAGTGGCATGAAGATTATGTCTCCGTTCTACCGCAAGGGGCAACACTTCTAGCGAAGAGCGATACCTGCCCTACACAAATCTTTAAGGTTGCTGAATTGTGTTATGGGATTCAGTGCCACCCAGAGGCAGATGCCTCAATTGTTGAGCTATGGGAAGAGAAGCCAGATAACGCGTTTAAGAGTTTCGGATTGCAAAAAGTCTCAGATTCGATCAGAGCTGCCGAGCCAGAATTGGCTGCTTCATGGAAGCAGCTGATTCAAAACTGGGGCCGAGCAGTACTAAAAGCTAGCGCGGAGAAATAACTGCGGTACCTTTTTCGTGCCGTAAAAAGGTGAGTTTATGGTTTGGCATTGCGGCTGCAAAAGCTGCGGCCAATTTCTTCTCATCTTCCCGATCCGCATCATCTAAAACCACAGTTGCACGCTTGGATAAGAGCGGCAAGAGATGCTCGATTGCAGGATAGCGGGCATCTGGATTTATTGAGCTCGGAGGACCATCGATGACAAGCAGGTCTATGTTCTTTATTCCGATCAGCGCCTCAGGTGAATACCACTTGTAACCCGCAGGATATGTCAGAAGTTCATTGATTCGAATTTGAACTCCAGTTACTTTATGTTCTTTCAACATTTCTCTGGTCGCTTCGCCAAACTCAATAGAGTGATCGAGACTAATAATGCGCTTTGCTCCTGATTTTGCAGAGACAAGAGTCGAGACCCCGGAACCAAGTTCTACTACGAGCTTTGGCTTGCTCTTTCGAACGATAGAAGAGAGCGTTAACAGAAAATCCGGTGATGCTGCCCAACCACGGGATGGTGGAAGAGTTGCTGACAACTTGAGCGTCGGGAGTAATTGTTCGAGCGCTTCAACCTGGTGGTAGTGATGACCGAGTTCGCCCTTGATTGCAGCGCCTTGTCCCTTAATCTCCTTACTCATCTGCTTGGAAAGACTGTTGATTCTTATCGCCATTTTGCGCTGCATGGCAAGAATGTAGATCAGCAGTATCAGCGAAAGAACAAGTCCGGCAGCTTCGAGCGGGTTTCTCATATTGAAATCTTAAAGCGTAGAAGTGAAATAACGGAGTAGCTAGCCTCGATGAAAGCCAATTATTTGCTGAACGCTTTCAAGTTCTGATTCCACTCCTGGCACAATGGACCATGGCTTATGCAGAGAATCTGCCTCCCAACGAGGAATTACATGGAAATGGATATGAAAGACGCTCTGCCAACCAGCACTCTTATTCATCTGAAAGATTGTGACTCCTTCGGGGGATAATTTCTGCGTCAAAATATCCGCCACTCTCTTCGCTCGCAGAGCTAAGCCCGCATAGAGCTCCTCCGGTATCGACTGAATATCTCGGTGATGTGTTTTTGGAATAACGAGCGAATGGCCTCTGTTCGCTGGAAAGATGTCGAGGAAAGAGAGAAACTCATCATCTTCATATATTTTACGAGCTGGGATGTCACCCGTGATGACTTTGCAGAAAAGGCAATCGTTCATACAATCAATTATCTCCCGTTCTTTCTGGATTCAACGAATAGCCGTGAGTTTTCAAAAATAATGTCCGCGTCATAGTCCAGAGTTGCGACGTGGTAGCTATTGAGGAGCTCAATTCGCTGCTTCTGTATTGAACCAGTACATTTCATGATAATTTCCGTATTCGAAACTGGAAGCGTGTGATCTTCTTTGCTATGAAAGAGCATCATCGGCACAGTTACATCATGCAATCTCTTTCTTGTATAGCTCAACATTTTTATGAGCTGGTAAGCACCGACCGCGGGCAGAACATCGTAACCATGTTCAGTTACGCCAGGCTTTTTGATGTCATCACCGACTGACTTTCGCTCTTTCTTAAATCGCGAGAGGAACCAGGCAACCTGCGGTGGTACAAATTTCACATGAGCCATCGGATTGACTAAGACAATTCCTGCTATTGACGAAGAGTGAGTGAGTGCCACATTTAAGGCGGTTGCTCCACCCATTGATAAACCAAAGATGAAGACTGTAAAACCTTGAGAATGCGCCCATTCGAGTTCCGCTTCTACCTTGGCAGGCCATTGCTGCCATTTCACACGATTGAGATCCATCCCTTTTGTGCCGTGCCCTGGAAGCAAGGGGACTGAAATAGTGAAACCACGTTCAAGAAAGAACTCGGCCCAAGGTCGCATTGAAATCGGTGACCCTGTGAATCCATGCAGGAAGATGATTGCAATATTTGCATTTTCGTCAGTGCCTATAGCCCGCCAATCCTGCATTGTTCCGGCAGGTGCATCGTGGACGCTCATACGAGTAAGAGTAGGGGCTGAGGCGTTGACCGGCAAAGATGTCATATCAAGGACTTATCCTTAAGCCATGGAAAATCAGGAGACTCTCTCAGAATCCTGGCAATCATCCATTCAGGAAATCGGCACCCCTTTACACAGTACGACCTTTGTTGTTTTAGATCTCGAGACTAGCGGCGGAGCGCCCCATCGAGGCGCTGGAATAACCGAAATCGGTGCTGTAAAAATTTGCGGCGGCGAGGTGATTGAGACTTTTTCTACCCTCGTTAATCCAGGACATCCCATACCGTCCTATATAACAACGCTGACTGGAATAGATGATGCGCTTGTCAATGATTGCCCACCGATCGAACATGTACTAGAAGATCTACTTGATTTCTTAGGTCCAACTGAAAATGTCTTTGTGGCACAGAATGCGCCTTTTGATCTCTCCTTTATAAAAGCAGCGCTATCACTACACGGTTATGAATGGCCGGCATACCGAGTTCTAGATACCGCAATCATTGCCCGGCGTGCACTTACTCGAGAAGAAGCGCCTAATTGCAAATTAGCTACCTTGGCAGAAATCTTTGGCGCTGAGATTAAACCAAACCACCGTGCCCTCGATGATGCACAGGCGACAGTGGATGTGCTCCATGGTCTCTTTGAAAGACTCGCTGGATTCGAGATTTATACAGTTGAAGAGGCTTTAAGTTTTAGCGCTCCGAAGAAGAGTCAGCTAAGGAAATCTCAGTCGATAGAACAGCCCAACGGTGCAATAGATCTGTAGCTTTTCCAGAATCAATAGAATCAATCGCGCTAGGCATGCTCTTTTCAATTCTCTCGTGTAACGACAAATCGAGTTCGCCATCGAATGCTGCGATTGTTGCCGCAGTGTTGAGTAGAACTATGTCGCGATAAGCGCCACGTTCACCAGCGAAAATTCGCCGAGTGATATCGGCATTCTCCTGACCGTCGCCACCCTTGACGGCAGATATCGGCGCTGCATCTAATCCAAAATCACGGGCGTCAATTCGATCACTTGATATTGAGTTCTTACCGATACTCAGCACAGAGGTTGCACCATCGAGAGTGATCTCATCGAGCCCATCGTCGCCTCTGAAAACAAAACCATCGCAACCTTTAGCAGCCATTACTTGGGCCATCACCAGATGAATGCGCTCGTCGGCAACTCCGATTGCGGCCGCTTGTGGCCTCGCGGGATTTGCAAGCGGACCAAGGAAATTAAATACTGTAGGCGTCCCGAGCGCTTTACGGGCCGGTGCCGCATTCTTCATTGCTGGGTGGAATACGGGTGCAAAACAGAAACCGATTCCGAGTTCGCGAACAGTTCGCTCGACACCTGCCGCGCCTAAATCGTATGCAATACCAAGGGCTCCATAGAAATCAGAAGCGCCAGATTTTGATGAGACCGCACGAGATCCATGCTTCACGACTCGTGCACCTGCTGCGGCGGCAACTATCGCTGCGGTCGAGGAGATATTAATTGTATGAGCCCCATCTCCCCCAGTGCCAACAGTATCGACTGCTCGCTCTTTGATTGAGATCGGTGTTGCGTGACGATATAGCTGTTCGACTAGCGCTGAAACTTCATCAGCGGAGGCACCTTTTCTATGAAGGGCGAGTAGAAATGCTTTAATGGATTCAAGATCTGCTTCTTCTCGCAGAATCGCGTCAAGGACAGATTGTATTTCAGAGCTTTCAAGATCTAACCCAGACTCCATCCGTACGATAAATTCGTTCCAGAGCAAGGTCATAGAAAGAACACTTACTTAACGAACTACGACGCTCTTGGCACGGATTAAATCCGCAACGGTATTTGCCAAAGTAAAGGGGTCAACTGGGTGCATCACGCTTGCCTCGGCTCGAGACCAGGCGGCAAGCCAGGCATCTTCTTTACGGGCAACGATGAGGAGTACTGGCGGACAGTTGAAGACCTCGTCTTTAAGCTGTCGGGCCACGCCCATGCCGCCCTCTGGGGCTGCTTCACCATCGAGTATGAAGAGATCGATGGGACGCTCAGAATCTGGCTTGATTCCATCGACATAGAGCCTGAGGGCATCGGCGGTCGCAAACTCGCGAATCTCATGTTCACCTAGCTCGGGAGATACCTTGCTGCCAAGCGCTGACTTTATCGCCGACCTGGTTGTGGAATCGTCTGAATAGAGAACGAAGTTGAGTTTACGTGCGGTTGCCATGGCGAAAGTGTAGTCCGCAGAGGTGAGCATTTTCACCTCAAAACCAGAGAAAAAGGGTGCTTCTCGGCACCTTTAAATAGGCTTTCTTACCCAATGTCGGGAATAATCGCCCCATGAGCACTGCAGTCGATCATCATAAGATTACGCGTCCTAATCTCGTTGCCGTAGGGACGATTGTCTGGCTCTCATCTGAGCTCATGTTTTTCGCAGCGCTCTTCGCAATGTACTTCACAACCCGCGCAGTACAAGGCCCAGAGGTGTGGGCTGAAGAATCACATATCCTCAACATTCCTTTTGCAGTACTCAATACGACGGTTCTTGTTCTCTCTTCTGTAACGTGTCAGTTCGGTGTTTTTGCCGCAGAGCGTTATCAAGCGCGTCGCACCGGATCACTTCTGAAAATATCTTCATGGGGTATGCGCGAGTGGTTCTCCTTGACGGTTTTAATGGGCGCATTCTTTATCTCTGGTCAGATTTATGAGTACGCCGCTCTTGTCTCAGAAGGCCTAACGCTCTCCTCATCTGCCTACGGTTCTGTCTTCTATTTGACTACAGGTTTCCATGGACTTCACGTCACCGGCGGGCTGATTGCATTCCTCATTGTTTTATTGCGAGTCGCTAAAGCTCGACGATTTACTCAGAGTCAGGCAACCACAGCGATTGTCGTTTCCTATTACTGGCACTTTGTGGATGTTGTTTGGATCGCCCTCTTCTCAGCTATTTATCTTATTAAGTAAGGAAGGAAATCAGTGAAGCGTTTATCGCGTCTGCGTCGCCACCGTGCTGCTGGACCATTTCTCCTCGTGTTCGCATTACTTGCCATCGGAACAACCTTCCAGGTAGCTAGCGCTGTTACGACCCCCGAGACAACAGCTGCTGATCGAAGCACTCTGATTGAAGAAGGAAGACAACTCTTCCTTAAGGGCTGTTCTTCCTGCCACGGCCTCAATGCAGAAGGCGGCACTGTCGCTCCATCACTTATTGGCGTGGGTGCAGCATCTGTAGATTTCCAAGTTGGTTCCGGTCGTATGCCGATGGCTGATATGAGTACCCAGGCTATGCGAAAAGCCCCGGTATACACTCCGCAAGAAGTAAACGCTCTTGCAATCTATGTTGCATCACTTGCCCCAGGGCCAGAAATTCCAACAGAAGATATGCTCAACTTTGAACGCGATGGAAATACTGCCGAAGGTGGCGAGCTCTTCCGTACCAATTGCGCAATGTGCCACAACTTTGCTGCACAAGGTGGCGCACTCACACAAGGTAAGTACGCTCCAACTCTGATGGGCGTAACTCCTACACATATTTACGAAGCGATGATTACTGGACCGCAGTCAATGCCAGTCTTTAGCGATAAGACAATTACTCCAGCTGAAAAGTTGTCAATCATTAAGTGGATCAAGGCAGCGGAAAGCGAACCTCAGCTCGGTGGAGTAGCACTTGGTCGAGTAGGGCCAGTTACTGAAGGACTACTAGCGTGGACACTAGGAATCGGATTGCTCATTGGTGTAGCAGTCTGGTTGGCGATGAAAGCGAGATAGCTCAATGTCAAAGGAAATCGAACTCATCAAAGATCCAGGACTTCCAGCTCATCAGCCTCGTCGTGCAGATCTCGATGAGAAGTATGCACAGTTGGCTGAGCGCCAAGTTGCAATTCTCTTTATCTTGTCAGCGCTAGGAACTATCCTCACTATTTACTCTTATATCTTCATCGACACCGAATCATTCATTTTTATTCCCGTCCTCGGTGAGATGAACTCACATCAGTTATTCCTGGGCCTCGGAATGGCGATCGCACTATTTTGTATCGGCGCAGGTGCCATTCATTGGGCAAAGCATTTAATGCCGGATCAAGAAGTAACTGTCGAACGCCACGAATTCAAATCTCCTGATGAAGACCGCGCCGATTTCGTAAAGACCGTAAAGGAGGGCGCTGGTGCTGCCGGACTCGGACGTAGGCCATTAATTAAGCGCACACTTGGTCTCGCGCTTGGGCTTTCAGCTCTGACTCCCCTGGTTCTTCTCCGTGATTTAGGACCCCTTCCTAAAGATGAATTATCGAAAACATCGTGGAAGAAGGGAACTCGCCTTGTTACAGATCCGGGCGATCGTCCTATCAAGGCTACCGATCTAGAGGTTGGTGCAGTTGCGCAAACTCTTCCGGAGCTATCAGAAGGTGGACATCGTTCACTTAATGACATTGCAAAAGATGCAGTTCTCCTTATTCGTCTTCGACCGGAAGATTTCAACTTAGATGACGAACGACTTTCCTGGACATACGATGGAATCATTGCATTCTCGAAGATTTGTTCTCACATGGGTTGCGCTGTCGCGCTCTACGAGCAACAGACAAAACATCTTCTCTGTCCGTGTCACCAATCCACATTTGATGTGACTCGGGCGGCAAAGGTCATCTTTGGACCTGCAGCTCGACCACTTCCACAGTTGGCTATTACCGTTGACTCTGAGGGATATCTCATTGCACAAGCACCATTTAATGAACCTGTAGGACCTAGCTTCTGGGAGCGATCATCATGAGTGCACGTGAAAGAATTGCAGGCAATGTAGCTGGATATGTCGATGATCGAACCGGCGCTGCCGCATGGATGAAGAAGAATCTCAACAAAGTCTTCCCGGACCACTGGTCCTTCCTTCTCGGTGAAATTTGTCTCTACTCATTTGTAATCCTCCTCCTTTCAGGTACTTTCCTCACTTTCTGGTTCGACCCTTCCATGCGCGAAGTTGTTTATGATGGTTCCTATGCCCCACTTCAGGGGATAAAGATGTCTGCTGCCTATGAGTCAGCGCTCAATATCTCCTTTGAAGTTCGCGGCGGTCTTTTGATGCGCCAGATTCATCACTGGGCTGCGCTGATCTTTATGATTGGAATCGTCGTTCACTTGTTGCGCGTCTATTTTACGGGAGCATTCCGCAAACCACGTGAGTTCAACTGGATTATCGGTATTGGTTTATTAACCCTAGGTATCGTCGAGGGCTTCCTTGGATATTCACTTCCTGATGATCTTCTCTCTGGAACTGGAATTCGTATTGCCGAAGCAATTATTCAGGCACTTCCGGTTGTCGGCTCATACTTGGCCTTCTTCGCATTTGGCGGAGCATTCCCGGGCGAGGCATTCATTCCACGTATTTACACTGTGCACATTCTTCTGCTTCCAGGAATTTTCTTAGCTCTGATCACCGTTCACTTGATGCTCGTCTGGTACCAGAAGCACACACAGTTCCCTGGACCAGGTCGCACAGAGAAGAATGTCGTTGGTTATCCATTAATGCCTGTCTACATGGCTAAAGCCGGCGGATTCTTCTTTATCGTCTTCGGCGTAACTGCATTTCTCGGAGCAGTTGCATCCATTAACCCGATTTGGCTCTATGGTCCATATACACCGGGGCAGATTTCTGCCGGTTCACAACCGGATTGGTATATGGGGTGGCTTGATGGACTTGTGCGCATGGCGCCACCGTTAGAGACGCATGCATTTGGTTACACGATTTCGTGGAACATTCTTATCCCAGGATTGATTTTGCCAGGCATTATGTTCACGCTTCTTGCGCTCTACCCATTCATTGAGTCGTGGGCTACCGGTGATAAGCGCGAGCATCACTTGCTCGATCGTCCCCGCAATGCGCCGAACCGCACTGCAATTGGTGCAATGGCCCTTACCTTCACGATGGTTTCACTTCTTAACGGCGGAAATGACATTATTGCGACCACCTTTGATCTCACAATCAATCAGATGATGTGGTTCTCACGAATTGCTATCATCGTTCTACCTCCAATAGCTTTTGTCATCACAAAGCGCATCTGTCTCTCACTACAGCGCGCAGATCGGGAGCTTGTGCTTCATGGTCGCGAAACTGGACGATTAGTACGTCTACCACATGGCGAATTCGTTGAAGTTCACGAGCCAATTAGCCCTGAGAAAGCCTGGCTACTCACTTCACATGAGCAACTAGCACCATTGGAGCTTCCCGAATTCGATAGCGCGGGAGTTAAGCGCCCTCAGGCTCTTAAGAATAAGATCCGCAATCGCATCTCACGCGCAGTTGCAGTAGCTGTTCCTAAAGCGACTGAGAGTGAGCGCAAAGAGCTCGAAGGCCACCACTAAGGCTAACTCTTCTGTACCAAAGCAACGCCTAGCGCTGTCATAGCTATTCCTGTGATGGTCTGGGCGTTTAGCTTCTCTCCAAAGAGGATTAAGGCCTGGACTGCAGTCATTGGTGGCACGAGGTAGAGCAAACTTGAAACCTTCGCCGCACTGCCCTGAGTTAACATCCAGAGCAAGAGAAGAACGGCAGCGATAGAGGTTACAAGAACAGCCCATAGCATTGCGAGCGAAGATTGCACATTCCATTCCATGTGGGTGCGTCCACTTATCAATGAGATTAATCCAAGTATCACTCCAGCTATCAAAAATTGATAAGTGGTTCCAACAAGAAGCGGAACGTTAAAGCCGAATTTGCGCTGCGATAGCGTTGAGAAAGTACTTCCCGACAGGGCGAATATCAGTAACGCTAAACTCACAGCAGTCATAGCGCCTGACTGTTCGAATGATGGCTCAAGTACAACAACCACGCCTACCAAGCCCAAAATCAAGCCGAAGCGGGCAGAAACGCTGATCTTCTCGCCCAGTAAGTAGATGGCAAAGATCGAGACAAGGACCGGTTGCAGGCTAGTAATAACGGCAGAAATCCCTGCAGGGGCTCCGAGAGAGATAGCTTGCCACACTCCCCCTAGGTAAATCGCATGGAGTGAGATACCGACAAGAGCAGAGACGAGAAGTTCGCGCTTAGAAAGTCGAAGAGAGTGACCCATCAATTGCGCAACGGTCCCTAAAAGGATTGCGGCAATTATCAGACGGATACTGAGAAAGAAGATTACATCTGAGTGTGGAAAAGCATATTTGGCAACGACAAACCCTGAACTCCAGATGACTGTGAAGATCCATGGCGCCCATCTGGCCAAAGCCTTCGTGGACAAGATATTACAAACTTAGCTCTGGTTAGTGATGGGACGAGGTGGTAGGTAACGGCTTCTCATACTCGGTAACAAACCCGATGATACTGAAAACAAGTGCGCCGAGAAATATGACTACGAGCCACCAGCCAACTATCAATCCAAATCCTAAACCGGTAGCGCAGAAAGCAACCGGTAGTGGCCACCAAGAATGTGGGCTGTAGAAACCAAGCTCCCCTGCATCGTCGGCGATTTCAGCGTTAAGGTCATCTGACGGAATATCAAAACCAATTCTTCTCTGCGTAAACCAGATATAAAAGCCGACCATGCCTGCCAGACAGGCAGCGAGAATCATTCCAGTGATTCCTACCGCTTCGCCACCTACGTAGTAATAAACAACTGCCATTAAAACGTAGAAAACTGATAAACCTGAAAAGAGTTGCCAGTTAGCTTTCATTGTTAATGACCTTCAGTCTTGATATGAGGGTGGTGGAGATCAAATGCTGGACGCTCAGAGCGAATGCGTGGCATCGAAAGGAAGTTATGACGCGGTGGCGGACAACTTGTTGCCCACTCGAGGGATGAGCCATAACCCCATGGATCATCAGTTTCGACCAATGGGCTCTTACGGGTGATCCAGACATTA
>CAEZUI010000006.1_pt1 | contig 15219 bp, 17 predicted proteins | sample 7264441 | NCBI WGS metagenome assembly CAEZUI01 (sample SAMEA6813826, study PRJEB35770) | uncultured Candidatus Planktophila sp. | biome: Freshwater; feature: Freshwater reservoir; material: water | place: Czech Republic | collected 2016-04-20 | depth 0.5m m
GAATTTGCTTCTACATTTATGAGCAATCCATCCGAAGCGCTTGCTTATGCCTATGACATAGTTCTTAACGGAACTGAACTCGGTGGCGGATCTATTCGAATCCATGACCGAAAGATGCAAAAGGATGTCTTCTCCGTCATTGGACTTTCAGATGAAGAAGCCAATTCAAAATTCGGATTCTTACTGGAAGCCTTCAACTTCGGTCCTCCACCGCATGGCGGAATAGCGCTAGGTCTCGATCGTGTCTGCGCTCTACTGACCGGCTCGGACTCGATTCGGGAAGTAATTGCCTTCCCAAAGACGGCTAGTGGGGGAGATCCGCTCACTGGTGCACCAACACCGATTACCCCTACGCAACGCAGCGAAGCGGGTATCGATTGGACTGCTCCTAAGGAGTAGTTCAGGTAGGCTGATGACATGGGACCTGGTGGAATTGCAACGATAATCGCTTCACTCTCACTCTTCGTGATAGCGATCGCTATCGCCTATGCAGTAATTCGTCTCGGTCGATTAGTCGACGAAGCATCTGCCTCTCTCAAGGTTTTCACCGAAGAGACAACACCGCTCCTCGAAGAGTCAACGCGCACTCTTGAGCTGATCAATAGTCCACTGGAAAGTTTCGCCAAAATTACCAAGAATGTCGAAGATGTCACTACCAAGGTCACTACGGCGACGACAGGATTTATGGATAAGAATGGGGCCGCAATCAAAGTTGCAGGCGCTCTTCTTAGTGCGGCACAGGCAAGTAAAGGTCGCAAATCTAAGAAGAATGCAGAGTAACCTCAGCCCGTGCAATCAGCAGAAATTCGTTCACGTTGGCTCAAGTTTTTCGAATCTGGAAACTCATTAGGCCTCAACCATACAGTCGTACCTTCTGCCTCTCTGATTGCCGATGACCCAAATTTACTTCTCGTAAATGCAGGTATGGTTCCCTTTAAGCCTTATTTTCTCGGCGAAGTGACTCCACCTTTTGTTCGTGCAACCTCTGTTCAAAAATGCGTGCGTACACTCGATATCGATGAGGTGGGAAAGACAACTCGTCACGCATCTTTTTTCCAAATGTGCGGAAACTTCTCCTTCGGTGATTATTTCAAAGAGGGAGCAATCACTCTTGCCTGGGAACTATTAACAAAACCAATATCCGAGGGCGGTTATGGATTCGCAGAGGATCGCTTATGGGTCACCGTGTATCTCGACGATGATGAAGCAGAAGAGATCTGGCATAAGAAAATTGGCGTTCCGCGCGAGCGTATCCAGCGACGAGATATGGCGGATAATTTCTGGTCAATGGGCGTACCTGGTCCATGTGGTCCGTGTTCTGAGATTTATTACGATCGTGGTCCTGCCTACGGTTCCGACGGTGGACCTATTGCAGATGAGAATCGATACTTGGAGATTTGGAATCTCGTCTTCATGCAAAATGAACGTGGAGCCGGTGGCGGTAAGGATGGCTATCCAATTTTGGGCGAACTCCCCGCTAAAAGCATTGATACCGGTCTGGGATTAGAACGCACCGCGGCCTTGCTTCAAGGCGTAGAAAACATCTATGAAATTGATACAACTATGCAGATTTTGACTAAGGCGATGGATCTCTCGTCAGTGAAGTACGGTGCGAATGAGAAGTCAGATATTTCTCTACGCGTTATTGCAGACCATGCTCGAACTGCGGCCATGCTTATTGGTGATGGCGTTACACCCGGCAACGAAGGTCGTGGGTACGTTCTTCGAAGAATGATGAGACGCACCATTCGAAATATGCGCCTGCTCGGAACAAATGAACCGATCATCTCCGAACTTACCTCTGCCGCAATCACCGCGATGGGCCCTCAGTACCCTGAGTTGGTCTCCGACTCTCAGAGAATTCTCGCAGTCGCTGTAGCCGAGGAAGAGTCCTTTCTACAGACTTTAAAGAGTGGAACCCAGATTTTTGATGTCGCCGCAAGCGCTCTGAAGAATTCTAAAAAGAGCGTTCTTGGGGGAGAAGAGGTTTTTAAACTTCACGACACATATGGATTCCCATTCGATCTCACTCTCGAAATGGCTCGCGAAGAAGGTCTCGAAGTCGACGAAGATGGTTTCCGCCGTCTTATGAAAGAGCAGCGCAATCGCGCGCAAGCCGATGCCAAGCTTAAAAAATCTGGACACACAGATCTGAGCGAGTACCGAAAGATTGCCGATGAAGTCGGCACTTCAGAGTTCATCGGTTACACGCACATCGATAGTGACTCTACAGTCAATGGAATTCTGGTAGATGGCATCTCGGTCAAGAGCGCTCCCGAGGGAAGCGATGTCGAGATTGTTCTCAATAGAACACCTTTCTATGCCGAGGGTGGAGGCCAGCTCGCTGATGGCGGTCGAATCTCTCTTGCATCTGGCGCAGTCATTGAAATTTTCGACGTGCAATCTCCAGTCAAAGGGCTCTCAATCCATCGCGGTCGCGTGCTCACGGGTGAGATTTCACTCGGCGAGTCTGCGCATGCAGCGATTGATCTTGAACGACGAAACGCGATCTCAAGAGCTCATACAGCAACTCATATGGTGCATAAAGCATTCCGCGAAATTCTTGGAGAAACGGCAACCCAGGCGGGTTCTGAGAATTCACCGGGCAGATTCAGATTTGATTTTCCATCGACAGGTTCAGTCTCTGAGATGGTTCTCAGCGAGGTTGAAGCTCGCGTGAATTCATTACTGCTCGATAACCTAGCTGTAAGCGCTGAAGTGATGAGCCAAGAGGCAGCTAAGAAGATAGGGGCGATGGCGCTCTTCGGCGAAAAATACGGCGATCAAGTGCGTGTTGTCAGTGTTGGGGATTGGGCGAGAGAACTCTGTGGCGGCACTCACGTACGCAGCTCCGGGGAACTAGGAGTAGTAAAGCTTCTTGGAGAATCATCAATCGGTGCTGGAGTTCGTCGAGTCGAAGCGCTGGTAGGCGCTGATGCTTATAGCTTCTTAGCTCGTGAACATATTTTACTGAATTCTCTTACCTCCCTTATCAAGGGTTCTAAAGTTGAAGAACTACCTGAACGAATTCAAGCTCTAATTGACCGTATCAAGGATGTAGAGAAAGAGCTAGCGATAGTGCGTACGGCTCAGGCGATGGCAAGTATCGATTCTTTAGTGCATCAAGCTGTTGCAATAGGTGAAATTATCTTTACCGGAGCTCTACTTCCTGATGGAGTATCTGCTGATGACTTGCGTAAAATTTCTTTAGAGATCAGAAACCGTAACTCTCAAGCGGTTGTCGCTCTCATCAGTTCAACCGATGGCAAACCAGTACTTGTTGCGACCTGCTCCGATGAAGCCCGAAAGTTAGGCTTCAAAGCTGGTGCTCTCGTCAAGGTTGGTTCCACGATTCTTGGCGGTGGCGGTGGCGGCAAGGACGATTTTGCACAAGGTGGTGGAACAGACTCATCAGCGGCGAAAGCCGCGCTCGATGCCATAGCTGCATCCCTGGCAGGAAAATAGAAGAATGACATCAGGTCGAGGCAGACGGATCGCCTTTGATTATGGTCAGGCAAGAATTGGCGTCGCAATCTGTGATCCAGATGGCATTCTTGCCACACCACTGCCACATCTTTTAGCTACTCACCCAAAAGTTCTACAGCAGATTATCTCTCTCATTGATGAGTATCAACCAATCACGATTTTTGTTGGCTATCCAAGGAATATGAGTGGTGAGCCTGGTAAAGCAGTAGAGCTAGTCGATGCCTTTATCAAATCACTTCAATCACTTACTCCGATTCCAATAGTCTCTGTTGATGAGCGATTGAGTACCGTCTCAGCAGCACGCAAACTTCGCGATTCCGGAAAGAGTAGTCGCGAGTCACGTTCACAGATTGACTCAATGGCGGCTGTCACAATTCTTGAGGCAGGACTAGCGAATGAGAATGAGTAGAGAAAATCTGCGTGGCGCAGCTGGCCTCGTGATGGCGCTCTTGATCATCGTTCTTGTAAGAGAGGTTAAACCCTCCACCTCGATGGCGCCCGATTTCCCATGCGGTAACCCCGGAGACGAGGTAGTAATCTCAATCGCGAGTGGAGAGAGCGGTTCATCGATAGCGAGTCGCCTCTACACGCATAAGGTTGTTCGTTCCTCCGCGGCGTTCTTTCGTGTTGCAGTAGGCGATGAGAGATCAGGCTCTATCGCACCCGGAGACCATAGAATCGAAAGTGGTATTTGTGCCAAGCAAGCCCTCGAACAACTCCTTGATAATTCTCGTATTACAAATCTCCTTGCAATCAATGAAGGTGCTTGGAATTCAGAAATTAGCACCAAATTAGTTGCACTTGGATTCCCTCAGGAGAAAGTTGTGAAAGAGTTTGACTCCTATCGTATTCCTGTCGGGTACAGCTCCCTTGAGGGACTCTTATTTCCAGCGCAATACTCCTTTGATACTTCAACCTCTCTCACAGAAATTCTTGGCTCACTTGTTGATCGAGGATTAAAGGAGATAAAACGCGCCGGTATATCTAAGCCTCAAGATGGCTTCAGTCCGCAAGAATTGCTCGTTATCGCCTCTCTTGCTCAAGCTGAGGGGGACACTTCGGATTACCGTAAAATTTCGCAAGTGGTTCGCAATCGTTTAGCAATCAATATGCCGCTCCAGTTTGATTCGACAGTGCATTACATCAAGGAGTCCAGGGGTTCAATCTTTCTATCTACCAAATCGACGCTCTTTAATTCGCCCTTCAACACCTATCAAAATCGCGGCCTACCACCTACGCCGATTAATAATCCAGGATTCCTGGCTATGGAGGCAGCAGGAAATCCAACACCCGGCAATTGGCTCTACTTCATTACGGTTGCACCAGGTGATACGCGCTTTACCGATTCTTACGCGCAATTTTCAGAGTGGAAGCTCATCTACAAGAAGAATCTTCGGGAAGGAAAATTCAAGTAAATGAGTAAAAAAGTAATTAGGGGGGCGGTAATAGGTTCACCCATAACGCACTCACTCTCGCCGCTGCTTCATAAGGAAGCGCTAAAACATCTCGGAATATCTGCCACGTATGAGCCGATAGAGGTAAAAGAAGGTGAATTAGACACATTCTTTCAATCGCGTAGCGTTGATTTTGACTATTTTTCAATAACTATGCCACTGAAAGAAGAGGCGCTCTCCTTGAACGTATGCACAGATTCGCTGAGCACTCGCGTTCAGACTGCCAACACTCTCTATAAAACCGGTCAAGAGTGGCATTTGACCACAACAGATGGCCGAGGTTTCGTTGAATCTCTTGCAGTACAAGGCTTTAATTCATTTCAATCAGTGCTGGTTCTAGGTGCCGGCGGAACAGCGCGTGCAGTTGTCGGAGCGCTCGATGGTATTTCTGAGAACATCACAGTTCTCGGAAGAACTTCGACAAGAAGGAGCACGCTTGAAGCCGCTATTAAAGAGAGCAACTTCGAGTATCTTCGTTGGAATGATTCAATTGATTTCTCACTTTACGATCTCGTTGTTAATACCACTCCGGCAGGCGCTGCTGACCTGATCGCTGATGCGCTCTCTGGCGCAGGTGCCGGACTGTTGTTCGACATTATCTACAATCCTTGGCCGACGCACTTGGCGTCGCGGTGGAAAGACTCGGGCGGTCAGGTAGTGAGCGGTCTAGAGATGTTGCTATTTCAAGGGATTGCGCAGTTAGAGCTGGTACTTGGTTATGATCTCGATCATCAGGCGCTTGCACATCATTTGCGTCAGAAGCTTCTCAATGCAGTCAAGTAATCCACAGGCGAGATAACCTCGAGCTTCGAGTGCGCATAATCTGCGCTGGTGATAGTTCTTTTGATTCTCATTTCACTCTTTATCGTCGTTCAGGATATTCAAGATCACATAATCTCTAATCGAGCTCTTCTTGTTCTGGCCATTCCTCTCCTCATAGTGCACGAAGAGGTAATGTTCACCTATTCGCTTGTTGCAACGCTACTCTTATTAGCTCTTGCAATTCCGACAGCTCTTGGTGGGGGAGATTTAAAGTTACTTCTACTTCTATTCTGGAGTTCTCCCCACTCTATTTTTTCGCTCCGCTATCTCGCGATACTGATGTTGATTCTTCTTGTTCAACTTATTCGTCTCGTGGGGATTCGAGCACGAACCGGCTGGAGAAATACCCATATTCCGCTGGCTCCGGCTCTCTTGCTACCAATTTTGGGAATTCGTCTCGGATTATGAACGAGAGCTCCAAATCTCCAAGCTAAAACCTTCGTGTATCTGACACAATAGGCCCATGCGTTGGATAACTGCTGGTGAATCTCATGGCCAAGCTCTCTCGGCAATTCTGGAAGGGATGCCAGCCCAGATTCAGATCACGACTGCCGATATTGACGCTCACCTCTCTCGCCGCCGGCTCGGATATGGTCGTGGTGCGCGCCAGAACTTTGAAGCAGACAAGGTAACAATTTTGGGTGGAGTCCGACTTGGCCTCACTCAAGGTGGGCCGATTGCGTTGACGGTGGGAAATAGTGAGTGGCCAAAATGGGAGAAGGTCATGTCCTCCGACCCTGTGCCAGCGGATGAGATTGCGAACTTAGCACGTAATGCTCCGTTGACCAGACCTCGACCTGGACATGCAGATTTAGTGGGAATGCAAAAATATGATTTCAATGATGCGCGCCCAATTCTCGAGAGAGCAAGTGCACGTGAGACTGCAGCACGCGTGGCACTCGGTGCGGTTGCTCGTGCTTTTCTCGAACAGAGCGTCGGAATTCAGATATTAAGTCATGTGACAGCGATCGGTGGAGTCTCTATCCCAGAAGGGAGAGAGTTACCGATCTTCACGGATATGCAGCGGATCGATAGCGATCCAGTGCGCTGTTCGGATGAATCTACATCTGCTCGAATGATTGCTGAGATCGAATCGGCGCATGCTGATGGCGACACTCTCGGAGGCGTCTGTGAGGTGCTCGCTTATAATCTGCCCCCCGGTCTGGGTTCCCATGTGCATTGGGATCGGCGACTTGATGCACGTCTGGCATCGGCGATGATGGGTATTCAGGCGATTAAGGGCGTTGAGATAGGAGATGGATTTAAGAGTGCGGCACGCAGGGGATCGGTGGCGCACGATGAGATTGAAAAGTCAGCGAATGGGAAGATTGTTCGACGTTCCGATCGCGCAGGAGGCACTGAAGGCGGTATGTCTAATGGGGAGATACTGCGAGTCTCCGTCGCGATGAAACCTATCTCAACTGTTCCAAAGGCGCTGGACACAATTGATGTTGTTACTGGAGAGAGCGCCAAAGCGATTAATCAAAGATCAGATGTCTGCGCAGTTCCAGCAGCGGGAGTAGTTGCTGAAGCAATGGCGGCCCTTGTTTTAGCGGAAGCTGTCCTTGAAAAATTCGGGGGAGATTCAGTCGGAGAGACCCGACGTAACTACCTCTCATATATGGAAAATTTAAGATTTAAGTAATCACAGATGACACCTCGAATCATATTGATAGGTCCGATGGGAGCTGGCAAATCTACCGTTGGTGCAATCCTCGCATCGGCATACTCGGCTCAATGGCGAGATACCGATCTTATGATTACGGCGCAAACTGGCCGTCAGATTTCAGATATCTTCACTGAGGATGGGGAAGATGCCTTTCGCGCCCTTGAAAAAATTGTCCTTCGCACAGCGCTACTAGAGGATGCATCAGTACTCTCACTAGGAGGCGGTGCATGTCTGAGTGTTGACTCTCAATCTGCTTTGCGGGTGAGTGGGAGTTTCATCGCGTATTTGAAAATATCCCTGTCGGAAGTCTCTTCTCGAGTTGGTTTTAACCGTGATCGACCGCTACTACTCGGAAGTCCGCGTGCACAATGGCAAGCGCTTATGAATGATCGTGCTCCAATCTACGAGTCCCTCGCGGACATCACAGTCGAAGTTGATGGAAAGAGCCCAGAGGAGATTGCAGAAGAGATTTCACTTGAGTATCGCTTACATGCAAAGGCGGTCAAAGATGAATAGCATCGAAGTTAGAGCCGAGAAGAGCTATCAAGTACACCTAGATCAAGAGTGGATACCTCTGTTAGAGAAATTAACTCTCGCCCGGAATAAAGTTGCAATTATCTCCTCTGAGTCACACAATGCATCGATTCCGACAATTGAACTCTCAGGTTCAACTATTTATCACTATCAAATCCCGGATGGTGAAGCTGGCAAGAGTGCGGCAGTAGCTGCTTCAATCTGGGAGAGGCTGCACCAGGATGGTTTCACGCGCACAGATTTAATCGTTGGCGTAGGTGGAGGAGCAGTGACTGATCTGGCTGGCTTTGTTGCCGCCTCATGGTTACGTGGAATCGATTGGATTGCAGTGCCGACAACCTTAGCCGGGATGGTTGATGCGGCAATAGGTGGCAAAACTGGAATCAATACCAATGCTGCTAAAAATCTTGTTGGCGCATTTCATTCACCCGTGGCTGTAATAGTCGATACCAAGTGGTTGCGTTCATTATCGCGCAGAGATTTCGCTGCTGGGCTAGCTGAAGTTGTGAAATGTGGCTTCATTCGCGATCCGGAGATTCTATTCTTACTTCAGGGGCACAATCTAGATTCTGTTATTGCCAATGAAAATCTTACTCGTAACCTTATATCTCGTGCAGTCACGGTTAAGGCTGATGTAGTGAATCAAGATTTCAAGGAGTCCGATCTTCGAGAAATTCTCAATTACGGACATACCTTTGGACACGCTATCGAAAGTGCATCAGGATATTCCGTTCGCCATGGTGAGGCGGTCTCGATTGGCATGATCTATATAGCTGAATTAGCATTTATCGCCGGACTGATTTCGGATGATTTAGTGAGCATGCATCGCGCAATACTTCTTGCGTTGGATTTACCACTTTCACTTCCGAAGGAATTTTCTGAGGCAGATTGGCCTGCGATCTTCACATCAATGCGAAGCGATAAGAAAGCTCGAGGAGATGTAATCCGCTTCGTAGTTGTGAGCGCTCCGGGCTCAGTTGCAAGACTCGAGGATCCAGATGAGAGTATTTTGAAGTTGGCATATGAGAAGGTACTCCCATGAAGGTTTTAGTAATCAACGGTCCGAATCTCAACCGACTTGATATACGCGACTCAGAAATTTATGGTGATTTGAGCTACCCCCAGCTTGTTGAATTCATTTCTAAAGCCGCTTCTCAGTTGGGCATCGAAGTAGATATTCGTCAGAGCAATGAAGAGTCCGAAATTATCGGCTGGTTACACGAAGCGGCAGATTCGGGAGTCTCCGTGATTATTAATCCTGCCGCTTTTACGCATTACTCATATGCAATACGAGATGCGGCAGAGCTCGTTAAATCTCCACTGATTGAAGTGCATTTATCTAACCCCCTTTCTCGTGAAGAGTTTCGGCATACATCAGTTATTTCTGGGGTGGCCAATGGAACAATCGGTGGTTTTGGCGCACATTCATACGAGCTCGCGCTGATTGCTCTTCACTCATTGAGTAACTCCTAGTACAAATGGGGTAAGCTCACCCACCTATTGGGCTTCGAAGTACGAAGTGAATGAACTGGAGTAGCAATGGCAACCACAAACGATCTCAAGAATGGCATGGTTCTCGATATTGAAGGACAGCTGTGGACCGTTGTTGAATTTCAGCATGTGAAGCCAGGCAAAGGCCCAGCTTTTGTACGTACAAAACTCAAGCAGGTTCTTACCGGTAAAGTCGTTGACCGAACATTTAATGCTGGGGTTAAGGTAGAGACAGCTATAGTTGAAAAACGCGAGATGACATTCCTTTACAAAGAAGGCGATGACTTCGTATTTATGGATGATGTTAACTACGAGCAGATGACAATCTCTCAAGCCACTGTTGGCGATGCGGCTGACTATATGCTTGAGAACACCGGTGCAATCGTTGCAATCCATGAAGGCAATCCGCTCTTTATTGATTTGCCAGCGTCTGTAGCTTTGAAAATCACTTATACCGAGCCGGGGCTTCAGGGTGATCGCTCATCAGGTGGTACTAAACCCGCAACAGTAGAGACCGGTATCCAGATTCAAGTTCCACTCTTTATCAAGCAGGATGAGATAGTCCTCGTCGATACACGTGATGGTTCTTACCAAGGTCGCGCGAATTAGCCGGTTCTGCTTTTCCACACCAACGCAATCCTCTACTCGGAAGGCTCAACTCTAAATGTCAGCGCGCAGTAAAGCCCGCAAGCAGGCTCTCGACTTACTCTACGAAGCTGATATTCGTAGCGCCAGCCCTGCTGCGATTCTCGAATCTCGCGAGAGTATGGAAGAAGGCCCAGACGCCCGTCCGATTCGCGAATTTACTCGGGAACTTATCGGGGGAGTAGTTGAAAACTCGCGAAAAATTGACGAGTTGATTGCAACCTACGCTCAAGGCTGGGATATGGATCGTCTCGCAGCGGTCGATAGAAATATTCTTAGAATTGGAATTTACGAAATCATCTGGAGTGATGATGTTGCGGATGGAATAGCAATTGACGAAGCGCTCACATTGGCGCAAGAGCTCTCGACCGACGACTCCGCTACCTTCATCCACGGATTACTAGGCAAGATATCTTCAATTAAAGATGGCGTTGCTCGTTAACCTTCCCGCTTGAAAAGTAATTTGCTCTCTCTGAGTCGCTCGAATAATGAGCTGTCCTCATGGGCGATTAAGAGCTCCATCGCATCCCCATCGCTCTCGCGAATAGTCAGAAACTCTCCAGCCCAATCCTGACGTCGTGCTGCAATCTCATTGAGAAAGCTCTTGATAGCCCTTATATCTTCCATCTGGCCCTGACTTTTCCTGAGCGCACGTAAATCAAAGCTCCATCTCTTCTGCCGTTCTCGTGCCTTCGTTTTTGTTGCGAGAAAGTACTCCAATGGAACATCAAAGAATTTACCTAGTTGGACCAATCGAGCCAAAGAGATTGCGCGGCTACCTCGTTCATATGATCCCAATACAACGGCCTTGATAGCGCCGCCACTCATCGCCTGGCACTGATCAAGAGTGAGCCCTCGTCCTCGCCTGAGTTCGCGCAATCTCTCAGCGCATAATTGCTCAATATCGTTATCCAAATCGTTATCCATATCGTTATCCATAATTTCCTCCCAAGAGCGATGAGCGGTCAGCCTAGGTTGAAGTTGTTGTCCTGTGTTGCGTTCATCCACACGGAGGTAGCCGTGATATCATTCGCGAAACGTTCCTTTAACAACCTGTCCAGAGAGGCAGGAAAGGAGATTTAATGAGCGTAGCCCTGAGCGCACAGGATATATCCCGCGCAATTACTCGGATCTCGCACGAGATTCTTGAGCGAAACCCCGATACTCAATCAATTACCCTCCTTGGCATACCCACGCGAGGCTCAGATCTTGCAAAGCGAATAGCAGCCGAGATGCAGACTATCTCAGGCCACTCGATTGAATGCGGAACTCTCGATATCACTCTTCATCGCGATGATTTGCGGATGAGATCGCCCAGGCCTCTGTTGGAGACAGTCATTCCTGCCAAAGGAGTGCAGGGCCGAGTAGTTGTCCTTGTAGATGATGTACTTTTCTCAGGAAGAACTATTCGAAGTGCACTCGATGCCCTCGGAGAGGTTGGTCGTCCAGAACGAGTTCAGCTCGCAGTCTTAGTCGATAGAGGTCACCGTGAACTTCCCATTAAAGCTGATTTTGTGGGGAAGAACTTACCCAGCTCACTCTCGCAGAGAATTAAAGTCCAGATCGTCGAAGTCGACGGAATAGATGAAGTTTCAATTGAGGAGGAGAGCTCCCGATGAATCATCTCTTATCCATTAACGATATCGACAAAGAGTTCGCAATCCGAATTTTAGATACAGCAATTGAGATGGCTAAGGTCTCGGACGGTCCGGTGAAGAAACTTCCCACCTTGCGCGGTAAAACTGTCGTGAATCTTTTTGCGGAAGATTCGACTCGCACTCGCATCTCTTTCGAGGCGGCCGCAAAGCGACTTTCAGCCGATGTCATTAATTTCACCGCTAAGGGTTCCAGTTTGAGTAAGGGTGAATCACTCAAAGATACGGCACAAACCTTGCAGGCACTTGGCGCAGATGCTGTTGTAATCAGACATCCCGCTTCAGGTGCAGCGCACCAGTTAGCGCAAGGCAAGTGGGTGCATGGCAGCGTCATTAACGCTGGTGATGGCACGCACGAACATCCAAGCCAGGCACTTCTCGATGCATACACAATTAGAAAGCATCTATCGTCAAACTCTGGGGATCTTGCTGGTATACGAGTCGCCATTGTGGGAGATATCTTGCACTCTCGTGTTGCTCGCTCAAATATCTTACTTCTAAAAAAATTAGGCGCTAATGTCGTGCTCGTCGCACCACCTACTTTGCTTCCGCTCTATGTGCAGCAATGGGATGTAGAAGTTTCTTATGATTTCAATGCAGTCCTTCCCACAGTTGATGCAGTAATCATGTTGCGCATACAGCAAGAGCGCATGAGCGATCTCTACTTCCCAAGTGAGCGCGAATATTCATCGCTCTTCGGCATAGATGCCGAGCGGTTAGCTCTTACTAAACCCGGATCCATCATTATGCACCCAGGACCGATGAATCGCGGTCTTGAAATAACAGCGGAAGTTGCAGATAGCCCCCAGTCTGTCGTTGTCGAACAAGTTTCAAATGGAGTAGCAATCCGAATGGCGATTCTCTACTTATTCATAGCAGGAAGTCAGGAAGGCCAGTAATGAGCGGACATTTTCTAATCCAAGGCGGAACCATCAGCGACGGCTCACTGGTTGATATTGAGATTAAGGGTGGGAAAATCATCGCCATCGGAGCGGGCATCCAAGCCGCTGGTGCGCAAGTTTTTGATGCCACTGGCGCAGTTGTGCTCTCTGGTTTCGTCGATCTTCATACTCACCTGCGTGAACCTGGAAGAGAGAACTCGGAAACGATAGCAACAGGTTCGCTAGCAGCTGCACGTGGCGGATATGTTGCAGTCAGCGCAATGGCGAATACATTACCGGTCGCCGATTCAGCTGCGATAGTTGAACAAGTTTCTGCAATCGGCACAAGCATTGGATTAGTTGATGTCTTTCCAATTGGCGCAGTGACTAAGGGGCTTGAAGGTCGGGAGCTGGCAGACTTAGCATCTATGGCTCACTCGAATGCGAAGGTAAGGGTATTTAGCGATGATGGAAATTGTGTCTCAGATCCATTAGTGATGAGACGAGCTCTTGAATATGTAAAGCAATTCGATGGCGTCATTGCCCAACATGCGCAAGATCCTCGCTTAACTGAAGGTGCTCAAATGCACGAAGGGGTAATTTCCTCAACGTTGGGACTCAAGGGATGGCCATCTGTTGCCGAGGAGTCAATCATCGCGCGAGATATTCTGCTCGCAAATCTCGTTGGGGCACGCTTACATATCTGTCATGTGACAACCCGGGGAGGAGTCGAGATTATTCGTTGGGCTAAGTTTCAAGGAATGCGCGTTACCGCAGAAGTGACGCCGCATCATTTGATGCTCACCGACGAGAGCGCAAACTCTTACGATCCAATCTTCAAAGTAAATCCACCACTTCGAACATCCGATGATGTGCTTGCACTTCAGGAGGCTCTTATCGATGGAACAATCGATATCTTGGCGACAGATCACGCGCCGCACCCAGTGGAAAGCAAAGAGTGCGAATGGCAGAGCGCAGCATTTGGCATGGTGGGGTTAGAGACCGCATTCCCAATTCTCTACACAACACTTATTCAATCGGGTCGCATGAGTTGGAGTCGTGCTGTTGAAGTTATGAGCACTACACCAGCTTCCATCGCTGGTTATGGTAATCACGGAAGGCCAATTGCCGTGGGGGAGCCGGCCCATATCGCAATCGTCAATCCGACCCACACGTGGCAGGTAGATCGGGCATCACTCGCCTCTAAGAGCAAAAACACGCCTTTTCACGGAATGAAATTGAGTGGTGCCGTAGTGGCGACCTTCTTTAATGGCCTCCTAACGCATAGGCTCGGAAACTAATGAGCGCTGCATATTTCGTCCTTGATGATGGAAGAATTTTTGAGGGCAGTTCCTGGGGAGCAACCGGTAAGACTTTCGGTGAGGCAGTGTTTCAAACTGGCATGACCGGTTATCAAGAAACGCTTACAGATCCGAGTTATCACCGCCAGGTTGTCGTGATGACCGCTCCGCATATTGGAAATACCGGAGTTAATCTAGAAGATAACGAGTCGAATAAGTTTTGGGTCTCAGGATTTGTTGTAAGAAACCCCTCAAAACTTCATAGCAATTGGCGAAGTACCGGTGATCTCGAATCAGAACTCAAGAAGCAGTCTATTGTTGGAATCTCCGGCGTGGATACCCGAGCAATCACTCGACACCTGCGCGACAGAGGTGCGATGCGGGTTGGTATCTTCTCCGATACCGAACTCACTCGTGAAGAGATGGTCGTCGAGGTAAGAAAGCAAGCACAGATGGCGGGCTCAAACCTCTCCGAAGATGTGTCTACCGAGAAGGCATATTGCATTCCTGCCGTAGGCGAGAAGAGGTTTACCGTTGTCGCCCTTGATCTTGGCATAAAGGCTGCAACGCCGCGCAATATGTCAGAGCGCGGCATTGAAGTGCATGTTCTTCCATATAACTCGACTCTGGAAGATATTCTGAAATACAAACCGGATGGTGTCTTTCTCTCTAATGGTCCGGGTGATCCTTCAGCCATGGTCGAAACTGTTGCTCTCGTCCGCGAGATATTAATCGAAGAGATTCCAATTTTTGGAATTTGTTTCGGTCATCAAATTCTTGGCCGAGCACTTGGATTCGAAACCTATAAGCTGCAATTTGGCCATCGTGGTATCAACCAACCCGTTCTTGATCGGACAAACGGCAAGGTGGAAATCACAGCTCATAACCATGGTTTCGCACTCAGCGCTCCAACGGATTCCGCCTTCACTACAGTTTTCGGAAGTGGTCGAGTCACTCACATCTGTCTCAATGATGGAGTCGTGGAAGGCATAGAGCTCCTTGAACGAGGCGCCTTTAGTGTTCAATATCATCCTGAAGCAGCAGCTGGTCCGCATGATGCAAGTTATCTCTTTGATCGCTTCATTGATGTTATGCAGAAATATCCTCAAAAGGCGGTGAATCTCTAATGTCACTCGACACTTCAATTAAGAGCGTGCTAGTTATTGGTTCAGGACCAATTGTCATCGGTCAGGCATGCGAATTTGATTACTCTGGAACACAAGCGTGCCGAGTTCTCAAGGCTGAGGGAATCAGAGTGATTCTCGTGAATTCAAATCCTGC
>CAEZUI010000007.1_pt1 | contig 14689 bp, 12 predicted proteins | sample 7264441 | NCBI WGS metagenome assembly CAEZUI01 (sample SAMEA6813826, study PRJEB35770) | uncultured Candidatus Planktophila sp. | biome: Freshwater; feature: Freshwater reservoir; material: water | place: Czech Republic | collected 2016-04-20 | depth 0.5m m
AATTGGCTTCTTCATCTGAAAGTCCAATGACGGAGAAGACATCCTTTTGCATCTTTCGGTCATGGATTCGAATAGATCCGCCACCGAGTTCAGTTCCGTTAAGAACGATGTCATAGGCATAAGCAAGCGCTTCGGATGGATTGCTCATAAATGTAGAAGCAAATTCAGGCTTTGGTCCAGTAAATGGATGGTGCACAGCAGTCCAACCGCCATTATCGGTAGCTTCAAACATTGGAGCATCAACTACCCAGACAAACTCCCACGCGCCTTCGGCTATGAGATCACAACGCTTACCTATCTCCAGACGTGCCGCACCTAACAACTGTTGGGAAGCAGAGCGCTCACCGGCGGCGAAGAAGATTGCATCGCCATTCTTAGCTCCTACCAAGGCCGCAATTCCAGCTTGCTCTTGTTCAGAAATATTCTTAGAGACTGGTCCAGATAATTCGCCATCTTCTCCAATGAGAATGTAAGCAATACCTTTCGCGCCTCGCGCCTTCGCCCAATCTTGCCAACCATCTAACTCGCGACGAGGCGTACTAGCTCCACCAGGCATAACAACTGCACCCACATAAGGGGCTTGGAATACACGGAACGGTGTCTCCTTAAAGTAATCGGTGACCTCAGTCAACTCGTAACCAAAACGCAAATCTGGTTTATCAGATCCATATCGGCTCATCGCATCGGCATAGGTCATATGAGGAATTGGTGTTGGAATCGTGTAGTCGAGAGTCTCTTTCCAAATCTTAACAAGGATATCTTCAGCCACAGCGATGATGTCTGCCTGGTCAATGAAGGACATTTCAATATCAAGCTGCGTGAATTCTGGTTGACGATCAGCGCGGAAATCTTCATCTCTAAAACAGCGCGCAATCTGGTAATAGCGCTCCATTCCTGCAACCATCAACAGTTGCTTAAAGAGCTGGGGTGACTGCGGAAGCGCATACCAACTTCCCGGTTGCAGGCGAACTGGAACGAGAAAATCGCGTGCGCCCTCAGGTGTAGAACGTGTCAGGTATGGAGTTTCGATCTCATTAAAGTTGAGATCCTCCATGACACGTCGAATCGAAGAAGTTACTTTTGAGCGAAGACGTAGATTTGCGGCAGGTCGCTCACGGCGTAAATCAAGGTAGCGATATCGAAGTCGGACCTCTTCGCTTATCTCTCCATCATTTCCAGAGTCAATAGGAAAGGGAAGGGGTGCAGATTCGCTAAGAACGATAACTTCCTCCGTCACGATCTCAATATCACCTGTAGGAATATTTGAATTTTCGTTACCGGCCGGACGCAGGCGTACCAATCCTTTTATCTGAAGACACCACTCGGCACGCAAAGAACCAGCTAAGGATTCGTCACTAATTACCACCTGTACAGACCCAGTTGAATCGCGGAGATCGATAAATGCGACGCCACCATGATCTCGACGTCGGGAGACCCAACCGGCGAGTGAAACTACTGTTCCAGCATCGCTCGCGCGGAGTGACCCTGCATCATGTGTACGTAACATTATTTAACGCCCTTATGAGATAGAGGTGTGGGGGCTAAGCTCCCAAGACCGTATTGAGTTCGCTCATCTTAACCGATACGAGAACACCATCACTCATTCGCTTAAGCTCGAAGGCAGAAGATCCAATCTCATTCTCGCCAATTACGAGAACATAGCGTGCACCGCTCTTATCGGCCCCCTTCATTGAGCCTTTGAGAGACCTCTCACCGAAGGCGACCTCCACTGAGAATCCCGCACTTCGAATAGAGGCAGCTAAGGTGAGGGAGAATGCTTTACTCTCTTCGCCAAGAGGAATTATGAAGAGATCAGATGAGAACTCCTTGATAGGCAGTGATCCCTCTGCAATCGCAGCAAGCAGAGCACGATCGACGCCAAGACCGAAGCCGATACCAGAAAGCGGCTGTCCGCCAAGCACTTCCATGAGTCCGTCGTATCTTCCACCGCCGCCGATTCCACTCTGCGCGCCGAGATCTTCATGCACAAATTCAAATGTTGTACCCGTGTAGTAATCCAGGCCACGGACCATTCGAGGATTTACTACATATGAAATATCGAGCGCATCGAGATAACTCTTCACCTTCTCAAAATGGTTACGGGAGTACTCGGTCAAATAGTTCAGCAGCAATGGCGCCTGCGCCATGAGCGCAATCATCTCTGGGCGCTTATCATCAAAGAGACGGAGCGGATTGAGCTCAGCTCTAGCGCGAGTTGCCTCATCAAGATCTAGTGCTTCAATGAACTTCATTAGATCTTTCTTATGGGCTGTGCGCGAATCACTATCGCCGAGTGATGTGATTTCAAGGCGATAGTTTTTAAGACCTAGATTTCTAAAGCCTTGATCTGCAATTGCGATTACTTCGGCATCAAGTGCCGGATCATCAATTCCGATAGCTTCTATTCCCACTTGATAGAACTGACGATAGCGACCAGCCTGCGGGCGCTCGGCCCGGAAGAATTGTCCGGAGTACCAAACTTTCACAGGGAGTTGACCTCTATCAAGATTACCTTCAATGACTGCCCGCATAACTCCGGCTGTACCTTCAGGGCGTAGCGTGATCGATCGACCTCCACGATCTTCAAATGTGTACATCTCTTTAGAGACAACATCTGTGGATTCACCCACTCCACGACTAAATAAATTTGTATCTTCAAAGACGGGAAGTTCCATCAACTGATATCCCGCCCTCTTCGCGGGAGAAATCAATTGGGCGCGCACCCATTCAAATGCTTGTGACTCTGGAGGTAGGTACTCCCGTACCCCTTTCGGCGCTTGAATCTTCTCGTTCTTCATACCCACCTCTTCCTACCGCAATTCTTTCAGATATGGGTTTCTTTTGCGTTCATTTTCGATTGTCGTCTGCGGCCCATGTCCCGGAAGGACTTCAATAGCATCATCCAACGGAAGAATCTTCTTCCTGAGCGTCTCTTTCATATCAGCTGCGCTTCCAGTTGGCGAGTCTGTACGCCCAATTGTCCCAGAGAAGAGAACATCACCGCTAAGCAAGTACTGGTCATTGAGCAAGAACATCAACGATCCCCGAGTATGCCCTGGTGCGTGAATTGCCTTGATTGATATTCCAACAAGATCTAATAGCTCACCATCGCGAAGAGTTCGAGTATCTTTTGGTTCAGCAAAACTCATCGAAGAGATTGTCTGCCTGAATTGTGCATCATGAATTCCTGCAGGATCAGCGATAAATCGTCTATCCTCAGAATGTATATATGCCGGGATTCCATAGCCATCAGCTAGCGCTTTTATCGAGAAAGTATGGTCCAGATGGCCATGAGTCATTAGGGCCACCACCGGCTTGAGCCCTTCCTCGGAGATGATGAGCTCAATCTCTGCAGAAATATCCGGCATCCCCGGGTCGACAATGATGCACTCACTCCCCTTGCCTGAGGCAATCACCCAACAATTAGTTCCGAACATTGGGGCGGGAAAGCTGCGAATCAGCATAAATGGACCTTTCGTGAGCGCGCTGCGAGGCGCAGATTTTCGCTGCGCAGAAGGACAGGGTACCTTTTACTCATTACAACCGCTGCATAACGAAGGCATCTGCCGACGCGCTGAAAGGGACGACCATGACCGAGATTCACACACCATCTGAGATGGCCAATACACACGTACCGGCTTTGAGCGCGGCATCAGCACTCATCGGAAATCCCGCCGAGTTTGGTCGCGTAGGTGAAGATGGCACCGTCTTCGTTCGCACAAGTTCAGGTGAAAAGGCTGTTGGTTCTTATCCAGGTAAGTCAGCGGAAGAAGCGCTCGATTACTTTGTTCGCAAATTTGAGGCGCTTGCATCGGAAGTTGCGCTCACTGCAGCCCGCGTTACAAGTGGTGCAATGGTTCCACAAGATGCTCATGAAGCAGTCAAGCGTCTTCGCGCACAGGTCGCCGAACTCAACGGTGTTGGCGATCTCGAGGCACTTGCTAACTCTGTTGAACAAATTACGCCGCTCATCGAAGGTAATCGTGAAGCATATGAAGCGAAGAAGGCGGTGGAGGCTGCTGCTAAGGCTGCCCGTCGCGAGCAGATCATTGTTGAAAAAGAGAAGATAGTGGCCGAGGCAGAATCTCTCGCAACGTCAGAATCCTGGAAAGTTACCGGGGATCGACTTAAGGTTCTTCTGGACGAATGGAAAGCAGCTCCACGTCTTGATAAGAAAGTTGACGCCGACTTCTGGAAAAGATTCTCAGCATCACGTAATAAATTTGATAAGAAGCGCCGCGCCCACTTCTCTGCTCTCGAAGTTCTCTCCGAGAAAGTTTCTACCGAGAAAGAGGCGATTGTTCTTGAAGCTGAGAAATTGGCTTCTAGCACCGATTGGGTCGCGACTGCTCGCCGTTTCAAATCTCTGATGGATCTTTGGAAGGCTGCAGGTCGCGGTAAGAAGAGCGATGATATGAAGCAGTGGTCCCGATTTAAGGCTGCACAGGATCAATTCTTCGCAGCAAAGAATGCAGATCTCGAAAAACGTGAAGTAAGTATGGGTGCAAACCTCATCAAGCGTGAAGAACTAATTCCCAAATTTGAAGCCCTCGTACCGTTCTCTGATGTAAAGGTTGCCAAGGCTGCCTTCCGCGAACTCATGAATCAATGGGTCAAAATAGGCATCACCGACCGTACAAAGCGTGCCGCTTTCGACGCTCAGATAGCACTTGTCGAAGAAGCGATTAAGAGCGCTGAAGCCGAGGTCTGGCGTAAGAGTGATCCTGCAGCAAAGGCGCGCGCCGAAGATGTCGTCAAGCAACTAAGCGAATCGATAGCAGGGTACGAGAAGGCGGCCGAGAAGGCCCTGGCAGCCGGCAATACGAAGAAAGCTCAGGAGGCTAAAGAGTCTGCTGAAGCTCGTAAAGTCTGGTTACTTGAAGCTGAAAAGTCACTCGCTGAATTTAAATAATCGCTCACAAAAACTAGGTGCGGTACACGTCGTAAACACCCTCAACGCTGCGTACCGACGCTAAGACCGAGTCAAGGTGCTTTGCATCAGCCATCTCAAATGTAAAACGTGAAATTGCGACTCGATCCTTAGACGTACTGACTGCAGCGCTCAAAATGTTTACATGTTGCTCAGATAGCGCACGTGTGACATCAGCCAATAGTCGAGCTCTATCAAGTGCTTCAACTTGAATATTGACGAGGAAAACACTTGCTGCGCCAGCAAGCCAAGAGACTCCAACTATCCGCTCACCTTGGTTCTCCAGTAAATCTGCGGCATTAGTGCAATCGATACGGTGCACCGAAATGCCTGAGCCCTTGGTAATGAAACCAGTGATTGCATCTCCAGGGACTGGCGTGCAGCAACGCGCCAGCTTTGCGAGAACATCATCTACGCCTTCAACTTTGATTGCGCTACTGCTACGGCGGATTGCCTGATTTTGTGTCGGTAAAACTTCAATCGATGCTTCCGGATGTGAATCCTCTAGACCTAAGACATGACTCAGTTTTTCAATAACCGAGGCTGCAGATACATGGCCATCCCCCACGGCGCTATAGAGCGCCTCAATATCTGCATAGTGGAGATCGTGCGCTAACTCGAGAAGTGAGTGTCCGCCAAATATCTTTTGCAGTGGAAGTCCGGCTTTTCGCATCTGGCGAGCGATTGATTCACGGCCAGCATCAATGGCCTCTTCTCGACGCTCTTTACTGAAATATGCCTTGATTTTTGATCGGGCCCGTGGGCTCTTTACGAAATTAAGCCAGTCCCTACTTGGTCCAGCAGAATCTGATTTGTTAGTGACGATTTCTACAACATCGCCATTATTGAGCTTGGATTCAAGGGGAACGAGTCGTCCATTGACCTTAGCTCCCGCACATTTGAGGCCAACATCGGTATGTACCGAAAAAGCAAAATCCACTGGAGTCGAGCCCCCAGGAAGGGCTACGACACTCCCCTTCGGTGTGAAGACAAAGACCTCTGGAGAACCTAGATCAAAGCGTAACGCTTCCAGAAATTCGGACGGGTCCTCGGTCTCCTTCTGCCACTCATGCAATTGTCGCAACCATTGCATCTCAGGTGAGGATGAGCTCTCGGCATCTTGTCCTTGCTTATACTTCCAATGTGCAGCGATTCCGTACTCTGCCCGACTATGCATTTCATAGGTACGAATTTGGATTTCAATCGCTTTACCGTTAGGGCCAATTACTGTTGTATGAAGGGATTGATAAAGATTGAACTTCGGCATCGCTATGTAATCTTTGAAACGACCTGGGATTGGACTCCAGCGCGCATGAATCGAGCCAAGCACCGCATAACAATCACGTACATCATTTACCAGTACTCGTATACCTACTAAATCGTAAATATCATTAAAATCGCGTCCTCGAACGACCATCTTTTGATAGACCGAATAGAAATGTTTTTTACGTCCGGTCACAGTCGCATTAATCGAATCCTTAGCCAAATCTTTTTCGACCGCTGTGATTACCTCTGCGCTCAGCGCATCTCGAGATGGAGATCTATCCGCAACGAGTCGAGCAATCTCTTCAAATTTCTTTGGCTCAAGTACGGCAAAACTTAAATCCTCAAGTTCCCACTTAATGGCATTCATGCCGAGCCTGTGCGCTAAAGGCGCATAAATATCGAGCGTCTCACGCGCTTTACGTGCTGCACTATCTGAGGCAACAAACTCCCATGTGCGGGCGTTATGAAGGCGATCTGCAAGTTTGATTACAAGAACGCGGATATCGCGCGACATTGCAATCACCATTTTGCGAACTGTCTCAGCCTCGGCAGTAGGACCGTAGGTCAGTTTGTCGAGTTTTGTCACACCATCAACAAGGTCCGCGACCTCTGCGCCAAAGTCCAGGCGCAATTGTGTGAGCGAGTAAGGAGTATCTTCGACTGTATCGTGGAGTAAGGAGGCAACGATAGTAGTTTCATTGAGTCCGAGCTCAGCAAGTATGAGAGTGACAGCCACTGGGTGAGTGATGTACTCCTCGCCCGACTTTCTGAACTGTCCAACGTGGGCTTGATCGGCGGTCAGAAAAGCACGAAGAATCAGCTCTTCGTTGACGTTTTCGTAGTGTCCCCGTAACGATGCCAGAATTGGATCGATTATGGAGATATCAGCCATAGCTTTTGGGCTTACTTGCGACCCTTACGCTTTGGTTGATTGCGAGGCCCACGACCATTGATTGGTCGAACGACATTTGTACTCGCTGATGCGCTGGAGGAAGTAGCGGCAGCAACTGGCGATGCTCCACGAGCGGCGACCCGCTTTGCAAGTGCAATCATCGCTGGCTCCTTCTCGCGAAGAGCGGCCAAGAATGGCGGAGCGATAAAGATAGACGAATAAGTTCCTACTGCTAGACCGATAAAGAGAGCCAGCGAGAGATCTTTAAGTGTTCCCGCACCGAGCAAGCCAGCTCCAACAAAGAGAATGGAACCGACTGGAAGTAGTGCAATCACTGAGGTATTTACCGAGCGGACAATGGTCTGATTCACAGCCAAGTTGGCTGCATCTGAATATGTACTCTTACCAGTAGCTGCGATGGACTTTGTATTTTCGCGTACCTTGTCAAAGACAACAACTGTGTCATAGAGGGAATATCCCAAAATTGTTAAGAATCCAATCACTGTCGCGGGAGTAACATCGAATCCAACTACAGCATAAATTCCAACGGTGATAAAGACGTCATGAACTACGGCAATAATTGCAGAAAGTGCCATCTTCGGTTCGAAGGCCATAGCCAAGAAGATAACAACAACAAATAAGAAGGCAATCAGACCAAAGAGCGCTTTCTTCGTTATCTCTTTACCCCAGGAAGGCCCAACGATTTGAGTATCGATATCTTCGATATTGACTCCGAAAGTCTTCACGAGAGCATCTTCAATTTGCGCTGATTGTCCTGCTGGAAGTGAACCAGTTTGGATTCGCACCTTTGAATCACCAATTTTTTGAACGATGATCTCCCCTGAGATACCTATCTCTTCAACAGATGCACGTGCCTGCTCCACTGAAATTCCAGCCTTATTGACTGTGTAAGAAGAACCACCCTTAAATTCAATACCGAGGTGAAGACCCTGGATAAAGAGCGCAGCAATAGAGATGAGGATAAACACCGCAGAGACGGAGTACCAACGCTTTCGATTGCCGATGATATTAAATGATGTCTCACCAGTGTAGAGACGTGAACCGATACCTTTGAGTTGATTCATCGAATTAACCCTCCATGCCTTCTGTAGTCACTTGCTTCTCTTGCTTGATGGGTTGTTTTGAACCAATGCTCTTGGCAGAAAAACCAGATGCCGGGTGACCCGAGGAGAAGAAGTGAGTCTTTGCGATAAGCGTTACCAGCGGCTTTGTGAAGATGAAGACGACGAGCAAGTCGATAATTGTTACAAGACCTAAGGTAAATGCGAATCCGCGAACGCCACCGACTGCGAAGAAGTAGAGAAGAACCGCAGCCAAGATTGAGACAGTATCTGCCACGATAATTGTGTGTCGCGCCTTCACCCAGCCAGATTCAACGGCTGAACGCAGCGTACGACCTTCACGAGCTTCATCACGAATTCGTTCAAAGTAGACGATAAATGAGTCAGCAGTAATACCGATCGAGACAATTGCTCCTGCAATTCCCGCCAGAGTCAGAGTGAATCCGATTGCCTCTCCCAAGACGAGAACGCTGAGGTAGAGAAGTGCACCAGCCACAATAAGTGAGCCAACAGTTACTAAACCAAGTGCACGGTAATAGATAAGAGAGAAGAGGAATACCAGAATTAATCCGATAGCACCGGCCAGTAAGCCAGCCTCAAGTTGATCTGCACCAAGCGTTGGTGAAACTTGTTGAACTTCTCCGCGGTCGAATGCGAGCGGAAGCGCACCGTATTTGAGTACATTAGCGAGATCTTCAGCCTCAACACGTGTGAAGTTACCGGTGATCTCTGCACTTCCTGATGGAATCGCCTCATTAATTGATGGCGCAGAAACAACTAATCCATCAAGAACGATAGCTACCTGATTTAGCGGTGAAGGTAGCGATGTTACTCGAGTGGTAAGAGCAGCAAATGCCTTTGTTCCATCACCGTTGAAGGTAAGTGAAACTACATACTGAGTTCCAGAAGTTGAATCAACTCCGTACTGTGCTTTGGCGACCTGCGTACCAAGGACTTCGGCAGCTGCCAAAATATACTTGCTCGTTCCGTCGCGCTCACATGCAATCACAATATCTGTTGGCGCATCGGCTCCAGTGCCTTGAAGGTTTGCTGGATTGGTGCAATCAAGTGCTGCAAAGCGCGCATTGACTTCTGCAGTGACACCTGCGACAGGAGTTGCGGTATCTGAGCCATTGCCAGCCGTTGGACCTGTCTGTGCGAGAACTTGTCGGAAACGAAGCTCCGCGGTTTGACCGACCAGGTCGACCACACGTCGACCTGAATCACCAGGTACAGAAATGACGATCTGCCTATTTGTTCCACTACCTTGCGCCGTTACCTCTGACTCTGCAACTCCGAGTGAGTTAACGCGCTGGCGAATAATTTCTACCGCAGTATCGATCGCTTTCGCGGTTACCTGGTTACTGTCATTCGATGCGCGAGGCTGAAGGGTGACGCTAGTTCCCCCTCGAAGATCAAGACCTAGCTTTACAGTCGTTGCGCCTTGAATCATCGCTGTAGCAAGGAGGCCGAGCATAATCAGGGCCAAGATTGCTAAGGAGCGGACAGGGCGTCCAGAGCTTTTTGGGGATTTATTTTGTGTGGACATAGGGGCAGAGTCTACGGCTACTCCGCTTGAGTGTCGAAAAGAGTAGCTCGCTGAGCTGGTGGTGTTCGTCCCATATGGCGATAGCCAGCCTCAGTCGCAACACGTCCTCGAGGAGTACGCGCCATTAGGCCATTTCGGACTAAGAACGGCTCAGCGACAGATTCGACGGTCTCGCTCTCTTCCCCTACCGCTATGGCTAGAGTTGAAAGACCTACCGGCCCGCCTGCAAATCGATCGATGAGTGCAATCATGACAGCACGATCGAGGCGATCTAACCCGATCTCGTCGACCTCGTACATCGTCAGCGCATCCAATGCGTGCTGATGTGAAAGGGTCGAGGAGCCATTTACCTGAGCAAAGTCACGGACGCGGCGAAGAAGTCGATTAGCAATGCGAGGCGTACCTCTAGAGCGTCCTGCAATCTCGCTCAGCGCCTGTGAATGAATATCTAATCCCAAGAGAGCAGCACTACGTGCAACAACGCTCTCGAGTTCAGCGCTCTCGTAATAATCAAGGTGGGCCGTGAAACCAAATCGATCACGAAGAGGAGAAGGAAGAAGTCCGGCGCGCGTTGTTGCTCCAACTAAAGTGAAGTGCGGCAACTGTAGAGGAATGGAGGTTGCACCTGGTCCCTTACCGACAATAACATCTACTCGGAAATCTTCCATCGCCAGATACAAGAGCTCTTCAGCAGGACGAGAGAGGCGATGAATTTCGTCAAAGAAAAGTATTTCCCCCTCAACCAAAGAGGAGAGAATCGCCGCTAAGTCACCTGCGTGGGTAATTGCAGGACCACTCGTAATACGAATTGGTGCACCCATCTCTGCCGCTAAGATCATTGCAAGAGTAGTTTTTCCCAAACCCGGTGGGCCAGAGAGAAGAATGTGATCTGCTGATGCACCACGAGATTTCGCGGCTTGCAGTAAGACTGTCAACTGATCACGCACTCTGTGTTGACCTATAAATTCATCGAGTGATTTAGGTCGAAGTGCGAGCTCGGCAGCTGATTCCTCTCCCCCAGTGCGCTCGCGTTCTGGATCAACTATGGGATCTCTCATCGTTTTCCGCTCTGCAGAGTCAGCTTGAGTAAATCTGTTACATCAAGAGTCGTTGAGTCAATTCCAGATTGTGCTAGATGGGCAAAGGTTGCGTTAATAGCATTATCTGATTCTCTGCTGGTAAATCCTAGACCTGTAAGAGCAGAGAGAAGTTGCTCTCGAATTGGTGAATTACCTTGAACTCTAATTGCCGGAGATATATCACCGATCAACTTGCCCTTAAGTTCGAGCACTAGCCGTTGTGCGCCCTTCTTGCCAATTCCGGGCACTTTTTCTATTGCGCCTAAATCTTCGTGAGCGATTGCCGTAGCGAGGTCGGCGCTCGTTAACGCACCGGTAATTGCGAGAGCAACTTTCGGACCTATTCCACTGACTGTTTGCAATACTTCGTATAAGTCCCGTTCATGGGCGTCTAAAAATCCAAAGAGAGTTAAGGAATCTTCTCTGACGACGAGAGAGGTAAAAATCATTGCCTCGGATCCAAGAGTGAGCCGGCTCGATGTTCGAGGCGTAATGAGAACTAAATATCCGACTCCATTTACATCAATGACAGTCTTATCCGAAGCGAGAGAGCGAATCGATCCTGTTAAGAGTGAAATCATGATTGACGGAGTCTAGCAAGTCGGTCCTTCTCGGCTGCTAAAGCGATAGCTATTTTGCTATTGCCGCTTCCTCTCCATGCGTGACATATTGCTAACGCCAAAGAATCGGTGGCATCAACTGGCTTTGGAATCACGTCGAGGCGCAGAATTTTCTTTACCATCTCAGCCACTTGTGCCTTGTTCGCTCGACCTGATCCGGTAACTGCCGCCTTCACTTCAGAGGGAGTGTGCATGGCAACTGGTATTCCTCGACGAGCTGCAATTAAGAGAGCGATTCCAGATGCCTGAGCCGTTCCCATAACGGTGCGGACATTGTGTTGAGCGAAGACTCTTTCGACCGCTACGACATCAGGGCCAGTTCGCTCAATCCATTCTTCAATTGAGGATTCGAGAGTCATGAGTCGTTCTTCTAGTGGCGAAGTTGCGGGGGTAAGTATTACTCCAACTTCGATCAGGTTAATATCACGGCCAGCGGCATGGGAGATAACGCTGATTCCGCATCGCGTTAAACCTGGGTCTATTCCCATCACCTTCGTAGCCATAGGGCAAGACTAGGCTCGTGCGCAGCTAATGGTTATGAAAGGCTCGCCATAACTTCATCGGATACATCAAAATTGGCGTAGACATTCTGGACGTCATCCAACTCTTCAATTGCATCAATGAGCTCGAAAACCTTTGTGGCACCTTCAGCATCGAGTGGAATCATCATCGATGGAAGAAACGATGAGTCCGCTGAATCGTAATCAATCCCTGCTGTTTGCAATGCAGTTCTAGCTTGCACGAGATCAGCAGCCTCGCACACAACTTCGAAAGAATCTCCTAAATCGTTGACCTCTTCTACTCCGGCCTCAAGTGCCGCCTCGAGAATGGAATCTTCTGTAGCGCCTTTATCTTTGGCAACAATAATTACGCCCTTACGATTAAAAAGGTAGGCAACAGATCCAGGATCGGCCATAGTTCCGCCATTGCGAGTGACTGCAACTCTTACCTCGGATGCTGCGCGATTTCGATTATCAGAAAGACACTCAATCATGAGCGCGACGCCATTGGGTCCGTAGCCCTCATACATAATCGTCTGCCAGTCAGCACCGCCAGATTCCAGACCAGCTCCACGCTTAACGGCGCGATCAATATTATCGGCCGGCATTGAATTCTTCTTCGCCTTGGCAATCGCATCAAAGAGCGTTGGATTTCCTTCGATATCGGGACCACCGTTGCGTGAGGCAACCTCAATTGCCTTAATAAGTTTTGCAAAATTCTTGGCGCGACGAGAGTCGATGATGGCCTTCTTATGTTTCGTCGTTGCCCATTTGGAATGGCCTGACATCTCGCACCTCTTTATATCTCGACGTTATATCTCGACTTTGTATCTCGAAATTATTGATACCAACTCGGCAAGAATATAGCTATTTACAGATCTCATCAAAGAAGTAGCGGTGAACGGTATGGTCCCCCGAAATCTCAGGGTGAAAGCTGGTAGCCAGAAGCTTGCCTTGACGCACCGCTACTGGATGACCGCTTGATTCTGCCAAGACTTCAACTTTATCCCCCCATGATTCAACCCAAGGAGCTCGAATAAATACCGCATTAAGCGGCTTGCCAGCGAAGTTAATCTCTCCTTCAAACGAATCAACTTGGCGACCGAATGCGTTGCGGCGAACGGTGATATCTAAGCCACCGAAACCCTTTTGGCCTGGGATTCCATCGAGAATGCGATCCGCGAGAAGAATCATTCCGGCGCATGATCCATAGACGGGTAGACCGCCCTGAATCGCTGCCTTAATTGGCGAGTAAAGCTCATAGCTTTGAGCAAGGAGCGAGATAGTTGTTGATTCTCCCCCCGGCAGAATGAGGGCATCAATCGATGTTAATTCTTCGGGGCGACGAAGCGCAATTGCAGAATGTCCTAGCTCCTGCGAAAGCGCAATGTGCTCACGAAAATCGCCTTGAAGAGCTAGTACCCCGATCTTCATTGGAGAAGTGTTCTACCAACCACGTTCTGCTAATCGGTGTGGCGCAGGGATATCAGCCACGTTAATTCCAACCATCGCTTCACCAAGACCACGAGAAACCTCTGCGAGAACCTTTGGATCATCAAAGAAAGTTGTTGCCTTAACGCAAGCCGCCGCACGTTGTGCTGGATTTCCAGATTTGAAAATTCCAGAACCGACAAAGACTCCATCTGCCCCCATCTGCATCATGAGCGCCGCGTCAGCAGGCGTTGCAATTCCCCCAGCGGTAAAGAGCACCACAGGCAACTTTCCAGTTGTCGCTACCTCTTGCACTAAAGCGAACGGCGCTTGCATCTCCTTTGCAGCCACATAGAGCTCATCTTCGCGCATTGTCGTAAGGCGACGAATTTCTCCGCCAATCTTGCGCATATGAGTCATTGCGTTCGAAACATCGCCAGTACCAGCTTCACCCTTAGAGCGAATCATTGCTGCGCCTTCATTGATGCGACGAAGCGCTTCACCAAGATTTGTTGCGCCACATACGAACGGAACGGTGAACTTCCACTTATCAATATGGTTCTCGTAATCAGCTGGTGTAAGCACCTCTGATTCGTCGATGTAATCAACACCAAGACTTTGAATAATCTGACCTTCTACAAAATGGCCAATGCGGACCTTAGCCATTACGGGAATCGATACTGCAGCTTGAATCTTCTCGATCATGTCGGGATCGGACATGCGAGCGACTCCACCTTGAGCACGGATATCTGCAGGAACTCGCTCAAGAGCCATCACAGCACAAGCTCCGGCATCTTCTGCGATCTTAGCCTGCTCCACATTGACGACATCCATGATTACGCCGCCCTTGAGCATCTCAGCCATTCCGCGCTTAACGCGTGCTGTACCCGTAACTTCGCTCATCTCTGCTCCTGACATAGCTCTTGTAGATAGGCTCGCGAGTCTACTTGTTCGGCTTCACTGGTGCATCTTGAGCCTGTACACCGGTAAAGACAGGGGCTTTCGCGCTGAGGGCAAACCATATTTGACCGCGGTCAAACGTCAGCTCCTCCCCTTTGAAATTGGTAAAAGTAGTTCCCGAGTTCTCAGTTGGACGAGACCATTTACCTCGCACAAATCCTCCATTGCGCAAGATGTAGCACTCTCCTTCGCCGACTGTTGTGGAGAGCGGTGTAATGCCACCACCTTTATCGGAGTAAATCGAATTTGTAATTGACACTACCTGGACTACGAAAGTTTGTGGTCCAAGGTGATAACCATTTGAGTCAAGATCGACATCACCATTGTGATCTAAAAGCCACCGATTTTCAGTCTGAGACCAGGTAATGTCATAACTGCTC
>CAEZUI010000008.1_pt1 | contig 14352 bp, 13 predicted proteins | sample 7264441 | NCBI WGS metagenome assembly CAEZUI01 (sample SAMEA6813826, study PRJEB35770) | uncultured Candidatus Planktophila sp. | biome: Freshwater; feature: Freshwater reservoir; material: water | place: Czech Republic | collected 2016-04-20 | depth 0.5m m
TCGCACAAAGAATTCAGACACTCAGTGCACTTCAAGTAATAGATAAGAGTTTAAATCCAATTGTGGTTGCGCCGATTCGTGCCGTTATTCATAGATTTATTGCGACTCTTGCCTCGACTCCACTTCGCACAATTGAGATTGGTGAAGAACTTTCATTGACAGATTTAGTGCAGCATTTCTCGGCCCTCTCGTACACACGGACAGATCTCGTTGAGAAACGAGGGGAGTTTGCAGTGCGAGGTGGAATTGTTGATGTCTTTTTACCGCTCGCAGATTATCCAGTACGAATTGATTTCTTTGGCGATGAAATTGAAGAGCTCTCCTACTTTGATATTGCAGATCAGAGAACCACTAAGCCAGTAATTGGAAAGTTAGAGATTATTCCTTGTCGTGAGCTTCTGATTACAGATGCAATTCGAAATCGTGCAGAGAAGCTCAAGAATCGCTTTCCAGCAGCAATTGAAGTTTTAGAGAAGATTGCCCAAGGTATAAGTGTCGATGGAATGGAATCGTTGATTCCGTTTCTTACTGATGAGCACCATACAATCTTTGATCGTATAGATAAGCGCGCAATAGTTATTTTTATCGATGAAGAACGCATCAGATCCCGCACCGCTGACCTGATCGCAACAAATGAAGAATTTCTAGCTGCCTCATGGTCGAGCGCTTCTCTTGGTGGCGCAGCTCCTCTTCCAGTTGATTCAGTGACCTACATTGACTGGGATTCGATCTTCGAAGAACTCAGTGCGCGAGGGTTGCCGCACCTTGCGCTTAATTCTTTCGGCAGTGACTTAGATGAGGCTTCATACTTCACTGATTTCACTCCAATTGAGCCAATGCGCGGAAATGTTGAGCGTCTCTGTCTCCTCTTAAGCGATGGCCTCAATCAACGCCAGACCGTGCTTTTTGCAGCCACCGGACATGGAATGGCTGAGAGATATGCCGGAATTTTTAGAGATGCTGAATTACCAGTCCAACTTTCAGCAACGCTGAACACAATCCCAGCAAAGGGTTCAATTCACGTCTTCCAGTCAACACTTTCCCACGGATTTGCGAGCGAAGATGGAGAGTTGCTCTTTATAACTGAACGCGACTTATCTGGCACGAAGGTGACATCGAAAGATGGTGCCCGAATGCCGACTAAGAGAAAACAAGCAATCGATCCGCTAGAACTTAAGAGTGGAGATTTCGTTGTTCATGAACAACACGGCATTGGAAGATATGTAGAACTTGTTCAACGAACTGTTGGAGGAGTTACTAGAGAATATGTAGTAATTGAATATGCGCCAGCTAAGCGCGGCCAACCTGGTGACCGAATCTTTGTACCAACCGACACTCTCGAACAAGTGAGCAAGTATGTTGGTGGCGAATCCCCGGCAATTCACCGAATTGGTGGCGGGGAGTGGCAGAAAGCAAAGGGTCGAGCGCGCAAAGCAGTTCGCCAAATTGCTGGTGAACTTATTCGCCTCTATGCGGCGCGTACGAGTGCGCCTGGTTTCGCATTCTCACCTGATACGCCATGGCAACGCGAACTAGAAGATGCATTCTCTTATATTGAAACTCCAGATCAACTTTCTACTATCGATGATGTTAAGCGCGATATGGAACGCCCATATCCAATGGATCGAATCATTTGTGGAGATGTGGGATATGGGAAAACTGAGATTGCCATCCGAGCTGCTTTCAAAGCCGTTCAAGACGGCAAGCAAGTCGCTGTTCTGGTTCCCACAACTCTCTTAGTCCAACAGCATTCAAAGACTTTCGACGAACGTTATGCAGGATTTCCTATTCGAGTTGCAGGAATTTCACGATTTAATACTGCTAAAGAGAGCAAAGATATTCTCAAAGAGCTTGAGGCAGGATCGGTAGATGTCATTATCGGTACCCACCGATTGCTCTCACAGGATGTAAATTTTAAGGATCTGGGACTCGTAATTGTTGATGAAGAGCAGCGCTTTGGAGTAGAACAGAAAGAATCCCTCAAGAAAATGCGTACGACAGTTGATGTTTTGGCCATGTCTGCGACCCCTATTCCTCGTACGCTCGAGATGGCAGTTACAGGTATTCGAGAGATGTCGACCATCACAACTCCGCCCGAAGAGCGCCACCCAATTTTGACCTACGTTGGTCCGGCAGATGAAGCGCAAATTAAAGCTGCGATTCACCGTGAACTTCTCCGAGACGGACAAATTTTCTATCTCCATAATCGAGTTGAGAGTATCGATAGAACTGCTCTACACCTCAAAGAGCTAGTCCCAGAAGCGCGAATTCGCGTAGCTCATGGCCAAATGAGCGAGCATGAACTAGAAGATGTAATTCTTGGTTTTTGGAATCGCGATTTTGACATATTGGTCTGCACAACAATTGTCGAAAGCGGTCTGGATATTCCAAATGCAAATACTCTCATTGTTGAACATGCAGAAAACTTCGGTCTTTCGCAGCTCCATCAATTAAGAGGTCGAGTAGGACGTGGACGCGAAAGAGGATATTCATACTTTCTCTATCCAGCAGATAAGCCCCTGACCGAAGTGGCGCTAGATAGATTGAAAACTATTGCAACCAATACCGAACTTGGTTCGGGAATGCGAGTTGCATTGAAGGATCTTGAAATTCGTGGGGCAGGTAATTTACTTGGCGGAGAGCAGTCAGGACATATTGCCGATGTCGGCTTTGACCTTTATATGAGAATGGTTGGCGAAGCAGTAACTGATTACAAATCTGGAATCATTGAAAGTGAAGAGGTTTCACATGAGTGCAAAATCGAACTTCCGATTAATGCGCATCTTTCAGATACCTATATTCCTGGTGAGCGTTTGAGACTGGATCTCTACCGGCGCTTAGCGGATGTAAAGAGCGATGCTGATGTTCAATCGATTCAGGAAGAGATGATTGATCGTTTTGGCGCATTGCCAAATGAGGCGCTTTCACTTCTAGATGTGGCTCTGCTCCGCGCCTTTGCGAAATCGCATGGAGTCCGTGAGGTAGTTCTCGCAGGTAAGTACATCCGTCTCTCACCGATTACATTAGCTGAATCGAAACAACTCAAGCTCAATCGTCTCTACCCATCCTCCCTCTACAAATCGCAGAGCTCAACTGTGATGGTTGCCATTCCTCGAGCGGGGGCATGGAGCCCGCCTGTTTCGGGTGGCGAGAAATTAGGGGATACTTCTCTCCTAGCGTTTGCCCGTCAGGCGCTGACTGAATTAACTAGCTAATCTGATGCAAAAGAAGATACTGGAGCATATTGTGAAGAAGATCCTCGCCCTCTTGGCCGTGCTTTCGCTCGCTGGCCTGACTGCATGCGGGCAATCAAATGTTGCGGCAAAAGTTGGAGAGGTCACTATTTCGCAAACGAATCTTCAAGAGACCGTGGATTTAGTACTAGCTGAGCGCGCAGGTGTTGACACATCTCAAATGCAGGTTGAAATTGGTGAAGGACTTAATCGCAATCAACTTCAGTTCTATATATTTGTAGAGATTTATGATGCAATTGCAGAAGATCTCGGTATCAAAATTTCTACTACCGAGCTCACCACAACTCGTGCTGATTTAATCAACCGTAATGGCGGCGCAGAGCAATTCAACCAGGCACTTATCGGTGCTCAGATTGCCTCTGAGAATCTTGATAAGTATGTTCGCTTAGTCTTAATCTCTGACAAGCTCACACAAGCAGCGACCGCTTCGGGAGTTCCCGAAGCTGATGTTAATAACCAAATCTCTGCTCTCATTACGAAAAAAGCAGAAGAACTTATGATTGAAGTAAATCCCCGTTACGGAACATGGGATCCTACGGGACTCACCATCGTCGCAACTGATTCAGCTGGCAACGCAGTAACTCCTACAGAGTAAGGTCCACAATGTCTGAACAGAGATTTGGTTCAGAGCTCCTTCGCCTTGTTGAGGTGATGGATCGTTTGAGATCTCCTGGTGGATGCGCATGGGATGCCGAGCAAACCCATCAATCTCTTATCAAATACTTACTTGAAGAGTCATATGAATTTATCGATGCAATCGAAAGCGATGACCGAGATGGTATGCGGGAAGAGCTCGGCGATGTTCTATTGCAAGTTTATTTCCATTCACGCATTGCCCAGGATCATCCGACCGCGCCATTTTCAATTGATGATGTCGCAGGAGCAATCGCAGATAAGTTAATCAATCGCCACCCTCATGTCTTTGCCGGTGTTGAAGTAAGCGGCACTGATGAAATCATCGAAAATTGGGAAGCGATTAAAGCTAAAGAGAAGGGGCGCACATCTGCTATTGATGGCGTTGCGATGTCGCAACCAGCGCTCTCCTTGATGGCTAAGTTGGTTTATAGAGCCGATAAATACAGTGTCCCGATTAGCATTCCCGCATATTCTGGCGATCAAGAAGCGAGCGAAGAGTCAGTCGGCGCAGCCCTGGCCTCTGTAATCGCCTGGGCATATAAGAACAATATTGACCCAGAATCTGCTCTTCGGGCGCAAGCTCGTGCAGTAATTTCCCAAATACAGCTCTCAGAAGAGTCCCAATAGTCACGGTAAGATTGCCACAGGTCGTTCAATGGTGAGCGCTTAAGTACGGACATTCTGAGCAAATCTTTAGAGCTTTAAGGAGACCCACGTGGCCATTATTGATGCAATTTACGCACGAGAAATTCTCGACTCTCGCGGAAACCCAACTGTTGAAGTTGAAGTACAACTTGAAGACGGAACACAGGCTCGAGCAGCTGTACCAAGTGGTGCATCGACAGGTGCATTTGAAGCATCAGAACTTCGTGATGGCGACAAGAAGCGCTACTTAGGTAAGGGCGTTCTCCAAGCTGTGAAATTTGTTAATGATGAGATTGCTCCTGAGATCGAAGGATATGACTCTCAGGATCAACGCCTCATCGATTCAGAGATGATTGCTCTCGATGGCACACCAAATAAGTCACGCCTCGGAGCTAACTCAATTCTTGGCGTATCACTTGCGGTAGCAAAGGCATCTGCTGAGTCTTCAGATCTCTCCTTGTTCCGTTACCTAGGTGGACCAAACGCGCACCTTCTTCCAGTTCCGATGATGAATATTCTCAACGGTGGTGCACATGCTGATACCAATGTTGATGTGCAGGAATTTATGATTGCTCCAATCGGTGCAGAGACATTCCGCGAATCACTTCGCTGGGGCGCTGAGATTTACCACGCACTCAAGGCAGTTCTCAAAAAGCGTGGACTCGCAACATCTGTTGGCGATGAGGGTGGCTTTGCGCCAAACCTTGAATCAAACCGTGCAGCGCTTGATTTAATTATTGAAGCGATTACAGCGGCAGGATTTAAGCCAGGTACAGATATTGCACTTGCAATGGATGTTGCAGCAACAGAATTCCACGACAATGGAAAATACAAGTTTGAAGGAAAGCTTCTTTCATCTGATGAAATGATTGCTTATTACGCAGAGCTAGTAAGCGCGTACCCAATCGTCTCAATTGAAGACCCTCTCAATGAAGAGGATTGGGCGGGATGGAAGTCAATGACAGCATCTCTCGGTTCAAAGATTCAGATTGTGGGAGATGACTTATTCGTTACCAACCCAACGCGTCTTGCACGCGGTATTGAGACAGATACCGCTAATGCTCTCTTGGTTAAGGTCAACCAGATTGGAACATTGACCGAGACTCTTGATGCAGTAGACCTTGCACACCGTGCAAATTATCGCAGCATGATGTCGCACCGCTCAGGCGAGACAGAAGATACGACAATCGCAGATCTCGCAGTCGCCACAAACTGTGGTCAGATCAAGACCGGCGCTCCTTCCCGCACAGAACGTGTTGCAAAGTACAACCAACTTCTTCGTATTGAAGAAGAGCTTGCAGATGGCGCAATCTACGCAGGCCGCGGCGCATTCCCACGTTTTAAGGGTTAGGCAGAAATTTAATATGGTTCGCCGGTCAACTGGTGGTGGGAAAAGTAAGGGTTACCGTTCGCGTAATCTGAACTTTAACCGCAACCAGGGATCGGGCCGAACACTTGCAATTGCTGCAATCTTCTTTGCTCTCGCACTGTTTCTAGCACCACCAATTAAAAACTACTTTACCCAGCGCGCTCAAATCAGTGCACTCAATGCCCAACTCACTGGCGATTACGCAGCTCTCGAAGAAGCGCGCAAGCAACTCACTCTTTGGCAAGATCCTAATTATGTTAAATCGCAAGCGCGAGAACGACTTCACTTTGTGATGCCAGGTGAGCGCCAGTACATAGTTACCGGTGAAGGTATCGATGATGAGGGTACAGATAATTCAAAGGCTGCCCTAAGCGCACTGCCTGAAGGCGAACCTTGGTACACCCGACTGATTGCTTCCATTACAGAAGCAGGTAAGAAGTGAGTAAAGATTCACGGACTCCTACTACTGATGATTTAGATTGCATCGAAACCCAGTTGGGCCGCACGCCACGTGATGTCCACGCAATCTCATACCGTTGTCCTTGTGGAAATCCTGCAGTAGTCGAGACTCCACCTCGCCTGGGCAATGGCGAACCCTTTCCAACTTTCTTCTACGCCACTTGTCCTAAATTAACTGCCGCAATATCTACCTTGGAGACGACGGGCTTAATGGGCGAGATGAATGAACGTCTTGGAATTGATCCAGTTTTATCGGGTGAATATGCGGCAGCTCATGATGATTACATTGCAGCACGAAGTGCGCTTGGAATTGATGTACCTGAAGTTGAAAACATCTCTGCTGGCGGAATGCCCGACCGAGTCAAGTGCCTTCACTCATTAGTAGCGCACTCACTCTCTGCCGGTCCTGGCGTTAATCCGTTAGGCGACGAAGCGTTAGCAAAATTACCGCAGTGGTGGAAGAGCGCGCCATGCGAGTAGCAGCTATTGATTGCGGTACGAATTCGATTCGCCTTCTGATTGCAGATATTGAAGGCAGCAACTTTCGCGAAGTCACTCGACTTATGGAAGTTGTCAGGCTTGGCCAAGGCGTTGATAAGACAGGATCTTTTCATCCAGATGCAATTGAGCGAACATTGGCAGCAGTTGATATCTACGCTGCCGAGATTGCACGCCGCGGTGTTGAAAAGATTCGCTTCTGTGCAACAAGTGCAACCCGAGATGCCAGTAATCGCGAGCTATTTATCGACGGCGTTAAGGAAAGACTTGGAATAGAACCAGAAGTTATCGCCGGTGAGGTTGAAGCAGCGCTCTCCTTCCAAGGAGCAACAAGGGATTTTGATAAGAGTCAGGGACCATTTCTAGTTATTGATATCGGCGGCGGTTCGACCGAGTTTGTATTCGGAAGAGACAAGGTAGAAGCTGCGCGAAGTATGAATATTGGCTGTGTTCGCATGGCAGAGCGTCATTTCACAGGAGACCAGCCAGACCCAGGACAAATTGCATCCGCTATCGAAGATATTGATGAAGCTATTCGCCAAGCAGCAAAGACAGTTCCAATAACCGAGGCAAAGACAATCATTATGGTTGCCGGAACCGCCACGACAATTGCTGCGGCAGCGTTAAGTCTTGATAAATATGATCGATATGCAATCCATCTTGCAAAGATTTCGTCAGAGCGCGCGCATCAAATATCAGTCGAGCTTCTACGCGAGAGCCGAGAAGAGCGTGCTGCACATGGTTATATGCACCCTGGGCGCGTTGATGTAATCGGCGCAGGCTCTCTTGTTCTCGATCGAATTCTGCTCGCTAGTGGCGCTCAAGAATTCGTTGCCTCTGAATCAGATATTCTCGACGGGATGGCTTGGTCACTTGTATAAGAAGCTTGAGCTTCTAGATAAAGCAATTATTAGGTGCCGCCAATGCCCACGCCTTGTAGATTGGCGAGAAGAAGTTGCAGTCACTAAGCGAAAATCATACGAAGATGAGAAGTACTGGGGAAAACCTGTTCCAGGCTTTGGTCCATCTGATGCGCGATTAGTGATTGTCGGACTCGCACCTGGTGCACATGGTGCAAACAGAACTGGGCGGATATTCACTGGCGATAGCTCGGGGGATTGGCTTTATCGCGCGCTCTATCGGGCGGGCCTTGCAAAGATTCCCACGAGTACATTGATTGATGATGGACAAGAACTCATTGACACGCGAATCACATGTGCGGTGCATTGTGCGCCTCCGGATAACAAACCAAGTACCGAAGAGAGAAATACTTGTTCCGCACACTTTGAGAATGAAATTGCGTTGCTCTTGCCCACCGCCCAAACATTTCTAGCTCTCGGTTCACTTGCCTGGAATTCAATCTTCACATCCCTGCAAAACCTAGAGTGCATTCTTCCTGCACCTAAACCAAAATTTGTCCATGCTGCCCAGTATCAATTCAGAACGCCCCAAGGAGAGATCAAAAAGGTTCTGGCTTCATATCACCCAAGCCAGCAGAACACCTTTACTGGAAAGCTCACCGAGGCGATGTTGGATGCAGTTATTACGGACGGCGCTCTCGGATAGCTACAACCCAGTCAGGTCGATAGAATTGTGGTGTTAGATACTGAGTTCAGAAGAGGGCGGGATGCGCAAAATATCAGCGGCAATTATCTGCGCCGCCTCGGTTGCTCTCACTTCTTCCGTTGCGCCTTCGGCCTACGCCGCCGATGGCTCTGGGCTTCTTACATCCTGTGTGAATGCGGTTAATGATCCGCTTTACACAAAGACAACTATGGCGAGCATTATGGGATATGCCAACGTATCGGCGCTCGAGAGTGCCATCACGAATAACACATTAATTGTCTGGATTGCCAATGGCTCTGGAGTAATCGCTGGCTCTGCCAGTGCAAACGGCAATGGTCAAGATCTCTTCTGCGGCGATAGTAATGACAACACAATTGCATTTATGGATTCATTTAATAACTCTCGTGACTACTTCTTTGGTGGTGCGGGAAATGATTCTGTAACAGCAACGATGTGGTACTCAGCATTCTATGGCGGCCCAGGTAATGATTATGTTGACTCTCTAGAAGAAGCTTCAATTTTCGATGGCGGGCCTGGTACTGATTCATACAGATCTATTTCAATTAATGCACCGTGGGCGTCAACATTTATTCAAGGAGTTGACACTCTTGATGTAACCTCATTTTCAATCGCCGGAAACGTTAAAGTTGTGAACTACAGATCCTCACTCATTCTTACCCTAGTAGTTACGACAGCCGCAAGAGTTTCTTTCAGCGCCAACGGTAAGCGAATCGCTGGCTGTATCAATAAGAGTGCATCCGGCTCAGGTTCGACATTTACAGTGAATTGCTCTTGGAGGCCAACCAATCGGGGAACGACTTCACTGAGCGCATCAATCGTGCAGACGGGGAGCAATACGCTGACTAATTATTCGCACCCCACAAAGGTGACTGTACTTTCGCGCACAGGTTCGCGTACTCCGTAGATTAAGTAGCTCTTACGGCAGAAAGGCTCCTCGTGATACGCTCATGTTAGCGCTCTCACAAAGAGAGTATCTGTGAGGGGTAATGAAGGTGAATGCTAATTGGACTCTATTAGGCACCTTTGATCGCCAAGCCCGCAATAGCTTCTTTGGAATGGCACTATCGGTATTTATCGCTGCCGAGACTTTTGGCAGTCATGGACATAAATATAAAACGTTGATGTGTGTATTGGTTCTGACCTCAGCAGTTGTGATTCTCACTCGAGCAATCAAAGCTAAATCCTTCCTAGGAATTGCTACGACGGCGTTCTCTCTAATATGGATTGCTCCACTTTTCAGCGCTTCAGTGTTCTACACAGTTGATCTCTGGTTCATGCTTGCACACTCTGTACTTGCTCTCGCCGTTGCCGTAGGTGCATTCACCTACCTAAAGAGCTAGCTCGACAATGGCTAAGTTTAAATTTGTGGGATTTCAAGAACATGTGGAAATTCCAGAAGGTTACGAATTACTCGAGGTGCAAGAGAGCCTTCATACAAATCTTGATAGAGACGCACTTTTCATTCTTATAGGAACACCAAGTGGGCTTTCACAATGGTTCTATAAAATTCATAAACTCGATGCAAGACCCGGCGGCAAGTTTTCGTTTGAAGAGAGAGATGGTCAGTCAAGTGAGGGACGTTGCACCGCTGTATCCATGGGGCGCGAAATTTCACTTCTTGCTGATTCATTCGGCCAAGTCAATATGAGAATTATTTCAAGCCAATCAGGCCTACAAGCCGACATTGCATTTGCTATTTTGACAGATAAAAAAGCAGAGATGAGTTCGCTCTATCAACTCCTCATTGATCGACTCAAGGCACAGCTATAACCATGGCTAAAAAAGCAAATATCTACGATGTTGCAGAGCGCGCTGGCGTCTCACATCAAACAGTCTCTCGCGTCCTAAATAATCACTCCAGCTTAAAGCCTGCTACACGCGAAAAAGTAGAGAAAGCAATTGCTGAACTGCACTATCGACCAAATCAAGCAGCTCGCCAATTAGTAACTTCGCAGAGCCGGATCATTGGAATTCTGATTGCTGGTACTGAGTTATATGGGCCGTGGGCAATATTTAACGCGATGGAGCAAGAGGCTCGAAAGGAAGGCTATTCGGTCATTTCTATCTCGGTTCTTCCTGATTCTCCGGATTCTTGGCATGAAGGAATTGAGCAGCTACGAAATCTCAACGTTGATGGTGCAATCACTATTGCCCTTCCTAATGCACTTGTCAAAGAGGTTGAGAGAACTTTCACAAACGCAACTATCGTGATTGTCGATGCCGAGCCAGGAAAGAGGCTTGATGCAGTCAATATTGATAATGAAAGTGGTGGCGCACTAGCAACTGAACACTTGATTGCACTTGGCCATACCGAAATCCTGCATATCACTGGACCTGTAGGCGGCTATGAAGGCAGGATGCGTCGCAAAGGATATGAATCTGCGATGACGGCAGCGAAGTTGAAAACCGATGTCATCGAAGGTGATTGGTCGCTCTCATCTGGATATGAAATTTGCAAGGAACTTCTTATGCGCAAAAAGTTACCTACTGCGATATTTACTGCCAATGATCATCTCGCTTTTGGTGTGATGAAAGCGTTACGCGAAGCAAATGTGCAAATCCCCGACGATGTGAGCATCGTCGGATTCGATAACATTCCTGAAGCAGAGTATTTTTCACCGTCACTTACCACCATTAGTCAGAGATTTGATCAGTTAGGCAACCTCGCAATTAACCGGATGCTCAGTCAATTAAAGAAATCTGGTAAACGCGAAACATTGATGATCACACCAGAGTTAATTTCACGAGAGTCCACTCAGAAGAAGAGTTCGAATAAGGGGAGCAAAAAATGAGCGATAAATATGTAATAGGTGTTGATTACGGAACTCTCTCAGGTCGCGCACTGGTTGTCCGTACTTCAGATGGCAAGGAGATGGGATCAGCTGTCTTTGACTATCCCAATGCAGTTATGGATCGCACTCTAAACTCAAGCGGAGCAGCACTTGGCCCGGATTGGGCGTTGCAAGATGCCAATGATTATGTGGAAGTGCTCAAGCACGCAGTCCCCGAAGCCCTCAAAGTTTCAGGAATCAATCCGGCCGATGTTGTAGGAATCGCAACAGATTTCACCGCCTGCACCATGGTTCCAGTCCTAGAAGATGGCACCCCGCTATCGCAGGTCGCAGATTTGAAAGATCACCCACATGCATATGTGAAGTTGTGGAAGCATCATGCAGCGCAACCTCATGCCGATCGCATAAACGCACTTGCTCGTGAGCGCGGTGAGAAGTGGTTGCCTCGATATGGCGGTCAGATTTCATCCGAATGGGAGCTCGCAAAGGGTCTTCAGCTTTTGGAAGAAGCACCTGATGTATATAAGAGAATGTATAAATTTGTAGAAGCCGCAGATTGGATTATCTGGCAGCTCTGCGGAAATTATCTCCGCAATGCATGTACCGCTGGATATAAAGGTAATCTCCAAGATGGCCAATACCCATCGCGCGAATATTTCAAGGCTCTTAACCCAGAGTTTGAGCTATTTGCTGAAGAGAAATTGGCGCACACAATTGGGCAACTCGGCGAAAGTGCTGGCGGATTAACTCCTGAAGCGGCTGCGTGGACTGGACTGCCAGTTGGCATTGCAGTGGCGGTAGGAAACGTTGATGCACATGTCACTGCACCTGCGGCAAAGGCAACTGAGCCAGGACAGATGGTTGCAATTATGGGCACATCAACATGCCACGTCATGAACCACGATGTGATTACAGAAGTTCCCGGAATGTGCGGAGTAGTCGATGGCGGAATTGTCAGTGGACTCTATGGATATGAAGCTGGTCAATCAGGTGTGGGAGATATCTTCGCCTGGTATGTAAACAACCAAGTTCCACAGCGCTACTTTGATGAAGCCATTAAGGCCGGTTTATCGATTCACCAGTATTTAACTGACCTGGCAGCTCCGCAAGCAGTGGGTGCGCACGGCCTTGTCGTACTTGATTGGCATAGCGGAAATCGCTCGGTCTTAGTCGATCATGAACTCAGCGGAACGATTTTGGGCCTTACTCTGACTACAACTACAGAAGAGGTATACCGCGCACTTCTTGAAGCCACCGCCTTCGGAACTCGCATCATCGTCGATACTTTTGCAGAGTCAGGTGTGCCCGTTAAAGAATTCATAGTGGCTGGCGGGCTGCTCAAGAACGCTTTCTTAATGCAGCTTTACTCTGATGTCACTCGTCTGCCAATCTCCACAATTGATACTGATCAAGGGCCGGCACTTGGTTCAGCAATCCATGCCGCCGTTGCAAGTGGAATTTATGCAAATGTCAATGAAGCAGCGAATGCAATGGGTAAGGTAAAGAAACATGTTTACATTCCAAATGAAGAACGGTCACAGCAGTACGACCTTCTCTATCGCGAGTATGTAGAACTTCACGATTACTTTGGTCGTGGTGCGAATAATGTAATGAAGCGTTTGAAGCAGATGAAGCGAGAGGGATGACCATGAGCGCAGAAAACAAGAATCAAAAAATCCAAAGAGTTCGGGAAGAACTAGTTGATCTCCATCAAGAACTCGTGCGCAACAAATTAGTTGCCTGGACAAGTGGCAACGTCTCACAGCGCATCACATTCGATGATGGTTCCGCAGATTTATTCGCAATCAAGCCATCAGGCGTTCGCTACGAAGAGCTCACCGCAGATTCAATGGTCGTATGCGACCTCGATGGAAATCTTGTAGATGGAAAACTTTCGCCATCGAGTGACACAGCAGCGCACGCCTACGTTTATCGCAATATGACTGAGGTAAATGGAGTAGTGCATACACATAGCAACTACGCATGTGCCTGGGCGGCCGTGGGCGAAGAAATCCCATGCATCCTGACTGCAATTGCTGACGAATTTGGGGGACCGATTCCGGTCGGCCCCTTTGCCATCATTGGCGATGATTCGATCGGACGTGGAATCGTGGAAACCCTCACAGGCCACCGTTCTCCCGCGGTTTTGATGGCAAACCATGGAGTTTTCACCATTGGGCCAGATGCAAAGGCGGCGATTAAGGCGGCAGTCATGTGTGAGGACAATGCAAAGAGCGCATTTCTCGCTCGCCAGCTGGGAACCCCTAAGGCAATCCCGCAGGCGGCGATTGATTCTTTATTCAATCGTTATCAAAAGGTATATGGAAAATAGGAGAAAGTAGGTAGATTTCGTCTTAGAAATGTGAGCGCTCACTTAAATGGGACTCACTTTCATCCACCTAGGAAAGGAACACAACTTGTTCAAGAAGCTAATCACAATCGTTGCAACAGCTGCAATGGTTGTAACAGGTCTTACTCTCGCTGCTCCAGCTCAGGCTGCAGGCAAGGGACTTATCGGTGTTGCAATGCCAACACAGTCATCAACACGTTGGATCTCTGACGGAAACAGCATCAAGGCTGCTCTCGTTAAGTTGGGATACACAGTTGATCTTCAGTACGCAGAAGATGACATTCCAACACAGGTTTCACAGCTCGAAGCAATGCTTACAAAGGGCGCTAAGGCACTCATCATCGCTTCAATCGATGGCGAGCAGTTGACAGACGTTCTTGCAAAGGCAAAGAGCAAGAAGGTTCCAGTTATTGCTTACGACCGTTTGATCCGTAAGTCAGCAAACGTTGACTACTACGCGACATTCGACAACTTCAAGGTTGGCGTACAGCAGGCAACTTCACTTCTCGTTGGTCTTGGTGTCTTCAAGTCAGAAGCATCAACAAAGGCTGACGGTCCAAAGGCAAAGGGTCCATTTAACGTTGAACTCTTCGCAGGATCACCAGATGACAACAACGCTACATTCTTCTTCAATGGAGCAATGTCAGTTCTTAACCCACTCATCAAGAGCAAGGTTATTGTTGTTAAGTCAGGTCAGACAGCATTCACAAAGGTCGCAACACTTCGTTGGGACGGCGCAGTAGCTCAGAAGCGTATGGAAGA
>CAEZUI010000009.1_pt1 | contig 14172 bp, 13 predicted proteins | sample 7264441 | NCBI WGS metagenome assembly CAEZUI01 (sample SAMEA6813826, study PRJEB35770) | uncultured Candidatus Planktophila sp. | biome: Freshwater; feature: Freshwater reservoir; material: water | place: Czech Republic | collected 2016-04-20 | depth 0.5m m
ATCGCTGCTTCCTCGTTGATGAGCGCGGCGAGTTAGTAAATCCATCCTCACTCACCTCTCTGATTGCTGCGCGAGAATTAGCAAAGTTTCCTGGATCCACAATTATCTACAACCTCATCTCATCCAAGGCGGTGCAAGAGGTTGTTGCAGAGCACGGTGGAAAATCTGTGCGATCACGAGTTGGCCACTCTTACATTAAGAAATTAATGGCCGAAACAGATGCTGTCTTCGGTGGTGAACACTCTGGCCATTTCTATTTCAGAGAGTTCTGGAAAGCAGATTCAGGAATGCTTGCCGCACTTCACGCGATTGCCGCGCTAGGTGAGGCAGATGTTCCGCTCTCTACACTTCTTGCTCCATACAATCGGTATATATCAAGCGGTGAAGTAAATTCGACCGTATCCGATGCCGCAGGTTCGGTTGCGAAGATTGAAGGCATTTACTCATCAATGGAGGGTGCGAGCATTGATCACCTTGATGGATTAACAGTAACCGCCGACTCCTGGTGGTTTAATCTGCGCGCCTCAAATACAGAGCCGCTCCTACGCCTCAATGTTGAGGCGGATAGCCAGGCCAAGATGGAAGAGATACGAGATAGCGTGCTCGCAATCATTCGCGCTTAGCGTCTAATTCTGCCTTTCGCTCCCGAAGCTAGTAACCTTCACCTATAGCCTGATCAGCAATGTAGAGCCCTACGCCGAAGGTCTAGCGTCACGCCCACCATGGGTCTATCAAGGGAGAGAATAGAAATGTCACAAGTTACAACGATGCCAAAGCACGACACCCCAAAGCACGACATTGCAGATGCATCATTGGCCGAGGCAGGCCGCAAGCGCATCGAATGGGCTGAGCGCAATATGCCAGTCCTCGCTCAAATTCGTGAGCGCTTCGAGAAGAGTCAGCCATTTGCCGGAGTGCGCATCTCAGCATGCATGCACGTGACAACAGAGACAGCGAACTTAATGCGCGTCCTCAAGGCAGGCGGAGCCGAGATTGCTCTCTGTGCATCAAATCCTCTTTCAACACAAGATGACACTGCAGCAGCGCTCGTTCATGAATACGGCATCTCAGTCTTTGCACGAAATGCGGTCGATCGGGATGGGTACTACTCACATATCAACGCAGCTTTAGATATCGAACCGCACCAGGTTTTTGATGATGGTTGCGATTTAGTAAACACACTCCACACAACTCGTCGCGAACTTCTTCCAACAATTACTGGTGGATGCGAAGAGACAACAACTGGAGTTATCCGTCTCAACCAAATGGCTAAAGATGGCGCACTTACATTTCCGATGATTGCCGTTAATGACACCGATACCAAGCATATGTTTGATAACCGTTATGGAACAGGTCAATCAACTCTTGATGCAGTATTCCGTGCGACTAACTTCCTTCTCGCGGGACGCATTCTCGTTGTTGCGGGATTTGGTTATTGCGGCAAGGGCGTTGCAGAACGCGCTAAAGGAATGGGCGCGGACGTAATCGTCACAGAGATCGACCCAACTAAGGCGCTCGATGCGATGATGCAGGGATTCCGCGTTATGCCAATGACAGAGGCTGCCAAGGTTGGAGATGTCTTCATTACTGTGACAGGTAATCGTGACGTACTTCGCGATGAGCACTTTGCCGTAATGAAGGATGGCGCAATTATGGCCAACTCCGGGCACTTTGATATTGAAATCGACGTTGCGTGGCTTGAGCAGAACGCAAAGAGCAAGAACGCAAAGATGCGCCACCAGACAGATGAGTACGTACTCGCAGATGGACGTCGTTTGCTTCTCATCGCAGAAGGACGCCTTGTTAATCTTGGTGCAGCAGAGGGACACCCTGCTTCAGTAATGGATATGTCATTCTCTGATCAGGCACTCACCGCCGAATACCTTGTGAAGGAAGCAAAGAATCTCAAGCCAGGCGTGCATGAAGTTCCAACGTATATCGACAAGGAAGTTGCATCACTCAAGCTCATTTCAATGGGTGGCCATATCGACACACTCACACCAGCTCAAGAGCTCTATCTCAATTCTTGGGAGCACGGTTCATAAATGGCTTTAATTATGGTCGTCGATGACGACCTAGATCTCGCAGAAATGCTAGGAATTGTTTTAACAAGTTCTGGTTTTGATGTAGATCTCGTCAATCGAGGCGATGAGGTGCTGGAGGTATTTCGCAATAATCCTCCAGACCTCGTCTTGCTCGATGTGATGTTGCCAGGAATCGATGGAATAGAAGTGTGTAAGTTGATTCGTAATGAATCAATGGTTCCTATTGTCATGCTCAGTGCCAAAGGGGAGACGCTCGATATTGTGCGAGGTCTTGAGGCTGGCGCTGATGACTATATGCAAAAACCATTTAGAGATGAAGCTGAACTTATCGCTCGCATCCGTACTCGACTACGGCGCACTAATGCTGATGTGACTGGAGTGCTCAGCATTGGCGATGTGACAATTGATGTCACTGCGCATGAAGTCACCCGCGGTTCTCAGAAAATTACTTTAACTCGCTTAGAATTTGATCTCTTGGTAGCTCTAGCCAAAGATCCTGGTCGAGTATTTACTAGAGACGCTCTTTTGAGTGAAGTTTGGGGCTACCGCCACTCAACTGATACACGACTGGTAAATGTGCATGTGCAGCGATTGCGTTCAAAGGTTGAACATGACCCCGAACATCCTGAGATTGTTATGACTATCCGTGGAGTGGGCTATAAGGCAGGCGGCAGCCTTTAATATGAACGGCCTGCGCTTTGCATTCTCGCGCTCCATTGCGGCAAAGGTAATCACTTCTACAATCCTGCTCTCACTTGGAGTTGTCTGGTTGGCGGGCTCAGCTCTTGATTCAAGACTCTCTGATGGAATTCGTTCCGTTAACCTCAACTCATCCATTGCAGAGGCGCGTCTAGCATTCTTTAATGCCCAGTATCAGCTTCTCGTCTCAGAAGGTGATTCACCTAAGAATCGGCGACAGACCTTGGCAGAGATTATTGTTGAAGCGACAACCCAGGGACTTACTGAGCAGGTTCGTGAAGTAATTATTGTTAAGTCACCGACGAAGAAACCAAGTAAGAATTTCTATGAGATGTCGTCTAACGGTGCACGTTTCGATTCAATTCCAAAAGATTTGCGCGTAAATATTCAGAAGAGTTCAGATCTTAAGTATGAGTATGGAAAGCTGAAATATGCGAGCGGCCCAGGAATTGATTCACTCTTTGTGGGTAATCGCATTGATATCCCAAATGGTGGCCGCTATGAGATGTATGTCGTTTTCTCACTTGCAAATCAAAGTTCAACTATTGCCCTCATTCAGAACTCACTTCTCCTTACGGGTTTTGCGCTTATCTTTCTGATTGCGCTCATTACATGGCTCGTTGTGCGTCAGGTCGTGCGCCCCGTACGCCTTGCTGCGAGTGTTGCTCAGCAATTTACTCAAGGTAATTTTGCGCTTCGACTTCCTATAAATTCAAAAGATGAGTTAGCAACATTGGCAAATTCATTTAATGAGATGGCAGCATCAATCGAACAACAGATTTCAAGACTCGAGAATTTATCCCGCGTTCAGCAACGCTTTGTATCTGATGTCTCACACGAGCTCAGAACCCCACTCACGACTCTTCGTATGGCGTCAGAAGTAATTTACAATCATAGAAATAGCTTTGAACAACCAGTTTCCAGAAGCGCCGAGTTACTCGTAGCCCAACTGGATCGATTTGAAAGATTGCTAGAAGATCTCCTGGAAGTCAGTCGATTCGATGCTGAAGTTGCAGTTCTAGAACCTGTTGAATTCGATCTCACTACACTCATTAAGCGTTGCGTAAGTGATTTAGAGGTAGATGCCGATGAGAAGACTTCTGGCTTCTCTATAAGCACAGAGGAAGAGATTGTTTCAATCAAGGCTGATATCCGGCGAGTTGAGCGAATTATGCGAAATCTCTTATCGAATGCGCTGGATCACTGCGATGGAACACCTATTGAGATCCACATTGCATCGACAGAATCTGAGGTCGCAGTAGGAGTCAGGGATTATGGAACCGGCCTCGATGAGTCATCGTTGATTCGGGTATTTGATAGATTTTGGAGAGCAGATCCATCGCGCGCGCGCGTTCGCGGAGGCACTGGTCTCGGGCTTTCAATTGCCCTTGAAGATGCCCGACTCCATAATGGTGAGCTAGACGCCTGGGGCAGGTTAGGCAAAGGTGCGCACTTTGTGCTCACTTTGCCGCGCACTGCAGGTGGTTCCATTCTCGCAAGACCAATCAAACCGACTCCTAAAGATTTCCACGAAGAGACTTTTTATCAATAAAGGTGGGTCATTCATAGGGCAAGAATGCTGCTATGAAATTACTTTCATCGGTGAGTGAACTTCTATTTCCCCAGAGGTGTATTTCTTGCAAGACTCTTGGCCAAGCGCTTTGTTCAGACTGTCTACCGGAGTGGAAATTTGAAAACCGCTACCAGATTCTTCAAGACAAAAATACAAATAAGCTTCCTGTCTTTTCTAGTGCAGATTACTCTGATGTGACTCGTGCGATTATTCTCTCTTCCAAGGAGTCTTCAATAAAAGATGCTGACAGGCTGATTGCGCAAGCATTGAAATTCTCTCTAACCAATTTTCTACAATATAATTTCGCTACTCACTTAGTGCCTATTCCATCTAGAGCTCAGGCGAGGCGATCTAGAGGGCGAGATTTCTTGGCTGAGATCACTCAAGGAGTAGCTAGAGACTTCACCCTTGATTGCGCTGCCTTGCTCAGACATAGCCGCAAAGTTCGAGATCAGAGCGGCTTATCTCTAGGCGCACGAAGGAATAATCTGGCTGGGGCCTTTGTTCTAGATACAAGGAGAGAGCGGCCAATAGGGGCCGAACTACTTCTTATTGATGACCTTGTAACGACAGGTGCGACCCTGCTTGAAGCGGCCCGCGCCTTGCGTTATGCGGGATTTGAGGTCAAAGGAGCCGTCACAGCCGCTGTTGCCCAGCCCCTACGATAGGGCGGTGGGAGAGCTCCCGTGCGAAAGGTTAAGTACTAATGTCAAAGATTTTAGACCGGATTATGCGCGCAGGCGAAGGAAAGATTCTTCGCGACCTCGGCAAGCTTGTTGACCAAGTCAATAGCTTCGAAGCAGACATCTCCAGTCTTTCAGATCACGACCTTCGCGCTAAGACCGATGAGTTTAAGAAACGCCTGGAGGCGGATGAGACTCTCGATGATCTCCTCCCAGAAGCATTCGCTGTAGTTCGCGAAGCAGCAAAGCGCACCCTCGGGCAGCGCCATTACGACGTTCAATTAATGGGTGGCGCAGCACTTCACTTAGGAAATATTGCTGAGATGCGAACTGGTGAAGGAAAGACTCTTGTTGCAACGCTTCCTTGCTATCTCAATGCGCTCACAGGTAAAGGCGTTCACGTTGTTACTGTCAATGATTATCTCGCAGAACGTGACTCAGAGTGGATGGGACGTATTCATCGCTTCCTAGGTTTAAGCGTAGGTGTCATTATCAATAGCATGACACCGGCGCAGCGTCGCGAGGCTTACCACTGCGATATTACTTACGGAACAAATAACGAATTTGGCTTTGACTACCTTCGTGACAACATGGCGTGGACGCTCGATGATTGCGTACAGCGCGAACACCACTTTGCTGTAGTCGATGAAGTTGACTCAATTCTTATTGATGAGGCAAGAACACCACTGATTATTAGCGGCCCTGCTGATAAAGCAACAAAGTGGTATGTGGAATTTGCAAATATTGCGACAAAACTTTCGCGAGACACTCATTACGAAGTTGATGAGAAGAAGAAGACAATCGGAATTCTTGAAGATGGCGTCAGCAAGGTAGAAGAACTACTTGGTATCGAAAATCTCTATGAAGCTGCAAATACCACACTGATTGGCTACCTCAATAACTCGGTTCGTGCAAAAGAACTTTTTAAGCGCGATAAAGATTATGTAGTAATGAATGGTGAGCTCCTGATTGTTGATGAGCACACAGGTCGCATGCTCTCTGGGCGTCGCTATTCGGAAGGTCTCCACCAAGCGCTCGAAGCCAAAGAGCGCATCGAGATTAAAGATGAAAATCAAACTCTTGCAACGATCACACTTCAGAACTACTTCCGTCTCTATGAGAAAATTTCTGGAATGACCGGAACTGCGATGACTGAGGCATCTGAATTCCACCAAATTTACAAGCTCGGAGTAGTTCCTATCCCGACTAACCGCGTAATGCAACGTATCGATCAAGCCGACCTCGTGTATAAATCTGAGGCGGGAAAGTTCAATGCTGTCGTCACCGACATTGCAGAGCGCCATCGCAAAGGTCAACCGGTATTGGTCGGAACTGTCAGCGTTGAAAAGTCAGAAGAGCTATCCTCTCTTCTGAAGCGTTCTGGTGTTCCACACGAAGTGCTTAATGCAAAGCATCACGAGCGCGAAGCGTCAATTATTGCTCGAGCGGGCGTAAAGGGCGCAGTTACTGTCGCAACAAATATGGCAGGCCGTGGAACTGACATCATGCTCGGCGGCAACCCAGAATTTATGGCAGATTTCGAACTTCAACGTCGCGGAATTTCACCCGTAGATAATGCTGCAGAGTATGAAGCAGCGTGGCCCGCTGAAATTGAAAAGCAGAAGGCTGCGATTGCCAAGGATCACGAAGAAGTGATCTCACTCGGTGGCCTTTATGTACTGGGCACAGAGCGACATGAATCTCGTCGCATCGATAACCAGCTGCGTGGACGTTCAGGTCGCCAAGGCGATCCAGGCGAGTCTCGCTTCTACCTCTCGCTTCAAGATGAATTGATGCGTCGCTTTAACTCAGCGATGGTCGAACGATTCTTAGCAGCAGCAGGCTTGCCAGAGGATGAGCCAATCGAATCAAAGATGGTTTCAAACGCTATTCGTTCAGCTCAAACCCAAGTCGAAGCTCAAAACTTTGAGATTCGAAAGAACGTTCTTAAATATGACGATGTTATGAACCGTCAGCGCGAAGTTATTTATGGTGAGCGTCGCTTAGTACTTGAAGGCGAAGATATCGGCACCCAGGTTGGCGACTTTGTCAGTGAGACTATTACAGCCTATGTGCGTGCGGCGACCGCTGAAGGCTTCTCCGAGGATTGGAATCTTGCCGACCTATGGAGCGCGCTGAAGTTAATTTATCCAATCTCATTCACAACAGAAGAGCTTCTCGCTGAAATCGGTGGAATCGGTGCACTCGATGCAGAGTTCTTGGAGGGAAAAATCCTTGAAGATGCTGCGAACGCATATGCAGAGCGTGAGAACCAATTAAGTTCAGAGATACTTCGCGAACTCGAACGTAAAGTACTTCTCTCAGTCCTTGATCGCAGATGGCGTGAGCATTTGTACGAGATGGATTATTTGCAAGAAGGTATAGGACTTCGTGCGATGGCACAGCGTGATCCGCTCGTTGAGTACCAACGTGAGGGCTATGAGCTCTTTTCGGCGATGATGGATGCAATTAAAGAAGAGCTAGCAAGCTTGGTATTTAACGTCGAAGTCAAAATTGAGGGAGATGAAGTTGAGGCAAAAGGGTTAGCTGAGAAACCAGCTTCGCAGGTACCTCTTCAATACACAGCTCCTAGCGAAAATGGCGCAGTCACAAGTGGCGATGTCTCGCGAAATAGCCAATGCCCATGCGGTTCTGGTAAAAAATATAAGCGCTGTCATGGCGCTGCATAAGAGTTAAAGAAGTCGGAGGGCGGTGCATAACCATCGCCCATCCACTCCTTCGCATCGCATCACCAAAACTCGTGTGCGTTCTCCAAATGCAATAGTTACCGCTGCTTCGCATGCCCCATCGAGTGGCTGCGTTATATAAAGAGTTTTAATCTTACCGATTCCCTTCAGGGAACCTACACCTCTCAAAAGTTCAAGATAGATGACTCTGTGGCATTTGCTCAGTAATTGGGCAGGCTGTCTGCGCCCACTCCAAATCTCCAGGAGGTTAATAGTAAAGATAGATACCCATCGTGATAGATCAGGAAGTAAATCTGACGATGTTGCTTTAGGTGAATCATCACGTTCGAAAGTTTCGCCGAACGTTGAAGGTGCTAGATATAGTCGCGGCTTCTGTGTGGGGAAATCAGGGCGCGGATTGAAGAGGTCGAGAGTTGGATGTCCCCAGAGGTCCTGGATCGCTACTGAATCATTGCGGGCTATGGTCATGCGAGGATTTTGCAGAGAGGCAGCGTGAAAGAAATCAACTATTTGTTTGAACTATTCTTCCGTTCTCTCATACCTAGGTATGGGTGTGGATAAAAAAGAGCGTGTAATTTCTATGAGCTGTAGCGTTCCAAATATGGCAGCCAACAATAAGAATTCGCAGAAACGTTTACTCATCGCTCTCACCCTCTTCTTTGCATCTATATTTGCATCACTCTTCATTACTCTTGCTGGGAATAAGAACGACGATTATTGGGTCCTCGCTCATCCCCTTCCTTCTGGGGCGATAATTGAGAGAAGTGATCTTGCGGTAGGTAGTGCGCTTCTTGCCTTCGAAAACAGAAATTACCTTCGCACTAGCAGTAATGCACTCGGAATGGTGACTTCTCGCTCTTTACGGTCAGGGGAGCTTTTGAGCAGATACGACGTCAGGGAGAAGAACTTCCAGAACACAACTGCTCAGGTGGCGATATCAATGCAATCTAGTGAAATTCCTACAAGCATTTCTGAGGGAAGTGAGGTTTCGATTTATCAAATATTTGAATCTCGAAATGGTGAGCCACTTCAGAGCCCTAAACGAATATTAGTAAAAGCTTTTGTGTCGGCTATAGATAGAGAAGGATTCAAATTTGGGGGAGAGGCAGCAATAACGCTCACTGTTGCAAGCAATCAGATTGAAACGCTTCTCGCCGCAAAGAGCAGTGGTCGTCTTGTCATGGTTACTAGTTATGACTGATTCATCGAAGATGGCAATTACTGCTATCGGGGATAGCAACCTTGAGAGTTCCATTGCATCATCTCTAACTCGGTTGGGATGGAACGTTCGATTTAGGGCTCTCTCGTTTGCAGACCTAGAGGACCACCTAGAAAACTTAGAAAATATCGAGACCGTTCTCTTCTACTCCCCAGATATAAAAGGTTTTGGAAGATTGCCATCTGAGATGAGAGCTATTGATGTCTCATCTCACCCCGAGAGTGATTACGTTCTAGCAGAGCTGATCGAAAGTCGCGAAGAGAGCGTGGGTACTAATATTTTCAAAGCCATAAAGGGCATTCCGATATTAGGAGTCGGTTCATTCGGTCGATATAGCGGTGCCTCTACGATTGCTCTCAATCTCGCGCAAGAGAGCGCCATTAAAGGAATGCGAACTCTGCTGATTGACTCTCATTATCGAAATCCCTTTGCCGCCGATCATTTTGCGCTCTATGGGCTGAACCGAAGAGTCGTGGAACTCTCTGAGAACTTCTCCATTATCGAAGCGACAAACCTTGCCGAGATATCATCGTTAGAACTCTCAGTAGATTCTTTTGATTTCATCGTGGTTGAATGTGGCGATATCTATCAGCCGGCGGAATCGATTAATGGTCGCCGAAGTGCCGATTCTGGTTTCTCGTGGATAGCCCATAATGCAGATGAACTTTTGGTGGTCGTTTGTGAAAATACTTTTCAATCTCGGACGAGCGGTAATCCTTTCGCCCTTCTCGAAAGCGTTGCAATGAAGCCTTCGCTTAGCTACATCTGTAATAAGTCATCACAAATTAATAGAGCCTCAAAGCAACGATTAGCCCATCAAATTGAAGGGGCAACAAGGCGTCCAGTCGCACTTTTTCCTGTCGACACCCGGGGATTATCTGCTGCGCTTCGAGAACGTTCCACACTGGCAAACGCAGCCGCAAAGAGCCCACTAAGAAGAGAAATCATCGCACTCTGCGATAGCCGTAGCTGGTGGGGGAGTTAGTCATATATTCTTCTCATATGCGCGTCTACCTAGGAACAACTGCAGATGAAGTCAATGACTTTCTCACAGAGCTCACACTCGATGTTCCAGATCTATACGCTCCTACAACAATTTACAGGCAGAGCCACCCAGAGATGGATGAAGAAGAGATTGAATACTCGCTCTCTTTGCTAGCAGCGGAAGATGCTCTTGATTTAGAGAGTGAAGGAAGTGGCATTCCAGTAGTTCTAGCCTTTGAAGTAAGCGAAGATATCCTCAGCGACTTCGATGAAATCAGTGGAGTTCCGACGCGTGCACTCCATTGGAAAGAGGTCGAAGCAGTATTTACTGTTGGCAATGAGATTGAAGATCTCACATGGTTTGCACCGCAGGAAGTACCAGCACTTATTGAGGATTGGCTTAAAGGTTAGTAGGCGATGCCCTCGATTGAAGATTATGTAGAAGGACGAAATCCACTTTCACCCGATGAGATTCACAAATTACGAGAGCTAGTCGCCGATTGGCAACTTCTCTCAGATTTATCTTTTGCAGATCTCGTTCTCTGGGTGCCTATTCGTAAAGATGGAATTTCATGGCCTTCCGGATATATAGCAGTTGCACATATTCGCCCTACAACTGCGGCCACTGTATTTGCACATGACGTGATTGGAGATGAAATTCTCTGGGGTCAACGACATTACATCGATCAAGCGCTCTCTGGTTCTGAGATTGTCAGAGATACCGTACCGGAACAATTCGGCGATCTCATGGTTAAGGAAGAGACCATTCCGGTTCTAATGGGCGAGAAAGTTATCGCCGTAATCTCACGTCACCGAAACTCCGAGTTAATGCGCCAGCCATCTAAGCTCGAGTTAAATTATCGAGAGATTGCACATGAGCTCTATCGAATGGTAGCTGAGGGTAATTTTCCCTATAAAAGTGCAGGCTCACTCTTTGATACAACACCGCGAGTGGGAGATGGGCTAATCCGTCTTGATGTCAACGGTGCGATAATTTACGCAAGCCCTAATGCGAGATCAGCATTTAGCAGAATGGGTTGGACCAATGAATTAGCGGGTTACTCACTTGGAGAAATCGCAGAATCCGTTGCCCGCGAGCAGATAATCCCCCGAGACGAATCATTATCAGGCGAACTCAGCGGTAAATCTCTGCGCCGTACCGAGGTGGAAAATATCGGCGGAACTATTGACTTCATCGTTCTTCCAATCATCGCAGGAGAGAATCGAACCGGCGCAATTGTCTTGCTCAATAACGTAACCGAATTGCGTCGGCGTGAACGTGAACTCGTCACAAAAGATGCCACAATTCGGGAGATCCACCATCGAGTGAAGAACAACCTTCAGACCGTTTCGGCACTTCTGCGCTTGCAAGCACGTCGAATCGAAGATGAGGGCGCCGCACAAGCTCTCAATGAAGCGGTACGCCGTATTGCTTCAATCGCCTTGGTTCACGAAACACTCTCCAATAGCCCCGATGCATCGGTGCAATTTGATGATGTTCTCGATCGCCTAGTCAGTCACGCTGTTGAATTAACTCCAAGGCTGAGCGAAATTACGATCTCACGTCAGGGTGAACTTGGATTACTTGATCCAAGAATTGCGACCCCATTAGCCCTGGTAATTACTGAACTTATCTATAACGCACTGGAGCACGGCTTAGAAGTTGAAGGAACTCAATTAACAATTTCGATTGATCGTGATGAAAAATCTGCGAAAGTCTCAGTAATTGATGACGGTGTCGGATTACCAGATGGATTTTCGCTGCCAGAGTCATCAAATCTAGGGCTTCAAATTGTGCGCACTTTGACCGAGAATGAATTGCGGGGAACTCTTGTGCTTATTTCAAATTCTAAAGAGACTCGAGCAGAGCTCGTCTTTCCGATTAGTGAGAGCCGTTATCCATAAGTCGAGCACGGTTACGTGCTGCGCGACGCTTCAATGCGCGACGCTCATCTTCAGAAAGTCCGCCCCATACTCCAGCATCTTGTCCTGACTCGAGCGCCCAGGCAAGACATGGCTCTTTCACGATACATCGGTTACAGACTTTTCTAGCCTCTTCGATTTGAGTAAGAGCTGGTCCAGTATTTCCTACAGGAAAGAAGAGTTCAGGGTCTTCATCGCGACAAGCAGATTGATGTCTCCAATCCATGGCGAACCCCCTCCTGTAAAGCCAACTTTGGCGTAACCAACTCTGGCGTAATCAAAATGTTATACACACGACTGTGCGGAGAGGCAATTCTCCCTGTATCTCTGCCGTTAAACAAGAAGGTAGCGAATAAATATTTGAAAAATGTACTAAAAAAGAGGTGATATATATCGCGCCTGGCATTACACAAAGTGCAAGTGCCCCCGACAGGATTTGAACCTGTGCACCTGCCTCCGGAGGGCAGTGCTCTATCCCCTGAGCTACGGGGGCGCAGGGGGTAGATTATCCGACTATGAGTACATCTGAACTTGCCACCGCATACTTTGCAACTGGTTGTTTCTGGGGGGCTGAGCGTCGTTTCTGGAATATGCCAGGAGTTACTTCGACTCGCGTTGGATATATGGGTGGAATTGTCGAAAACCCAACATATGAAGAGGTCTGCACCGGAAAGACACTCCATGCCGAGATGGTTGAAGTTAACTTCGATCCGAGCCTGATCACATATGAAACTCTCTGCCGAGAGTTCTGGGTAATGCACGATCCCACCTCGCTGAATCAACAAGGTGGCGATATAGGTACTCAATATCGAAGCACAATCTATTTTACGAATAGTGAGCAGGCTGCGATTTCGCAATCAACCCGTGATCAATATCAAGGGCTCCTTAACAGCGAAGGTATTGGCGAAATTGTTACGGAAATTAAAGATGCAGCGGGGGTAATTTTCTACCCGGCCGAGGAGTATCACCAGCGCTATCTTGAGAAAAATCCAAATGGATATGACTGTCACTCAAGCACGGGCGTAGCTTTTCCGCGATAGTAGTCAAAGCCCGACCTGAGTGGAATACTCCACTCATGAGCGATTTTCACCATCTCACACTCGATGAATTACGTACTCACAAGAGCGAGAAGTGGCGGGTATATCCTCCCGATGTCCTACCTCTTCCCGTTGCCGAAATGGATTTCCGAGTTGCTGAGCCAATCCGCCGTGCCCTGATTGAGATGATTGATAAATCAGATCTTGGATACTTAGGTTCAATCCCTGAACTTGGCGAAGCTTTTGCACGATTTTCAACTAGCCGTGATGGCTGGACTCCAGATCCATCGCAATTACGTGTGGCAGCCGATGTCGGCGTTGGAGTTGTTGAGACCCTTCGCGTCATCACATCGCCGGGAGATTCGATACTTATCAACTCACCGGTCTATCAAAATTTCTACACCTGGTGCAGAGAGACTGGCCTTAACATGGTCGACGTTCCAATTACCCGGGGCGAGAATGAGATTAACGGCTCCGAGTGGCATCTCGATTGGGAAGGCATTGAAAAGGCATATCAATCTGGAGTAAAGGTTCACCTACTCTGTAATCCGCATAATCCTTTAGGACGAGTTTATACTCGCGAGGAGTTAGAGAAATTAGTAGCTCTTGCTCATAAATATGGTGCACTTATTATTAGCGATGAGATTCATTCGCCGCTGACTTTCGCGGAACAGAAATTTACGCCTTTTCTTTCGCTAGGCGAGGATGCACGTGCTATTGGAATCACGATTACCTCATCGAGCAAGGCCTTTAATATTGCAGGACTTAAGTGCGCATTTATTTTGACGCAAGATGCTGCAATGCACGAGCGACTCAATGCAATTGCGCCCGCGACTCACTATCGGGCCTCCTTCCTAGGTGCACACGCTTCGGCCGCTGCATTTAATGAGGGAGAGCCGTGGCTCAACGAGCTTATGGTTCAACTAGATTTCAACCGCAGGTTGCTTCTAGATTTAATTGCGGAAAAATTGCCCGGCGCACGTACCCATATGCCTCACTGCTCGTACCTTCAATGGATCGACTTCTCTGAGTACAAGCTCGATATAGAGCCGGTAGTGCATCTGGCAGAAAAGGGAAAGGTGGGATATTCGCCAGGTATCAACTTTGGCCCCGCATCTGGCCACTTCGTACGGCTGAATTTTGCAACCTCACCATCGATTCTTGAAGAGGCTATAACGCGGACAGCTCACGCATTGCGCTAAGCCGATACTCTTTGCCAATGGAGAATTTGCATCCCGAGACTGCCGCTATTGCAGCAGGACGCCCCGAAAGAAGTGAGGGCGCAGGGCTCAACGCGCCTA
>CAEZUI010000010.1_pt1 | contig 13454 bp, 12 predicted proteins | sample 7264441 | NCBI WGS metagenome assembly CAEZUI01 (sample SAMEA6813826, study PRJEB35770) | uncultured Candidatus Planktophila sp. | biome: Freshwater; feature: Freshwater reservoir; material: water | place: Czech Republic | collected 2016-04-20 | depth 0.5m m
GAAAACCATAAAGGTGTTATTCCTTCAACTGAAATTGAGCTAAGAAAATTACCTGGTGTGGGCGAATACACCTCTGCCGCAATAGTTGCTTTTGCATTTAAAGGAAGCTCGTTAGTTCTCGATATCAATATTCGTAGACTTTTTTCACGCCTCTATAAAGGTGAAGAAGCACCTGCCGCTGCGCCGACAAAAGCAGAACGAGTCGAATATGCAGAATATCTTCCTAAAAAAGGAGCTCACATCTGGGCAGCGGCAACGATGGAGCTAGGGGCGCTTGTCTGCACAGCAAAAAATCCACTCTGCGGTCGATGCCCTGTTGCAGATAGTTGCCAGTGGCGAAGCTTGGATTACCCACGAACAGAGCGGATTAAGCGCACTCAGAGCTGGCATGGAACAGATCGCCAATGCCGCGGAACTATTGTTCAGGCGCTCCGCGAGAATGATCTTCTCACAAAGAAGCAGATTCGACTGCTCTGGGATGTCACATCACAAGTTGATAAGGCTCTCCTGACGCTTCTCGACGACGGTCTTATAGAAGCCAGAGGCAAAAATACTTTCTCGCTCCCCCGTTAGTATCAACTCATGGAGATGTACTTATTTGCAATCTTAATAATCATTGTGATGAATGCGCTCCCAGCTTTCGCTCCACCGACATGGATGGCCCTGGTCTTCTTTCTCCTCAACTATGATTTAAATCCTGTTGTACTTGTAGCACTTGGTGTTGCCAGCGCAACTTCTGGTCGGGCAATACTTGCCTGGTACTTCAGAAAATTCTCACACCTTGTGCCAACGCGATTCTCACAGAATATGGAATATGCAGGTAATTTTCTTTCGAGTAATTCCTCTAAAAAATATGCGGTTCTCGCGCTCTTTCTCATCTCGCCTATCTCCTCCGCTCAATTATTTGAAGCGGCGGGAATGGCGAAGACAGTACCGCTCAAGCCTTTATTAGCTGCATTTGCTGCCGGTCGCACAATTTCATACTCGACATATGTCACAGGTGCTTCTGTGATTGCGGCGAGTAGCATTGGCGAAGTGATCATTCACGACCTCAAATCACCATGGGCAATTGCAGCTCAATTAGCGATGATCATCGCTTTCGTTATCTTTGGTTCGATTGATTGGAAGAGAATCCTCGAAAAGGGTAGCCGGTAGGCAAGTGATTAAGCAGTTGGTGCTTCTGCGAGATCCTCGGGTGAATCTGGTGAAGTTACCTTAGGAGCGCCCTTAAATGTAAAGGTTGCATCCGCATCGACTCCTTCAACATCAACGACGATGATTTCGCCAGCTTTGAGTTCACCGAAGAGGATGCGCTCTGATAAGCCATCTTCAATTTCGCGCTGAATCAAGCGACGCAAAGGACGTGCACCGAGGAGTGGGTCGTAACCACGGGCGGCAAGGAGATCCTTAGCGCCTTGTGTGAGCTCGATTCCCATATCTTTCGCCTTGAGGCGATCATCAAGATTTGCGATCATAAGGTCGACAATATTAATGATCTGATCCTTGGTGAGCTGGTGGAAGACGATTACATCATCGATACGGTTAAGAAATTCTGGACGGAAGTGGGTCTTGAGCTCATCATTGACCTTGCTCTTCATTCGATCGTAATTGGTTACGTCGTCATCAGCATTTGAGAATCCAAGGCCAAGAGATTTAGAGATATCTCGAGTTCCGAGGTTTGTTGTCATGATGATGATGGTGTTCTTAAAGTCAACGGTGCGACCTTGTGAATCTGTGAGGCGACCGTCTTCTAGAACCTGAAGAAGTGAGTTAAAGATATCTGGGTGTGCTTTTTCGATTTCATCGAAGAGAACTACAGAGAATGGACGGCGACGTACCTTCTCGGTCAACTGTCCACCCTCGTCATACCCGACGAACCCTGGAGGCGCACCGAATAGTCGTGATGCAGTGTGACGCTCAGAGTACTCAGACATATCCAATTGGATTAGCGCTGACTCATCACCGAATAAGAATGATGCAAGCGTGCGTGAGAGCTCTGTCTTACCGACACCTGATGGGCCAGCAAAGATAAATGAACCGCCAGGACGCTTTGGATCCTTAAGTCCGGCGCGTGTACGGCGAATCGCTTGTGAGAGCGCCTTAATCGCTTGGTCTTGTCCAATGACGCGACGGTGAAGTTCATCTTCCATACGAAGAAGTCGAGCAGTCTCTTCTTCAGTTAACTTAAAGACTGGGATTCCAGTAGATGCAGAGAGAACTTGGGCGATGAGTTCTTCATCAACCTGAGTCACGCGATCTGGCTCAGATTCTTTCCAATTCTTCTCAGCTGCCTGACGCTCTTGAATAAGAGTCTTCTCAGTATCGCGAAGCGCTGCTGCGCCTTCAAAGTCTTGTCCATCAATTGCTGACTCTTTTGCCTTGCGGGCAACTGCAATTTTCTCATCATATTCACGAAGCTCGATAGGGGCAGTCATTCGCTGGATACGTAGACGTGAACCAGCCTCATCAATGAGGTCAATCGCCTTATCTGGAAGGAAACGGTCAGAGACATAACGATCTGCCATATTTGCAGCGGCAGCAAGTGCGCCATCGGTAATTGAGACGCGGTGGTGAGTTTCGTAACGATCGCGAAGTCCCTTAAGAATTTCAATGGTGTGAGCTACGGATGGCTCCTTCACCTGAATTGGTTGGAAACGGCGCTCGAGAGCTGCATCCTTTTCGATGTGCTTGCGGTACTCATCGAGAGTTGTTGCGCCAATTGTCTGGAGCTCGCCGCGTGCAAGCATCGGCTTGAGAATACTTGCCGCATCAATTGCACCTTCTGCTGCGCCTGCTCCGACGAGAGTGTGAATCTCATCGATAAAAATAATGATATCTCCGCGACTCTTAATCTCTTTGAGAACTTTCTTCAAGCGCTCTTCAAAATCTCCACGGTAACGAGAACCTGCAACAAGTGCACCGAGGTCGAGTGAGTAAAGCTGCTTATCTTTTAAAGTCTCTGGGACATCGTTCTTTGCAATTGCCTGCGCTAAACCTTCGACAACTGCAGTCTTTCCAACACCTGGCTCGCCGATAAGAACAGGATTGTTCTTTGTGCGACGTGAGAGAACCTGCATGACACGTTCAATCTCTGGTTCGCGACCGATTACAGGGTCAAGCTTTCCTTCACGCGCGGCAGCCGTGAGGTTTCGACCGAATTGATCTAATACGAGCGATGTTGAGGGAGTTCCCTCTGCTGGTCCACCTTGTGCGACTGTCTCTTTTCCTTGATAGCCAGAGAGAAGTTGAATAACAGTTGAGCGAACACGATTAAGGTCGGCGCCGAGCTTTACGAGAACTTGAGCTGCAACACCTTCGCCTTCGCGAATAAGTCCAAGAAGAATATGTTCAGTTCCGATGTAATTGTGTCCAAGCTGAAGCGCTTCACGGAGTGAGAGCTCGAGAACTTTCTTGGCACGAGGAGTAAATGGAATATGGCCACTAGGCGCTTGCTGGCCTTGGCCGATGATCTCTTCTACTTGTGCACGAACAGCGTCGAGTGATGTACCCATAGATTCGAGAGCTTTAGCAGCAACGCCTTCACCTTCATGGATGAGTCCGAGCAGGATGTGCTCTGTGCCGATGTAATTATGGTTGAGCAGGCGTGCCTCTTCTTGAGCCAGAACTACGACTCGGCGGGCTCGATCTGTAAAGCGCTCAAACATCTGCGTGCTCCTTCTGCTCTTCCCAAAATGAAATGGCCAAATGTGATGGCCATGTGGGATAGCTAGCCTATCGCCGACCTAGGGTCAGGCGCGAGGCGAGCTTGGTTACGGTTATAGAACCCCAAATATGGGGGCGATATTCCCCTCGGGGGCTAGAAGTTGTGAGGCTAAAACGGTGGTTTTAGAGCGTGAGGAGCATTCGGGTATTGCCCAGGGTATTGGGCTTAACCGACTCAAGATCGAGGAACTCTGCAACACCGGCATCGTAGGAACGGAGAAGCTCTGCATAGACATCAGCCTCAACAGGAGTTCCTTGAATTTCGACGAAGCCGACGCTTGCAAAAAATTCAGTTTGGAAAGTCAAGCAGAATATTCTTTCAACGCCAATTTCTCGGGCACGAAGAATAATCGCCTCGAGAATTTTATGTCCTACTCCTTGATGATGAAACTTCTGAGATACCGCAACTGTACGAACTTCAGCTAAATCTTCCCAGAGAATGTGGAGAGCACCGCAACCGATAAATTCGCCATCGTTTTCCGCAATGAAAAATTCTTGAACGCTTTCATAAAGTGTGACAGTCTCTTTTGAAAGCATCTGCCCAGGAGCAGCGTATGAATCAACAAGGAGTCGGATGTTTTTAACATCACTAGTTCTCGCGGCGCGGACAGTAATCACTATTACTCTGCTTCTGGCTTTACCAACGGGAACAAAATCGTTTCGCGGATACCAAGACCGGTTAGCGCCATGAGCAAGCGATCAACGCCCATACCCATTCCACCCATTGGTGGCATTCCGAATTCCATTGCACGTAAGAAGTCTTCATCTACCTGCATCGCCTCAAGGTCGCCCTTTGCGCCTAATTGAGCTTGTTCAATAAGACGATCGCGTTGAATTACCGGATCGATAAGTTCAGAGTAGCCGGTTGCAAGTTCAAATCCATCTACATATAGATCCCACTTCTCAACAACTCCTGAAATCTCGCGATGTGCACGTACAAGAGGTGAAGTATCTACCGGGTAACCCATGACAAAAGTTGGTTCGATTAACTTATCTTGAGCAACATGCTCAAAGATCTCTTCGGCGAGCTTGCCTGTAACCCACTTTGGGTCGATCTTCATACCCAGCTTCTGCGCGTGCTTTTTCAACGCATCAATAGGAGTTAGCGCTGTCACTTGTTCTCCAACACCCTCAGAGATGGCGTCATATAGGTTGATTTCGCGCCAAGTCCCGCCGAGGTCTTTCTGGCTTCCATCCGCGTGGGTAACAATGTGTGAACCCGCTACCGCCATTGCTGCATTTTGAATCAACGTTCGAGTGACATCGGCGATTGAACGCCAATCACCGTAAGCCATATATGACTCGACCATCGCAAATTCTGGAGAGTGTGAAGAATCAGCGCCTTCATTACGGAAGTTTCTATTAATTTCGAAGACTCGCTCAATTCCGCCAACTACACATCGCTTTAGAAAGAGTTCGGGTGCAATACGCATAAAGAGATCCATATCGTACGCATTGCTATAAGTCTTAAATGGGCGAGCAGCAGCTCCACCATGCATTACTTGAAGCATTGGTGTCTCAACTTCAATAAATTCAAATCCATTAAATGTATCGCGCATTGATCGCATCACTTGTGGACGCATGCGAGCTGCAACGCGAGCTTCTGGGCGGACAATCAGATCTACATAACGCATACGGACGCGAGTCTCTTCAGACATTGGTTTGTGATCATTAGGCAATGGGCGTAGAGATTTAGATGCGAGCGTCCAGGAGGTAGCAAGAATTGAAAGCTCACCGCGCTTAGAAGTAATAATCTCACCCGAGATGCTGACGATGTCACCTAAATCAATATCGCTCTTCCACGCATCCAGTGAATCCTGCCCAACTTTATCCAGGGATAACATCGCCTGTAGTTCGGTGCCATCACCTTCGCGCAAGGTAGCGAAACAAAGTTTTCCGGTATCGCGCTTAAAGATGATTCGACCCGCCAGCGATTGAATATCGCCGGTTGCTACATCGACTTCGAGGCCGACATGCTTTTCGCGAATAGCTTTGAGTGAACTCGTACGATTAACTGCAACGGGGTATGGCTCGATTCCACGCTCAATCAGGCTAGCGCGCTTCTCACGACGGATGCGCAGCTGCTCAGGAAGATCTTCTTCTATAGGTGGATTCTCGTTGCTCATAGTGGGTGGAGTCTACTTTACGAACTCAAAGCTACTGATTCTTCTCGTGAATTAATCGAAGGCCAATAAGGGTTAAATCTGGCTCAAATTCATCGATTGTTTCTGCAACACCAATAATAAGAGGAGCAAGACCGCCCGTTGCAATAACTGTGGGTGCTTCAGCATATTCAAGGGCAAGCTCTGCAGTAATGCGATCAACTAACCCATCTACCTGGCCAGCAAATCCAAAGATTGTTCCAGATTGAAGGGCTTCGACGGTATTTTTCCCAATGACGCTCTTTGGGCGGATAAGTTCAACTTTTCGAAGCTGAGCAGCGCGCGATGCAAGTGCATCTACCGAGATTTCAATTCCGGGTGCGAGTGCTCCACCTAGGAATTCGCCTTTCGGAGAAACTACATCAAGGTTTGTTGAAGTTCCAAAGTCCACCACAATTGCTGGTCCGCCATAGAGCGAGTGAGCTGCAAGAGTGTTAACGATTCGATCTGCTCCGATTTCTTTAGGGTTATCTACAAGCAACTGAACACCGGTTTTTGTTCCTGGTTCAACAATTGTCGTAGGAAGTGATGACATATAACTTGCAATCATTGTGCGAAGTTCGCGCAGGGTTGCGGGTACTGTTGAACAGATTGAGAGACCACTTAAGGTATAGGCAGATGTGAGAGCGCTAAATTGAAGCCAGAGCTCATCGGCAGTTGTGCGAGGATCAGTTTTGACTCGCCACGATTTAATAAGCTGGTCGCCTTCAAAGACACCAAGAACCGTATTCGTATTTCCAACATCGACAGTTAATAGCATTTCTACTCCGCTCTCAGATCTAGGCCAATATCAAGAATTGGAGCGCTATGAGTAAGTGCTCCTACAGCTATGTAATCAACGCCAGAATTGGCATATGCCCGAGCGTTCTGTAGTTCGATCCCTCCAGATGCCTCAAGTTTTATCTCTCCGGCAACAATTGCTACTGCTTCGCCACATTGCTGCGCAGTCATATTGTCCAGAAGTACGAGGTCTGGGCGGAGCGGTAAAACTTCGCGTAACTGATCCAGGGTATCTACTTCAATTTCGATAGGGGCAGCTGGAAAAGCCATACGGACCGCGGAAAATGCCGCTTCGACTCCCCCTGCGGCTGCAATGTGATTATCTTTGATGAGCGCAGCATCACTAAGCGAGAGGCGATGATTTATTCCCCCGCCCATTCGGACCGCATATTTTTCTAGCATGCGATAACCCGGAGTTGTTTTGCGAGTATCGCGCACTAAACAAGGGGTGCCAGAAACTTCCTTCACCCACTGCGCTGTCACTGTTGCGATTCCGCTGAGGTGACTTACAAAATTGAGAGCAGTACGTTCAGCAAGTAAAATTGCACGAGTATCTCCTCTCACTGTTAAGAGAACATCCCCTGCATTAATCGAAGAGCCGTCAATCTTATGGATGGTGATATCACTCAAACCAACTTCTTCAAGTGTCGCTTTAACCATTTCAATTCCGGCGAGTACCCCGGTCTTGCGAGATACAAAATCTGCGGTACTCGTTGACTCTGCTGAAATAGTGGAGACCGAGGTCAAATCTTCTCCACCTTGCAGGTCCTCTGCAATCGCGCGCTTGATGAGTTCTTTATCAATCACTTGTCACCAACTTCTTGATATCCGGTTGTCCAGGTACCACTTTGATCTAATTGTTGGACAATTCGCTTTCGCCATAATTCACTTGTCTCTGGAAAATCTTCACGCCAATGCGAGCCACGAGTCTCTTGTCTAATGAGTGCCGCCTTCAAAATTGCCTGCGCTAATTGAAATAGATTTGTGGCTTCCCATGCTTCAACGCATGGCTCTGTGCTTCGGCGATCTTCAATACGCGTGAGGTCAGCACTTGTCTTTAGTAATGAGTCAGAGGAACGAAGAACTCCTGCGCCTCTGCTCATTGATGCTTGCAAGTTTGCCCGCACACGTGGATCAAGCAAAATTTCACGCGATGCATTTTCTACTGGTTCACCTGGCTCTGGCATATGAGCTGCAATATCTGCCGCAATTCGAGCGCTAAAGACCAGGCCTTCAAGAAGTGAGTTAGAGGCGAGGCGATTGGCACCATGAACCCCAGAACAGGCAGTTTCTCCGCATGCATAGAGCCCCGGAACGCTGGTGCGCCCATTGAGATCAACACGAACTCCACCTGATGCGTAATGTGAGGCGGGTGCAACTGGAATTAAATCCTTCATCGGATCAATATTATGAGATTTACATGATGCAAAGATTGTTGGGAATCTTTTTTCGAATCCCACAAGATGTCTGACATCGAGCCAGACATGGTGAGCATCAGTTTCATTCATAACTCTCATGCTTGCAATAGCTACAACATCGCGTGGTGCAAGTTCTGCTAAAGGATGAACACCTTGCATAAATCTATTTCCGTTATCATCTAGCAGAAATGCACCTTCACCACGTACTGCTTCACTGATGAGCGGCTGTTGTCCTTGGGAGTCATCGCCCAACCATAAAACGGTCGGATGAAATTGGATGAATTCCACATCGGCTACCTTTGCACCTGCACGAAGTGCCAGAGCAACACCGTCTCCGGTAGATACAGACGGATTAGTTGTTTGCTCAAATACCTGACCCAAACCACCGGTTGCGAGAACTACAGCTTTTGAGAGTGCGCGTCCTACTCCATCGCGACTTCCAGCTCCGATTACATGAAGAGTTACACCGCAAACTTCGCCATCTGCATCTTTCAGCGCATCAAGCACCAAAGCGTGTTCGACGACTTCAATATCTGGATCTTCAGTAACCGCCTTGAGAAGCGCACGGGAAACTTCGGCACCTGTTGCATCTCCACCTGCGTGGATTATTCGATTTCGATGATGGCCGCCTTCGCGAGTGAGTGAAATCTCGCCAGATGCCTCTCGATCAAATTGTGCACCGCGTTCAATTAATTTGCGAACTGCTTCTGGTCCTTCAGTTACGAGGACTCGAACTGCGTTAACGTCGCAGAGCCCTGCGCCAGCTTCGAGAGTATCTGCCAGATGTTCTTCTGGAGAATCTCCTTCACCAAGGGCAGCTGCAATGCCTCCTTGTGCCCACTTTGTAGAGCCTTCATCAACGCGAGCCTTTGTTACAAGGAGAACGGAGAGACCGAAAGTTCGACATTGCAGAGCGGTTGTTAGCCCAGCAATTCCCGAACCAACAACGATGACATCGGCTGTGGCAGTCCAACCCGGAGCAGGGGCTAGCAACTTCATCACTGCCCCTCTCTCTTCACTGCCATATTATCGAGCAATCTCACTCCATTAATCCAACCGGCGACAATCGCACGCGTAAATTGAGTTGAGCTACTGGGCGGCTGGAAATTCTGCTCATCTATGTAATCTGCATAATCAACTGTAAACATCGGCTCACTGGCAAGAATCGATCGTAATTCCATCTCGCTCTCTGATTCGCGTAGTGCATGTGAAATAACTCTCGCGGCAATGCGACCTTCGGGAGTCAACCGTGTATTTCGCGATGACATTGCCAAGCCATCGCTTTCACGAACAATCGGAGCGGCAACAATTGATACCTCATCTGCTATCTCACGAATGAGAGTTAACTGTTGAAAATCCTTCTCGCCAAAAATTGCATGCTGCGGTTTCACTAGATCAAAGAGTCGCCTAACAACTGTAACTACTCCATCGAAGTGCGCAGCGCGAGATGCTCCTTCGTAGAGATGGGATATTGGCCCTGCAGTTAATTTCTTAAATCCTGCTGGATATATATCTGCCGCGGTTGGAAACCAAAGATGAGTCACTCCATAGCGTTCTGCTAATTCAAGATCTTGTTCTGGAGTGCGCGGATACTTCTCTAAATCGCTCTCATCTTCAAACTGGAGTGGATTAATAAAAATACTGGCAACAACATTGCTTGAATATTCTGATGCAATTGTAAATAGTGAACCGTGTCCGGCATGAAGAGCCCCCATAGTCGGAACAAATGCGCAGGCGAAAGGAAGGTCAGTGGCGCGTGTTACTACCTTCATGGCTCCAGTCCTTCCAGGTACCGGGCGTGCAGTGGTATTAGTTTAAGTCTTTACGGCAACTGCTCCAAAAGATCAGAGATTTTCCCGTGTGTGAGCAAGATGGCATCGGGTTCAATCTCTGCCCATGGCTGGAGAACGAATCGACGTTCGTGAGCGCGAGGATGTGGCAGAAGGAGTTCATCGGCGCTACTCAGCAAAGTTCCATATTGGATGAGATCGAGATCCATTGTGCGAGGGCCCCAGTGTTCTATTCGCTCGCGGCCCAAGACTTTTTCAATTCCATGTAATAGCGCTAGCAAATCTGTCGCTGATAGCTCTGATTCAGCGAGAACTACTGCATTGAGGTAATCCGGTTGTTCCGGACCTCCAACCGGCGCAGTCTTATAGAACGATGAGATTGCAGTGATTTCTAGCGACTCTTGTAGGAGAGCAACTGCAATATCCATCTGTTCTTGTGGATTCCCAATATTAGCTCCGAGGGCGATTACTGCTTTCATCGTCGTATCGTTACTGCAATATCACTTACTTCCTCTGAGACAGGCGCTTGAGGTTTATGTACTGTGACTGATACCGAGATAATCGTTGGAGAGGTTTCTTTAATCTGCTGCGCAATATTGCCAGCAAGGTACTCAATAAGATTCACAGGCTCACCGGTGATGTGGCTCAATGCGATTGAAGTAAAGATTCCGTAATCAACAGTATCTTCTAATTGATCGCTCTTGCTCGCTTTTGTTAAATCTATCTCAACCTCAATATCAACTGAGAAATTCTGGCCGTCTCGTTTTTCAAAATCAAAAACGCCATGAAAGCCGAAGCCCTTGATGCCTTTTATTGAAATCAAATCACTCATCTCTTAATCACCTCAACATGGGGTGCAACGCTATGGACGCGCACCGCCCAAATTCCTTTTCCTACGAGAGATTTGGATATCTCAAGCGTTCCGCTCTCTCGTTCATCTGGGGTAGTTCCACCAATAAAACGCTTACGTGAATGACCAATCAAAACGGGGTAACCGAGGGCGATGAATTCATCAATTCGATTGAGGATCTCCCAATTGTGCTCTGAGTCTTTAGCAAAACCGAGGCCGGGGTCTAAAACGATATTTTCACGCTTGATTCCAGCAGCTAACGCCTTATCGAGGGAGATGGTAATTTCTTCGATTACCTCTTTCATCACGTCCTCATAGTGGGCGAGCGAGTTCATATCTTTAGAATGGCCGCGCCAATGCATCAGTGTGTATTTGCATCCGAGTGCGGCAACTGTTGAAAACATATCCGGATCTGCAGCTCCACCGCTGACATCATTAACGATAGAAGCCCCAGCAGTAACTGCCAGCTTTGCCGTGCTGGCGCGCATAGTGTCCACACTGATATCCACGCCACGGTTAGATAGCTCTGCAATGACGGGCAAAATTCTGGCTTGTTCGTCGCTCTCACTCACGCGTTCTGCGCCTGGGCGTGTTGATTCGCCTCCGATATCGATAATATCGACGCCTTCTTCAATCATTTCCAGACCTCGTGATACGGCGTGTTCAAAAGTGAAATGCTTTCCACCGTCAGCGAAAGAATCCGGTGTGACGTTAAGGATTCCCATTACTAACATTTTTTATCGATTCGTAATAAGGCTAATTGCTTCTGCACGTGTAGCTGGATCACGCAAAGCACCGCGCACTGCAGATGTAGTTGTTCGTGCTTGTGACTTGCGGACTCCTCGCATAGACATGCAAAGGTGTTCACAATCAACAATCACAATTACTCCGAGTGGGTTAAGAATCTTGACCATGGCATCAGCTATTTGTGTTGTGAGTCTTTCCTGAACTTGTGGGCGACGGGCGTATAGATCGACAAGTCGAGCCACTTTTGAGAGTCCAGTAATTTTCCCGCTTGGAATATAACCAACATGAGCTACGCCATGAAATGGAGTGAGGTGGTGTTCGCAGTGCGAGAAGACTTCGATATCTCGAATAATTACGAGCTCTTCGTGGCCGATATCGAAAGTCGTTGTTAGAACTTCCTCAGGACTCTTCCATAGACCTTCAAAATTTTCTTTAAGAGCTCTAGCTACACGCGCTGGAGTCTCCTGAAGTCCTTCTCTATTAGGGTCTTCACCGAGGGCGATGAGAAGCTCACGAACAGCTCTCTCGGCGCGCTCCTGATCGTATGGTGCGCTTGCGCGACCATCATTTTCGCCCATAGAGATGGAGGAGATATCACTCACTCTGATGTTGCTTTCTTCACTCGACGAGCACGCTTTGGCTTATCAGAATCTTCTTCCGCATCTTCAGCGGGTTGCAAGCGCTCTGTGATTGCAACTGGGGGAATATCTGAAGGCACGCGTGAGAGAGATCCAGTCCATTTAGGTCGCTCAGGCCAATCAATAACATTGGCGAAAATTTCCGCAATCTCTTCCTTATTAAGCGTCTCTCTCTCAAGAAGAATTGTTGTCATCGCATCCATAGTTTCACGATTTGCGACAAGAATATCGAAAGCCTCTTGGTGGGCATTTTCAATTAGCGTGCGAATCTCGCCATCGATTTTTGCAGCAACTGACTCAGAATAATCACGCTGGTGTCCATATTCGCGACCTAAGAATGGTTGTGAAGAATCTGCGCCAAGTTTAATTGCTCCGATTGCTTCGGTCATTCCATATTGGGTAACCATTGCACGGGCAAGAGCTGTCGCCTTCTCAATATCATTGGAAGCACCAGTTGAAGGATCGTGGAAGATGAGTTCTTCTGCGGCACGTCCACCGAGTGAGTATGCGAGTTGATCAAGTAATTGATTTCGGGTTGTTGAATATCTATCTTGATCAGGAAGCACCATCGTGTATCCGAGCGCGCGACCACGAGGCATGATTGTCACCTTATGTACTGGATCAGTGTGAGCAAGTGCCCTCGCAACAAGTGCGTGGCCAACCTCGTGATAAGCAGTAACCCGTCGTTCTTCCTCTGACATCAAGCGAGTCTTTCGCTGTGGCCCAGCCATCACACGATCGATTGCCTCATCGAGTTGGCTATTTCCAATCGATTTCTTACCTTCACGAGCTGCGAGTAAAGCGGCTTCATTGAGCATATTTGCGAGGTCTGCACCTGTAAAACCAGGGGTTCGGCGCGCATATGCAAGTAAATCAACGCCATCGGCAATTGGCTTGTTCTTCGCATGCACCGTCAAGATATCGCCACGACCCTTAAGGTCTGGGCGATCGACTGGAATCTGTCGGTCAAATCGTCCAGGGCGAAGCAGCGCTGGATCAAGAACATCTGGACGGTTTGTTGCAGCAATCAGAATTACTTGCCCGGCAGCATCGAACCCATCCATTTCGACGAGTAATTGATTGAGTGTCTGCTCGCGTTCATCGTGGCCGCCGCCCATACCAGTACCGCGTTGGCGCCCAACTGCATCAATCTCATCGATAAAAATTATTGCTGGAGCATTTGCCTTTGCCTGTGCAAAGAGATCGCGAACTCGCGCTGCTCCGACACCAACGAACATTTCTACAAAGTCAGAGCCAGAGATTGAATAAAAGGGAACTTTGGCTTCGCCAGCAACTGCGCGGGCAAGAAGTGTCTTTCCTGTTCCTGGAGGACCAAAGAGCAGAAC
>CAEZUI010000011.1_pt1 | contig 13207 bp, 13 predicted proteins | sample 7264441 | NCBI WGS metagenome assembly CAEZUI01 (sample SAMEA6813826, study PRJEB35770) | uncultured Candidatus Planktophila sp. | biome: Freshwater; feature: Freshwater reservoir; material: water | place: Czech Republic | collected 2016-04-20 | depth 0.5m m
CTGCGACATCATCATTTGATCTCGGAATCACAACTCCTTCCGCGACATCAGGTGCTGTCTACAAGCTCACACTCCAGAGCAACTAATACCGTCCAACCCATTTAACGATTCTCTACTCGGTGCATAGGGCAAGCTCATAAGAGCCCTCTATGCACCGAGAGTGAGAGTAGTTAAATCAAGAAGAAAGCTATGAAATCGTGGATCTGCTGAAGAAGTACAAATCAGATGACTTTGATGAGTCATTTGATTTTGACGACCCTTCAGCTTTTGAAGCAGAAGAAAGTGGCGGCTCAAAGCCCTTCCTCGTGAAGGCAATTGCCATGATCTTGGCAGTCACCGGTATTGCATACGGTGCAAATATCGCTCTTACCGACAGTGGAACAAAAACTGAATTTGGTCAGGGCTTTGTCTCAACAACTGCATGCGACACAGCCGGTGGAATCACCGTCATCCCTTATGCAGGTTTTATCAATGACACCGGAACAGGCAAGTTCAGCCTCGACTCAATAATCCTCGAAAATCTCGATGCCGCATGTACTGGCGATGACTTTGTCATCCAGGTCTACGGCGAGACCGGCGGAGCCTTGACTGTCAGCGAATCAGCGACCTCGCTCAATAATTACACTCTCTATGATGCGGCTCGTTTCTATTACCAGGATTCAGTCACAGTAAGGTCATTAGATAATTCATATACCGATTTTGATATTTTGACCGATACATCGGATTCGACCGAGTTCAACGGTAACCTCGGATCTATTCAAATTACCTTTGACCCTGATCGCACGGTCACATTCGCGGATGCCTCACTAATCCGCAGAATTACGATTCAAACCGTCAAGCATTAACAATGAGCTCTGAGGTTAACCGTCGCCCTCTCTTTGAAGCCACAGAAAATGAAGAGATGTGGGTCGAAGGAGAATCACAATTTTCAGATTCCAAAGTCCTCGTCACCGTATCTAATGCCCATGGCGAGAAAACCGTGCTTATTACGCCGGCCGATATCGCCCTCACTAAATCAAAACTTTTTGTGCAAGCACCACCCGAGCGGATTGCCACTCCGACACAAGCTCGAAATCGCCGGATAGGTACGGGATTTCGCTGGCTCGGATATGCCTTAAGTGGAATCCTTATTGCCTTCTCAGTCTTATCTGCTTCAGGATTTATTAAAGCTCGTATTGTTCTCACCGGATCGATGGAACCCGTGATCATGCCGGGTGACATTGTTATTCTCGCTCCAACTCCACGCACACAGCCAGAAGTTGGAGATATCGTCGCTTACACAGCACGTCGCTTTAGTGGTGAAGTAGTTGGAGTCTTCACCCACCGCATTATCGGCGGAGATTCAGTTAATGGCTTCTTAATGAAGGGCGATAACAATCCCACCCCCGATGTGCAGCGTCCAAAAGTTGAAGATGTAAGCGGTGTAGTTTTCTTCGTAATTCCCTTTATCGGAAAGTTCTTAACCCTAAAGATGCTGATGATTTTTATTCCTGTAGGTGTCGGACTATGGCTAATTATTGACACCTTGAAGGGGGATTGAAGATGAATCGCATGAAAGCGCTCGGAATCTTTCTGATCACACTTCTTCTCTCACCTATTGCAGCACAAGCCTTTGATATTCCACTCCTTACTTGGGAGCGCGGACGCCAGCAGCAGGTGGTTCTTGGCGGCGGCGCATATACAAATTCGTGGAAGGTGTCCCTAGAAGGCAATGGCGAAGAGCCACTGATATTTAGCGCTAGCAGCAAGAACGATGCGGGATATGTTGTTTATTCACTCAATATCCCGGCGGATTTGCCGGTGGGTGCGTACACAATTACTACTGTGGGCGAGGGATCGCCTCGGACAGTCGTAGCTGGTGTCAGCCTCATTGAGGCACAAACTCGCACAGCTGGCTCAAGTCTGATTGATCTCACGCTCATCGTTGCAATCTTTGTATTTCTCACCGGAATTATCTCAACAATTCGTGCACGGAAGTATTCATATATTCCATTTAAGTCCGAGCAAGTGCTGCCTCGTTTAACGGATTCAATTATCGAAAGTGATAAGAATTTTTGGGTGCGACTTGAAGAAGCCCCATATCGGGTCCGTGTTCGCGCAATCACTTCGCTGAATCAATCGCTGATGCGTTTCTTACTCATTCGTGAAGGAGAGCTACTCCACCGTATCTCTAAAAAAACCTACGGTGTTGCTCCGCTTGTTGGAGCTATTGCCGGTGTCATCGCTTCAGTAGAAGTGAGTAGAAATAATGGCATTGCAGCTACTCCGATGACAATCTTTATAGTCGTTGCAGCAATAGCAATTCTTGATTCGTTTTCAGGACTGACTGCCACTCTTGGTTTCTGGGCGATTCAACTATTAACCGGCAATCTCACCAGCTTTAAGGATTTCTTGATTGCACTTGCAGTCGGAATCGCTTGGGTAGGACCATCCCTATTCGCTTCGATATTACGTGAAGTGATTGGACGAGATTTTTCTTCTGAGAATTCTTCAGAATCAGATTCCACCAAAGTGGTAGGTGTAATTGGAGCCAGCCTCGTTGGTGCTTCAGTTTTCTATCTTGGACAAGCCCTTGTCGGGAGTGTGATCTTCACTGAACAACAATCACGACAAATTTCGCTGGCGCATATTCTCATCGTCACCGCTCTCTTACTTGTTCGTGGTTTTGCTGATGGCATAGTTCTTAATTCAAAGAGGGCGGGTGAAGTGCGCGACGAATCATTCTTTATCGCGCGAGTTGCTTCGCCAATTACAGCACTTCTTGTCACAGCCATAGTGTTCGCCTTTGTCTATATCTGGATTGAAAATCCATCTAAGGCGCTCTTGGTTGCTCTTATTTTTGGCATGCCGTACTTCTTGGTCTTCATCCGATTCGGTTCAATTAAATTCCTGCGCGCTGACCGATTGGCTAGAAATATTCTGCTCGAATCAGCCATCACTGCTGGCATCACCTTCATTATTTTCCGCCAGATCTCCGCTGAACCCTTACTTACCGACCAGAGAGCCAGCCTGCTGCTCTTATTGGCGGGTATTGCACCGGCTCTGCATGCGATTTATAGCGCAATCTACTCATCTAATGAAGCTAAGTTCTCTTTTGAGGAGAAACTGGAGATAATAGAGCCATGAAGAAGCTAGTCGTCGCCCTCTTGCTCCTCTCGTTGACGAGAATCGGTGTGGCATACGCGGATACAACGAACCCTGAAACTTCTCAAGATTATTTCTTTGGCACCAAGCAAGCTGCCGCAAATCTCAATCAAGTTCTCGCACTACTTGTAGGTCCAGAAGGCGCACCAGGTCCAGCAGGAGTTGCTGGAAAAGATGGCTTGATTGGTCTTAATGGAGTCGATGGATTAGATGGCGCCCCGGGAGTCGCGGGTGTTGATGGTAAAGATGGCGTTGATGGAAAAGATGGAATAAGCGTTGCTTCAGCTGCATTTACTGGCGTACAAGGAACATGCACCAATGGTGGAACGAAGTTAACCGATGCAACTGGCACCGTGACATATATATGTAATGGCGCAAATGGCCTCCCAGGTCCAGCAGGAGCTAATGGCACCAACGGCACCAACGGAATCAATGGTGGTAATGGTGGTGGTGGATCTCTGACATACGGTCAAGGAATCATCTCAGTTGGCGCATGTGATACAGATGGCGTTGTTGCCTTCGATGTAAAGCGTAAGTACAACGGATATGACTTTGTCTTCTCTCAATTTACTGTCGGCGATACACGGGTAACTGATGGAGATGTTGATGCTGCGTGTAACAATCTCACCTTCTCGATCTACATCACAATTTCGCCAACAGTTGCATTGAGTACAACTCGAATGTACCAACCAGGTGATCTCATCGTCTGCTCAAAGGTAATCACATCAGCGCCATGGCCGAGCACTAATCCACAGTTCACCTTTACAGATCAACTTACTCCAGGAATTTGTAAGATTTCTTCACGCACAACTGCGACTACGACGCTCATCACAAATGGCAACATTGCCGTGCAGACGACTGTTGGCAGCACGCTAGCTATCGAAGAGATTTCTACCGCGGACTACACAGATCAAATCGGATTCTCAATTGGCTAATAACGAGAGCCAGAACTCTTCCCCAAGGGTTTCAAAGCTACCTTTACCTATCTCTGATTCACCATTAGTCATTGACCTTCCCGATGGACAGAAGATCGTCCTGGGAAAGATGGTTCAAGGTAGCGTCATCGAGGTAGCAACGTGGCGCGGTGTTGGTCGTCCCGATAGCCGCACAAGTCGTCTTATGCTCGGCATGGGTAGCGGAAATGTCAATGAAGAGAGTAATCAGGGCGAGAGCCAATCTTCATCTGTGACAAATCCGAAGCCCGCTCCGAAGCCCGCCGGATTTGCTGGCGTCATTTTCACTGTGCGACGTTTTATCACCAACTTCAACCGCATTAAATGGACTTCAACTTTCAAGGCTCTTCTTGCATCACTCTCTGCTAAGAAAACAAAAAAGTCGAAGAAGAGAGCGATGGTTACGGGAGCCGAGATCGCGACACCAGTTGTCACAGGTGTGACGCCGGGCGTAACTGTTTCGCGCGCATCAGATGATGCCGATATCGAAGCTTGGCTTAATTCAATTACCGCTAAAGCAGGTCGCGAGAGCGCAAAGTCGAGCAAGAGTTCAACACCAGCTAAAGCTGCTACAACTACGCGTGCAAAGTCGAAAACTCCTGTAAAAAAGAGCGCTACAAAGCCAAAAAGCACTCGTCGCTCTTAGTAACCTTAGGTTAGACTCACCCTCATGAAGCGCAAACTTGTCATCGTTGCCGTGATTTTTGCCGTCCTGTTCGCGCTCGGCTTTAGAGTTGCCCATCCAGAAGGTGGACTTGAGAGCGCTCTCGGCTCTGCAAAATCTAGCCTTGTTGTTTACCGTGGCGCAGATTCTTTTAAAGTGGGCGATAAAATTGCTTTCCATATTGTGAGTGAAAGCTCAAATGCGAATGGCGAAACTTCATCGACTGATCGCATGTATCTCGGTGCTGTAATCTCAGTCAGCGATACAGCAGGAATCGGAGTTGAGGCGAAAGAAGTGCGCACTCAAATCAATCCAGAAGATATTGATGAAACAGTTTTGGGCAAAATGATTTTTGTCGTTCCATTCTTTGGCACCCTTGCTGGCATCGTAGGGCTTTAATACGCCTTTAGCAGGAATTTACTGGGGCGAGAGAGTTAAACGTAAAACGATTTGATTCGCCTTTAACAACTTACTTGAACCCAAATCAATCTTTGCGCTTGAAAAGTATGCAATCTCAGCTTTTTGAATTTGCGCGCTAAAGAGAAGAGCACGGAATTTCCCTTCTTCCTCACCCTCTGAGGCAGGGTTGTAACCACCGACTATTTTGGCAAAGAGGACTACTGAGCTGCGAGGGAGCTTCTCGGCGGTGATGAATCCCTCGATATCACTTTGAATTCGTGCTGCATCAAAAGATTCGTAAGCGATATTCAGGCCCTTAACGTAATTTCCGCCTGCAATATTTCCAATATTTCCGGTGCCTGTAAGGCCTCCACCAAGAGAGGGTACAAATGAGATTGTTGCAAGGAAGATCACCATAAGTGCGAGGAAAGAGTCAGCGAAGAGCCAACCCCCCTGACTTGTCGAATCCTCTTCCTCGCGGCGACGGCGAACTTTACGCACGGCGAGACTTTCTTGGCTTTGGTTCATCAAATGAATCGCTAAATGTAAAGCTATCTAAGAATGAGCCTGATGTACTTGTCTGTGCTTTAGGTAACTTCCGACTTGCCTTCTCCATCACCTTTGAGGCATCTTCTAGATTGTGCGTTGCCGAGACCAGACGAGAAATTGCTCCAGCTAGGCTCGCATTCATATTGACCGCAGTAATCTTCTTCTTATCATGTAATTGAGCATGAATCTCGAGAGCCAGAGCCATGCGCTGGCGGTCAATTTCGTCCTCTTCGCCTTCGCGAAGGGCATCTACTGTATGGCCGGCTTGGGATACATAGAGAGTGAGCGCAATAACAATCATCACTATCAGAAAGTCCAGTCGTGCGACATTTCCAATTCTCCACTCTTCAGCGAGAATTTCATATCCGTTCTGCCAAAAATCGAGGAAGTTAACTACATCTGCTCCGTTTTCCGCAATGTACTTGGAGAATCCAGTTGTAGCTGCGCTCACTGCCGCCCATGTCAGTGCGACAGGTGCAAAGACGAGAACATTTCGGATCACAGTTAGGACTCGCACCATACGTGCCTTTGCAAAACCACTCTTACCTTCGGGATGCGGCAAGTAATCAAGCGGGTCGAGCTCTGCCCACACATGTAGATTCTTCTTGCTATCGATAGCCTCGAGGAGACCATTGAGATAAGGATCGTTCTCTACCTTGTACTGAGAGGTGAAGGCGCGAATTTTTTCTGCTAACCCAGTAAGCGGTTGCGGCTTGCGAACGGCCATTTAAATCCTCCGGTTGCTCTTACCCCAGGGCGAGGCACATTAACCGCGAGTCTAATACAAGGGGCGAGAAAGAGGAAAGGTAGGCTCTGGCTCTATGAAGCCGCGCTACATCGTTCTTATCACCATCGCCTCCCTCATCGCCATGGTCGGAGCTAGCATCTTAGGAGTTCAGCTAATGTCTAATTCAACGCCGACAGCACCATCAGCCTCTGGAGCATCAACGCCAGGTCTTCCTACAGTTTCTGCAGTAGCAGGAGAGGCTCCAACAATCTCTGCACCAACTGGTGCTGCACCGTCAGAACTCACTACGGCAGATGTGATTGTTGGTACTGGCGCTGAAGTACTTCCAACATCTACTTTGACTGTTCATTACACATTGATGGCATGGTCAACCGGAAAAATAATTGAATCATCGTGGGGCGGCCAGCCAGCAGTATTCCCACTTGCAAATGTTGTTGAAGGTTGGCAAAAAGGGTTGCCTGGTGCAAAGGTCGGCGGGCGTCGCCTCTTAGTACTTCCACCTGAAATGGGGTACGGCGCAGCAGGTTCTGGTCCAATTGGTCCTAACGAAACTCTGATCTTTGCCGTAGATATTTTGGGTGTCAGCTAATTTCTTTAATCTTTAAACCAGACCGTTGTTCCCGCTGAAATCTTTCCAGCTACAACGGGCTGACTCGAAATAAGGATCTCACCGGCAGGCATTGTGTACTTTCCACCTTTGAAGTTGGTAATGCAATTCCAACCATTTGGACGCGAGAAGTGCAGGACATCTTTAGAAGTTGTCTTATGCCAAGTAATCTCTTCAGCGCATTGCAATTGACGACGCAGCGCGAGAGCTTTTCTAAATATTTGCAGTGGTGATTCTTCGATGAGTTCCTGGCTCTGGACTGAGTAGCTACCGAACCATTCTGGCTGAGGCAGGTGCGGTGTTCCTGTGCCAAATCCAAAGTTCGCACCTGCTCGCTCCCATGGAAGAGGAACGCGACAACCATCGCGACCTTTAGCCTGCTTATGGTTGCGATGATAAATAGGATCTTGAATCTGAGTTTCAGGTATATCTGCAACTTCGTGTAGTCCTAGCTCATCACCTTGATAGATATAGGTGCAACCAGGAAGTGCGAGGATAAAGAGATTTGCAGCGACAGAGCATTGGGTGCCAATTTCAAAGTCAACCGGATGAGTTGTGCCATTTGAAAGTAGCCAATCTTGGCGATCGACCACAGGATGCAGACCAAGCTTGGTCGCGTAGCGCATTTGGTCGTGATTGCCGAGCGTCCACGTTGTTGAAGATTTATTCTTTGATGCAAGCTCGAGGCTATCTGTTACGCAGTGCTTGAAATCTGTTGCGCTAAAACTGGCATCGATAAAACGGAAATCAAAGGATTGGCCAAGGGTTTCTTCGCTTGCATAAAGTGGCAAGCGACTTGGATGCACATTAGCTTCAGCGACAGCTACCCGTGGGGGATCATATGAGTTAAAGAGCGTGCGCCAGGTCTTATAAACCTCAAGAACTTCATTGCGATCCATAAGGATGCCCTTGCCATCGAGCGGCTGTGGCTCGTCATATTCCATTGTTGCGCGCATTCGTAGCGGCTCCGAGAGATCCTTCTTGAGTGCATGTGCAACATCGATACGAAATCCATCGACTCCGCGGTCAGCCCAGAATTTAAGGGTCGTGAGGAAATCTGCTTCGACTTCTGGGTTATCCCAGTTCCAGTCGGGTTGTTCGGGGGCGAACCAGTGCATGTACCACTGATTACCCGCGCCGCCCCAGACGGATTCGTGGGTCCAGGCAGATGGAGCAAAGTGTGACGGCCAATCGGTGGGAGGCAACTCTCCATTTTCTCCGCGACCATCACGGAAGATGTAGCGATTGCGTTCTGGAGAACCTGCAGCAGATGCAATTGCATCTTTAAACCACTGGTGAAGGTTCGAAGAGTGATTTGGGACGATATCTACAAAAACTCGGATACCCTCTTTATGAAGTGCGGCTAACATCTCATCGAAGTCATCGAGTGAACCAATTTTGGGATCAACATCGCGATAGTCATCAACATCGTATCCACCATCTGCAAGGGCAGATGGATAGAAAGGACTAAGCCACACTGCATCGATGCTTAAGGATTTCAGATATGGCACTCGAGAGGTGACGCCCTTGAGATCTCCGATGCCGTTGCCATCAGTGTCGGCAAAGCTACGAGGATAGATCTGGTAAATAGCGGCTTGACGCCACCAATTTTTATCATTGCTTAATTGATTCCCTGATGACATAGCGAGAATCATACTGCAGCCCATAGGCTTACCTCATGACTATCAGAGCAGCGCATATTGATGATGTTGACGAGATTTTGGCACTTATCTATGAATTAGCGGTATATGAAAAAGCTCCGGAAGAGGCTAAGGCAACTCGTGAGCAAATTATTGAAACCTTCTTCTGCGAAAGCCCCAAAGTATTTTGTGAGCTCGTCGAGGTTGATGGCGAGATTGCGGGCTGTGCAATCTGGTTCCATAATTATTCAACCTGGCTTGGTAAGCATGGAATCTATCTCGAAGATCTCTTTGTGCGCCCACAATATCGAGGTAAGGGTTATGGCAAAGCGCTCTTGAAATATCTTGCATCGATATGCGATGAGAGAGGTTATGGACGCTTCCAATGGTGGGTATTGGATTGGAATGAGCCATCGATAGAGTTCTATAAGTCGCTAGGAGCAGTAGCGATGGATGAGTGGACTGTCTATCGGGTTTCAGAGCAGGCTCTCAAAAATTTAGCAGAGTAGTCTCTCTATCAAGAGTAAGCTTCTGCCATGACTTTGCTTCACTTCCTTGATCTCCTTTCGACATTTGTCTTTGCACTTGTCGGAGCTCGGGTAGCGGCAGATCGCGGACTCGATTACGGCGGGATCGCCTTTATCGCAACCATCGCCTCCATCTCGGGCGGAACTCTACGAAATCTCTTTCTTGGGCTCAATCCAGTGTGGATTGATGATCCGTGGATATTTGCAGCAGTTTTGGCTGCAGTCCTCATCACCCTTACTTTTCGCCGAGTGACACATGTGGGTCGCATTCTGTTGGCTATGGATACCCTTGGCCTAGCGATTGCCACATTATCTGGAACCCAATTGGCCTATGAGCTCGATATACCGTGGTACTCAGCGATAATTTTGGGAGTAATTACTGCTGTTACTGGCGGACTTCTTCGTGATGTTCTCTGTCAGGTCGAGCCAGTGTTACTCCATCGAGAAACCATTGGAACCTCAGCGCTTATGGGCGCCTCAACTTTTGTTCTTCTTAACGCAGTATCTGCTCCGCAATCAGTTGCGGTGATTGCTGGGGGAGTAGTAGTTATTCTGACGCGAGCTTTATCAATTCAATTTGATCTTCATCTTCCAAAATTTGTGAAATAACAATGTTAACCCGGTTAACCCGAAGCGTGATTCGCTTTCGGCTACCCATAGTCTTTCTCTGGATTGCAATCATTGCTTTTGGCTCATTTGCCTCAATGGGAGTCGGCGCCAAACTTTCGACTTCGCTTGCCGTTCCAGGCTCTGATTCAACTAAAGCAGAAGAGTTGCAGAGCAAGATTTTTGGCGAAAATTCAGAGGGTACTTTTACCGTTGTCTATCCACTCAATAAGACGACCGTAGATCAGCTTGAAAACATTGAGAATCGCATCGCAATAGCAGCTTCATCAATTGAATCTGGAAAGGTAATCCAGAGCAAAGTCTTCGATGGAATTCTTTATGCTGCTATATCAACCTCACTGAACCTTCGTGACGCTTCACGCCTGACTGAAGATCTCCGTTCAGCTCTCGATTCACAGGGCCTCTTGGGGGCTATGGTCACTGGTCCTCCAGCAATACAAGGTGATTTTGAGCCGATTCTCGATAGTAATCTTCACACAGGCGCTCTATTGGCGCTGGGAATTGCACTTGCGGTTCTCATCATGATTTTCGGTCTATCACGTGCGATAGTAATTCCATTTATTACCGCTGGAGCGACAATCGCTGCTGCAATATCTGTGATCTATCTCCTTGCCGATCACTTCTTGATGGTGCTCTATATCCCGAATGTTGTTGAACTTATTGGCCTCGGACTTGCAATCGATTACTCAATCCTCATTGCGCACCGATTCATCGCTGAGAGGAAGCTTCATCCAGATGATCCTGAAGGTGCAGTTATAGCGACAATGGCAACTGCCGGTCGAACGGTATTGCTCTCTGGAGTTACGGCATCGATTGGATTGGCCACACTCTTCCTTGTCCCTATTCCATTTATCCGTTCTTTAGGCGCTGCAGGTTTGGTTGTTCCTGTTGTTTCCGTACTGGCAGCTCTGACTCTGCAACCGATTCTTCTTTACTACTTAGGTCGATCAGGTTTTAAGAGCTATTGGATTGCTGGAACTTTCAATCGTAGTGACGAGATGCAAGGCGTCTGGGCCAAGATTGCCGGAGTCGTCATTAAGCGCCCGTGGCATATTCTTGTAAGCAGCGTAATTATTCTTCTGATTGCGGCATCCTCTATATTTTCATTACAACTCACACCTACATCGCTACGCGCAATTCCTAGCGGGATCGAGTCTTCTGAAGGACTCAACTTTGTTGTAGACCATGTAGGCCCGGGGCTTGTGACTCCCACTGTCATCATGATTGATTATGGAAAGCCAGATCAGGCTGAACTGCCAATCAATGAAAAGATGCGTACAGCGCTTGGATTGAGCATCATTAGTGACGATGCTGCTCTTGGTGGCTCCACAGACAGTACTCCTCAATATGTTGATTCAACCGGCAGGTATCAACGAATCTTTATTATGGGGCTTCATGAATTTGGTGCGCCAGAGTCACAGGCCTTCATTCAGAGGATTCGTGATACTTATATTCCGCAATCAGAATTAGCTCGAGTAGCAACAATTTATGTCGGTGGCGCAGCAGCCCAAGGAGTCGACTTTCTCAACCTGGCGTATGGAACCTTCCCCTATATATTCGTTACAGCATTAGCTCTTGCCTATTTCTTACTGATTCGATTCTTCCGTTCCCTCATCTTGCCACTCGTTGCGGTGATTTTAGATTTAATTTCACTGGCTGCCACGTATGGCTTGTTGGTCGCAGTCTTCAAGTTTGGATTTCTATCATCGATTCTAGGTACCTATCAGGTCGACCAAATCGAAGGATGGGTACCGATCTTCCTCTTTGCCGTCCTCTTTGGTCTCTCTATGGATTATGAAGTCTTCATCGTCACTCGCATGCGAGAGGCGAGAGATAAGGGCGTATCGAATAGTGAGGCTATTCGTGAGGGACTAGCTCATACTGGGGGAGTTGTAACTGCTGCTGCAATTATCTTAGTTGGCGCACTTGGAGGTTTGGCCAATGGAGATATTGCTGGATTACAAGAGCTCGGCGTCGGTCTTGCCTTTGGAATATTGATTGATGCAACGATTGTTCGTTCGCTACTGCTGCCAAGTGTCATGGTCATTCTCGGAAAGTGGAATTGGTGGCTACCTTCAGTAGTGGCAAAGGCGGCAATGACCAAAGCCTCACCTCTCAAAGATTGAGAGGTGAGGCTTTAGCTTCTCACTATTTACTGCAGGAGGACGCTTCGAAATTACTTCACGATTTCAATTTCGAAGTGGACAGCAGGTTGCTTATAACCGAGCGCTAATCCAAGGAAGTCTGTGTTGTAAGACAAAATTGGAAGCATTCCATACTGAGTATTCACAAAAGAAGGTTGATTTGTGTAGTACACAGGATGGAGATCGATGATGTGTGTCCCCACAGCACCTGTTGCACGTAAATGAATCACCATGTATCCATTGGAGTTAAAGCCACAGCCATAGCCGATATAACTATTGTCATACGTCACGGCCATTGTGTTGTCGAGCTGAGTCCAACCCACACCTTTCATGGCAATTGTGATCTCCTGACCGGCTTTAAATTTTAAAGTCGGAGTACCAGAGCCATTGCGATCTTCAGGAAGACGAGATTTTTGAGCAAGTGCGACACCCATAGAGAGCGTCTTTCCTGCCTTACTCTTGTAAGCAAAAATACTTTGCTTAACAAACATACTCTTCTGGGCCTGGGTGAGATTGCCGCTCTTTATTTGAATGGCATGAGCACCACCTAGGTGATCAGGAATTGCAACTTCAGTAGCTACTACGCCACTAGCGTCAGATTTCACTGTTGAAATCGGAACTCCGCTATAGACCCAGCAAGTTCCTGTCGTGCAGTTGACGCGATTACCAACGACTGATGCCCAAGTAATCTGATAATCAGTATTAGCGGTCAATCCTGTTACATCTATCTTTATCTTCTCTCCAACAACGCCGGAGTCCTTTGAAAGAGTCATCACTGCCTTTGATGCTGGATCAATTGGCTCATTCATTAGCGTACGTTGTTCTTGAGTAGGTGTAACAATTTGTGGATATGTAATCGATGCAACCTTTGCCCCATTGTCTTTTGTTGTGACGAAGGTGGCACAGTCTCCACCCGCATAAGGAACAGGTGACTGATTGATATTCATGTACTGGACACCGATACCAGCAGTTCCGCAAATGAGGTGGCTTCCTAAGCCACCCGCCGCATGGATTTTGAAGGTTGAAGTTCCACGAGTCCAGAGACTCTGCGCTTCACCTGCATAGCTGTTATCCCATAAAACTGAGATACCACCCGTATAGAGATTTGGACCCATTCCCTTGTATGTAACAGTGATTGGAGTACCTATGGCTCCCGACTTGGGTGTAATCGAAATTGATGGGGTCATCTGGATTGCACCCTTTGC
>CAEZUI010000012.1_pt1 | contig 13087 bp, 12 predicted proteins | sample 7264441 | NCBI WGS metagenome assembly CAEZUI01 (sample SAMEA6813826, study PRJEB35770) | uncultured Candidatus Planktophila sp. | biome: Freshwater; feature: Freshwater reservoir; material: water | place: Czech Republic | collected 2016-04-20 | depth 0.5m m
GATCTCATCGCTCGGATCGCTGCTGGTCGCGCCGACGATTTACTCACCAATGTTGTTTTGGCAGCGGAATTTCCAATATTGATTGTTCCCGCTATGCATCCTGCGATGTGGAGTAATAAGGCAACGCAAGAGAACATTGCCAAGCTTGTTGAACGTGGCTTTGATGTAATGCAACCTGATGTTGGCGCACTCACGAGCGGAGACCATGGCAAGGGTCGCTTCCCTGAAACCACAGCGATCATTGAGCGCTTCACAACACACACTTTGGCGCCTCAGGATCTTGTAGGTAAGAAGGTTCTGGTAACAGCGGGCGGAACACGAGAAGCGCTAGACCCGGTTCGATATATCGGCAACAAATCGAGCGGAAAACAGGGGATTGCGATTGCGGAAGCAGCAATTGCTCGTGGAGCAGATGTCACTTTGGTGGCAGCAAATTGCGAAATCGATAGCTCCTCTAAAATATCCAGATTCAATGTTGGAAACACTGATGAGATGCAGACCGAACTTTCGCGCCATTTCTTAGAGTGTGACATTCTCTTTATGGCCGCAGCAGTTTCCGATGCCCGACCAGTTCAGAAGTCAGCTGAGAAGATTAAGAAGAACTCTTTCAAGGAAATCCAGCTAACCCAGAACCCCGATCTTCTTGCAAATTTAGCGCTAAAGAAATCTCCACAACAAGTTGTTGTTGCCTTTGCCGCTGAAACTGCAGATGATTCGCATTTACTCGCGAGAGAGAAGATGGTTCGAAAGGGTGCCGACCTCATATATCTCAACGATGTAGCTAATGGTGCTATCTTCGGCGAAGACCAGACTTTTGGTTCGATAATCGACGGAGAGAGTTCTCTCGAAATTAGTTCTCCTATTTCAAAAATTGCACTCGCACATCAGCTCATCAATCAAGCTCTCCTGCACTCCAATAAGTTAGGATAACCAAATGTCTAAGCGCCTATTTACCTCAGAATCAGTAACCGAGGGTCACCCAGATAAGATTGCAGATCAGATTTCAGATGCCATCTTGGACTCCTTGCTTTCACAAGATTCCGCAAGTCGTGTTGCTGTCGAAACTCTCATCACTACAGGACAGGTGCACGTTGCCGGTGAGGTGACAACAAATGGTTATGCCGATGTTATGGGCATAGTGCGAGATACCGTTATCGGGATTGGCTATGACTCCTCAGTAAAGGGATTTGATGGCAATAGTTGCGGAGTTTCAATCTCAATCGGTCAGCAATCTCCCGATATTGCGCAAGGCGTCGATGATGCTTTTGAACATCGTGTAGCTGCGGCGATTGACCCGCTTGACCTTCAAGGCGCAGGTGATCAAGGCCTAATGTTTGGGTATGCATGTGATGATACGAAAGAGCTCATGCCGCTACCCATCTATCTCGCGCACCAACTTGCTCAACAACTCTCAAAGGTTCGAAAGAGTGGCGAACTTGCCTATCTTCGACCTGATGGAAAAACTCAGGTAACAATCGAATATGACGGCGATAAGGCAGTAGCTATCGATACCGTAGTCATATCAAGTCAGCATGCGGAAGAGGTAGATGTTGCCGGCAAGTTGACTCCAGAAATTATCGAATATGTCATCAACCCAATTCTCCAAACAGTCGAACTGCCGCGCAAAGACCTGCGTACCCTAATTAATCCGACCGGTCGCTTTGTTGTTGGTGGTCCAATGGGTGACGCCGGGTTGACTGGGCGTAAGATTATTGTTGATACATACGGTGGAATGGCTCGCCACGGAGGCGGCGCATTTTCCGGTAAGGATCCTTCGAAGGTGGATAGATCTGCAGCGTATGCGATGCGTTGGGTAGCGAAGAATGTTGTTGCTGCAGGATTAGCGCGTCGTTGTGAAGTCCAAGTTGCCTATGCAATTGGCAAAGCTCAGCCCGTTGGAGTTTTTGTTGAGACTTTCGGAACTGAAACTGTTGATGTGAAGAAGATCCAAAGCGCAGTAACTGCTGCCTTTGATCTTCGTCCGGCAGCAATCATTAGGGACCTTAATCTGCTTCGCCCTATCTATTCGCAGACAGCGGCATACGGTCACTTCGGCAGAGAACTTCCTGACTTTACCTGGGAGAGAACAGACCGTGTTGCCGCCCTCCAAGCGGCGGTCAAATAACGAATTTCAGTCTGACCCAAGGTTGCTGATGAGCGGTAAAAACCTACGCCTGAAGTCAGAGGTTGCTGCTAGAACTGTAGTTGCGCCGATTGGTGATGATTGCCTAGCAACAGTGTGGGTGGATAACTCTCTTCCACATCTAGACCATACTTTTTCCTATCTCGTTCCGGGAAATCTCGATGAACAGGTAAAGGTCGGTTCCCTCGTTCTTGTTCCCTTTAATGGCCAAGAGTTAAGCGCACTCGTTATTGCTCGCTCATCTGCTGAGGGTGTTTCGAACTTAAAATCAATATCCTCGCATCCAGCACCTTTACCTTTAGTTTCGCAAGAAATTATTTCGTTGATTGGCGCCGTAGCGAAGCGCTATGCCGCACACCCCTACGACATCATTAGATCTGCAGTACCTCCTCGAGTGGCTGCAGTAGATAAGGAATTCGAAGAGGCAGAGCTTATGTCACCGTCCGCGGCACGAGGAGTCAAGACGTATCTACAATTACCACCAGCAAGAAATCGCTCACTATTGATTGCTCAGAAGATTGCCGCTGCCGCAGATGAAGGTGGAGTGCTCGCTATATTCCCTGATTCAGGTGAACTTGAAGCAGTAAAAACACAACTAATCTCTTTGGGAATATCTCCGAATGTTCTCGATTCAGAGTTAAGCAAGTCAGAGCGCTATCGCTCATTTATGCAGATCAAAAGCAAAGCTTCCACAATTGTTTTAGGAACTCGATCAGCAATCTTTGCCCCTGTTGCAAATTTGCGTAACTTGCTTATATATAACGAGGGATCTCAGCACTATTACGAACAGCGCTCTCCAGGGTGGAACGCTCGGGAAGTAGCTCTCATGCGCTCAACGATTGAGAGGTTTAATCTCATCTTTATTGGTTTCGCACCATCCTTAGAGGTTGCACTCTTGATTGAAAGAGGAGATATCGAACTCAAGCGAGTGAAAGCAAAGGTAGTCGTCCATTCCATCTCCGCTTCATTCGGTGAGTTATTACCAAGTCGTGCCATCCCAATTGTTCGCAAAGCGTTGCTGAAGTCTGCGGTACTTATGGTTGTTCCGCTCAAAGGTTATGCCCAAGCAATTCGTTGTTCACATTGTAAAAGCGTTTCTCGCTGTTTATGTGGGGGAGCGCACGAGAAACGCTCTCTCGCTTCACCAATTGTCTGTAACCACTGCAACGAGGTTTCAAACAATTGGAAATGCGCTTGGTGTTCAAATCCAACGCCTGCGCTGCTTTCCCGCGGAATCGAGCGTCATTTACATGATGTTGCAAGCCTTTTTCCAAATACTCCAGTTCGTTTCTCAACCAGCGATCACCCGATTACTACCGCAAATCCGGGCGAGATAGTTCTCGCCACCCCAGGTATGGCGCCAGAGTGTGCTGGCGGTTATCAACTAGTTGTAATCCTTGAAGGAAATCGTTTTTTGTCGCAACCCGATTTAAGAGCAGAAGAAAGAGTACGCGAACTCTATTTCAGTACCGCCTCATTGATAACTCCGTCCGGAGAATTCATGTGTGTTCAGGATTCGGGACATAGCATCACATCAGCTCTCGCTTCCTGGTCCTTCACGCCTCTAATTTCGGCCGAATTAGAACAACGGAAATCTCTATCCTTACCACCGTATATGCGATCTGTTGTGTTGGGAAGTTCCAAAGATGAGGTTTCGCGTCTAAAAAGCGCCCTTCTTAAAGCACAGGAGGAATCTCGCATACCAAGAGAGAGCAAAGTACTTGGGCCGATTATTGATGGAGAGAGTGCATCGCTTATTCTCACTGCGCCCTCTGCAGACGCAGATTTACTAGTTGAGACTATCCATGAGTTCATTCGCCGAAGAAGTGCAGCTAAGAAGAAGTTGCCCTCACTGCGAATCGACCCATATTCACTCACCCATTAGGTAGACTTGCCCTATGTCGATTCAAGAGATTCGTTACTTCGGTGACCCAGTGCTCACAACTCCGACATCTCAGGTTGTTGATTTCGATAAAGAGCTTCGACTCCTCGTCCGAGATCTGACCGAAACAATGCTGAATGCACCGGGAGCCGGACTCGCTGCACCGCAAATCGGCGTGCCATTACGTGTCTTTGTCTGGGATGTTGATGGAGAACTTGGTCATCTAGTTAATCCATCGCTGGATCTCAGCGAAGATTTGCAAGAGGGCGATGAAGGTTGTTTGAGTTTCCCAGAGCTGGTCTATCCGACACCTCGAGCAATGAGAGCCGTTGCAAAGGGATTCAATATGCATGGCGAACCGATCACCGTTAAGGGAACCGAGTTACTTGCTAGAGCTCTTCAGCATGAGAACGATCATCTCGATGGAATTCTCTTCATCGAGAGATTATCGGCGAGCGATAGAAAGTCTGCGATGAAGGTGATTCGCGAATCTGAGTGGTTTGGTTTAGCTACGACGACTGGCGCAGAGCCAGTAATTAAGGTCTCCCCGCATTCTCCCTTCGGTCGCAATTAATGCGTATTGCAGTAGCTGCATCACCGCAAGCCGCGATTCCAACTTTAGAGTGGCTCGTTGAATCCCCGCACACTCTCGTACGTGTTTTTTCTCAACCAGACCGCGCATCAGGAAGAGGGCGTCTCCTGACTCCCACGCCGGTCTCGGTGTGGGCGCAAGAGAGAGAAATCGAACTTGTGCGACCGGAGAACGCGCTCGAGATGAGCCCTCATCTCGGCGATGTTGATCTCGTGATCACAATCGGTTATGGAATTTTGCTTCCTCCTGAGGTGCTTTCGATGGTCAAGCAAGGTTTTCTCAATTTACATTTCTCTATTCTTCCGCGCTGGAGAGGTGCAGCTCCTGTGCAGAGGGCGATTGAGGCAGGCGATGTGGTAACCGGCGTAACAGTATTCAAACTAGATCGTGGCATGGATACAGGTCCCATCTACTGTACTCACCGTTTCGCACTGGACACCGATATAACAAGTGATGAATTACTAGATGAACTAGCAGATCTCGGCGTCGTTGCGATTACAGATGCGCTTGAAAGGATTGAAAATGGGTTTCTTCCGACACCTCAGGTTGGAGAAGGCGCCACTAAGGCAGCAAAGTTATCGCGTGAGGAAGGCGAGATTGCGTGGAACAATGAGGCAGAGTTAATTTCAGCAAAGATACGTGCCTTCACCTCAAATCCTGGAGCCTGGACGAGAATCAGAGGAGTCATCCACAAGATATCTGCTCCCCGCATTACTGAAGTCAAATTACCATGTGGTGAAATTCAAGTCCGCGACAAGAAGGTACTCATCGGCACTGCTTCGACTGCGCTAGAGATTGGTTTCATTACTCCAGCTGGAAAGTCAGAGTTGAGCGCCATTTCGTGGGCCAATGGAGCCCGACTTGAGAGCGGGCAACGTTGTGAGTAACGATAAGAAGTTCACAAAGCCGCGTCCGGGTGCATCTCGACTACTTGCCTTTGACATCGTCACAGAGGTAAATCGCAACGGTGGTTATTCAAATCTTCTCTTGCCACAAGCCCTTGCAGATTCCTCGCTCGACGAGCGAGATAGAGCATTCACAACAGAGCTGGTCTACGGAAGCCTTCGCATGCAAGGTCTTTACGACTATATATTCACACAGATAAGTGATCGGCCATGGGTTGATGTTGATGGCGATATCGTTGATTGTGCTCGGCTAGGCGCTCATCAAATATTTTCGATGCGCACTCCAGTGCATGCAGCTGTCTCTGAGACAGTAGATGTAGCTCGGAAGCGACTGGGGGAGTCAAAGGGCAGTTTTATCAATGCACTCATGAGAAAGGCATCGGCAAAGAGCCTGGAAGATTGGCTGGCACCACTCGAGGAGATCATAGATCCCATCACCCGACTCGCTATTCGCCACTCTCATCCCGAGTGGATCGTCTCGGCCTACCTAGACTTATTGAAAGATTTTGATCGTGTAGAAGCAGAGCTCATATCAAATAACACCGCCGCCAGACCTACTCTCGTTTCGTGGCCAGGATCATCGACGCAACAAGATCTTATAGACCTAGGTGCAGTTGCAACTAAATTCTCTCCCTACGGTGCAACTTTTGATGGCTCTCCGTCCTCGCTAGAGCTCATTCGTCATCGCCTGGCAGGCGTACAGGATGAGGGCTCTCAGATTGTTACAGAGATATTCGCTACGGCAACCTCTTCTGCTCGACGCACACTCGATCTCTGCGCAGGTCCAGGAGGAAAAGCAGCGCTACTCTCACATATCGTGCGTGAATCAGGGCGAGATTTTGCAGCGAATGAAATTTCGGAACCACGAGCGGCGCTAGTGAGAAAAGTCGTAGGAAATTTCCCAGTTTATGTTGGCGATGGTCGCGAGATTTCCTCGCGCGGTGAGCTCTATGACGCCATCTTGGCAGATGTACCCTGCACCGGTTTAGGAGCGCTTCGTCGAAGACCAGAGGTGCGTTGGAGAAGAACTCTCAAGGATATTCCGGCACTTCTCGCTCTGCAGATGGAGCTAGTTGAGTCCGCGCTCTCGGTCCTCAACGTAGGCGGCATTTTTGGATATGCGACGTGTTCGCCGCATTATGCGGAGACGAGCGCCCAAGTCAAAAGCATTCTGAAGAAGCATCCAGAGCTCGAGCTCATTCCCATCGATTCCTACCTTCCGATCAATCTCGCTAATGCGACGAGAGATGGCGCACTCTCTCTCTGGGGCACAACACACCATACGGATTCAATGTTTCTTGCCTTATTTAAAAAGAGAGAATTAGGCTAGGCGAGTGAGCAAAGAGATCAGAATAACTCCCAGCATTCTCAATGCCGATCGCAACAATCTCAGCAATGAAATTTCAAGAATCAGCGCTGTAAGTGATTTTATCCATCTTGATGTCATGGACAACATATTCGTTCCAAATTTCACTTTCGATTTTGATGCAGCTTCCAAGATAATTCGAGAGTCTCCGATACCGGTTGATTCTCACCTGATGGTCGCTGATGTGGATCAAGTAGCAATTTCATATGCCGAGGCCGGTAGCGCTAGCGTGACTTTTCACGTCGAGGCTGCCGCTGATCTACGTACGACTGCAAGGGGGATTCAAGCTGCCGGTGCACGAGCATCGATTGCCCTGAAACCTGCAACATTGATTGAGGAGTACATCGACTATCTCGATTGCGTAGATATGGTTTTGATTATGACAGTTGAACCTGGCTTCGGTGGTCAATCCTTCATTGATGCCATGCTCAGCAAAATTCGAGTTACTAAGAAAGCTCTCGGATCGAGGCCAATTTGGCTGCAAGTCGATGGTGGAATATCGCTAGAGACCATTGAACGCGCTGCAGATGCGGGTGCCGATACATTCGTCGCTGGTAGCGCGGTCTTTAACTCCGAGGATCCTTCAATGATGGTTCAGGCACTCAGACGAGCTGCCGAGGCGAGAAATAGCGCACGCGAGTTGTAACCGTTCTAGTAGAATCTGTTCATGAAGAGTTTTGATGGCTTGTGGATTGAGCTGCAAGAAAAGATGGTGAGTCGCCCAGAAGGATCTGCCACTGTCGCTGCAGTTGATGCAGGTGTGCATACGATCGGGAAGAAAATTCTCGAAGAGGCCGGGGAAGTGTGGTTAGCTGGCGAACACGAGAGTGATGAAGCTCTCGCGGAAGAGATCAGTCAGCTTCTCTACCATCTTCAAACGCTAATGCTCGCACGGGGTTTAACCCCCGAAAACGTTTACAAGTACCTTTAAAGAATTTAATCCTAGGAGAGTTATGTTAAGAGTTGCGGTTCCAAACAAGGGCTCATTAGCCGATGCCTCAATTCAAATCTTGAAAGAGGCGGGTTATCGCCAACGTAGTGACTCTCGCGACCTCGTTTTAATGGATCCTGCTAACAGCGTTGAGTTCTACTATCTTCGTCCACGAGATATCGCAATCTACGTTGGTTCTGGAGAGCTAGAAGCTGGAATAACAGGTCGAGATTTACTCATCGATTCCGGTGCGAAGGCTGAGGAAGTCCTCTCTTTGGACTTTGCCGCATCTACATTTAGATTTGCTGGACCCGCCGGAGCCTCGCTCTCGCTCTCGAAGATTGCCGGCAAGAGGGTGGCGACTGCGTACCCAGGTCTTGTGGAGCGATACTTAGCAGAACACAAGGTTCAGGCTTCCGTCGTTCGTCTTGATGGTGCAGTCGAGAGCTCTGTAAGACTCGGTGTAGCTGATGTGATCGCCGATGTTGTAAGTACCGGAAATACCTTGCGACAGGCCGGACTCGAAATTTTCGGCGATGAGATTCTTTTCAGTGAGGCAATCCTTATCAAGGGTGCTGGCAAGGCTCTTCCAGTGGGGCTGGACATTCTTACCGGGCGTTTGCAGGGTGTTGTGACAGCGCGCCAATATGTTCTACTCGACTATGACGTACCAAAATCAGTTTTAGATCAGGCATGTGCCATCACACCCGGTCTTGAATCACCAACAATTTCACCCCTGCAGAAAGCTGATTGGTTGGCAGTGCGCGCGATGGTTCTTCGTAGCGACACTAATCGTTTGATGGATCAATTATGGGCGCTAGGTGCACGCGGGATTTTGGTGACAGATATACACGCCTGTCGCCTCTAACTACTTCCGGGTGGCCCCAGCCTCTTCAATTTCTTCTCTTGTTATACCTAGAAGATATAGGACTGAGTCTAAATATGGAGCACTGACAGAACTATCTGCGGCAGCTTTCACTGCGGGTTTTGCGTTAAATGCTATGCCAAGACCGGCCGCTGCAATCATGTCCAGATCATTAGCGCCATCTCCAATTGCAATTGTCTCTGATAGAGCCACGCCCTCGAGTTGGGCGAATTCGCGGAGCGCTGATGCCTTCGCAGCGCGATCAATGATCGGACCAGTAAGTTCTCCGGTTAGTTTTCCATCGATAATCTCTAGAGTATTGGCTCTGTAATGAACAATTCCAAGCTCTTTAATGACCGGCTCAATGATTGAAAGAAAGCCACCGGATACAACGGCGACACTATGGCCTAGTTTGTGCAATGTAGTGATGAGCGTTCTCGCTCCGGGCGTGAGAGAAACTTCTGTACGTACAAGTTCGAGCACGGACTCGGGGAGTCCTTTGAGAAGTGCAACTCGCGCACGTAAACTTGCCTCAAAATCCAACTCTCCTCTCATGGCAGAGTCGGTAATTTCCTTAATTTCAGCAGCTACGCCAGCATGAGCTCCCAGTAGTTCAATTACTTCTTGGGCGATCAGGGTGGAATCGACATCCATCACAACTAACTTCTTTGCCCAACGCATCAAGCCACCAGGGGAGACTGCGATGTCGACCCCTTCACTCATAGCAACGCTAGCCAACCCGGTACGGGCACAGCTGATATCGACTTGAGATATGGTGAATTCAATTGCAGTAATGGGATAGCTAGCAGTTCTATGAATCCGTTCAATATTGCCACCGTGTTCGGCTATCTCTTTTGCTATAGCCGCTATAGAGGAAGGCTTGAGTGGATTTCCCAGAGCGACGACATGAACGAGGCCAGTCTTGACGGCGATGGTCGAGCCCTCTTGCACCTGAAAAGAAGTCGCGATGTCGACCCCTAATTTCTCGGCACACTCATTGAGATCCGCTTCAATGGATTGAGCGTGGTCTGGATTCAGTGATATCAAAACGGTAAGAATGACTCGATCTCGTGCGACTACTTGTTCAATATCAAGAATCGTTATCGCAAAGGGAGCAAGGGTGGAAAATAGCGCCTCGGTAATTCCTGGGGTATCGACACCCGATAGAAGAATGAGACCGGTGTAGTGGCTTTTTTCACTGCTCATGGAGGCAGGTTAGTACGAATCACCTCGAGAAGTTGCTATTTATCGCCGTTATTTGGCTCTCTTAGATATATCTTGCTCCCTATGGCCGGTGAGTATGTTCTAGAGCTCCGCGATGTCTCAGTAGATCGTGGAGAACGTACGATTCTTGGTCCACTCACCTTTGCTATCCGCGCCAGTGAGCGATGGGTTGTTCTCGGCCCTAATGGTGCTGGCAAATCAACTCTTCTACAGATTTTAGCGACTCGCATTTTTCCGACTCGCGGCAAAGTTCTTCTGCTCGATCAAGAGATGGGTCGAACTGACTTGTCGGAGCTTCGCACCCGTATTGGTATTTGCGGTGCACTGATTTCTGAGGATATTCCAGCCGATGAAATTGTCAGAGATGTCGTGCTGACTGCGGCATATGCAATTCTTGGCCGCTGGAACGAAGCCTATGATCTTTGGGATGAGTCTCGAGCGATTGCGTTGCTGACTACTTTTGGAGTTCGAGAACTAGCCGACCGCAAGTACGGAACACTCAGCGAGGGCGAAAGAAAGCGAGTGCAGATTTCTCGTGCACTAATGGCTGATCCTGAACTCTTATTACTAGACGAACCCGCTGCGGGACTAGACCTTGGTGGAAGAGAAGACCTGCTCAAACGCTTCTCCGCCTTTGCTGCAGACCCAGCTGCTCCGGCATCAATTCTCGTCACCCACCATATTGAGGAAATTCCTGTTGGTACCACTCATGCTTTGATTCTTAAGGATGGCGCTATCGCAGCATCTGGACCCATTGCGGAGGTCATTACCAGCGAACATATCTCAGCAATCTTCGATCTCCCACTGACCGTTACACGCGAGGGTGATCGTTACTTCGCTCGTTCCCTTGGCTAATGAAATTTTCCTTGGATGATGTTCATCTCTCCTGGCGCAAGCTCTTTGCGCCACATGTAAACACAATCCAAGAGATCTTCACAGAACTAACGCATACCGAATTCACGCCCGCAAGAGAGAATATCTTCAGGGCTTTTCAAGAACCCCTCGATTCGGTAAAAGTAGTAATCGTGGGCCAGGATCCATATCCGCAAGAAGGTGATGCCCACGGATTGGCGTTTTCGGTTACGCAAGGTCGACGGATTCCCGCATCCCTTCGAAATATCTTTAAGGAGTATCAAGATGATTTGGGCTTCCCACCTCCGACCTCGGGTCTTTTATCGCCATGGTCGAGAGAAGGCGTGCTTCTTCTCAACCGAGTTCTCACCACGGAGATTGGTAAACGCAATGCTCATCACGCAGGTCATTGGGCAGAAGTAACGGAGGATCTCGCAAGGCATCTGGGAGAATCAGGCGTAGTTGCAATCCTCTGGGGATCAAGTGCCCAGTCTCTTTCTAAGTTTTTTCAAGATCCAATTCTCTCACCACATCCCAGTCCGCTATCGGCCTACCGAGGTTTCTTTGGTTCAAAGCCATTTACACGAGCTAACTCGATGCTTGTCGAGCGGGGAAGTAAACCAATCGACTGGGAACTTCCCTAAATAAAGAATGGCCCCGAGGGAAAACCTCGAGGCCATTCTTCTCTAGAATCTAAATTAAGCAGTCCAGATATTAATTGGTGATTGCATGAAATAGATTACGAATAGAGCAGAGACGATATAGAGAAGATAATGAATCTCCTTAGAGCGACCCTGTACTAAACGGATGATTACGTGAGAGATAATTCCGATTCCGATACCTACTGAAATATTGTAGGTAAATGGCATCAAGATGATGCTCAAGAATGCTGGAATTCCGATTCCGTAATCTGACCAATCGATATCCTTGATCTGAGACATCATCAAGAAACCTACGACGACAAGTGCTGGAGTAGCAGCCTCATAAGGAATCACTGCCACAAGGGGCGCTAGGAATGTTGTGAAGAGGAAGAGAATTCCGGTCACAATTGAGGCGAGACCAGTACGGGCACCTTCACCTACACCTGATGCTGATTCGATGTAGCTCGTATTAGAGGAGATGCTTCCTGCTCCACCTGCGACAGCTGCAATTGAGTCAACAAAGAGAATCTTATTGTTGTTAGGAACGTTTCCATCCTTATCAACTAAACCAGCCTCTGTTCCAATAGCTGTCACTGTTCCGACAGTATCGAAGAAGTCTGAGAGTAGAAGGGTAAAGACGAAGAGGATTGCAGCAATGATGGTCACGCCTTGAATCTGGACACCGTCAGCGCGAACAAATCCCTCGAAGTTAAATGCGCCTAGTAGATCGAAATCTCCAAAGAGCGAAAAGTCCGGAGTTGCAACAAGGCTGTCTGGAACGGTTGGAACATTAAGTCCCCAACCCTTTGGATTCGTATAGAGGAGTGCTGTACCGGTTTCGTCGCGAACGGTAATTCCCTTAAATGTGTCAGGCATTGTTCCACCGAAGACATTGTTAACAACCCCACCTGGGAGATAGTTTGCACCGATCTTGAAGGCCTTCTCAATGATTACTGAGAGGACTGTTGAGGCAACGATTCCGATAAGAATTGCACCCTTTACCTTGCGGACCATCAAGATAATCATCAAGATGAGACCAAAGCCGAAGACGATAATTGGCCAGCCGACGAGAGTGCCATCGAAGCCGAGAGTGACCGGAACAGGACCGGTACCCGGTGTCTTGCGAACGAAACCAGCGTCAACGAGACCGATCAAAGTAATAAAGAGACCGATACCGACAGAGATTGCGATTTTGAGCTGCTGTGGTACTGCCTTAAAGACTGCGGTACGGAATCCTGTGAGTACAAGAATCGTAATAATAAGTCCTTCGACAACTACGAGGCCCATTGCATCGGCCCAGGTCATCTTTGATGCGATACCGACGGCTACGAATGTGTTAAGTCCGAGGCCTGTAGCCAGAGCTAGTGGAAAGTTAGCTACTGCACCCATGAGCAATGTCAGTAAGCCTGCCATGAGAGCGGTCATTGCAGCGATTGCTGCAAAGTTAGCGCCATCCATGCTGCCACCGAGGTAGGCACCAGTTGAATCTTTTGCTCCACCCAAAATGAGTGGATTGAGGGCAACGATGTAAGCCATGGTGAAGAAGGTGACGAATCCGCCACGAATTTCACGACCTACCGTTGATCCTCGTTCTGTAATTTTGAAGAACGAATCGAGCATTGTTGTACTCCTAATTTTGTTATCGGGGGTGGTTGCGACCCCGTGTGAAATAACGGCTCACAAGAC
>CAEZUI010000013.1_pt1 | contig 12503 bp, 8 predicted proteins | sample 7264441 | NCBI WGS metagenome assembly CAEZUI01 (sample SAMEA6813826, study PRJEB35770) | uncultured Candidatus Planktophila sp. | biome: Freshwater; feature: Freshwater reservoir; material: water | place: Czech Republic | collected 2016-04-20 | depth 0.5m m
ATATCTTTAATTTCAAGACGCATCTGCAGGCACTCCTAGGTAAGCCTCGATAACACGAGGATCGTTTTGAATTACTGAAGGTTTTGCGTCTGCAATCTTCTGACCGAAATCAAGCACGGCTACGCGATCTGAGATTCCCATGATGAGGGACATGTCATGCTCAATCAGCAGAACGGTATAACCAGCATCTCTAATCTTCTTGATAGTTGTTGCAAGTTCGACTTTTTCCTGCGGATTAAATCCAGCAGCTGGTTCATCGAGAAGAATCAACTTTGGAGATGTACCGAGGGCGCGAGCAATCTCGAGTCTACGCTGGACACCGTATGGCAAGTTACGAGCCAAACGATCGGAATATTCATCGATTCCGATAAAGCTGAGGATTTCGTGAGCGCGGACTCTGTTCTCTCGCTCCTCGCGACGTGCACGTGGAGTACCGAAGAGAGCTGAGAGAAGTCCGCTCTTCTTATGGACATCTGTTGCAGTGATGACGTTTTCTAAAGCGGTCATATCTCCGAACAAACGAATATTCTGGAAAGTACGAGCAATGCCGAGCTTGGTAATCTGGTGACGTTTCTTACCGGCAAGGTTCATGTCATCGAAGGCGACCGTGCCAGAGGTTGCTTGGTAGACCCCTGTGATCACGTTGAAAACAGTTGTCTTTCCAGCGCCATTAGGACCAATCAGTGCGAGAATCTCGCCTTCATAAATCTCAAGGTCTACGTTATTGAGAGCTGTTACGCCACCAAATTTCATTGTGAGTTGATCAAGCTTTAAAAGAACCTTTGACATTACGCATCCGCTCCCTTCTTTACGATGGCTTTCTCTCGCTTCTTACGAGGGAGGAGGCCATCTGGACGGAAATTCATTACAAGGACCAGAACAAGTCCAAAGACAAGTAGACGTGCATCAGAGATGAAGCGAATGCGGTCTGGTAGGTAGCCAAGAATTGCTGCACCAAATATGACTCCCCAGATATTTCCAATTCCACCGAATACGACGCAGGCGAGAATCAAAATAGATACGTTGAGAGTAAACATCTCTGGTGCGATATAGAGGTTCTTAGATGCATAGAGCACTCCTGCTGCGCCACCGACTGCTGCGCCGAGTACGAATGACCAAATCTTGTAACGAAGAGTACGAATACCCATGAGCTCAGCGACATCCTCATCCTGACGGATCGCCTCCCATGCTCTACCTGGACGGCGGACTGAGAGTCTGCGAATCATCCAAATAGTCAGAAGAATCATGAAGAGAACTACCCAGAAGAACATTTTCTGGTTGAAGATATCGAATTCCTGTCCCAGGATGGGAGGAGGAGTTGGGATTCCAGATATTCCATCAGGGCCATTGGTAAATTTCACATTGAGCGCGACGATACGGATGATTTCTCCGAAGCCAAGGGTCACAATCGCGAGGTAATCACCGCGAAGACGAAGTGTTGGCAGACCGAGTAATAGTCCGGCAAGCATTGCAAGGCCGATACCGATCGGCATGATCTCCCACGTATTGAGAGATGTGTGGATACCAAGATAGCCCATTGTGTAAGCGCCGATGGCAAAGAAAGCCACATAACCAAGGTCGAGCATTCCAGATTTACCGACGACGATATTGAGACCCAGCGCCATAAGAACAAAGAAACCTACCGGATATACAAGTACCGAGTCATAGGAGGCAATAGGAGTGGCCAAAATTGAGATTCCAGCAAATGGAAGAAGCGCAGCAAGGACTATAAAGGTGAGTGCAATTGCAACACGAGCTGGTCGATTAGAGCGTTCCCAAATAGCTGCACCGTGGTCGCGAAGGTTATAGATCTTCATTGATTTCACCCTATGCCCTTGCCTGTGTGATCGCTTCACCAAATAAGCCTGATGGCTTAAAGAGAAGTACGAGAACGAGAATGATAAATACAGTTACTGACTTCCACTGAGTTCCAAGAATTGAGGAGACATAAACCTCTGTCAGACCGAGAGCTACTCCCCCAAAGAAGGCTCCACGGATATTTCCGATTCCTCCGATAACAGCAGCTGTAAATGCTGCCAATCCCATTGTGAATCCGATATTAAACTTTGTGTATTCAAAAACTGTGATGTAGAAGAATCCAGCAGCACCTGTAGCAAGCCCACCGACAAGGAATGTGGTGGTGATTACGCGATTGAGATTGATGCCCATCAACTTTGCCGCATCTTCATTCATTGATACCGCACGAATGGCCTTGCCCATACGAGAGAGCTTGATAAAACGCTCGAGAATGATAAAGATCAATCCTGCTGCAAAGATAGTAATAATGGTATCGAGGCGAATCTGAGCTCCCCATACCTCCGTTAAAACAATCTTCTCAAGCACACGCGGAGAACCCACAGGGCGAGAAGCGGTAAGAAGTCGAGCGGCCTCACTGAGAACCATCGAGATTCCGATTGCAGAGATCAATGTTGCTAGTCGGTTGGTGCCACGCGCACGAAGGCGACGGTAAGCGACGAACTCGACAAACACCGCGGTCAATCCCGCAAAGGCCATCGAGACCAGAAGTTGTAAACCAAGGACGAGAACTAATTTCAATCCTGTTTCAGGTTTAGAAATTTGGGTATATCCAAAGAGGTCTCGGCTCACGACTATCGCACCGAATGTTCCCCACATAAAAATTTCAGAGTTCGCAAAGTTGATCATGCGAAGGACGCCGTAGACCATTGTGTAACCCAGGGCGATCAGAACATAGATGAAGCCAAGGGCGAGCCCCGAAATAGTCAGCTGCCAGAACTGATCGATAAATACATTAAACATTGCGCCCCTTTAAGGATTTTCTACTTTAGTGGCTGGAATCTACTTTAAAAACGAGCTCAATCAAAGTTAATAGGCGCCAAGAACCGGATGATTCTTGGCGCCTATCACTAACTAATTAACAGCTTAGGCTATTACTTGACAGCACCCTTGTTAACAAGCTTTCCGCCTGTTACTAGGAATCCTGCAAAGCCACCCTCAGAGATATCACCGTGCTTATCGAAAGCGAGTGATGTTCCTGCGAGTCCCTTACCCTTGTAAGCGGTAACGAACGCGTTAAGTGACTTACGGTCTGTCTTTCCAGCCTTGATACCTGCAAGAAGGATATTAGTTGCGTCAATTGACTCAACTGCATATACGCCTGCTGATACGCCGATCTTCTTCTTGAAATCTGCAGCAATTGTTGCTGAGACATCTGCAAGACCTGCAACACCTGTAAGGCGTGTGCCTTCTCCAGCTGCACCAGCAAGTACTGCGTACTGCTGGTTGAATACTCCGTCGCCACCAGCGAAGATCGCTGTTGAACCTGAGTCACGGAGCTGCTTGATGAAGATAGCTGCCTGGCTGTAGTAACCGGTGTAGATAACTACGTTTGCACCAGATGTCTTGATCTTTGCAATTGTTGGTGAGAAGTCAGTTGTTGTGTTTGGCACAGAGTCTGTGTCTACAACAGTTGCACCAGCAACGTTCTTAAGCGCGTCTGATACATAACCTGCCAATGGAACTGCATATGAAGATTGGTCATCAAATAGGAAGACCTTTGGAGCTGTTACACCCTTTGTAGCGTACTTAGCGAGTGCTGGACCCTGCTTATCATCTGTACGTACAACACGGTGGAATACTGGGAATCCGTAATCTGACTTAGCTGTCTCGCTGTTTGGATCTGTAAGTGAAACGCGAGTTGCTGATGGTGAGATTAATGGAAGGCTACCTGCCTTGTAATAAGGAAGTGAAGCGATTGTTGCGCCTGAATATGCTGGGCCAACAAGACCGAGAATCTTCTTGTTTGCGCCAACTCCTGGAGCAACCTTTGACGCTACTGCTGGATCTCCTTCATCATCAACTGATACAAGCTTGATGCTGTAAGTAGGGTTCTTGGCCATGAAGACCTTGATCGCATACTTAACTGCGTTCTGCTCATCAATACCAGTTGATGCTTCTCCACCTGAGAGAGGACCCTGGTAAGCAATTGTGTATTCCTTCTTTGGCGCTGCTGTTGCTGATGGAGCAACTGCAACGACACCTGCTGCGAAAGCAGCTGCTGTTGCAAGTGCAACAAGCTTCTTCTTATTCATGTGGTGCCTTTCTTCATGCATAATCCCGGGACAGGGAGGAGTGAAGGGTACTCGGACGGGGTTACTCCCGACAAGGTTTTTTGCCCCAAAATATGGCAGATATGGTTACTTTTTGATTACAAAGTGAGGGTTTTCTCAATAGTCGAGAGAGTTATCGGTCGAGAGCCGCCTCAGGAGAGATTACCGCCTCGGCAACCTCTTTCATTGTGAGGCGACGATCCATGGCTGCGCGTTGTATCCACGAGAATGCCTCTGGCTCGGAGATACGTAGGGCTTGCATCAATATCCCCTTTGCACGATCAATGACTTTTCGAGTTTCAAGTCGTTCGTGGAGATCTTCTACCTCTGCCGCAAGAGATTTCATCTGTGTGTGGCGAGAGATTGCAATTTCTATTGCTGGAACTAGATCGCTAATGGTGAATGGCTTAACAACGTATGCCATTACTCCAGCATCGCGCGCCCGATCGACTAGTTCGCGTTGACTAAAGGCCGTCAACATACACACTGGAGCAATTGAGATGATCTTCTCCGCTGCAGATATTCCATCGAGAATTGGCATCTTCACATCAAGTATGCAGAGATCGGGTTTGAATTCCTGGGCAAGAGCGATTGCTTCTTCGCCATTCGTAGCTTGAGCGATTACTTCATAGCCGGCTTCGGTGAGCATTTCAACGAGATCCATGCGAATGAGAGTTTCATCTTCAGCAACGAGGATTCGGATGGCCATAAGTAAATCATCCTCTCAGGCTGAAAAAAAATCTAGAGTGCCTCGAGTCGGATTCGAACCGACACTATGCAGTGTTTGAGACTGCCCTCTCTACCGTTGGAGTACCGAGGCTAAGGCTCAATCGTACCTGATGGAAATGACTTACTTATATGCAGGTGCAGCGCCGTTGACAGCATCGCCCACTCTATGGACGCGCATTGCATTGGTAGAACCAGGAATTCCAGGAGGAGCACCTGCCACGATCATTACCTGCTCGCCAACAACTGCTCGCTTTGTTTCAATAATCAACTTATCTGTCTGCATCACCATATCGTCTGTGTGCTTAACCATTGGAGAGACTATTGATTCAACTCCCCATGAGAGTGCAAGACGGTTATAGGTGCCAATCTCAGGGGTGATTGCAAGAATTGGAATGTGTGAGCGAAGACGAGAAATGCGTCGAGCTGAGTCACCAGTCTGTGTAAATGTCACGAGGTACTTAGCCCCAAGGACATCTCCTACTTCGGCAGCTGCCTTTGTCACTGCGCCACCCTTGGTGCGTGGAGCATGAGTAAGAGGACGAATGCGATCAAGGCCCTGTTCTTCTGTGCGCTCGATTATGCGAGCCATGGTTTGAACAGACTCAATTGCGAAATCTCCAACAGAGGTCTCGCCGGAAAGCATCAGCGCATCTGCGCCATCGAGAACTGCGTTCGCGCAATCGGTAGCTTCTGCTCGTGTTGGGCGTGAGTTTGTAATCATAGAATCAAGCATCTGTGTTGCGACGATGACCGGCTTTGCAGCATCACGCGCGAGTTCGATACAGCGCTTCTGCACCATCGGCACATCTTCGATAGGCATTTCAACACCGAGGTCACCACGGGCAACCATAATTCCATCAAAAGCATTGACTATCTCTTCAAGATTATCCACTGCTTGAGGTTTTTCGATTTTCGCAATTACCGGGATATGAATTCCGACTTCATCCATAATCGCATGTACATCTTTAATGTCTGCAGCATTTCGAACGAATGAGAGGGCAATGAAATCTGCTCCTGCGCGAAGGCCCCAGCGAAGGTCTTCGCCATCTTTTTCAGACATTGCTGGAACTGATACCGCTACACCGGGAAGGTTGAGACCCTTATTGTTGCTTACCGCACCTGGATAGATGCACTTGGTAATCACATCGTTTCCCTTGACTTCGATGACTTCAACAGTGACTTTTCCATCATCGATCATGATGCGATCACCAGGCTTGCAGTCACCGGGTAGCCCCTTATAAGTCGTTCCAACGCGCTCTTTTGTTCCCGAGATTTCATCAGTTGTAATGGTGAAAATCTCTCCACGAGCTAAATCATGTGGACCATTTTCAAAACGACCAAGTCGAATCTTTGGACCCTGTAGATCTACGAGAATTGCAACTGCTTTTCCAGCTTCTTTCGCCGCCGCACGTACCTCATCGAGTCGCCCTTGATGTTCTTCGTAGGATCCGTGCGATAGATTCAAGCGAGCCATATTCATTCCAGCGGCAATGAGCTCGCGGACTTTCTCTGGCGATTGAACAGCTGGTCCCATGGTGCATACAATTTTGGCGCGGCGCATATCTCTACCTTATCTTCTCTAGACCTAGCATTTGAACCCTCTGGGCAGATTTACTTGTGATGAATCTCTAACTTTCTCGCAACAACGACTAATCAGACCAACATCTGTCTTGTTGTCGGCTCGATTGGGGAATGTAATTGCGTCTCCCCTACCAAGTATCGATCCATAGCGGCTGCGGCTGAGCGTCCCTCTGCAATTGCCCAAACGATTAATGATTGACCGCGCCCAGCATCTCCGGCTACGAAGACCCCCTCCTGATTTGTGTGGAAATTTTCATCGCGATTGATATTTCCACGGTCATCTAGAGCCACTTCTAGTTGGTCGATCAGTGCTGATTTCTCTGGGCCGGTGAAGCCCATTGCCAGAAATGCGAAATCTGCTAGGAGCTCGCGCTCGGTACCTGGAATGCTCTCAAACTTGCCGTTAATGAATTGAGTCTCGACAATCTTGAGTCCACGTAGATTGCCTTCGCTATCACCCAAGAATTCTTCCGTGCTCACTCCAAAGATTCGATTGTCGAGCTCTTCATGTGCGCTGGAGACGCGGAAGATCATCGGATATGTCGGCCACGGTTGACTTGAAGGACGCTCTACAGATGGTTCCGGCATAATCTCCAGTTGAGTAACACTTGCTGCTCCTTGCCGAATTGATGTTCCAAGGCAGTCTGCTCCCGTATCTCCGCCACCAAGAATTACGACATGCTTTCCGGCAACGTTAATGGGTGGAACTTCAACTTCGCCAAGTGCCTGCTTATTTCCCCACGGCAAGAATTCCATCGCCTGGTAAACACCCTTGTACTCGCGTCCCTTGATTGGAAGATCTCGCCACTGCGTTGCACCAACTGCAAGAAGTACTGCGTCATAACGAGTACGCAACGCGTCGCCGGTCATATCTACACCTACATTGATGCCGGGACGAAAACGTGTTCCCTCTTGTTCCATCTGGGCAAGACGGCGATCAAGAATATTCTTCTCCATTTTAAATTCCGGAATTCCGTATCGCAGAAGTCCACCAATTTTATCTGCACGATCATAGACAGCCACAGTATGTCCTGCTCGAGTTAATTGCTGTGCTGCAGCAAGTCCTGCTGGACCCGAGCCCACTACAGCAACTGTCTTTCCGGTAAGTCGATCCGGAATCATCGGCTTAACTGCACCGAACCCGAATGCTTCTTCAATTGTGCGAAGTTCCACCTGCTTGATTGTGACTGCATCTCGGTTAATGCCTACAACACAGGCAGTTTCACAAGGAGCAGGACAGAGGCGCCCGGTAAATTCCGGAAAGTTATTTGTCGCATGAAGACGGTCGATCGCATCAGATTTGTAACCGCGATACATGAGGTCATTCCACTCGGGAATAAGGTTTCCAAGCGGGCAGCCGTTGTGGCAGAACGGAATACCGCAATCCATGCAGCGTCCTGCCTGCTTCTGAAGGTGCTCGAAGCTCTGTGGCTCGTAGACTTCACGCCAATCTTGAATGCGTACATCGACAGGTCGGCGCTTAGGTGTTTCGCGCGGAGTGTTCATAAATCCCTTTGGATCAGCCATTTGCTGCAACCTCCATCACATATTGATCTACCGGCAAGCCATCTCGTGTTGCTCGCTCAATTGCTGCAAGTACGCGAGCGTAATCACGTGGCATGATCATTGAGAAACGTGTCACGGACTTCTCCCAATCGGCAAGGAGCGAATCGGCAACCTTGGATCCAGTTTCGACGCTGTAGTCGGAGACTATTGCCCGAAGTTCTTCCCGTTGATCAACAGGTACGACGAGTACGTCGACCATATCGGCGTTTACAAGAGCAGGATCGAGATCAAGAATAAATGCACGACCACCAGACATTCCTGCCGCAATATTTCTACCGGTAGCCCCAAGGATTACAACTTTTCCACCTGTCATATATTCAAGAGCATGGTCTCCCACTCCTTCGACAACTGCAGTTGCGCCAGAATTTCGAACACAGAATCTCTCACCTACTAAACCGCGGATATAAATCTCGCCAGAGGTAGCGCCATAGCCAATGACATTTCCGGCAATCACATTCTTTTCAGATTCGAAGGTAGCTTTCTCGTCAGGTCGAACAATGACACGACCTCCAGAAATTCCCTTACCTACGTAGTCATTTGAATCGCCGTAGAGGCGAACTGTGAGACCCGATGGAATAAACGCTCCCAGCGATTGTCCCGCTGAACCATGAAGTGTTACATCGATGGTGCCAAGAGGTAGGCCTTGGCTCCCGAAGCGTCTCGTTATCTCTGCACCTAACATTGTGCCGACAGTGCGATTGACGTTACGTACTGGAAGATTGATTCGGGCTTCACTCTTATTCGCAAGCGCTTCTTTTGCAAGTTCAATCAATTGATTATCAAGAGCCGCTGCTAATCCATGGTCCTGAGTCGTGGTGCAGTAGAGATCGGAGGTGACATCTGGGCGCGTCAGAAGTGGTGTGAGATCAAGACCACTTGCCTTCCAATGATCGACCGCCGCCTTCGTTTCAAGATATTCGACATGTCCGATTGCCTCTTGCAGTGTACGGAAACCAAGAGAGGCCAAAATCTCGCGTACCTCTTCTGCAATGTATTCAAAGAATGTCTCTACAAACTCAGGCTTTCCTGAAAACTTTTTACGGAGTTCAGGATTTTGAGTTGCAACTCCGACTGGACATGTGTCTAGATGACAGACGCGCATCATAATGCAACCTGAGACAACAAGAGGCGCAGTCGCAAAACCATACTCTTCTGCCCCGAGGAGAGCGGCTATAACTACGTCTCGGCCAGTTTTGAGCTGACCATCTGCCTGCACGACAATGCGATCGCGAAGTCCATTGAGTAAAAGTGTCTGTTGGGTCTCAGCTAGGCCAAGCTCCCATGGAGCACCAGCGTGCTTGAGCGATGTCAGTGGCGATGCACCAGTTCCTCCATCATGACCGGAGATTAAGACAACATCTGCATGCGCCTTTGAAACTCCAGCAGCAACTGTTCCAACACCAACTTCAGCAACGAGCTTTACATGCACTCGCGCATTCTTATTTGCGTTCTTGAGGTCGTGAATCAACTGTGCTAAATCTTCAATCGAGTAAATATCATGATGTGGAGGTGGTGAGATGAGACCCACGCCTGGAGTTGAAAAACGAGCCTTTGCAATCCATGGATAGACCTTGTTGCCAGGCAATTGGCCACCTTCGCCAGGCTTTGCGCCTTGTGCAATTTTGATTTGAATATCATCGGCATTGACTAGGTAATTACTTGTTACACCAAAACGACCAGATGCAACTTGCTTTATTGCAGAACGCTTTGAGTCACCATTTTCCATTGGAGTAAAGCGATACTCATCTTCGCCGCCTTCACCGGTATTGGACTTCGCGCCAAGGCGGTTCATCGCGATAGCGAGAGTCTCGTGTGCTTCCTGGGAGATCGAGCCATAAGACATTGCTCCGGTTGAGAACCGCTTAACAATTGCAGTAATTGGTTCAACTTCGTCAATAGAGATTGGGGTGCGCTCAGTGAATGAGAAGAGTCCACGGAGGGTCATCAGATTCTTACTCTGATCATTTACTGCAGTCGTGTAACGCTTGAAAATGTCGTATCGCTTATTGCGAGTTGAGTGCTGTAGTGCAAAGACGGTCTCTGGATTAAATAGATGTGGTTCACCATCGCGACGCCATTGGTACTCGCCACCGACCGCCAACTTCTTAGCGCCAGGAATCTCACCTCCGGGTGGATATGCAAGGAAGTGACGCTTGATCGTCTCTTCCGCAATGACATCTAGGTCTACTCCCCCAAGTCGAGAGGTTGTTCCTACGAAGAATTCATCGACTACATCTTGAGCTAATCCGATTGCTTCAAAGACTTGAGCGCCCGTGTAAGAAGAAATAGTTGAGATACCCATCTTTGACATCACCTTCAGGACGCCTTTACCGAGCCCCTTAATGATATTTCGAACGGCCTTTTCCGGAGTTATTCCGCTGATCGCTCCTTGTCGAACAAGGTCCTCAGCAGTTTCCATAACAAGGTATGGATTGACTGCCGCTGCGCCATATCCCACCAAAAGTGCAACGTGGTGAACTTCGCGAACATCTCCAGCTTCGACAATCAAACCTACCTGGGTGCGAGTTTTCTCGCGAATGAGGTGGTGATGAACCGCAGCTGTAAGCAGCAGTGATGGAATTGGACAATCTTCGGCATCACCATCGCGATCTGATAGGACAATAATATGCGCGCCGTTATCGATTGCCTCTGTGACTTCCTTCTTAATTTCATCAAGGCGATTGCGAAGAGTGTTTCCATCTCCTGTAACTGGGAAGAGTCCGCGGACTACATAGGCTGCAAGCTCTGGATACTCATCGTCAACGTTTACATTAATGATTTTTGCAAGCTCATCGTTATCAATCACCGGGAATGCCAATGAAATCTGCTTACATGACTCAGGACTTGGGTCGAGCAAATTATGCTCTGGACCAATCGAACCGCCCAGGCTTGTCACAAGCTCCTCGCGAATTGCATCGAGAGGTGGGTTTGTTACCTGAGCAAATAGCTGTGTGAAGTAATCGAAAAGCAGACGTGGCTTATTCGAGAGAGCAGCAAGAGGAGTGTCGGTACCCATAGAGCCAAGCGCCTCTCCCCCGCTCTTTGCCATAGGGGCGATGATGATCTTCAACTCTTCCTCGGTATAACCAAAAGCTTTCTGTCGACGCACAACTGATTTGTGCGGATAGATGATGTGTTCTCGCGCGGGAAGTTCGGAGAGCTTTACCATTCCGTCGCTGAGCCACTGTCCATAAGGAGCAGCATCTGCCAATTGATCCTTGAGTTCATCATCTTCGATAATGCGACCTGCTTCGATATCTACTAAGAACATCTTTCCTGGTTGCAAGCGACCCTTGCGAACAATTTTCTCTGCTGGGAAATCCAGAACCCCAACCTCAGATGCGAGAACAACGAGGCCATCTTCTGTCACCCAATAGCGCGACGGGCGAAGACCATTTCGATCGAGAACTGCCCCCACTTGATGGCCATTTGTAAAGGTAACGCAGGCTGGCCCATCCCATGGCTCCATCATCGATGCGTGGAATGCGTAGAAATCGCGACGCTTCTGCGACATCGTTGCATGGTTCTCCCATGCCTCAGGAATCATCATCAAGATTGAATGCGGAAGCGAACGCCCTCCAAGATAGAGAAGTTCAAGCACTTCATCGAAGGAAGCCGAGTCAGAACCTGACATCTCGACAATTGGAAAAATACGCTGGAGATCTTCGCCAAAGTAATCGCTCTTGAGAAGGGATTCGCGAGCTCGCATCCAATTGCGATTTCCTTTGACAGTATTGATTTCACCATTATGAGCGATATATCGATACGGGTGAGCGAGCGGCCATGATGGGAAAGTATTGGTAGAAAAACGTGAGTGCACTAACGCTAGTGGCGACACAACGCGAGAATCGCTAAGGTCTGGAAAGAACTCTTCCAGCTGACCTGTGGTGAGCATTCCCTTGTAGACGATAGTTTGAGATGAGAGCGATGGAAAATAAAGATCGAGGTTATGTTCAGCGCGCTTGCGCAGACAGAAAGCTTTGCGATCAAGATCGATTCCGGATTCGCCATTTTTTCCGGCGAGAAATATTTGATGAAACTCTGGCATCACTGAGAGCGCTGTCTTACCAAGTGAAGCTGAGTTGATGGGCAATGCCCGCCATCCAAGAACAATCATGCCTTCTTCATCTGCGAGCTGGGCAATCTCGTCATTGAAATTCTTACCTGCGGCAACGAATGCAATACCCGTTGCGTATGAACCCTCAGCGGGGATGGCGAAATCTACAACGGCGCGATAGAAAGCATCTGGAACTCGAATCAGAATTCCTGCCCCATCACCGCTATCTGGTTCCGCACCTGAAGCACCGCGGTGTTCAAGGTTGCGAAGGGCCGTCAGCGCTTTTTCAACAATCTCATGCGTGGCAACTTTGTTGAGCGTAGCAACCATCGCAACACCACATGCGTCATGTTCCTGTGAAGGATCATAAAGACCTTGTGCTGCTGGATATGAGGATGAGAGCGCCATGACCGTTTTCCCTGCTTCACGCTTTATTTAATCTTGCGGCGGTGGGACAACGGTGGCCCGATACGTAAGTCCCG
>CAEZUI010000014.1_pt1 | contig 12330 bp, 15 predicted proteins | sample 7264441 | NCBI WGS metagenome assembly CAEZUI01 (sample SAMEA6813826, study PRJEB35770) | uncultured Candidatus Planktophila sp. | biome: Freshwater; feature: Freshwater reservoir; material: water | place: Czech Republic | collected 2016-04-20 | depth 0.5m m
AGTTGATGGCGGAGGACAGGACGTTTTCGTTCACTACTCAGCAATCCAGGGCAACGGATACAAGAGCCTTGAAGAGGGTCAGGCAGTTACATTTGAGGTTGTCCAGGGTCCTAAGGGTCCTCAGGCAGACGCAGTTAACCCAGCCTAATTACACTTACGAAAAACCCCGTCGAGAAATCGGCGGGGTTTTTCTTTTGCTTATTTAGTAGGTTCGACCGGAATCTCTCCGCGCTTTAATTTACGTGCGGCAACTTCCTTTACCGGAGATAAATTCTTACCGCTCTTCCATGCATCAAGATACTTCCAAGGTAAAACTTCACCGCGACGTACCCACCAAATATCGGCAGGCGTCGGCCAAGAAATTCCGAAGTGAAGATGGGGCGCAGTTCCTCGCGCGCTTCCAGTTGATCCGACACTTCCTAAGACTTGCCCGCCCTTTACTGCCAGACCAGGTTGAATATTTGTCGGAATCCATTTCAGATGCGACCCGTAATAGCGAACTCCGTCACTACCAATAATGGATACATAGAGCCCTCCACGATCGATTCCATTATTGGGCGGACTCCTCCATAGATCTACCCGATTGACTTCATCAACGACGCCATCTATTGGAGCTACGAATTTGCATCCCGCCTTGGCCAAAATATCTGTCGCCGCGTAATCGTGGTGAGCACGTGCATAATTGACGGTGCAATTTGCGACCGGAAAAACATAGATAGGGGCAGCTTGCGCAGGGGTAGAAGTAAGTACAAATGTAAGGGTGAGAAAGAGAGCCATCGACTTGCGCATAGTTCTAGGCTATCGCGTGAGAAGATAAAGCATGGAGAAATACGGCTACGTGGCGATGATTGCCTTCACAATAGTGGGCTCGTTCTGGCTTGAAGTTTTTCTCAAAGTTGGCGTATTGCGGAGATGGCGCAAAGCTTTTACGGCGATTCTCCCAGTATCTGCAGGATTTATTCTCTGGGATGCCTATGCAATAGATCGTAAGCATTGGAAATTCGACGATAAACAGATATTAGAAATCTTTGGTCCATTTGGTATCCCGCTCGAGGAGTATCTCTTCTTTATCTTTGTTCCACTTGCAGCCCTTATGACCATAGAAGCTGTTCTGCGAGTGAAGCCTCACTGGGGCAAGAAATGAGCTATACCGCCCTAGCAATTACAGGAGTCATACTTACAGTGCTCACGGATTTATTAATTCTTCGCTCACGATTGTTGCTGACAAAAAGATATTGGGTCTCATATGCAATTGTTGTTTTCTTTCAGTTGATAACAAATTGGTGGCTGACCTCGAGAAACATCGTTCAGTACTCCGAAGATGCAATTCTTGGTCCACGGATAGCTTCTGCTCCTATCGAGGATCTCCTCTTTGGATTTACCCTCGTCACGCTTGTGCTTATTCGTTGGGATAGAGCAAAGGAATAATGGTTTAAGATTACCCGCGACGAGGCGGTAGCTCAGTTGGTTAGAGCCCCGAACTCATAATTCGGTCGTCGTCGGTTCGAGCCCGACCCGCCTCACTCTTATTGAGTTTCGAACTCTGCTATCTCAACTATCAGCGCAGCGTGATCACTTGTTTCAAAACCCTGAATAGCTCCTGCATTGCAACGGCCATCCCGCGTAAGGATGAAATCTATCTGGCGCTCGGGGGCCCAAACAGGAAATGTAAAGCCATCGAAAGTTGATTTCCACTCTCCTGATAGCTGAGAGAGATTGAAATCTCCCATCAGTATCACTGGCACTAGATATTTCTCTTCCAGCTCTCTCGCCCAACGCCTCAGCGCGCGGAATTGCACACGCGCAAAGAATGGAACAAAGGAGAGGTGGGTATTGACCAGAATGAAATTATCGAAGCGGGCAGCAAGGGCAACGCGTGAATGATCCTTGGCGTAAAACCGTGTTGGCTTTCCGTTTATAGGAAAGGTGAGATATCCGCCCCAAAATGCGGTCGGTAATTTCTTATGAAGCCACTGCGCAACAGGAAACTTAGAGAGTATCGCTACGCCATATGCGGGAGTAATTGAATGGTGAGCATTTGTCTGTAGTTGTGGGCGGCTGCCAGAAACATTGAGCTGCTTCTCGCCATCAACAGTAAATGCTGGAGCAAATGCCCAGTAAGGATATCCACCAGAGTCAGCGGCAAATCCGGCTTGATTTATTGAATGTGTTCGAGGGTGGAAGTAATCAACTTCCTGCAAGCCGCAGTAATCCGCACCCAATGCAGAAATTGCTGCTTGAAATGCTCGCATCGGATCGCTAAAACCTTCTGGCTTTACATGCTCTGCATGCATGATGTTCCAGGTTGCCAATCGCATATTAATTATTCTCAAATACCTTGATTGAGCCGCCGTAGCAAGCAACCCAAGTTCGATCGGTAGACGAATCGTAAGTAACACCAATTGGTTCGTTGCAGACCTTGATATTCTGAGTAACTTTCATATCTGATGTGCGTACTTTAGAGAGAGTTCCACTGCCGTAGTTCACGACAAAGAGTGCGCTTCCATCACTTGAAATCGCCAAGCTGCGGGCCGCTGATCCGGTCTTCGCACTCTTGAAGAGCTTATTGCTCTCAAGGTTCCAGGCCAAGACTTTGCCTGCCATATTCATCGTTACATACATTCGCTTTCCATCTGGGGAAAGTGCTACCGCTCGAGGATTTGAACCAATTGGAATGAGAGTCTTCGCAAATGTCTCAAGGTTTACGCGATGAATGTTGGATCCACCCATCTCGGCTATATATGCAAATTGGCTATCTGCAGAGATTGCAATTCCACGTGGGTAGCGACCGATTTTCAGATTCTCAACAGTTTTTCCGGTAGCTACTGAAATTACCGTGACCGTATAGGAACACCAATTACTGACAAGGATGTACTTATTATCTGGGGTAACTACAACAACTTTAGGTACAGACCCCACTGGATAAACCGCGTCAATTTTCTTAGTTGTGAGATTGACTCGGGAGAGGAAGCTATTGTCATAACCTGATGCGGGCGAACAAGTGTCGTGGCCTTCCTTATTGAAGCCTTTTCCGTACATTGCATAATTTGTGAAGTAGAAGTGTTTTCCATCTGGCGAGAATGCGCCTTCGACAGGTGCTCCGCGATAGCTTCCTGAATACTTCTTGTACCCGAATGATGCGAGATTGACCGTGTCAGGGATTGTTGCAACTAGCTCTGTCGTGGTGGCGTCGTACAAAGTAACTGTGTGCGAATACATCATATTATGTGCGCTTACTAGACCGTTGTTGGATGCAGTTACAGACTTCGGAGTGATCTTTCCGTTAATTGTCTGAATCAGAACTAGCTTCCCCTCGCCGCTAGGGGGTGCTCCATGAGCAGTGAAAACACCTGCACTGAGAGCTGAAATGAGTATCGCAATCGTTACTTTTCTACGCATAGCGAAATCGTATCGCCAATTTCTCCTTAGCCTTCTCGCGCCATAGGATTAAAGCTATGACCGGCAAAAGCGAGAGCACAGTTATTAAAAAGTGGAGTGCAAAAGATTCTGCCCGCTGCATCATCACCCCAAGTGAGTTAGACCATAAATACTCGCGCGGTACATTAGGTGTTATCACTGGTTCTGCTCAATACCCAGGAGCTGCTGTTCTGACTACTACTGCGGCGCTAGCAACTGGCCTTGGCGCACTTCGCTTCCATAGCTCTTCCGGTCTTGCTCACCTTGTTCTGCATCAAAGCCCTGAGGCACTTGTACAACCTGGCCCTGTCACCGGATGGCTGGCTGGGTCTGGAGTAAGTGAGAAAAAATATAGTGACGTCACTACTTGGCTTCGCCATCGATGGTTTAAATTGTTAACACGTCAGAGTGTTCCTACAGTTCTCGATGCTGGCGCTTTGTATATGGCTGGCAAGTTGGATCAGCCAACAATTATTACTCCGCATGCCGGTGAGCTTTCGAAGCTCTTGGCATCCCGTGGAAAAGTTGTGAGTAGTGAACTCATCGAATCTAATCCAAAGTATTGGGCAATCCAGGCTTCAACCCTTCTTGGAGTAACAGTTCTCCTTAAGGGATCAATGACGTATGTCGCTCATAATGAAAATCTCATTGAACTTCCAGTTGCGACGCCTTGGCTTGCAACTGCTGGTTCAGGTGATGTTCTCGCGGGAATTCTTGCTGCACTTGTTGCTACCAATTACATTGAAATTCTCAACGACTCACATCGTTTAGCAGAACTCGGTGCCACAGCTGCCTTTATCCATAACCGTGCAGCACTTGCAGCATCGGATGGTGGCCCAATTACTGCTTCAGCAATTGTGAGAGAAGTTCAACAGGTAGTAGCAAAAATTCTCTGATTCTCGGGGTTAGCTCTACATGAGCTTCACGATTAGTACACAAGAGAATCACTTTGCTACCTAGAGCTCACTTTCCTCGCTACCTTCTCGACATGGAACTCAACGATAAGAACTCACGACGGATACTCATTCTCGATTGCAATCGCTTTGATCTTGCCACTTTAGCTGACTCGCTTCGCCTGCAAGGGCTGGAAATTGTAGGAGAGGCTTCCGACGCGCAATCAGCTCTCCAGCGGGCGCGCACGCTCAACCCAGATGCTGCAGTGATTAACTTCCAGGGATGCGATCAGCCTCTGCTTGAAATCGTCGATGCCTTGCGATTAATAAATCCTCAGATCGGGATAGTGCTACTGACAGACTCCCCCGATCTCAGGCTGTATGGAATCTCTGAAGGTGACCTTCCAAGAGGCTGCCAATTGATTGAGAAATCTGCTCTTGCCGAATTGCGTGAGATCAAACGAGCAATTGAAATTTCGCTATCACCCATCGCACATACTGCTTGGGTTGCAAATGACTGGGATGGTGCGCTGAATTCACTCACCAACATTCAAATCGAGACTCTTCGCCTATTGGCATCAGGGCTAAGTAATTCAGATATTGGTCGCACTCGGTATGTCAGCGAGAAGTCTGTGGAACAAACAATCGCACGCATTGCTCAACATCTTCACATCTCCCACGAACGCGGCCGCAATATGCGAGTAATTCTCGCCTCTGAATACTTCAAGTGGCTTGGAGCTCCGCGCACTCACACGCTCGCCTCTCGATGAGCTCTCTTCCCGCTCGATATCTAAGGTATTGAGTATCTGAGGTAAAGTCTGCGTCATGTCCGGCGAAGTTAATCTCTCAAGCATCCGAGAGCGATGGAATGAGGTCCTAGACCGCCTCGAATCATCGAATCGGATTGCATGGCTCGCCTTCTTTGATGCACGTCTTGAATCATTCGGTAATGGTCGACTTACTCTTGATTACTCCGATCCGGCAAAGTTAGGTTTTGGCCATGATTATCGGGAAGCTCGAATTCGCATGGCGCCGCAATTACAAGGCGCTATCTATGATGTTCTAGGAATATCCGTAGTGATCGTTGAAAAGTAATGATTTCTCGCCAGCGATTAATCTCAGCTCTCACCATTACCGCTCTACTTTTCAACCCCATCTCTCCCGCCCTCGCTAATTTCGGTGAATCACCAATCCTGATGAGCGGGCCTGGTACAAGAATTCATGGCGCTGATATCAGTCGCTGGCAGCATCCATTTGATAAATCCATCAACTTTAAGAAGATGCAAAAAGCAGGTCTTCGCTTTGTCATGATTAAAGCCTCTGATTCAAGGGATGATTCAGATCAGCTTGCACTTAAATATGTAGCAACTGATCGAAAGCTTGCGCAAGAAGCTGGCATCTATACCGGTTTTTATCACTACGCCCGGCTGCCGGATGTTTCAACAATTGCTGCGGTCGAAAAAGATGCACGAGTACAGGCCCAGAAAGTTATTTGGCGGCTTGCATCACTGGGCGGATACAACGAGCGAGATCTTCCATATGCTCTCGATCTTGAGAACAATTGCATTCGATATCGTTCCAACGAATCCTGTTCAAAGCATGCACCTCGCGCACATGTAACTGCATGGGCAAAGGTCTTCTTAGCGACCGTGAAAGAGAAGACCGGCCGAACACCGATTTTCTACTCGTATCCACTCTTTTTAGAGAATGCGATGAACCGCGATACACAACTTCGTCAATATCCACTCTGGCTAGCCCATTACGCCCTTGACCCCTTTACGCCAACATCTAGCCCAGGGGTAAAGAACTCAGGCTGCTACGTTCATTCATGGACGAGTGCGTCCTGCAAATCTCAATGGGTAATGTGGCAGTACACATCCTGCGGAATCGCTCCTAAATATGGAGTACCCGGAAGTCGCCTCGATCTCAATGTATTTAGAGGCACTGAGGAGACATTTAAAACTCTTGCCACTGGTGTGTGGACTCCGGAAGAAGAAGATTTGATGCCGGTAAATGAAACTTCGACTATGAAACTTGATTATTTAACTGCACCTATTGCCGGAAGAGATGTTCTGGCATCTGTACAAGTATTTCGACCAGATGGTTCTCCTGTCGTGACAGGTGATGTGAAATTTGCAGCGGTAGGAAATGCCGTCACTCCTAAATTCAAGCAGAGTTCATTTAGAACGACGAGTGGAATGTGGAAGATAACAATCTCCGGATTGATAGCAGGAACTTATACCGGTGAAATTCGATATACAGATCTCACTGGAACGCATGCACAGGCTTCAATTCCGGTTAGCTTTACTGTCAATATCAATCCAAATCCTTCGACGACCCCTTCGCCTAAACCTGAAGTTTCACCCACCGCCCGTCCTAGCGATGGATGCCGTGGCCAAGTAAAGAATTGAGTACTAATTGGCCAGCTCCAAGATAGAGTTACACCACTATGAGTGCAGTTAATGAGGTTCGAGAGCTTTCTGCGGGTGTAATTCGCACTGATCGAACGATGAATGACGGTCGCACCATCCGTTATTACGATACTGCATATCAAATTCGCAACGCACATGACTTACGTGAGGCTGAAGAACAACCCTTGGTCGGCGAACTTCGCCTTGATCCCCTAGTAAACGAATGGGTTGCAATGGCAGCCCACCGACAAGGTCGTATCTTTCTTCCACCGAAAGAGCTCTGCCCGCTATGTCCCACAACGGGAGATTTACTCACTGAGATTCCAGAGAGTGAGTATGAGGTCGTTGTCTTCGATAATCGCTCACCATCTCTTCGTTCACCTGAAGGCGATTTTGCTCTCCCTGATTTAGCTGGCGCAGATACCGATGAAGGTGTTGCTGCAGGCAAGTGTGAAGTAATCTGTTTTACCGGCGATCATGGTGGCTCTTTTAAGACGCTCTCTCCATCGAGAGTACGCACTCTGCTCGAGGCATGGCGCGATCGCACCGCTGAACTCTCGCAACTTTCTTACATCGAACATATCGCACCTTTTGAAAACCGTGGTGAAGAAATTGGCGTGACCCTGGCTCATCCTCATGGACAGATCTATGCCTACTCATTTATTCCACCTCGCACAGCAAAGATGCTTGCCGTCGCGCGCGAACATAAAGAGCGCACTGGTCGAATCCTCTTCGATGATGTCGTGGCGCGCGAGCTTAGAGATGGGACGCGAATTATTGCTCGTAATGAGCACTGGGTTGCCTTTACTCCCTATGCCTCTCGATATCCATTCGAGATTCACCTCGCACCTCTTAATCCAGTTGCTGATCTCTCCGAACTTTCACCTGCTGCATGCGACTCCTTCCCATCAATTGCGATTGAGGTTATGCAGCGTCTTGATGGCGTATTCGGAATCGAAATGGCTTACATTGCAGCGTGGCATCAGGCACCTGTACGCCAGGGTCGCGATCTCTTAAGACTTCATTGGCAGATTACAAGCGTTCGTCGTGCGCCAGGAAAGTTAAAGTACCTCGCTGGTTCTGAATCTGCGATGGGGGCATTCATTATGGATATGAAACCCGAGCAATCTGCAGCACAGCTAAAAGATGTAAAGCTCTAATTTCATGGCTCAGCTTCAAGATATTTTCACAGATATATTCGGTCGAGCTCCTGAAGTCCTATCTGAAGCCCCTGGAAGAGTTAACTTAATTGGAGAACACATTGATTACAGCGAAGGCTTTGTTCTCCCCTTTGCAATTTTAAATAGAACCTACGCTGCAATTGCTCGGAACAATTCATCAATAGTGCGCATCGCATCCCAGCAGCGTAAAAGTCATATCCTCGCAATCGATATCGCTGACGTTAAACCTGGGAGTGCGGGCGAATGGGAGCGTTACGTTCTAGGAGTCATCTGGTCTCTAGAAATCTCTGAGGGCATAGATATTCTGATTGACGGCCACGTTCCTGCTGGGGCAGGCCTCTCCTCTTCTGCCGCCCTCGAATGTTCGGTAGCGATTGCCCTTAATCGCCTATTTGAACTTGGTCACTCTGTTCAAGAGTTAGCACGAGCAGCTCAAAAAGCAGAGAATGAGTATGTTGGAGTTCCGTGTGGAATTATGGATCAATCGGTCTCGCTCATGGCAACCGAAGGGTCGGCGCTACTTCTGGATTGTCGTGACTTATCTACTCAATCGATTCCATTTGATGTTGCATCGCAAGGACTTGAATTACTTATCATTGATACTCAAGCACACCATGCACTTATCGATGGCGGATATGCAGAACGACGCGCCTCATGTGAATCAGTTGCAGCAAAATTCGCAATTCCTTCCATGCGTAACTTATCGATCGAAACACTAGAGCTTCGACACAATGAATTAAGCGAAACCGAATATCTTCGAGCAAGACATGCGGTAACCGAGATTAATCGCGTAATGCAAGCAGTCGATGCACTCAATAACAAGGACTTTATCGCTCTCGGAAAACTTATCAATCAATCCCATGCTTCATTGCGCGATGATTACACCGTCTCCTGCCCAGAGTTAGATACCGCAGTCGATGCTGCAAATAAGGCGGGAGCCCTCGGTGCGCGAATGGTGGGCGGTGGCTTCGGGGGTAGCGCAATCGCGCTCATTAAGGCGCAAGATATGGAATCAGTGAAGAGTTCTATCAAGCAGGCTTTCGCGAGCCAATCCTTTAAGCCCCCACGCTTTTTCACCTCGCTACCAAGTTCTGGGGCAAGCGCGCGGTTTTACCCCTGAAATCTCTCGCGTGACCGGTCACTTGGCCACGAATATTTGGCGCTCTTTCGCGTAAAAAGCTTATGATGCTCCCATGACATGTTCAGTAAATCACGAGACGATCACAACAAAATTCTGTTCTATCTGCGGTGCGCCTAAGGGCTCAGCTGCTGCAGCTCCTGCTGCTCCTCAGTGGAACCAACCTGTCGCACCACCTGTTGCTCCGCAGTGGAATCCACCTGCTCAGCAATATGTACCACCACAAAACTTTCAACAGCAACCTCAATACGGCCAACCATTTCCGCAGCAGCCAGCATGGGGAGCGCAACCACTTCCAGGTTATGCATTCCCACTAGCTTCTCGCGGAAAGCGTTTTGGTGCGCTGGCCCTTGACGCTCTTTTCTTTTTCCTTTCGCTCTTTACTTGCGGCATTGCCTACTTAATTTGGATGCTCATTGTTTGGAAAGATGGACAGACTCCAGGTAAGCAAGTTCTCAAGATGAGAACATACGGAACCGTTCTAGCTCGCCCTGCAAATTGGGGCCATATGGCAATTAGAAACTATTTAATCCCACAAGTAATCGCAATTGCATACATCCCCTTCTACATCACAGCACTTTCATATGATTCTTACTATGGTTATGGCAGCGATTACTACGCGACATCTTGGCTTGGAAACATAGTCTCGCTCGCTTTCTACGTAACCTCGCTGGTGATGTTCCTTAATTCCTCGACGAATCAGACTCTGCAAGATCGATTTGCAAAGACCGTCGTTCTTGATGAATCGTATCGATACTAGATAGCCTCTGAATAAAACCCCGTCTACATAATTGTGGGCGGGGTTTTATTCTGGCAAATTAAAATCTCCTCGGTAAAAGCGCCTTTCAAGCTCTTTCGACTCCCTGAGTTTTATAACTCCATATATAAAGGGAAATAATCCAACAACCGCGTTATGACCGCCTCCTAATTTTGCAATGAGAGTAATCAAAGAGAAGGTTCCTCCGCCTATACTCCACATCCATGCCGAACGTTTGGCGCTCTGAATTCGCAATGTAATTTTCTTATTCTCGAAGTACTGGCGACGATCGTAATCACTCATCTCTCGCACATATTGCGGCAATAGATTGAAGGCGTCTATCCGAGCATCCTTTGCCCTCTGTATATCAGCTTCTCTTGATTGAATTTCCTCGGCTTCCATGGATTCCATATAAGTGATTTCACCCGCTGGCGTACCTTTAAGTCGAGCGACTAGCTGGATCTCCATCATTTCCGTCTCTAGCCAGTCACACGGGAGGTTAAGTCCAAAGAATTGATCTGTTACCGCAACGTCAGCAAATTGAAGATCCACTCCTTCGACTCCACTCCAGAGAACTAAACCTTTTTCCTCGAGCGAGTGAGCAAATGGACGCGAATCGTGTGGCCCCATGAATGAATATGATGCAAGAAAGCCATCTGTACAAAAAGTACCGGTTGGACCTAAATTGCGAAATTCTTCCATCCCACCTGGAAACTTTTCATTGATAACTGATACCGGCACTATCACGGTAATAAATGGACAGTGAATAGTCATGAGAGAAAATTAACCAATTCTTAACCACAAATAGAGGATGTGACTAGTCACAACCTCTATTTGAGCGAGCTTGGTATTAGCTAGTACTACTTGGCGCTGAACCTAGAGTGACGCTAAAAGTCTTACTCTCACCTGTCGGTAGATCGACAGTGATAGTGACAGTCTTTCCTGGCGCGTATGAGCGAATCTTTACAATTGCACCGACATCATCGACCACGCGAACTCCATCGATGCTTTTGATGACCGATCCTGCTGGGATGCCTGCTTTCTCGGCTCCCTCACCTGGGCTCAGGCGAAGAATCTTTGCACCAATGCCTGTGTAAGTTGTATCGAAGAAGACTCCCAATATTGGACGGGTTGATTTCCCGGTTGTAATAATCTCTTCAATCACTCGCTTTGCTTCATTGATCGGAATTGAGAAACCCAGACCAATACTTCCTGATGAGTTACCTGATGGATCCGTGGCGATTGCAGAGTTAATTCCAATAAGGCGTCCAAGATAGTCAACGAGCGCTCCCCCAGAGTTTCCAGGATTGATAGCAGCATCAGTTTGAATTGCATTGACATAGGATTGGGAATCAGTATTTCCTGTAGTCACAGGGCGATTTAGGGCTGAGATGATTCCAAATGTCACTGTGCTCGCCAAGCCAAGTGGTGATCCGATTGCGAGAACTGAGTCTCCAACGCTAACTCGTGAGGAATCCCCAATGCCTATCGTTGTCAGATTTCCCTTCTGAATTGAGAGAACTGCGATATCGTAATTTGAATCTCGGCCAACAATCTTTGCCTTGTAGAGCTCACCATTTGTAAGTTCCACCATGATGGTGCCATTGAGTGCTGCACTTGCAACAACATGGTTATTGGTCACAATAAAACTTGACGTTGCAGAAGTTCTATAAATTGAGCCAGAACCTGTTCCGCTTCCGGCGGTCGTGGTCACTTCAATTGAAACTACTGAAGGAGTAACAAGTGAGGCAATTGTCTTAGCGTCAAAAGATGATCCACTACCTCCGCCAGTGGAGATGGAGTACGCGGTAGTTCCACTTTTGCAGGTGTTGTTTGTTGCCATAGTGAGAACTTTTGTCCGATTATCGGAGCAGACTGTAAGTGATGCAAGATCATTAGGTGCGGCAACGGCTATAGATGATGCAATTGCAGCTCCTGCGATAAATACTGAGATGGTCTTTAAGTTCTTCATGAGGCCAATAATGGTAGAAAATTCTGAGATTTTCCTGTTACAACGGTGAGAGAACCTTAGGCTTCAACAACCCAGCCACTCTTAATTGCTAATTTAATAGATGTCAGCGGGCTTTCGGCAGGACCAGAAACGACTCTGCCCTTTTTCAGCGGATCAAATTTTGCCGCGTGGCACGGACAGACCAAGCTCTTTGAACTTTTTACATAGCTGACGGTGCAGCCCTGGTGGGTGCAGATCATTGAGTAGGCGAAGACTCCGGTTTTTGTGCGAAAGGCGATTGCTGGAATTCCTTGAGCTGCAGTTGTAAATGTATATGTTCCGCCAATAGGTAGAGCAGATAGTTTCACGACCTTAGCGCCTGCAGCTGATGCTTTGCTTGGAAAGAATGCGGCTACTGGAGCCAGCGCCACTGCCAACGCTCCCCTAAGGGCGCTGCGACGCGATATACGGTCTGGCGTGTTCATCACGCTCCCTGACTTGGATTCGAACCAAGAACCTGTCGATTAACAGTCGACTGCTCTGCCGTTGAGCTATCAGGGACTATTTTCGTGCGGAGCGCAC
>CAEZUI010000016.1_pt1 | contig 11619 bp, 10 predicted proteins | sample 7264441 | NCBI WGS metagenome assembly CAEZUI01 (sample SAMEA6813826, study PRJEB35770) | uncultured Candidatus Planktophila sp. | biome: Freshwater; feature: Freshwater reservoir; material: water | place: Czech Republic | collected 2016-04-20 | depth 0.5m m
CCCTCTTCGCTGTCATAGAGTGCAGAGGCAGAACCAATCATCATGAGAGCTTCTGTGACTACTCTCTTATCTTTGTTGCTGTTCTTGAGACGTAGTGGTTTCTTTGCTGCTTTATCCAATAACTTAATTATTGTTACCCGTGCTTTAGCTACATCTTTTGAAAGAGGACAAGTTGTTTGTTTGCTGCAGTCGACAATAAATGAAGTGAGGGCGCCATCGAATGCAACTGCTTGGGCGCGTATCTGCTCGTAGCTCGAAACTGTTGGGTCTACGGCTCCGTCGAGAACGACTCTGCCAATTTTATCTGGGAAGAACTTCGCATAGAGTGAACCCATAAATGTTCCATAAGATTTACCCATGTAATTAAGTCTTGGATCACCGAGGGCTTCACGAAGAACATCCATATCGCGTGCGGCATTTGCTGTACTAAAAGATAATAGGTGTTCGTTCTTATCGAGACACTTCTTGACGTATTCCTTGGTGCTTTCCACGGACTCTTTAAACGCGGCCTCGGTATCTGGATTACCGTTCTCTGCCCAGCTTTCATCTATTTCGCGGTCGGTAAGGCATCGGATTGGTTCGGATTCGTAAACTCCTCGAGGATCAAAGCCGACAACGTCATATCTATCGGTGATATCTGGGCTAAAGATGTACTCGGCGTTATAGGCGTAATCCACGCCTGATGCCCCTGGGCCGCCAGGATTAACGATGAGGCTGCCTATGCGATTGGCTTGATCTCGTGCGCTGAAGCGGAGTACCGATATTTGAAATGTTCCAACGCTCATATCGGAGTAATCGATGGGCACTGCTAGTTCTGTGCATTCAAAGTTGTCGTAACAATCAGACCAAGCAAGTTCTTGTGCGTAATAGCCTTCAAGTGTTTCGAAGGCGGGCTTTTTGGATTGAGTATAGAAATTAAATGAGAGAGCGATTATTGCGAATACTGTTAGTAGTGCTGCGATGGGCAGGTAGCGTTTCATCTACGCCTTTGCCAAGCGACACATCAACGCTTCACATGTCAGGAGTGGGGCTGCATTGTGTGCCAGATTGATACGCGCATCCATAATCGCAGTCATCTTATCGATTGTGCTCTGCTTTGGATGAGCATCTGCGTACTGTGAGATTTGATCGGCGATATCTGTATTGATAACTGATTCGTGATTGCCTGATTGGACCATCATGACATCGCGGTAGAAAGTTGCAATATCTAATAATGCGCCATCAATTGAATCGCGAACCATTCGAGTTGCTCGAGATTTCTGTTCCTTCTCAAGTTCCTTTACCGCTTTTGCTGCCCCTGATGCCATACCGCGACCGGTTGCACCTTTACCGTAGGCCTCTTGTAAGGATGTAACTTCTCTTTCGTCGCGAAGGTCGGATGCCGCATTGGCAGATGCTGTTGCAATATCTACCAGTGTTTGTGCCGCTTTAAACGCAGCGGCAAGTGAATTAAGTTGAAGTGGCAGGCGCATAATGGTGGTGCGATTACTGCGGACTGATTCATTATTGGCTAAATACTTTGCACGGCCGATATGTCCTTGGCTAACGCGCGCTGCAAAGGTGGCCATTGCAGGTGATACTCCATCGCGATTGATTAAAACTTGAGCGACGGCATCATCGCTGGGGGTGTGTAATTGAATGTGGCGACAGCGAGATCTTATTGTGGGCAGAACATCATGCAGAGTTGGTGCACAGAGCAACCAGACCGTGCGAGTACCGGGTTCTTCAATTGCCTTCAGCAACGCATTGGCGGCAGATTCGGTCAATCGATCTGCATCTTCCATCACGACTACTCGCCACCCACCCATGGATGGTGCCCATGCGACGCGGGTTAATAGTTCGCGGACCTCTTCGACCTTGATAGATAGACCCTCGGTGCGGATGATTTCGATATCTGGATGGCCGCCATCGCGTGCGCTACGGCAATCACTGCAGGTGGCGCAGCCCTTATCAGGGCAGACCAACGCTTGGGCAAAGGCGACTGCGGCTGAGGAGCGACCACTGCCGGGTGGGCCGGTAAAGACCCAAGCATGTGTCATCTCTTGTGATTCTTCGCCGGTGCGCGATGCCTCAACTGCTCCGCGCAAAATAGAGATCAGGTGTTCTTGACCTACGAGGTCGTCATAGACGGTCGGCATTACTTCTTCTTTGTAACACTTCTGACGGCACTTGTTGCCGCGCGTATAGGTCTGAGTAAAGGGTTGCCTTGTGAACCTTGGGCATTGCGCTTAAGTGCAGGTAGTAGCGCGACGCGAGCAATGATTGCCTCATGAATTTCCTGCACGCTAGCTGTGCCATCGACTACTAAGTACCGTTCAGGATCTAGTTGTGCAAGCTGTAAGAACTCCTGGCGCACACGTTCATGGAATTCAACTGGTTCGGCCTCAAGGCGATCCAATGACTTTAACCGGCTGAGACCAACGACTGCAGGAACATCAATCAAAATTGTAAGAGTTGGGTAAAGAGTTTCAGTCGCCCAACGGCTAATGCGGGCAACTTCGGCGGGAACAAGAATGCGACCAGCGCCCTGATAGGCAACAGATGAATCCATGTAGCGATCACAGATCACAACATCTTGGCGAGCAAGTGCTGGACGAATAACAGAATCAACATGGTGTGCGCGATCTGCGGCATAGAGCAGCGCTTCTGCACGTGGATTAATCGATCCAGTTTCGTGCCCTAATAAAATCTTACGTAGCTCTTGTCCAAGTTCGGTTCCACCTGGTTCGCGTGAGAGTACAACTTCTTCACCCTCTTGCTTAAGCCATGCCGCGAGTAACTGTGATTGAGTTGATTTACCAGTACCTTCGCCACCTTCGAATGCGATGAAGATTCCATCGGTAGGTTGCCCAGTAATTGCACCGAGTTCTCCTTGTAGCGCTGCGACGATATCTGACCAGAGTGAAACTTGAGGACGATCTTTCATTTGGTGATAGGAAATGATTCCAATGATGAGACCAATAAGTCCGGCGATCAAAATAGTAATCTGCGCGCCATTGTAATTAAGTTTAATGTTGTAGAAATCGAATTCGATTGCATCAATAGTTGCCGCCAAAATTGGCGAGACCGCAAGGACTGCGACCAAAGTAATGCGGATCAATGACTGTACGAAGGCGAAGGTACGGCCACGCACCTCATTGTTGACCTCCATGCCGAGCATGGTGAAGCCGGTAACCCAGCAGATTCCGCTAAATGCACCGAGAATAATGACGATGACGATTGCAAGTACAAGGTTTGCGATGAGTGCGAGCAGGATAAGAAAGAAACCCGCAACAGCTAGGGACGCACCGAATAATCTACGTCGTGAGAACTGAGCAAAAACCTTGGGGCCGAATGCAATACCGAGGGCGAGTCCAGTAAAGACAGCAGCGAATAAAACGCCGTATGCGGCATCACCACCACCGAGATCACCTACAAATGTACGAGCTAGACCAATGACGGCGCCGGCTGCACAAAAAGCTCCAACCATTCCGATAATCAGACCGCGAATAATTCTTGAAGTCGAGACGGCTTTCCATCCCTGGAGAAGAGATTTTCCGACGCTCTCATCGCCATTCTTGCCGCTCGATGATCCCTTTGGAATTTCATGTAACCCGCGAATAGTCCATGCTGCAAAGAAGAAGCTCAGTGCGTTGATATATAAGGCGATATCTACTGAATTAGTTGGAATCAATGGACTAATCGCAGCAATGGCTCCTGAAACCAATGTAAGTAATGAGAAGAGAACAGCCGCAAGTGGCGCGGTTCCGTAGGCTGCTAACAAGGAAACCTGATTAGCGTTCTCTAGCTTCTCTTTAGGTACCAAGTTTGGAACAGATGCTTCCTTTGCCGGCGACCAGAAGAGGGTCAGGCACTCGACCAAGATCATTGCCGTGTATAACCAGAAATATGTGTGAACAATCGGAATCGAGATATATAAAGCCCCGCGCATAACATCAACACTGACCATAAGTCTGCGACGATCAAATCGATCTGCAATCACTCCAGCGATAGGACCAAGAAAAACTGCTGGCAATAAGCGGGCGATAAAGACACCGGCGATTGCGTAGTTTGCCTTTGCATACGATCCGCCGGAAAGTTGTTGAGCGAGCGCAGTTGTTGCAAGCAAGCCAAGCCAATCGCCTAAAGATGAGAAGAGCATTGAGTTCCAGAGCTTGCGGAAGGCGGGAATTGCGAGAACGCTGCGGGTAACCTCGGAAGCAGGAGCTTCGGGGTTGGGAAGGCGCTGGCTCATGGAGGGGAGTCTATCGGGCGAGGAATCGGGCAAAGAAGGGCTGATTTACCGCTTATTTCTTGACCAAAGTCCAACCCTTAGGGCAGACAGGCTTTACCTCGGTGACTTTCTTAGTTTTGGATCCCTGTTTGCATGTAATTGTTGTTTTCTTTGTGCCCACTCCGCGAGTATCTGCAGTGCCTTCTTTGGTATCAAAAGTTTGATTTGAGGTGGTGGTGCCTGTTCCTCCAAGAACTTTTATAGTCTTTTTCTCAGCTGGGGGTTTAGGCGCAGTTGTAGCGGGAGTCTTAGGAGTTGTCGGAGATTTTGTGGCCGAAGTTGTTGGCTTCACTACCGGTCTAGGTTCGACGTAGAAACTTGCACTTCCGGTCGCTTCAAAGTACTTATCTGTTGCTTCCACACGCACGCTGATTGAACATGTGCCAGGGCCAAGGATTGAGACCCATGATGGTTTTAGCGGGTCGAAAAATTGGCAGACGCTCGGTGAGTTAGAAGTTACCTTGACTGGTAGACCGGCACTTGAGCTGAGGTATAAATCAAATGGTGAATCACCTTCCATAACAGCAAAGGGTTCATCCCATGTGAGATCTTGTTTCACCATCACCTTTGGATTGACTGTAAAGCTCTGCTGAACTCGTGGTGATGGGTTTGTAGTCTCATTACCGAGGGCAAATGCTTCGAGGGTACATGTGCCAGCTTTCAACAGTGCGGTAGTCACAACTAATCCAGTCAATGAAGGCAAACAAATAGTCGGCGTTAATGAAATTACCGTTGCGGGTAAGTTCAGAGATGAAGTTATGTTACTAACCACCTTGGGATTATCGAGATTTTGGGTTGCGATAGAACCCACAAATGCGACGGTCTGGTCTTTCATCTTGATAGGACGCGGAACGTTCTGTGTTGCTAGATAGAAGCCCTCTTTTGGAAAATACTTTGAATCTAAAGAGAAAGATGAAGCATAAATATTTGAATCAATAAATCCTATGACCCACGATGGATCTGCAATATCTGCGCAGACTCGATCGATTGAGAAGGCAACCCAAGTGCTTGTTGGACCTGGCGCCATCCATGTCTTTACCTTGCACGCCGTTAAAGGAACTCGGCCGCCGGTCACACCTTTTTTGGGGTCGGCATAAATAGAGGCGGTCGCATCAATCGGCGTCGCGCCCTTATACGGTGTTTTATTTGGGGCATCTAGCCAGATATAGCCCCCGTCATTTTTATAATTCTCAAGGTTATTCATTATCTTAATTCGTAATAACGGCTGAGCAGAACCGTAATTCATAAATGAATCTGCGCTTAGCGTCGAGGCGAAATTAGCTTTAATGATCATCTCTGCTTTGTTGCTATCCATGATTTCAACAGAAATGCCGATAGCCTCATACCGGTAATTCATATCGGCCGGCTGGGTCCGATCTTCTGGTGAGAATGAATTAAAGAGTGCAACGTCAGCTTGTGCGGCAGGAAGAACGCTAAAGGCAAGCACTGCAATCAGCAGGGATATAACCTTCTTCACTTAAGCGCTCCTTTTATTAGTGGTGAAATAATAACCGCAAATGACCACCAAATTAGTTTACGCGGTTCTAGACTTCGGCTGAAGAGAGCGGGGATGAAAAATGGATTCAGTCCAAGAGTCTGACCACACAATGACCAGCGATGGGCAGGATATCGACGAGAAGCCGGTCAAAAAGCGCAGTGGCGTCTTCGGAATTATCGCAATTTTCTCTAGCATCTTAATTGTCGCGGTCTCTCTTACCTTTAACTTTGCAGATCAATCAAAAACTAGCTCGGCAGTAGATGGCAATATCAATATTCGAATTGCGTTAAAAGCTCAAGCATTTCTCACTTCAGGTCAGACCAATGTTTGTGCTGGTGTCGCTGATTTTCCAAAAATTAGTCAGGCGATTGTGACTGTCTCGCAAGGTGCATGGGTTGAAAAGCTTCCGCTCGGTCAGGGAATTCTGAACGACCAAGGTCAATGCGCATACGCACTCAAGATTTTGCCGCCGAGCACTTTTGATGGTGGAAATATTAAGATCGGAATCAAGTTCACATTCGCAATCTTCCCGGAGAGAGCTTTCAGCCTCGGTACATCAGTGCCATATGCAACGGTTAATCTAGATATTCCTTTTGATTAATTAGTAGTTGCTGTATTCGCCGTAGGCATCGATGAAATAGTAGAAGCTATAAACCGAGTCAGTACCGTTTTGATAGAAGCGCACGTCGAATGGCCCTGGATATAAGAGGTATGTGCCTTCTTTAATTGTTGGGTTACGAACGGTGCCTGCTGCTAAACCATTGATGTAGATCGCTGTGTTGGGATCACTTGGGTAGGTCAGTTCGATTGTTGCAGGTGGATTACTTGGCACCCAATTAATTTGGCGGAAGATTCCATAAACTGTTGTGTATTCAGGCTTGAGTTGCATCTCAATGCGTTCATCGCCGAGCTCGCTGCTACCAGGAATAGTCCAGACTGTCGCCTTGCCTAACCAACCGTTCACTGTGTAACCGGTGAGCCAATCAGTTGCAGTACTGGCGTCCCAACGAAGATAAGTTGTGGGGAATTTCTTGGTGTTTTCATCCGCGCCGAGCTGTTGGAAATAAGCGGAATTACGTTGGGAGCCGAGCTCGAGAAGGGTCTGTGTTGTTGCAAGTGGATTTGATTGAGAGAAGATAAAGCTCTGTACCAACATATAGGTACTCATTAAGAAGAGCACTGTGCCACTGAGGTTGAGAGCACGTGCATGGCGTTCTTGGAAATTGCTTAATGATTCAATACGAAGCGCCCTATTTTGGCGACGCATTTGTTTCTTTACTGATTCGCGCTTTGGCGTAGGTGCGGCAGGAGCTGTCGATGGAGATGGTGTTGCAAAGTAGGCCGCTCCTTCCGGAATTGCTTCTACATCTGGCGCTTGTTCGACAAATGAAGGTATCAGTAACTCATTGTTGATAATTTGCTGACGTGTTGAAGCGCGCTCGATACCTAACGCTTGATCGCGTTTGCATCCGCACTCGCCACAGAACAAGGCAAGCATTCCAAAAGGGGATTTACATACAAAACATGTGAGGAGAAATTCATCCTCAAGACCTTCTGAAAAACCCATAGTTAGTTCTCACTCTCGCATGTGGTGCAGGTTTTCTTTCCCATTCCTTTTGCACCGCAATTCGGGCAATCTTTAGCAGCATCAAATGAAGGGCCATAGATTGGTTGGACTCGTGCAGATGTCTCGGCAAAACTTCCTTGTGCAGTGGAAACTGGTGCGGCTGCTTTTGTTGCTGCTGGCTTCTTCTCAGCTGGAGCTGGGGCTGCAGCAGGAATTTGATTCCACTCCTGCCCACAGGTGGGACAGAGAGTAAGAACAGCAGTTCCGCATGAACCACAGAAACGAACGGAGTCGTTTAATTTATTTCCACACTCTGCACAGAATTTAGCCATTTTAATTTGTTCCTGTTTTTGTCTCTGTGCTAGCTGGGGTACTAGGCGTAGTGATTGGTGAGAGTGATTTCGAACCAATCCACTTCTTCGTTTTTGTATCGCACTTTAAGGTGCCGACAGGCTTAGTGTCTTTAGCAGGATTACATGCTGCGCCCTTGGTAGGTACGACCGCAGTCTTAGTCTCAGTGGTAATTGACTTCTTTGAAGTCGATGGAGATGCACTCGCCTTTGGTGGAGTCGAACTCTTTGCAGTCGTAGATGGCTTTGCAGATGGCGATGCTGTTGCTTTTGGCGTTGTCTTTGGTGTCGCCTTCGGCGTTGCCGTAGGTGCTACCGGAACCTCGGGGATAGCCGGGTTCACAATCTTGATAAAGCCTTCATTGATGAGTACTTGTTGGAGAATGCCGACAGTCTGAGTGAGTTCATTGATCTGCTTCTGTTGCGTAGCGCTAGAACCTGTCGCTGAGTTGAGGCCAAAGCCGAGGAATGCGCCCAAAAGCGAGGTAATCATTGAGATTCCAACGACCTTACCAAGTGAAACTCCACCACTGCTCTTACCCATAACCGCCTCTATATTCTCATCCGAATTTGTAGCGCTCTTGCCTAAACGAGCACGAGTTGTGTCTACCTCTTTTTCGTACTTAACGATTTTACTATTAGAGCTATAAAACCAACCGCGACGTCCGCGAACTGGATCGATAACAATTGTGATGTTTCCTTCTTGCTTGAAGAAATTCTGTTGAATGAATTGATCGTGCTCAGATAAGAAGACACCGAAGTTAGGGTGTGAGTGGTACCAACCAATGAGAGTTCCATCGAGATCATTCATCTTTGAATGCAGCGCATTCCATGTGTCGTGCGTGAATGTCAATTGAGTTGACTTGCCCACAGAGTGCTCGGCCGGAATAACGTGTGTTACTTCAGCGACAGCGCCATCGATATAACCAACAAGGAATCCACCGACTTCCACCTTGGTCTCAGAGAAGCAATGTTTCTCAAGTTCTGCCATTAAGGCATCTGAGCACTTGATTTTGAAGTTAGGGATTGTCATCTATGCACCTCTTGTTATCTCTATGCGTTCTAGGCCATCTGTTTTTCTAACTTGAGCAAATGAGTGTTGTGGCCAGAATTCTGGTTCGATAGGAAGATTTGTAATCTCATCGCTCTTGCTAATGCGAGAGGTGAGGTCGACTACGCGCTCTGCTCCACATTTTTTACATACGCCCTGCTTCTTTAACAAATCCTTATAGCCAAAAGTTGGCGCAGTGCCGCAATCAGGACATCCGTGAATGAAGAGGAAGTCGTCGTAGAAAGAAATTTGAGTCTCCTCATCAAGTGCCAGAGCGCTCCAGAGTTCAACAAGAGTCTTTGGTAACTCTGTCTGATGCGATGTTTCAATGGGATCAAAATGGAATGGGCAATACTCATCGATTTCAATAAAGGATGCGAAGGTTGCCATCTGCTCGCCGATCATGCGCCAAACTTTATTTTCTAGTGCGTGCATTGATGGATCTACTTCGGCGAGATATTTAATTGCCTCTTGAGTTTGGATGCCAGCAATAATCGATGATGTTGTTGCATTTGTTGGTGTGTGGCCAGCCAAAATTTCATCGGTGCCCAGTAATTTGCAGGCCTTTCGGTGGGCTAACAGCTCCCAATCTTTCTCGCTCATAGTGCAGGCATAGCAAGGACCATCGGGGGTAAAGGTCTGTACCTTGCCCATCAAACCTTCGATGGCAGCATCAATCCATACCTTGCCAGCTCTCCGTGCTGCGCCGCCGAGCCAGACTCGGGCTTCGCGGTTATCAAGACCGGCGATAATCAAATTAAATTGTTGCAGGTAAGCATCACCCAAATCTTGCACTGGTGTGGTGAAGAATCGAGTCTTAGTAAATGGGTTAAGTCGTTCTGCCTCGCGCGCTAAAACCTCTGCCTTATACGAACCGTCATCGCTTTCTCGGAAGAAGATGCAGCGAGACAAGTTGCTCAGCTCGATGGTATCCATATCAACGATAGTGATATTTCCGACGCCGACGAGTGCGAGATTTTTGACAATTTCGTTGCCTAAAGCGCCCGCACCAACAACAAGAACATTGGCAGCACGAAGCTTTGATTGATCCCACCAGGTAATCAGCTCTTGGCGAGCTGTGTACGAAGTTGTATCAACAACAATTTTGTCAGAGGACATCTTTTATTAGCCCGCGATAATCTCTGGAATAAGTCGAAGTGTGTGGCCGTTTTGTACACCAGCATCTGCAAGTGTTGTTGCATCACCAATTTGACGGCTTGATTCGTGGTGGTGGAACTTGTATGACATAGGTGTTCCATCTGGGCTAGTCAATGGCAGTTTTAACTGATCAACCAGCGCTGCGATGATCTTTACCGCTGCTGCACCACTTGGAACTGTGACAGAGTTGCGGACCGCTCCACCTGCATCTGTGACCGTGATATCGAGTGAACTCATTATTGCTCCTTTTGATTTAGATATTGATAACGATGCTATTTTCCTTCGACTTTCTCCGTGATACGAAGAGAGTGAGGGAGAGGATGATCAGAAGTACATTAAGGAGAACTGAAAATGCCAGCGCTCCTTCATTTGAGATGATTGCTGTGACTGTATTTGTTTTTGTCTTTACTTGAACCTCATTGATGGTGTCAGTGATTGCAGTGGCATCCAACCCAAAGAGGTGGCCGTAACCATCTTTTGCATTAACTAAACCAACAACTTTTCCATCGAGAAAGACAGGTCCGCCTGAATTTCCGAAATCTCCTGGAACCTCAAGCTCGAAGCTGAATTCGGCCTCTTTTGGATAGATCCGTGAGATATCCCCTGAAGAGAGAACTAAGCCATTGATGGGCGTTCCTACGATTTGAATCTTTGACCCAACAGTCAGGGTCTCTAGGCTCAAAGTCACAATATCTGCCACAGTTTTTACCGCAATGAGGGTGGCAATATCGTTAACTGGATCAAGGTACTTAACCGTTGCGGTCGTTGTTTTGCCGTCATTGTTGGTAATTGTCGCCTCGTCACAGCCTTCAACGACGTGGCGGGCAGTCACAATCTTTTCGGCAGAGATGTAGAACCCTGTGCCAGTGCCATCGTTGCAGGTAATCACAACAGATTGCTGGATTTGAGCAATCTCATCAGCGTGCGCTGAGTGAGTAAGTGAAAAGGTGCTGACAAGTATGGCGACTAAGAAAGTCGACCAACGTTGCCGGTTACGGTTTTCGATGCTCCTGCCTTCTCTCTAAATAGAACCTGTGTTGAACCGATTGTGATGTAGACAGAGTCTTCGAGCTGCATGCGCATTCCAACTGCGCCGTTGACAGAGATAGGACGTGTTGGATCCAGGCTCTCGATTTGTGAACGGCCCGCTGCAGCAAAGATTCGTGCATGTACCGGTGAAATCGAAGGATCCTTAATCAATGTGATATCCGCGGTTGGCGATGAACCGATGGTGATCTCAGACTTGTAAAGAATAAACTGCTTACCAGCCATTCCACCTTCAATGATTTCAATCCACTGTGTACGCGCTGCTTGCTCGAGTACCGCCATTGAGAGACCAATCAAAAGTCCGGTGACACCGATACCGACAACTTGTGAAACCCAGAGCAAATTATCTGGAATAAAGTCGAAGATAAACCCACCGATAAATCCACCGACTGCGCCGCCGCCAACTGTGAGTCCGGTGCGCTTAAGTGAACGGGAGGCAACGCCTACTGTTAGTCCAGCCGCGATACCAACGAGCAACCAAGCAACGCCACGTGGAAGGTGGAGTGCATTCTTGACGCTTTGCGCCACGACTTCTTCGCTTTCACCATTGCTAATTCTTAAGTAGGCCTCTGTATAAATCCTATTTGTTTGTGCAGAGTAAAATGCGTTGGCAGCAAATCCAAGAGCGAGACCTGAAACCGCGGATACTGGTACCGCAATCAACGCCGCAATTCC
>CAEZUI010000017.1_pt1 | contig 11572 bp, 14 predicted proteins | sample 7264441 | NCBI WGS metagenome assembly CAEZUI01 (sample SAMEA6813826, study PRJEB35770) | uncultured Candidatus Planktophila sp. | biome: Freshwater; feature: Freshwater reservoir; material: water | place: Czech Republic | collected 2016-04-20 | depth 0.5m m
CGTCCGATCTCAGAGCTTGGTATCTACCCAGCTGTGGATCCACTTGACTCAACATCTCGTATTCTCGATCCACGCTACATTGGAGAGCGCCACTTTAAGGTTGCTAACCGCATCAAGCAGATCTTGCAGCGTTACAAGGATCTTCAAGACATTATCGCTATCTTGGGTATCGATGAGCTTTCTGAAGAAGATCGCATTCTTGTAGGACGCGCTCGTCGTATCCAGCGCTTCTTGTCACAGAACACATTCGTGGCGAAGGTCTTTACAGGTATCGACGGTTCATACGTTCCAATCAACGACACAATCGATGCATTCGAAGCGCTTGCAGATGGAAAGTACGACCATGTTCCAGAGCAGGCATTCTTCATGTGCGGCGGTCTCGATGATGTAGAGCGCAATGCAGCTGAATTGGCTAAGAAGTAAACCATGGCCCTTAACGTCGCGTTGGTTTCACCAACAGAGCAGGTCTGGACAGGAGAGGCGAACTTCGTCCTCGCACGTACCACCGGTGGCGAACTCGGTGTACTTCCTGGCCACACACCTCTCTTTGGCGTTCTTGTCGATGGCCTCGTGAGCATCAAGGTCTCTGATGGCACAACAAAGGAATTCAATGTAAAAGGTGGATTCCTCTCAGTGAACAATGATCGCGTATCGATTTTGACTGAGTCTGTCGCTTAATTAGTTCTAAAAGGAAACCCTCTCCAGATTTTCTGGTGGGGGTTTCCTTATTGTTGGCGAGGATTGCCTCAAGGAATGATCTGAACTCCGACAGATTTTGAGAGGCTTTGCGATGAAATTGAGAAGAAAGAGATTATTACTTGTATTTTTAGTAACGGCAACAATGAGTGTGATGCCAAATTCGACTGCGCTTTCTAGCTCTAGAGCGCCTCTGGCAAGCGGTGACGCATCGAGTGAACTACCGAGTGGCACTCCGCTAAAGAGCCGGGTTTATCGCCAGCTAGATTTAGGCAATCAGGTTTATAACTTTCAAAATACAGAATGTGTTTTTAAGAGTTCAGCGGGATGCACAGTCACGAGCTCTTCAAATCAAGCTTTTCCGCCGAGATACATCTTTAGTGTGAGGGTAACGTCTATTGCCAGTATAGGAATTGAGCCCGGCATGAACTACATTCGTTGCTCTTGGTGTTCATTCGTAGGAGAAAGTATTGCCATTGTTCTATTTGTCGCGGCAGCGCCTACGGCTACGCCTATTTGGCTAGTAATCGGAACTTATGCCCTTGGAACTGAGATAATACTGAGCCATGCTTAGGGGGAGTTCATGCTTTCTGTAATACTGTTCACTATTTTGCTCTATCAGCGAATTAATCTTGATGCAATATCAGGTAAGAATCCAAAGTTGGATCCCATAAAAGCCAGGAAGCGAGCAAATTTAGGCCTAGTTGCCCTAGGTGTTATTTCGATACTTAATGTGACTTTCAATATCTGGCTGCATCGAGGTTGGTGGAATGCAGATTTCTTCTCTCCATTCTTTACTGGTTTTGAACGTTAGAACTATTCGCGAGAGACCGTAGCGCCAAGTCGAGCTTCGTTCTCATCGATGGCCTGGTTGGCGCTACGGTCGCGGTTGCCATGACAAATTACTTTCTGAGATTTATGGAATCAGAACCCTCAACGTAAAACCTTTACCAGGTGTGCTTTCAATCTCTTTTCTACCCCCGAGCTTAGCAACCCACGAGTCAATGATGACGGTGCCCTTTCCAGAGCCAATGGTCTTAGATCCCGGTCCATCATCTTTGATCTCAACATATAACGCGCCTTGAGTACCTTCCCTTACGGTGATGGCCACATTTTTAGAGGGCCCATGCTTGATTGCATTTATGACGCTTTGCTCAATGATTCGGTAGATTCCAAGTTTTAACTCTTCATCAATTGCTTCGACCATCTCATTGATATCTATAGTGAATGTAATTTCTGATTCATATTCGCGGCCCAGATTCTCAACACTACCAATGAGACCTTCTCCTGCAAGATTAGGGATCAGTAGTTGCGACACTTCACGGACATCAATGGAACGAATGCCTTCAATATCTTGGATAACTGGCTGAATTCCAAGTTGGCCTTCCTCTGAGAGAACTCCTGCCACCCTGGTCAATCGTGCGCCAGCAAGCATCAATTTGGACTGAATACGATCATGAAGGAGCTGCGCTGCATGAGAGCGAATCTCTTCATCAGATTCAATTAAGGTGACATAACGCTTCTTCAGATCATCATTGAGCGCTGATGTGGCATCAAGTTTGAGGTTCAAGACCTTCAGACGGTTGTGAGTGATGGCAACGAAGATGAGAGCAAACGTAAATCGAGTAAATAACTCTCCCGCGAAAACTCCTATCTGCATAAAGTCCACGGTGTCAACGAGCGGAAGTAAGAATTTCTTGCCAGCTAGATGAGCAAAAATCGTAATGAGAGAGGCGAAGAAAACCTCTAGCAGATAGAGCGCTAAGCTCTTCTTACGCGTCTTCCATACGGCACGCGATAGCTTCAAAAGCAGATACAGCGGAAGCCCCGTGATGGAATAGACGGCTAAACCAGTAAGGAAGAAACTTACCCGTTCTACACCAAACTCATAGTCAAAGGTGTAAGTTCTTAAACCAGCAGCATTAAAAATCAGGAGTGTGAAATAGATGAATCCTGGCCGATAGTCGTAGGGACCAATGAAATCCTTGAACCTAAGAAACTTTTCTTTCATTAGATTGTCTTCACCAATTGCAGATATTTGAGAATTGCTAAAGTTTTGAGATCATCACTCTCTTTCGCATCAGGGAGCAAGATGTCATAGGCGCGAGAGAGCTCCTTGCGGACATAAGCATAGGTGAGATCAAGGCGAATACTTATCTCCTGTACCGATATTCCTTGCGCAAGGAGAGAGATGATAGATCTCTGGCGTGAGGAGAGTTCGTAATAAGTATTTAAGACTGCTTCGCTCGCCTCTGATGAAGCGGGGAAGAACTCTTCCCAATTGCCCTTACCTATTGCCGTGTCCTTTAAAATCTTTGCATAATCCGCAGAGGACATCTCACCGCTCTTCTCAAAAAATGACCAACCATTGCGCATTGCTGGGGGGACGCGATTGACCATCTTGCGGACATTAAATTGTGAGTAGATCACGATGCCGATGTATTCGTTAATTTCTCGGAGCGCGATTCCCAGTTCAATTCCATTCAAGCCATCTGTATCAAGTCCGAAGTCAATTAGCGCGACATCGGCTTTCTTGGCCACGGCGCGATTGAGGGCGGATATTCCATCCGCATACGTCCCAATTAATTCAATTTCTGGTTGATCTTTGAGAGATTCCTGAAGGAATTGACGAAGCGCCGAGTCATTTTCGACATAGATAACTCTTGTAGACGTCATAACCAATAGTGTCACAGGCAACTGCTGGCATACGGTTGTTATGTCACAAGTGTTACCTTAAAAGACCATTTTTGGAACTATACCCGATCGAGTGATTCAGCCTTATTCGCGAGAAACGTTTGCCCCGAGACCACGGAGATCTTCGGCGAAGTTTGGATAGCCGCGATCGACGTGAAAAGCGCCATCTACGGTGGTTTCACCTTCTGCCACAAGGGCGGCAAGGACAAGTCCGGCACCAGCACGGATATCAGAGGCTTCTACGGGCGCACCTGAGAGCTGAGGGATGCCATCGATTGATGCATGATGACCGTCAACGGTGATTTGCGCGCCTAAACGTGCGAGTTCATTGACAAACATAAAGCGTGATTCAAAGACATTTTCAGTAACGATTGCATGGCCTTCTGCAATCGAATTCATGCCGATGATGAAGGGCAGCAGATCGGTAGCAAATCCAGGATAAGGAAGTGTGGCAACATCGACGGCGCGTGGACGGTGATCCATCTTTACTCGCACACCATCGGAGGTTGAGGTAATAATTGCACCTGCAGAAGTGAGTTTGTCGAGCATTACCTCCATATGTTCTGCAACCGCTCCGTGAATTGTGATATCTCCTTGTGTCATCACTGCAGCAAAGGCCCAAGTGCCAGCGATAATTCGATCGGTAACTGTGCGATGTGAAGTTGGGTCGAGTTTCTCAACTCCAGTAATTGTGATGACAGGAGTTCCGATACCTTCAATCTTGGCCCCCATCGAGACTAAGAAATTGCAGAGGTCGACAATGTCAGGTTCGCGGGCGGCGTTATGAATTGTCGTAACGCCTTTTGCTAAAACCGCTGCTGTCATTAGGTTTTCGGTTGCGCCGACGCTGGGAAAATCGAGTTCAATCTCTGCTCCCTGTAAACCATCGGGAGCTTCGGCAATCACATAACCGTGTTCGATGTGGGCTTTTGCGCCCAGGGATTCAAGGCCTTTGATATGAAAATCAAGACCTCGTGAACCAATAGCGTCGCCACCCGGCAACGCGACTTCGGCAATTCCTATGCGAGCAACGAGTGGACCTAAAACATTGATGGAGGCGCGCATCTTGCGCACGAGTTCATAATCCGCGCGATGAGACGGTGTAGCCGGAACATCGATAGTGACAGTGCCATCTCCGCCGGCCTTGTTCTTTAAATCAACGGTGCAGCCCAAACGGGTCAACAGGTCGGCCATAATGTCTACATCGGCAATATCCGGCACATTAGAGATCGTGCTCTTGCCTTGGGCAAGGAGCGAGGCGGCCATCAGTTTCAGGACCGAATTCTTAGCGCCAGTGACGGTGACCTCGCCCTTAAGGCGTCCGCCGCCCACAATGCGGAAGCGATCAAGCGGGGCCGGTGAGGTCATGGCGAGATTCTACTTTAAGAAGTGGCATTTTCTTCTTGGGCGAATAGGCTACGGACATGGTTAATCTGACACGCATTTACACAAAGACCGGCGATGATGGCACAACAGCGCTTGGAGATATGTCTCGCACATCAAAGAACGACCCTCGCCTTGAAGCATATGCAACCGTTGATGAAGCGAACTCATCTATTGGCGTTGTGCTATCGGTAGATAATCTCCCCGACAGTATTCGAATTCTCTTGGTACGCATTCAAAATGATCTCTTCGATGTCGGCGCTGATCTCTGTACGCCAGTCATTGATAAGCCAGCATTTGAACCTCTTAGGGTTCTTGAAAGTCAGATTACATACCTCGAAGATTCAATCGATGCATACAACGCAGATTTAGCTCCACTTCGATCATTTGTACTTCCTTCCGGAACTCCAGCATCTGCTCATCTGCATGTAGCCCGCACTGTTGTTCGTCGTGCTGAGCGTCGTACTTGGAGTGCGATTCATGCATTTGGTGGGGGAGTAAATCCACTCACAGCGCAGTACCTCAATAGACTGTCTGACCTTCTCTTTGTTTTGGCTCGTGTTGCAAATAAAGAGATTGGCGATCAATTGTGGGTTCCTGGAGCAAATCGCTAATCACTCAAGTCACCACTTGATCAAGTCTTACTTAAGGTGATACCGAGGTCTCTATCTTCTGGTAGCGCACTATTGGAACGCTGGTATCTCTTTTTTCACGGTGACAAATTACCGACGTAAATTTTGCTCGCCCACCTGCAGCGGCAGATTCCGGTGATATGGAGATTATTGTTTTAATCTCTTTTGGCAAAGTCAGAGCATGAGACGTGGTCAGCGTTCCAAGTTTTAGGCCAGCCCCATTGAAGACATCTGAATTTGCCTCCCACCAGGTACATCCGGTCGCAGATGCCACCTGAATAGCGCCACAGATAAAGTCAGTGCAGTTCTTGATCTGTGTCGATAGCGCTCTTTGGGCAGAGATAATTCCGATCAACTCTTTACTTGTTGGCACCTTTGCATACACCTCACCGTTAACAATAAATCCTTTCGGAGGCCAAACTGGCTTTGGTGAGGGAGTAACTCGCACCTTCTTCTTGGTTGACTTTTTCGGAACTTTTTTCGTTGCCGTGGGTTTAGGGGTCGCCTTCACTGTCGGGGAAGTTGTGGCTTTAACAGTCGGAGTAGATGTCGGAGCAGATGTCGGTGCAGAGGTAGGAGTAGCAGTATCCGCTGCCGCAACGCCTGCTTGTAGCGGAGCAGAGATTGAGAAGAAGAGAGCTGTGACCAGTGCAATGTGCTTGATTGAGAAGTAATTACAAGCGATGCGCTTCAATCTCGGTCCCACCTAAAGGTTCGGATTGCCAGAATTGTTCCCACGATAAGCCATGCTCCGATGATGGCAAAAGTTCGCCCAGTCTCCCAATTTCCCACTACTTCACGGACAGCAAATGAGTCAGGTAGAAAGACTGATCGCATTCCTTGCGTAAGCCACTTTAATGGAAAGATTGCTGCTACTTGCTGCATCCACTGTGGAAGATCGGTAAAGATAAAGAAGACACCGCTAAAGAACTGCAGAACAATGACAACGGGAGAGACAATTGCCGAAGCGCCGCGGGCTGATTTTGGAACACTAGAGAATGCAACTCCAAGTATCGTAGAAACAACAGAACCAAGAGTAAGTAGGGCAAAGAAGAGCAACCATTTGCTAGCCTCGCGTGGAAGCTCGACACCAAAGAATGCAATACCGGCCACCAATAACAAGAGGACCTGCAAGAGCATACTGAAGGTGACAAGTATGGCCTTGCCAATAAAGTAACTCACCGCCGGCATCGGAGTTCCTCGAAGGCGTTTGAGCGCACCGAGATCACGTTCTATCGGTATGAAAATCGCAATCTGTTGGAAGCCGGTATTGACCAAGGCAGATGCAATCATTCCAGCAACAAAGTACTGACTGAAAGTCACACCTGGTGCGATTTTTTCGTTAAAGACCGATCCAAAGATTGCCAGAAGTATCAAGGGAAAGAGCAATGTGAAGACGACTGATTCGCGCTGACGGAAGAATTGTTTAATTTCTAGCTTGCCGCGCTTGATGCCAATTGCCAGCGCTCCTGGTAATTGATGTGTCATTGTGCAGCGCCAATCATTTCCAGGTAAATATCTTCTAGCGATGGGCGACGGATTGCCAGCTCTGGAATCTCTGCCTGTAATCGCCCCGCCAGCGCCGCCACAAATTCGGTAGGAGTTGCAGTAGAAAATTGCTGCAGTGTTCCGTTTTCACGCCAGCTCACGATTGCTTCGGCATGGGCTCTTCCACCCAAGAGCGCCGGAGTAGAGATTTCAATGATTTCACCGTGATTCATTACTGCAACCCGGTCTGCCAGCTCTTCTGCCTCGTCGAGATAATGTGTTGTCAGAAGAATTGTTGTTCCTTCATCGCGCAACTGTTTGATAAGCAGCCAAAAAGCTCGGCGGGCTTCTGGATCAAAGCCAGTAGTCGGTTCGTCTAGAAAGAGGAGCTCGGGATTGCCGATGATTCCTAGCGCTACATCTAACCGCCGGCGTTGCCCACCTGATAGCGAACGCGCACGATCATCGGCCTTATCGCCTAGTCCTACAAGCTCAATCACTTCGCGAGGATCTCGAGGGTTGGAGTAATAAGAGGCAAAATGAGTCAGCGCTTCGAGGGCGCTCAGTTCGGCGGTGTCCTGAGTGCTCTGTAAAACAATGCCGATGCGATTGCGCCACACAAGTCCAGCGCGACCCTTTACTGAAGGATTGGTTTCCAGAACAGAGATTGAGCCACTATCTGCAGCACGAAAGCCTTCCAGGATTTCAACTGTTGTTGTCTTGCCTGCGCCATTGGGTCCCAGGATCGCAAAGATCTCACCACGCTCGATTGATAAGGAGAGATTTCGGACTGCAGTGAAATCGCCATAGCTCTTTGAGAGCTCAGAAACTTCTATGACCGGCTTCATCTGCCAAGGGTATCTCTTCGTCTAAGCAACTGAAAACGGAGAAAAACTGTGAAATATAGGGGAAAATAGCGCTGTGAGCCCGCGTAAGAACTATCCCAAGAATCGTCGCCCAAAGGGTGAGGATGCGCAGGTTCGTCCGATTCCATCGACACAAAGTTTTGTGGAAGATGAGGATGGTTTATGGATTGTTCGAAAACTTACTGGATCTGGTGCGACAAAACCATATCGATGTCCGGGATGCGATCAGTTGATTCCGATGGCAACTCCACACACCGTTGCGTGGCGCGATGGCGACGAAGAAGGTCGACGTCATTGGCACAATGCATGTTGGGATAAGCGCGGCAACCGCAAACCAAATACCGAGCGCACCCGAAATGCGCCGCGTTATTAACTCAAGCGCCCACGCAAAGTCTTAAGTATCGCAACTATTAATGAATCAGTTTTAGCACTTCTCTTAAAACTTGTGATCGGTAGCGGCAGTTGAAAACGTGCTCGAACCACAGAACGCGGATAGGTAAATTCCAATAAACCTTCCGGGCCATGGATCCGGCCATAACCACTGTCTTTGATGCCGCCAAAAGGAATTGATGCAACGGATGCAAATGAGATGGTCGAGTTGATGGCCACCATTCCACAGTGCAGTCGTGAGGCGATCGCGCGCCCCTGGCGCCTGGACCAGACTGATGCGCCAAGTCCATATCTAGATGCATTTGCTAGCGAGATTGCGGTATCCATATCTGGCACTCGGTTAATTACCAAAGTAGGACCGAAAGTTTCTTCGGTGACTGCCGTTGAATTCTCTGGTACATCAAGCAAAATGACTGGTTGTACAAATGGGGCTTGTACTGATTTCACACTACCAAAAGCAGGTATCCCACCTTTGCGAATCGCGTCTCGGATGTGTGACTCAATAACTTTTAGCTGACTCGGCATAGTTGCTGGTCCATAGTTGGCGCTCTCTGGATCTCCAGCATGAATCGTGTTGGCAAGAGCCACAGCCTTTTGGATAAAGATATCGGCAATATTCTCATCGACATAGACTCGTTCGGCGCCAATACAAGTTTGGCCAGCATTAGACATAGCAGACCAGATAGTGGCATCTACTGCCGCCGCAATATCAGCATCCCGAGCAACGATGACCGGGTCCTTGCCACCGCATTCGGCGATCATCGGTGTAAGAGTTTGGGCACAGAGCGCAGCAACTTTCTTAGCCGTTGCAGTAGAGCCTGTGAAAGCAATCTTCTTTACCCCACTCTGGCAAAGCGCGGCACCCGTGTCACCAAGACCGGTAATCAATTGAAAGACTTCAGCATCGCCGCTGACTCGGGTAAAGATTTTGACTAACGCTGCGCCGACTGCAGGTGTGTACTCACTCGGCTTAAAGACCACGGTATTTCCGGCAGCAAGTGCGTATGCAATGGATCCGATAGGAGTAAAGACTGGATAGTTCCACGGGCCGATCACACCAACGACTCCCAGTGGTGAGCGCTCGACTGTTGCTGACATATTTGCCATCAGCGCACCGGATGCGCGATGCGAAGTACGTAGTACCTTGCCGGCATTGCGAGCGGCCCAGGCGATGTGATGAGCGGCTAATGCAATCTCGAGCTTCGCATCGCTATGCGGTTTACCGGTTTCGAGTGTGACCAGATCTGCCAGCCGATCAATCTCTTTTAAAATCGTCTTACTAAATCGTGAAAGAACTCTCTGCCGTCCATGAAAATCAAGTTCAACCCAGCGAGGCGCGGCGGTGAAGGCTGTTGCAACAATTGCGTTGACCTCTCTCTGTCCCATCTCCTTAAATGTCGCAATCTTCTCGCCAGTAAGAGGGCTATAGGTATGAAAGGTTTTCGCCATAGAGCAAGAGTAGACTGCCCCACATGTCGAATCCAGCTGCACTCGAGCCAATTCGCCCAAGTACGGTCCTTCCTTCAATCCGTACACCTTTCATACTCCACACCTCTGATGGGCAGCAGTTGATTGGTGAAGTAAGTGCACCAACCGGAGAAGTCACAACTACACTTTTAATGCTCCACCCCAATCCAGCCGGTGGGGGAATGATGGATAGTCATATTTACAAGAAAGCAGCGAATCGACTTCCGGCAATGGCTGGCATCAGAATTGTTCGCTTCAATACCCGTGGCACGACTAGTGAAGCCGGAACCAGTACTGGCAGCTATGACGAAGGTCGCTCCGAGAAGTTCGATGTAGAAGCAGCCATTGATTATTGTTTTGATGTTTTACATGTGGGCGAGCTATGGATAGTGGGCTGGTCTTTTGGTACCGAACTCGCACTCGCATATGCTCGAGATAAACGCATCAAAGGTTTAATTCTGTTGAGCCCGCCGTTGATGAAAGTTCAGGAGAGCGATCTGCACTTCTGGGCCGAAGATGCTCGTCCCATTACCGCGCTCATTCCAGAACATGATGATTACCTCAAGCCTGCAGAAGCGATACAACGTTTTGCGAGTATTCCGCAGATTGAAATCATTGCAGTAGATGGAGCTAAACACTTATGGGTTGGTGAGCCCTACGTTCATCGAGTTTTGAGTGAGATCACTCGAATTGTGGCGCCAATGCGCTTGCCACTACCTACCGAGATTTAACTGTTATCGGCTCGAGGGTAAACAACTTCTTCGAGAATCAAGATGATTGAAGCTGCCACCGGAACTGCCAAGAGTCCGCCAACCAAGCCCAGCAGTGATGTACCTATCAAGGCGGCAATAATTGTTACCGCACCTGGCAATGCCAAAGTCCGCTTCATGATTTTCGGCGTGATGATGTAATTTTCAACTTGTACGTAAACGACATATCCCAAGAAGCCAATTAATCCGATAGTGACAGATTGGGTAGCCGCAATGATGGTGAAAACGCCACATCCCAAGAAGTGGCCTACCAAAGGAATAAGTCCACAAATAAAGATGATAATTCCGATCGCAACCGGTGATGGAAGACCTAAGACCACAGCAAGGAAAGTCATAAAGAGTGCGGCAAAGAAAGAGACCAGAATCTGGCTTCCCACAAATGCTCCAACTCGCGAAATGACTGCATCAGTCAGGAGTGAAACTCGCTGACGACGTGTGGCGGGAACTAATCGAAGGCCAATCTTAATTGCCTCTGGAAGTGAAACGATAAAGTACAAAGTCAGAACCAGAATTGTCAGCGCAGTAAAGGTTCCTGATAAGACTGTCTTGCCAACGCCAATTACTCCACCGAAAGCATTAATCAGCAGCGAACCATCTGCTGAAAGTGAAGAGATCTTTCGCTGGATTGCATCGATAAATGCATACTGATCATTGAGGGAGGCAACGGTTGGATTTGATTTTAGATCCTGCAACAGAGCAGGTGCGATATTAATCAAGTGCGCTGTCTGAGTAACCAGCGGTGGCACTACTAGAGCCAGAAAGAGACCGACAAAAATCAGGACAGAGATGAAGATGATTGCAACGGCCGTTCCGCGTGATGTGCCCCGTCGACGAATAGCTTCGACAGCTGGATTAAGTCCTGTAGCTAGAAAGAGCGAGATTAAGATGATGACAAAGACCTGGCTGGCACTTGCCAATGCACGAAGCAACACAAATGCAGAGAGCGCCCCCAATGTCGCTAGAAATCCAAAGTAGAAAGGGTGAGCTTTATCAATCGGCAGTCCAGCATTTCCATATCCTGCTGAAACTGGCGCTGCTTTAGCCTTGGAGCGTGTGCTACTTCTCTCTGTAAATGCCATGGTTCATTGTAAGGTGCGAGAGAATAGGAATATGGCACTTCGGATAACTGGCGTCGGCGAGGAAATCGCTGCAGTTGCTGGCCTGCCCTGGCAGAAGAGCCTAGAGC
>CAEZUI010000018.1_pt1 | contig 9580 bp, 8 predicted proteins | sample 7264441 | NCBI WGS metagenome assembly CAEZUI01 (sample SAMEA6813826, study PRJEB35770) | uncultured Candidatus Planktophila sp. | biome: Freshwater; feature: Freshwater reservoir; material: water | place: Czech Republic | collected 2016-04-20 | depth 0.5m m
AAGGCAGCGAATGCCTCAATGGATGGCGCTGGCCGATTAATTATCACGGCGAATCGAATTTCTAACGAGTACGCAGAAGTAGTTGGTACGGTTCCAGGCACCGAAGATATTCTCAACCGTTGTAGCGAATGCCAATTTACCAGCGCACGCTTAAAGACTGCCCGCAAATTAGGATTTCAATATGGTCGGATTGAGGCGCGTATAAAGATGCCGCAAGGTGTGGGCACATGGCCAGCATTTTGGATGTTGGGCGGAGATCTTCTTGACGGTGTGCCTTGGCCAGAATGCGGCGAGATAGACATTATGGAATTTCGAGGAGATATTCCTGATCGCTCAACCTCTGCAATACATGGTCCAACGACACCTAAGGGTGCAGGGCTAGGTGCAGCTTTCCTTACCTACGCACCTCTCTCGGACGGCTTCCACACATATGCCATCGAGTGGAAGAAAAATGGTATCGATTTTATTGTTGACGGAAGTATTACTGGCTCTTACTCTTCATTGGATACCGGTGCGCGTGGTTGGGTTTATAACCAAGAGTTCTTCCTTATTCTCAACCTAGCGATGGGTGGAACGTACGCAGGGGAATATATTGATCCAGCGATAAATCAGGCACAATTGAGCGTAGATTACATTCGTTATTACTCTATAAATGGAGTCGGCAAAGTTATCAAGCACTAATACATAGAAAGCAGGAGAAGATATGAAAGCAAATAAACTGAGCACCAAGTTGGTCGGCGGCCTTGTCGCGCTCTTACTGCTCATGACAGGCAATGTCATCTCTTCTCAAGTTACTCGCGCAGCAGGACTACCTACTGTCCGTGTGGTGACTCCCGAGTTTAACCCTCTTAATGAGACTTTTGCGTATGACCAACTTGGTAAATATTACGCTGCAGGCGGCCGAAGCTTCTTTAAATATGTGGGAGCTGGTTCAACCATCACAATTACATATCTAGTGACCACGGACGGTACAGAACCTGCAGTGGGCAAGGCGGTCTCTCTACTCGTTAATGCGCCATACAGTGGATCAAATGCCACTTGGGAGGTCGATGGAAAGAGCGCTGGAGCATCCCAGAATTCTGATGCTGGATATGGTCTTAAAGTTTCAGGAGTTACAGATTCTGCTGGAAAAGTTTCGTTCACGATAAAGAATACAAATAGCACTGCGTCCGCCATGGATATTCCTTCTTCAGATACCCAGTCGCGCGCACTAACTGGCCGTGTGTATGGAAATATGAAGCTAGTTATCGATGGATTGACCGACATGCAAGAGATCACAGATTTACTCACTTTCGATATCACAAAAGCTGCGGCAGAAACCTTGCCCGCAGGAGCAACTCCACAACCAACACCGAGCGCAACACCGAGCGCAACACCGACAACTCCAGCGGCGTTGCCTTCAATGCGTTTGATTTCTCCAGCATTTGGACCAACAAATAGTGTGGATACAACAGGAGACATTGCGCAGTATTACTCTGCAAAAACTCGTGCCTATTACACCTATATAGCTGCAGGAACTACCTTGTCGTTAAAGTATTTGGTGACAAAAGATGGAACGAACCCATTGGCTAATACAAAGGTGACGCTACAAGTCAACGCTCCATACAGTCTCTCTAAAGCTAACTGGCTCTCAGGAAGCACAAAGATTGGTGCACCTGCCTCAGATTCAGCAGCTGGCGCTGAACTAACAGGGACAACCGATTCAAAGGGAGAAGTTACCTTCGTTATCAAAAATACTGACACCACCGGTTTCGAAGCCAAGCCTCTAACTCCTACGACACCTGCTCCAAAGGATCGTTTATACGGAACCTTTAAAGCAATTATCCCTGGTTATGGAGATAAGCAAGCAGATGTAGATCTCGTTACATTCGATATCTACGCTGCTCCAAAGCCTGCAGTAAAGGCAACCACAATTACATGTCTCAAAGGAAAGCTAAAGAAGACGGTAACTGCGGTTAATCCAAAGTGCCCAGCAGGCTACAAGAAGAAGTAAGTAGATAAGTGATGCTCCCGGTGCGTTTACGTGCCGGGAGTTTTACTTTGTAAAGACTTCGCCAACACCGTTTAGCTGATAGCTTCGAACCCAGTCGATTGTCATCTGTGAAGAAAACAAGTTCTGCCATGAACCGCTAAATGAAGCATTTACGGCGTTGTTAACAATAAGGAAGAACTTATCGTTAAAGCTCCAATGGCCTCCCACTTGTGCAGGAGTAGTTGTAGAAATCAACTTTCCATCAACATAGTAAGAGATTGAATTTGGTAACCAAGCAACTGCATAGGTATGAAAATCGACTGTAACATCAGCGCCGACATCAAGTTCATTTACTAGGTATCGGTGGTTAGTACAGCACGTGTTAGCTGAGTAAATAGTTGAGAAGTGTGTAGCAGAGGTAGCTGTTCTTGGATCATTTCCTCGAATTTCAGTTATATCCATCTCACCAGATAGCGGCCAGCCAACTTGATTGATGTTATCTCCGAGCATCCAGAAAGCTGGGTGATTACCCGAGCCGGCTGGCATCTTTATGCGAGCTTCAATAAAACCGTATTGGAAGGCAACTTTTCCGTGGGTATCAAAGCGGCCGCTGGTGAATACGCAGTAGCTAGATAGACACTTACCCGCATCACTTGGTAGCAATCCTGTGACTCGATTCGTTGAAATAACTGCTGCACCATCGGCGCTACCGTCGAGAGCAATTGCAGAAGGGGCGTAGTAGACAACTTCAGCGTCAAAACATGCACCGCCACCGAAAGATCCGGGTGTCCTATGGCAATTTCGGGCGCTCCAATTTTTTGAGTTAATAGAGGAGCCTTTGCTGCCAATGAAGTCATCGCTCCACAAGAGCTTTCCAATTGTTAGTCCGGCAATCTTTGGTATCTCCGCAGCAGCCTTAGCCGCTTTCGCCTCAGCTTCGCGTTGAATTCTTAACAATTCAGCGGCTTTGATTTCAGCCTCACGTTGTTCGGCAATTTCGTTCCATGTCGGCCCACTAATTTGGAATGGCATAAATGAAGCAGTGCCATCATCAGTGAATTTCCACTTTTGAACTGTGCCAATTTTTAAACAGGTGTAGAGGTCTCTGTTTTCTAGTTTTTGAGAGCCAACCTTGGCGCAACTTGTTTCAAAGGGATCGCTAGCCAAGGATGGTGTGGGCAGGGCCAGAGCGATAACTACGAAGCTCAAGAGAGATAGGACAATCACTTTCTTCGGATAGCCCTTATGCATAAAGTCAAAGTATGCGACGCTCAATTAAAAGTCAATTAAGAGAGCACTTAAGAGATCCGATAGGAAGAGATTATTGAGATGCCTAGAATTACCGATAACCTTTGCCAAGTACTTCCCATATTTGATGTCACAAGTCCTAGTAGCTCAGTGGATAGAGCAACCGCCTCCTAAGCGGTAGGTCGCAGGTTCAACTCCCGCCTAGGACACAACACGGCAATCACTTCTTCTTAATGGCCCGAATCTCTTTGCGCATCTGCCGATAGAGAGCTTTCTCCGCCTTCACACTCTTATTAGCTGGAAATGCCCACTTAAGTATCGGAATGAGTATGAGAACAACAACAAATAAGCCACCAAAGGCCTGCAGAAAGAGCGCGTTATTAATCCCGCCTAACATTGCGCACCCCCTTAAGAGAAGACAACAGTGCGTTGACCAACAATGAAAATGCGATCTTCGGCAAATAGTTTGACGGCGCGAGATAGAACTCGTCTCTCAATATCGCGACCGAGTGAAATTAAGTCATCGGGGTTTGCAGCATGGCTGACATGGGCAACATCTTGTTCAATGATTGGCCCCTCATCAAGATGCTCAGTGACGAAGTGGGCAGTAGCTCCAATGATTTTAACGCCGTGGTCATGTGCTTGGTGATAGGGCTTGGCGCCTTTGAATCCGGGCAAGAATGAATGGTGGATGTTGATAATTCGTCCTGGCAATTGGGCACAGAAATTACTAGAAAGTATCTGCATATATCGAGCGAGAACAACGAAATCAATTTTATGTTCTTCGATGAGCGAAAGCAGTGACTTCTCTTGACTCTCTTTGGATACTGAATCTATTTGAAGGAAAATAAATGGAATTCCGTGTGCCTCAACCAGTGACCTAAGCTCTTCTCGATTAGATACGACGGCAGGAATTTCAACCGGCATCTCACCGAGCTCGCGAAGATAGAGAAGCTCTCGCAGGCAATGGCTCTCTTTGGTTACGAGTACTAAAGCGCGAGGCTTCTGACTGGTGGCGCGAATATGAAGAACCGGAGAGAACTGAGCTAGCCCATCTCGAAGAATTCGAGTGGCAGCCTCTAGGCCCTGCTTAGATTCAAAACGAGTACGCATTACAAAGGTATTTGTTGGATGATCTGTAAATTGCTGGTTCTCAATAATATTGCCGTTAGCGGCAAGAACTGCAGAGGTCATCGCATGAACGATGCCCGGTTGGTCTGCGCATTGCAGGGTTGCTATGAGATCCACTCGGTAAGGGTAGAGGGTTAATGTTTAATGGTGAAACGCTTGAGACTTTCAGGTGCCCACCAGTTGCGCTCTCCAAAGAGACGCATTAACGCTGGGACCAGAAGGCCTCGCACGATCGTGGCATCGAGAATGACAGCAAGAGCCACACCAAATCCCATCGACTTGATGGATGTGACACCGCTCAAGATAAAGGAAGCGAAGACAACTGCTAAGAGAAGAGCTGCAGCGGTGATGATTCGGGCAGAGCGCTGAAGACCAACTGCGACTGCGTCCTCGTTCGACATGCCTGCATCATGTTCTTCGCGAATACGCGAAAGTAGAAAGACTTCATAATCCATAGAGAGGCCGAAGACGACCACTGCAATTAAGATGACAATGGAAGTATCTAGCGTTCCTGTCACTGTAAAGGAACCAACGAGCCATTGAAGATGTCCATCAATGAAGACCCAGGTCAATACTCCCATCGTTGCAGCAAGTGAGAGGAAATTGAGTAGAACCGCTTTAATCGGCAAGATAATTGAGCCGGTAAAGAGAAAAAGAAGAATCAACACGGTGATTACAATCCATCCGAGCGCAAGAGGAAGAGTGTTCGCTATTCCATCTTGCGAATCGGTGTAATCTGCAGCGACACCACCAACAAGTGTTCCTGTTGGTTCATCGAGTGCTCGAATGTCGTGAATCAACTTTTGCGCTTCAGGTGATCGTGGCAACATCGAGTGAATTGCAACGATACGCAAATCTGCGCCATAAACCTTTGGCGGATTAACAATCACAACGCCATCGACTGCCGCAAGCTCGCTCATGTATTTCGTCACTATCGCATCTGTAGCAGCCGTATTCGGAATAATGATTTCGATTGGATTTCCTGCTTGTCCAGGGAAGCGCTCTGCCATTGTCGCCGTTGCAATAGCTGCAGGATTTGAAGCAGGCAAAGTGCGTGAGTCAGTTTGCGAGAATTTTGCACCAGTAAGAGGTGCCGCCATAACTCCCAAAACAATCAGCGCCAAGACAGTGACACTCACTGGTTTTCTCATGACAAAGCGAGCAGTCTGTGCCCAACGCCCATCTTCTTTAGGAGTAATCGCAGATTTACGAAGAACACCCTTATCAATTTTCTTACCGACAATGGCCAGAATCGGAGGCAGACCGCAGAGCGCACCTACGACAGCAAGTGCGACAACAGATACACCGGCGTATCCAAATGACTTAAGGAATGGAAGCGGGAAGAAGATCAATGACATTAGTGTCAGCAAGACGGTAATGCCTGAGTAAAAAACAGTCTTCCCTGCAGTTTTCATCATGATGACTATGGCCTCATCAACGCTATTCCCCTTATGCAGCTCTTCTCGGAAGCGATTGACCATCAAAAGGGCGTAATCAATACCGAGTCCTAGCCCCATACCGGTCGTGAGATTGAGGGCATAAACACTGACATCGGTGAAGAAGGTGAGTAGAAAGAGGAGAAAGAATGCACCGAGGATCGCGAATACTCCAACAATTAACGGCATTGCCGAAGCTGAGAGAGCTCCGAAGACAAAAGCGAGCAAGATAAAGGTGAGGGGAATTGAAACTGATTCAGAGAGCTTCAAATCTGATTCAATCTTGTCATTAATCGCATTACCGATTACACCAAAACCGCCAGCGTAGAGAGTAAAGCCGTCAATGTTTCCATTGTAGTTATCTTGAAATATCTTGCCGAGTTCTTCACTCTTCGGACTGAAAGCTTCATCTTTACTATAAATTAAAATGTATCCAGCTTTACCATCACTTGATTTAAGTGCGGCAGCACCGCCGCTACTCCAATATGAGAGAGTTCTAGCTACACCTGGCTCAGCTGCCATCTTCCTCTCTACGGCGATTGCGCGAGCAGCAATTGTTGGCTCATCAATATTTTCTGAAGCATCGAGCATGACAATAATTGCTGGATCACTCTCTTTGAGAGTCTCCGAGATATAGGTGTAGACCTTGTACGAGTCACTTGATTCAATTGAGTATCCGCCCGAGTCGAGGCGGTTAAAGACCTGGGCGCCGAACCCACCAGCTATGAGCGTGACGATAACGAAAGTGATTACCGCCGCTACGCGACGTCGGACTGCAAAACGACCAAGTGCTTCAAACATGGCATAAGTATGTAGGATGGAACTTGCAAGCTCGAATCAAAAGCAACCTTCATGAGCGAGAAGGGAACAAATGTGAGCAATATCTTTCCAGCCACAACAGATGATGAACGTGACCCGCGCGAGGACCAGAAAGATGATCGTCAGCGTGAGGAAGAAATTAAAGGCGATCGCCCCCCACATCACGGCGGGGAGTAGTACTTACTCGCTCGTGGATTTCTTTGGCGCAGAGTCTGTTTTATAGAAACCTGAACCCTTGAAGACGACCCCAACTGCGCTATAGACCTTCTTTATCTCACCCTTACATTCTGGACACTGGGTCAAAGCCTCTTCAGCGAAGGATTGAAAAGCCTCAAAAGCGTGGCCACAAGCGCCGCATGCATATTGATATGTAGGCATCTATCTGTGACCTTTCGCTCGTCGGGTTGGGGTAGCGCCTAAGTGTAAAGAGGTGACACGATAGGCGCGAATTGATGGGTAGAACAGGCCTATCATCGTGTGAGTGAAGGGCGTTGGAGGGGTTATGAAGAAAGTACTAGCAATCACCGGAATCATGGTCGCCCTCTTTTCGGCCCCGCAATGTGCGCTCGCCAATACGCTCGTATCGACTTCACCGACTGCAGGCCAATCCCTTGAAAGCGCACCGAGCGCAGTCACAATCACAACCGAAACCCCAGTCATCTCTGATGGCAATGAAGTGATTGTTACAGATCCTTCCGGAATCCGTGTCGATGATGGATCGCTTACGATTTCAGAAAATAGCGTTGTGGTTGGCCTTAAGAATCTCATTCGTTCAGGAATTTACACAGTGAGCTACTCCTTATTGGCAGAAAATGATATTCCGTTGACTGGATCTTTTACATTTAATTTTGCAGAACCGCAGATCGTCGCATCAGCTGCACCAACCCCTACTGAAGTTGCAGCACCATCTGGAAATGATGCAGGAACAAACTTGTTCGTATTCGGACTTCTTCTGGCAGCAGTTGTAGTCACAATTGCCATGGCTCAGTACGCCCGAAAGATTTTTAGGGAGAGATGATTCTTAACCAAGGTGCGTATTTCCTACTCGCCTTTGCAACGATAGGAACTCTGCTCTCTGCGGCGCTCTTCATCCCAAATGTTGATGGGGCACTCACTGAATCTGCTCATCGAGTCAAAAAACTTGCCTCACTTCTAGCTTCCTTGTGGTTTCTGACAACGCTTATAGGAATAATCCTAAAGATTTCGCAAATTCTTGATATTTCATTTATTGAATCACTCGATCGCGCAACGATTACCTCATTTCTTACACAATGGGATTTAGGTAAAGCGATGTTTGCCCAATTGGTGGGAATTATGATTGTGGTGGCTGCTCTGCCTTTAATTAAACGAGCTCTCCCACTATTGATTTTTACTCTCATATCTATTGCGGTACTTGTCATACCTATTTTTCAAAGCCATGCCGCAGCAAGTGGATCTCACTCACTCGCCATCGGTGCTCTTGTAGCGCACGTGGCAGCAATCTCGCTCTGGGTTGGTGCACTCTTCGGAATTCTTGCTACCCCAGTAGAAGTACGAATAACTGCTCTTTATCGCTTCTCAGCTCTTGCGCTCTGGGCCGCAATATTGGTTTCGCTGAGTGGTGTTGCTACTGCATGGACTCGTTTAAAAAGTCCGGATACCTGGAATTCACAGTACGCCTATCTCGTTATTGCAAAAATCATTTTCACAATTGCACTATTGGCGATGGGCTATGCAAATAGAAAACGCCTTGAATCACGGGAGGCCATCAAGCTACAAGAACTTCTTAGACTCATTAGCGTCGAAGCGATGGTGATGGTTGGTGTCGTTCTTATGGGTTCTTGGCTATCACAAATCCAACCTCCGGCCGGTGACTTTTCGCAGATAACTCCTGCTGAATTAGTAGTGGGCATGAAGACTCCACCAGCGCCAACAGCTATAAACTTAATTAAACTTTATAACCCAGATGCGCTCATGATTGTGCTCTTGGTCGTTGCAGTCGCTCTCTACATTAAGGGAGTCTCAATTCTTAAATCCCGTGGTGATACTTGGCCAGTAGGTCGAACTGTCGCTTTTGCATGTGGAATTGCGCTGATTGATTTTGCGACCTCAGGAGGACTCGGTGTCTATGCACTCTTCTCCTTCGAATATCACATGATTGCGCATATGGCCCTTGGAATGATTGCGCCTATTGGGCTAGTTCTGGGTGCTCCAATAACATTGGCGCTTCGCACTCTTCCTCAATCACGTGATGGCAAAGAACGTGGAGTACGAGCGTTAGCAGTCACTGCGCTTCATTCCCGATACTCAGTATTTCTAACAAACCCTGTCACTGCACTTATTATTTTTGATGGTTCATTATTTGCACTTTATTTTACGGATCTCTTTGAAGTCCTGATGGGAAACCATGCCGGACATCTCTTTATGAATATTCACTTCATACTTGCTGGATTTCTATTCTTTAACGTCATCATCGGCATCGATCCAAACCCTCGAAAGATTCCACACATCGTTCGAATCGTGGTTCTCTTCTGTGCGATGAGCCTTCATGCATTCTTTTCAGTTGCGCTTATGTCAGGGAGCACTTTGATCGATGGCGGATATTACGGTTCTCTTCGAACATCTTGGATCACAGACCTGCTCGCAGACCAGAAAGCAGGCGGCAGTATTGGATGGGCAATGGGAGAGATTCCTATCCTGCTAGCACTCATTGCTACCTTTATTCTCTGGGCGCGTGAAGATAAGCGTGAAACAATCCGAATTGACCGTAACGAAAGTCGTTTGGCAGCCAAAGGCGAGCCAGATGATTTGGCGCAATACAATGCATATTTGAATAGACTTCATGAGCGCGAATCCAAAGGGGAGCAGTAATGTCGTTAAAGAATATCTATCAATTACCTGAGGAATACAACGACCTCCGTGCAAGTGTGCGCGCTCTCGCGACTAAAGAGATTGAACCATTTGCTCACGCTGTCGATGAAGATCACCGTTACCC
>CAEZUI010000019.1_pt1 | contig 9567 bp, 10 predicted proteins | sample 7264441 | NCBI WGS metagenome assembly CAEZUI01 (sample SAMEA6813826, study PRJEB35770) | uncultured Candidatus Planktophila sp. | biome: Freshwater; feature: Freshwater reservoir; material: water | place: Czech Republic | collected 2016-04-20 | depth 0.5m m
ATGCTTTTTCATCGGCTTTACTTGGCTTATCTGCTGCCATGAGCTTTTCTCCTTTTAATCGAACGTTGAGGGCTAATCCCCCACCGTGTGGTGGTCCAGAAGGTACGGATACTTCGACGACGGCCCTTGGCGTTATAGAGACGCTGTGGGCGGAGGTACGAGACCGCTCTGGTTGTGCATTACCTCTGACTAGCCTGTGGCGAGCCAGCTGCAATGGATAAATGGTAGTCGAACATCTGTTCGAATACCATCTAAGACACGCCCAGAGGCTATCGCCCACCACTGACAAATCAGCCTCAGCGAGGGCCATACTCACGCCGTGCTTATCCTCCTGCCCCCATCTGAGAAGAAGGTCGAAACCTCCAAACCCACGCCCGCGATGGCGGTCTATTCAGGAGTGCTCTATCAGGCGCTGGATTGGCCATCCTTATCAACGGCTGCAAAGAAGCGGGGCGAGGCCTGCATTGCAATCATTAGTGCAAAGTACGGGGTAGTTCGCCCGCTCGATCGTATCGAGAGCTACAAAGAGAAGATTAATAACAAGGTGATGTTGGCTGCAGTTGCCGCGAAGCTCGATCCCGTAAAGACCCCCTTGATTATCGACTGTCGTTCATCGACCTATAAGACGGTCTGGAAATCTCCTCCTGATATCACGGTAGAGGTAAAGGTCTCGACCGTTGTTGATGGTGTGCGAACGGTCGTTACGCATATGTCGAAGAAGACCCGTGGTGAGATTACGCGCTGGTTATTGCAATCACGATCCATGCCTAAGAGTCCAGAAGACCTCTACGCCATCGTCTCCGAGAAATACCCCTGCGCACTCACTCCCAGTGACGGAGTAACGCCGTGGGTCCTGGAAGTTATCGCTGTTTAGCAGTTTCAGTTGGGCATTGCTTACAGACAGCTCGCCAAATTTCATCAGCCTCAAGACCAGCTGCAAGCGCCTCATTCACTGTTTTGCTGCCGAGTTCGCTGATTGCAATATCTTGGGAAAATGATGGCGCCCATTGTTCGCCAAAAGATAGAGCTAAACGTTCCTTTAAATCTGAAATTCTCATTATCGGAGCTCTCTAAAAGAGGGTGCCCTCAACCAGCGCGATTGCCTGGTTGCGAGATTGTTCTGCGGTAATGGGTTGTAGAACCTGTCCAATGAGCCAGCGCATTGCAATACCAGTGCCAGCCTCTGACTTTGTGGCCGAATAAATTACTTGGGCAATTGTGATGAAGTGCTCTGATTGTGTGTTGGTAAGGGCTCGAACAAGTTCTTTGCCATCATAGATACGCATTGCTGCAAGTGCCTTATCTGATGAAACAGAGATAGAGAGCGATTCAAGTGCATCGGCGGGAGTCCCAGCATTGGTCGCGAGTTCAACAAGGCGGTTTACCTCTGATGCAATGAGGGCTGCAAGTACGGCATCTTTATCGCGAAAGTGATTGTACAAAGTAGCGCGAGACACTTCTGAGTGATCTGCAATCTCAATCATGGATAGTCCTGCGATACCAGAACGAGTTATGAGTTCCTTAGTGCCTTCAAGGATTGCCGATTCGGTTCGACGATGAACTCCAGATTGATGCTGGTACTTAGGCTGCATCGACGACTGCGAGCTTTGTGACTTCATGTGCTGAAATATTGAGAGTGACCTCGTGCATTAATGTAGCCAGTGATAGACCGAGCGCTTCACAGATTGCGTTAAGAAGTTCAGATGAAGCTTCCTTCTGACCACGCTCTACCTCAGAGAGATAACCGAGTGAGACTCGTGCATCACGAGCGACATCACGAAGTGTGCGTGATTGATCAGTGCGGGCACTTCGGAGAGCATGACCGACAGACTCGCGTAGTAAAACCATGAGCCACTCTCCTTCCCGATTAATTCCGTGCGCTAAGGATACGCGAAAAGCTACCGATTGCGCTGGATATAGCCCCTTTTCGAATCGCTTCACGCCCAGAATCAAGCTGCAAATGCAAGGTGTGATGGGTGGGGCCAACTATTGCTATCCAGACCGTGCCTTCTGTAACTCCTTGGTAACTGCCCGGTCCGGCGACTCCGGTCGTAGATATTGCCCAAGTTGTATCAAATCTTTCGCGCGCTCCCGTAGCCATAGCTACCGCAACTTCTTCGCTAACAACACCATATTCAGCGATCAACGATGGTGGAACACTCAGAAAATTCTCTTTTACTTCATTGGAGTATGCAATCACTCCCCCGCGGAAAACTTCTGATGCTCCCGGTGCCGAGGTAATTGCATGCCCTAATCCGCCTGCCGTAATCGACTCCGCTACGCAAAGACTTTCACCATGCTCAACAAGGTGAGCAATCACAAGCGTTGCATGATGAAGCGATGGCATGCGAGAAATCTACCTGACCTCTCGAGAATCATCTAGAGAGTTTTAAAGAAAATTACTTCTGTTGAGCTCGATACCAGGCATGAATATATTGATATCCGCTCCAAATGGTGAGCGCTACCGCAACTGCCATAAGACCATCGCGTAAAGGATAAATAACTTCTGGCAATGGCATTATGTAGAAACCCACACCAAAGTTCTGGAGCAGGGCTTTAATCTTGCCGCTCTTGCTTGCTGGGATGACGCCATCTCTGATTACCGCTAATCTGAAAATCGTGATTCCAATTTCACGAGTCAGAATAATAATTGTCACAGCTAGCGAGAAGCGATCAAGGATGACGAGAGAAATCATTGCAGCGCCAATGAGCGCTTTATCTGCGACTGGGTCTAGAAATGCTCCGAGTGCCGTAGTTCTATTACTCTTGCGCGCCCAATGGCCGTCGAGAATATCCGTCATTCCCAGAAGAAAAAATATTGACCAGGCAATAAATTGCCAAAGATCGGAAGGGGAATGAAAAATTGCCCAAACTCCGGTAGGAATTAAGGCAATGCGTAGAACTGTTAACCAATTTGGCGTGAAGGTAATTCCGAAACTCATAGCGGCTTTGCCACCAAATCTGCACCCATTGAATCAACGACTACGGCGTCAACATATTCACCAACGCGGTAATGAGTATCAATAAAAGAGGTTGTTCCATCTACTTCAGGCCCCTGATGGGCTGCGCGCCCTTCTTGGAGTTCAGCATCCTCAATTAAGACTCGTACGGTCTCGCCAATCCGTGCCTGGGCTCGAATCGAGACCATCTCGTCAGCCAATCGTGAAAGAGATTCAACGCGTTCTTTGATCAGATCGTCATCGACCTTATCTGAAAGATCAAGAGCTTCAGTCTTATCTTCATCTGAGTAACCAAAAATGCCGATCGCATCAAGCTTCGCCGAAGCGATGAAATCGCTGAGTTCATTGAAGTCCGCTTCGCTCTCACCTGGAAAACCAACGATGAAGTTAGAGCGGATACCCGCTTCTGGTGAGAGCGCGCGAATCTGATTGATTAAGTGCAGGAATTTCTCGGAATCCCCAAAACGACGCATCCTACGAAGTACGGTAGCGCTGGTGTGCTGGAATGAGAGATCGAAATATGGAGCAACCTTATCTGTCTCAATCATGGCCTGCAGCAAGGTTGGGCGCATCTCTGCTGGTTGTAGATATGAAAGTCGCACTCGTTCGATACCTGGTACCTCGGCGAATTTATAAAGAATCTTCTCCATCATTCGTAAATCACCGAGATCTTTTCCATAAGACGTTGTGTTCTCACTCACGAGGAAAAGTTCACTGACTCCATGTTGAGCCAGCCACGATGCCTCTTCTAAAATCTCATCCGCTGGTCGAGATACAAATGAACCACGGAAATATGGGATGGCACAGAAAGAGCATCGACGATCGCAGCCAGAGGCAATCTTGAGTGGAGCCCAAGGAGCATTTCCTAGTCTCTTCCGGAAGAGCGATCCGCCAGCTCCGAGATTAGAGATGTGCTTGGCATCGCGAACTTCAGCGCGCACAGCAGCACGAGCCACCGGCGAAATAGGAAGGAGCGCTCGTCGATCTTGCGGTGTGTGAGAGATATGAGAGTTTCCAGCAAGGATGGATTGAAGTTTCGCTGAGATGTCCTGGTAGTCATCAAATCCCAAAATAGCATCGGCTTCGGGTAGCGCCTCTGCGAGCTCTTTTCCGTAGCGTTCGGCCATGCATCCGACAGCAACAACAGCTTTAGTAGTGCCATGGCCTTTCAGGGAATTAGCCTCTAGTAAGGCATCTACTGAATCTTTCTTCGCTGATTCGATAAAGCCACAAGTATTCACAACAGCAACTTCGGCTGCATCGACATCATCGACGAGAATCCAACCTTCAGCCGCTAAGCGACCTGCGAGTTCCTCGGAATCAACTTCGTTACGTGCGCACCCCATAGTAACAATTGCAACAGTGCGAGACATGGGGTGATGGTACAGGTTTAGCGGAATGTGCGACGCAGAACTTCACCTGTGCCGCCGAGTCTTCCAAGATTTTCCCCATTAATAGTGACGTCAATCGCGCCGGCATCACTAAAGTAGACGCTGATAGAAGAATTAGAGTCAAAACTCTTACTTTCACCAGCTAACATCTCGCCTTTGAAGACGTGAATGCCTTCGATAACAACATCAATTCGGACTGCATCGGAGGCCGAAAGAGTCATTGAAACATTTGCAGTGCTTCCTGGCGTAGTTGGATCTACGGTGGGTTCTATCGCTGGAGGTGTAGGAGATTCACTCGTTGGTGTTGCACTTGCTACAGCTTGTGGAGTTGGCTCATCAGCGGAGTTGGACTGGATGACCTGTACTACTCCTACAACAAGCAAAATTACCATTGAGAAAGTTGCCGGCACTTTCCAGGAAATATTCTTTTTCTCATGTGGGACTTTCGTAATGTTATTCTCAATAAGCTTTTCATTAATAGTAAAACTCTCCATCGAATGCTCAGCGCTGTAGAGAGAAATTAACATTGCTGCATCAAGTCCCAAGAGTGGAGCAATATTACGAAGATGACCACGCGCGTAAACATCGCCGCCGCATTTACTAAAATCATTTCGTTCCATATCGATGAGGAGTCCGGCGCGAATACTCAGCGCTGCCGCCAAATCATCTACAGTAATGGCAGAATCTTTGCGCGCGCTTGAAAGCACCTCACCAAGATTCATTTCGCTACCAACTCTCGCTCGCCATACTGTGTAACTGACTTCTAATGTTACGCCTGTATCTAAGGTTTCTACTAGCTGAGCAGATGAAGGAGAGGTGAAATCACCCCCCTGAGCTCATCCCCATTTAGTCACGGAGAGTGGCGAGAACTGAATCAAGCTCCTCGCTGGTGACGAGTACTACCCGCGCCTTTGAGCCCTCTGAGGGTCCAACAATTCCCCGCGATTCCATCAGATCCATCAAGCGACCTGCCTTTGCAAAGCCCACTCGCAATTTTCTTTGTAACATCGAGGTCGATCCGAATTGAGTTCCGACGACAAGTTCGACCGCCTGACATAAGAGATCGAGGTCATCACCTATCTCTTTATCAATCATCTTCGAACTTTGCGGAGCGGCAGTGACATCATCGCGGTAGCGTGGCTTTAACTGCTTCTTGACATGGTTAGTGACCGCTTCGATTTCTCGCTCTGAAACATAAGCTCCTTGAATTCGAATAGCGCGACTTGCACCCATCGGAATAAAGAGTCCGTCGCCTTGGCCAATCAACTTCTCCGCGCCGGGAGAATCGAGAATAACTCGGCTGTCAGCAAGAGAAGATGTCGCGAATGACAATCTCGATGGAACGTTGGCCTTGATGAGTCCAGTTACAACATCCACTGATGGTCGTTGTGTCGCAAGTACTAAGTGAATTCCGGCAGAACGAGCCAGCTGAGTTATGCGGACGACGGACTCTTCAACTTCGCGTGCTGCAATCATCATCAAATCTGCGAGCTCGTCAATAACTACCAATAGATAGGGGTATGGCTCAAGCACGCGATCAGAACCGGGAGGGGCAACAACCTTTCCTGACCGAACCGCTTTATTGAAATCGTCAATATGTCTAAATCCAAAGACTGCAAGGTCTTCGTAACGAAGATCCATTTCGCGAACTACCCAGGTAAGAGCATCAGCTGCCTTCTTTGGACTGGTAATAATCGGTGTAATCAAATGTGGAATGCCTTCATACGCAGTCAGTTCGACTCGCTTAGGATCGATAAGGATTAACCTGACTTCATCAGGAGTAGATCGCATTAATATCGAAGTAATCATCGCGTTAATCATCGATGATTTACCAGCACCAGTTGCGCCAGCAACTAACAAGTGTGGCATCTTTGCCAAGTTCGCACAGACATAGTTTCCTTCAACATCTTTTCCAAGTGCTACGAGCATTGGGTGGTGATCTTGTCCGGCCACGCTTGAGCGCATGACATCACCCAAGGCAACAATTTCTCGATCTGTATTCGGAATCTCGATTCCAACCGCAGATTTACCGGGAATAGGCGAGAGAATGCGAACTTCACTGCTTGCAACAGCGTAGGAGATATTCTTTGATAGAGCGGTGATGCGTTCTACTTTGACCGCATTTCCTAATTCAACTTCATAGCGAGTAACAGTTGGACCTCGCATAAAACCTGTTACTTGCGCGTCAATATCAAATTGTTTGAAGACTTCGGTGAGTGAGGCCACGACAGTCTCGTTCGCCTTGCTCTTACCCTTTGACGCAGGACCATACTTCAACAAATCCTGCGAAGGAAGTTCATACTTTGAATCCCCCGTAAGTAATAGCTGTTCCGGGCGGGCGTTAGTTACTGGTGCGGATTTAAGCTGATTCTCTAAAGGTTTCGGTACTTCAACTGTGAACTCTGCATCGAACTCACTCTCATCAATTTCATCCCCTTCTTCATCCTCTGGTTCATCTGCATGCCATGCAACCACTGGAGATTCAAATGGCGGGGTATCTGAAATTTCAAATTCTTCTTCGCGTCGTTGGGGCTTTTTCGACCATGCCCACACTGCAATAACTTTGATTCGACTAGCAACTGTACTCAATGGTGTTGAGGTCACTACTAGCACGCCAACAATAGTGATGAAGAAGAGAAGGAGATACGCGAGAAGGTATCCCATAAAACTATCAAGCGGTGAGGCCACGTAGTAACCGAGGATTCCTCCCCCGTTTTGAATCGCAGTTTGCCCAGTAGGGCGAGGTGATCCAAGTGAGCCGCTAAAGAAATGGGTGAGACCAGCGACGCCAATCAATATTGTGGCTAAACCTACGATTATGCGTCCAGTTGTCTGCTTGTCGTCGGGTTTACGAAATACTCTGATTGCGAAATAGCCCACGACAATTGGTGTAATGAAGGCGAGCGAGCCAATTGCTCCAGCAAGAACTGAGTGAATTGTATTGGCGAAGAAATTATCTGAGTGCGCCCATGTTCCCATTATTGATAGAGCCGCAAGAATAAGGAGTAGAAGCGCTGCACCATCTCGATAAGCCTTTGGGTCAACATCGCCACCTGAACGAGAAATTGCTCGAACCGCTGAACCCAGCGCCTTAGCTACTGCGCGCCAACTTGTTCCTAAAGCGCGCAGGATGGCAGAGGGAATCGAACCCTTGCCGCTCTTAGAGGTGCGTTTCTTTGTAGCCACACCTTCAATAATAGGTGGAGGGTTTGACGCTCACGCGTAGGCGCGCCGCCCTTAAATGTGAGGCGAAAACTAGACCTCAATAACGACAGGAACAATCATTGGTCGGCGGCGATGTTTCTGCCCTACCCAGGAACCAATAGTTCTGCGCACTATCTGCGAGAGCTGATGAGTTCCATTGTTTCCATCTGCAACAGCGCGAGCAAGAGCTTTCTCAATATCCCCACGGACCTCATCAAAGAGATCGGTATCTTCGTTAAAGCCTCGAGCATGTATATCTGGACCTGCAACGATTTTTCCACTCTGTGAATCAATTACAACAATGACAGAGATAAAGCCTTCCTCTCCCAAAATCCTACGGTCCTTGAGGGAATCTTCCGTGACTCCACCAATACTCTGTCCATCTACGTAAACAAAGCCAACTGGAATGGCGCCAGCAACCTCAGCCTCATGGTTAACGAGATCGATTACGATTCCATTCTCGGCAATAAATGTATTTTTTCGTGGGACTCCAGATTGAATTGCTATCTCGATATTTGCCTTGAGATGACGCCACTCTCCATGAATTGGCATTGCATACTTTGGTTTTACGATGTTGTAGCAGTAGAGCAATTCGCCAGCAGCAGCATGTCCCGAAACGTGCACGAAAGCATTGGCTTTATGTACTACCCGAGCACCTTGTCTCGTCAGCTCATTGATGATTCGGTAGACGGAATTCTCATTTCCTGGAATTAAAGAGGAGGCGAGAATTACCGTGTCGCCTTCTCCTACGCGAATCTGATGATCTCCATTAGCCATACGAGAGAGCGCTGCCATCGGCTCGCCCTGAGATCCCGTGGAGATGAGAACAACATTATCTCCATAGCTATCTAAATCTTTGATATCCACAACTACGCCCGCTGGCACGTTGAGATAACCCATATCTTCTGCAATTTTCATATTGCGAACCATCGAACGCCCAATGAATATAACTTTGCGACCATGCTCACATGCAACATCAATTACCTGCTGCACTCTGTGAACGTGCGATGAGAAAGAGGCGACAATGACGCGCTTCTTTGTCTGAGCAATAACACGGTGAAGTGCGGGCATAATCTCGCGTTCAGAGGGAGTAAATCCAGGAATATCCGCATTCGTTGAATCAGCAAGGAAGATATCTACCCCTTCCTCTCCGAGACGGGCAAAAGTGGCTAAATCTGTTGTCCGACCATCCAATGGAAGTTGATCCATCTTGAAATCACCGGTGGCGAGAATGAGGCCAGCACTTGTTCGAATTGCAACAGCGAGTGCATCTGGAATTGAGTGGTTGACTGCGATGCATTCGAGATCGAAATCTGCCACCTTAAAGCGATCACCCTCACGCACTTCATGTGTGATGGGGCCAATGCGGCGCTCTTTGCATTTAGCGGTGATTAAAGCGATGGTGAGAGGTGAACCGTAGATGGGAATATCGACTCGTTCGCGCAATAGATATGGAACTGCTCCGATGTGGTCTTCATGTCCATGTGTAAGAAATATTGCAACAACATCATCTAAGCGATCTCGGATATAGGAGAAGTCGGGAAGAATCAGATCGATACCGGGTTGATTATCTTCTGGAAATAGAACTCCACAATCAACGATTAATAGCTTGCCATTATGTTCAAAGACGGTCATATTGCGACCAATTTCAGAGATTCCACCGAGGGCAACAATTCGTAATCCACCCTTAGTTAGTGGGCCGGGTATACCTAAATCGGGATGTGGATGTGCACTCATGGAAGAACGACGCCGCCTGCGATCAGATCTTTACGTAATTGCTCGATCTGTTCAGCAGTTGCATCAACGAGAGGAAGGCGAGTAGTGCCACCAGGAAGTCCCATAAGGTTCATCGCGGCCTTGGTTAAAATTGCACCTTGAGTGCGGAAGGTTCCAGTAAAGACTGGGAGGAGTTTCTGATGGATCTCAAGAGCGCGCGCAGCGCTACCGCTAAACCAGGCATCGAGCATCTCTTTCAGCTCTCGTCCGACGGTATGGCCACAGACTGAGACAAA
>CAEZUI010000020.1_pt1 | contig 9447 bp, 8 predicted proteins | sample 7264441 | NCBI WGS metagenome assembly CAEZUI01 (sample SAMEA6813826, study PRJEB35770) | uncultured Candidatus Planktophila sp. | biome: Freshwater; feature: Freshwater reservoir; material: water | place: Czech Republic | collected 2016-04-20 | depth 0.5m m
AGATGCATTTAAGGATTCAAAGGTTCAGATAACACTCGTTACTGGTTCTCTGGATGAGAAGCTCAATGAAAAGGGCTACATCGTTCCTGGACTCGGCGATGCCGGTGATCGTCTCTACGGAGTCGTTTAATGGCATCTACCTCCCCTGGGTATGCAATAACAATTCGCGTTGAAGGCGCACCTGAACTTCAACCAGTAGCCCTGGTGACTGCGACTGTTACATCTGCTGGTGCAACTATCACTGCTTTGGATGTTGTCGAATCTGACCTTTCAAGAGTTGTTGTTGATATTACCTGTGACACAATCGATAAAGACCACGCTCAAGAAATTAATGACTCGCTCGCAGCCCATGCTGGCCTCACAGTCCGTAAGGTGAGTGACCGTACTTTCTTGCTGCACCTTGGTGGAAAAATTGAAATTAGCTCGAAGGTTCCACTAAAAACTCGTGACGACCTTTCGCGCGCATATACACCTGGCGTTGCACGAATCTGCGAGGCAATAGTCGAAGATCCAACGAATGTTCGCAGATTGACGATGAAACGCAATACTGTCGCTGTAGTAACTGATGGTTCGGCAGTGTTGGGCCTAGGGAATATCGGACCTGCGGCGGCCCTTCCTGTAATGGAGGGAAAAGCCGTTCTATTCAAGCGCTTTGCTGACGTTGACGCATGGCCAGTCTGTCTCGATACCCAAGATGTTGACGAAATTGTTCGTACAGTCCAACTCATCGCTCCCGCCTATGGGGGTATTAATCTCGAAGATATTTCTGCGCCTCGTTGTTTTGAGATTGAAGCACGCCTTCGCGAGCTACTCGATATCCCTGTCTTCCATGATGATCAGCACGGAACAGCAATTGTCGTCTCTGCGGCACTTCGAAATTCATTGAGGCTAGTCAAAAAGTCGATTGAAGATGTAAAAATTGTGATGAGCGGAGCTGGTGCCGCAGGTACAGCTATTGCGCGCTTGTTAGTTTTGAGTGGGGCGAAAAATATTGTCGCCTTTGATATTGATGGAGTTATCTCAAAATCTTCACTAGGTGAAGATCCAATGCGCCGCTGGTTTATCGAAAATTCAAATCCGAATAACTTTCAAGGAGATATCCATCAAGCAATGGCGGGCGCAGATGTCTTCATCGGTGTAAGCGCTCCAGATGTTCTCAATGAGGCAGATATCGCATCAATGTCAACTGGATCTATCGTCTTTGCGCTTGCAAATCCAAATCCCGAAATTGATCCGGTTATTGCTCGCAAGTATGCGACTGTTGTTGCTACCGGGCGCAGCGATCAACCAAATCAAATAAATAATGTTCTCGCTTTTCCAGGGATTTTTAGAGGTCTCCTCGATGCCCAGGCGAGCCAGATTTCAGATGAACTTCTTGTCGCAGCAGCAGAGGCGGTTGCGGATTGTGTAACCTCTTCTCAGCTCAATGCATCTTTCATTGTTCCGAGCGTCTTTGATCCACAGGTAGTCACAAAGGTTGCAGCCGCAGTGAAGAAGGTTTCTCAGCTGCGATGACCGAGCTCGCTGCATCATTCGATAATCAATTTTCTTCCCTTGCTCCTTTCATTCTCTATCTACTAATCGGAGCGATTGTCTTTGTTGAGACAGGTCTGCTCTTTGGATTCTTTCTACCGGGCGACTCAATTCTCTTTAGCGCAGGCTTAGTAGCGGCCTCTCACGGAGATATCAATATCGCAATCTTGGTAACAATCATCGTGGCAGCAGCATTTTTTGGCGATCAAGTGGGCTTTGTGATTGGTCGAGTAATAGGTCGACCATATTTAGATAAAAGAAAGTCTCCACGAGTGCAGAAGATGATTATAAATGCCGAGAAGTTCTATCAACAAACTGGTTGGTGGGCGGTAGTTGCAGCCCGATTCTTTCCATGGATTCGAACATTTGTGCCACCAATAGCGGGTGCTTCAAAGATGAACTATTACAAATTTCTCTCTGCCAACGTCGTGGGAGCGATTTTGTGGGGTGCTGGAATCACGCTCGCAGGTTTCTATGCAGCCAATTTTCCATTTGTGAAGAGTTTTTCATATGCGATTGCAGCTTTCTTTATTATCGCTTCAATAATTTCCGTGATTGTGAATTATTCACGCCGCCCACAATAACCCCAAGGTATGTCATAGCAATACCAATTACTAAGTAAGCACTGATCTGCACTCCTTCGGTTGGTGAGTAAATGTCGATGAGGAGTGAGCCCACTAAGTTTCCGCCCACGCTAAAGAGCGTAAAAGTCAAAACTCCGAGATGTTGAACAATTTTTGATGTGAATGCAATGTAGACAACTCCGATAACTCCACCGGTGTACATCCACCATGGTCCACCTGGAAGTGGGACTAACTCGGTAGATGTGAAGAGAATCTTTGCTGAAAGAAACAGAACTAAGAAGCTTGTTCCCATAAAGAAGTTAAGGAATGAAGTTGTGAAGCTCTGTTGGGAGTGTTCGTTAATCAAACCGTTAAGAGCTCTCTGCACTCCAACAACAACACCGGCTATTCCGGCCAGGAGGAGAGCAAAGAGCGAAAGTGATTTGCTATCGATTCGATCTACAACTGAGATAAAGACAGCAAGGACGGTAAAAATTGCGGCGGCGGTTCTGCGAAAGGTAATTTTCTTCTTTCCGCCTCCCGTAATTCCCCATCGATCCACCGCCAATGATGCAGCTGTCTGTCCGGCAATTGAGGCGACAGAGTAAATAGCCACGCCTATTACAGGCACTACATGGGTCTGGATTGCGACGAATGTTCCGCCAAGCACTCCTGCAAAGAGTGTCAGTGGGGGAATTTCTCTCGCTGAGACAGCCCTGCGTAGTTTCCTAGCTCCCGCCTTAATCGAAGGGCTAAAGATTGCAACGATAGCGATGACTAGTAGGCCTGACCCAAAAGAGATGAGCGCTGCTTGGACTCCATTATCAAGGGCGCTAGATAACTCACCATTGGCACGAGCCTGGAACGCAATCATTACTCCTGATAGCGCTGCGAGTAAGTCGAGTCTTTGATGTTCTTTTGACACCGCACTTACCCTTCTAAAGCAGTCGTAACGGTGAGCCATTCTTCTTCTCGAACTTCTAGCTCGCTCTCTACTCTCAAAAGCTCAGCATTGAGATCCTGCGATGTATTTGGGTCAAGAATGTTCTCTTGCTCAATTTTGATACGAGTGATTTCATCGCGGGCCTTACTGATTTGTCGCTCTACTCGCGCTAAATCTTTCTTCAGCTGGCGTTCTTCTGCCGCAGAGGAACTTTTTCCCTTTGATCCCTGAGTTGAACCCTGATTGAGACTTTGACGACGAAGTTCCAAATATTCATTGACACCGCGCGGAAGATCTCTCAGTTGCAAGTCACCAAGTAGTCCGACAAATCGATCACATACGCGTTCAAGGAAATATCTATCGTGCGATACAACTATAAGCGTTCCACCGTAACTATCTAGTAAATCTTCTAACTCAGTCAGTGTTTCGATATCAAAGTCGTTTGTTGGTTCGTCAAGCATCAAAACATTCGGTGCATCCATCAAGAGGCGTGTCAGTTGCAAGCGGCGGCGTTCTCCACCGGATAAATCTCCAACCGGTGTCCATTGTCCATCGCGATCAAAACCTAACCGCTCACACAATTGCGAAGCGGATAGCGTCTTGCCTTTACCGAGTTCAACATATTGAGCTACTTTTTCTACAGCCTCAAGTACTCGCCATGTTGGGTCTAGCTCATCTAAATGCTGCGTGAGAAAGGCGATTTTCACTGTTATTCCAGTAGTGAGCTTTCCTGCAGCTGGCGATAGATCACGGGCAAGTACTCGCAGCAAAGTGCTTTTGCCGGCACCATTGACGCCCACAATTCCAATGCGATCGCCTGGACCAATATTCCAAGTCAGGTGAGAAAGAAGTTCTTTATCTCCCGCTTTCACCTGCATATCTTTCGTCTCAAGAACTGTCTTGCCTAAGCGGTTGAGAGCAAACTTAAGAAGTTCGCCTCCATCACGTGGTGCTGGTTCGGCAGAGATTAATTCATTGGCAGCGTCAATTCTGAATTTAGGTTTCGTAGTTTGAGCAGGTGCTCCGCGACGGAGCCATGCAAGTTCTTTCCTAATTAAATTATTGCGTCGGGCCTCTGTTGCTGCGCCTTGTCTGGAACGCTCCGCCTTTGCCAAAACAAATGCTGAGTAGCCGCCGTCGTACTCTTCGACTCGTCCCTGTACAACTTCCCAAGTCCGTTCAGTAATTTCATCAAGAAACCAACGATCATGTGTAATTACCAATACTGCAAGATCGCGACGATTCTTCAGGTGGTTTGCAAGCCAGGCGACACCCTCAACATCGAGATGGTTAGTTGGTTCATCTAGGAGAATAAGTTGTAAGTCATCAATCAGAAGCTTCGCTAATCCAACTCTTCTCTTTTCGCCTCCGGAGAGTTGCCCAAATCTGCGTTCAAAGAGGTGATCATCGAATCCACCAAAGAGGCCGGTAAAAATCTCGCGGATCCGCGCATCACCTGCCCACTCATGTTTTTCGCGATTACCTAAAACTACTTCGCCGACGGTTGCATCTGGATCAGCTTTATCAATCTGGGCGAGAAATCCAATTGTTGTAGCGTTTGATTTCGTGACACGTCCTGAGTCGGCAGGCTCTTCACCGCAGATAATTCGCATCAAAGTACTTTTGCCAGCACCGTTGCGGCCAACAATTCCAATGCGCTCACCTTCGGATATTCCCAGTGAGACCTTCGTCAGGAGAGGGCGAATATCGAAAGCCTTGGAGAGCTCTTCGATATTCATTAGATTGCGCGCCACGGTAGGAGAGCGTACCTTTCCATCATGAAGGTTACTGACCGCGAATATGCTCTTGAGCTAGATAGAAATGACCCGTTAGCCCATTTTCGCGAGAGATTCTTGATTACCGATCCCAATCTCTGTTATCTCGACGGTAATTCACTCGGACGCCTTCCCCATAAGACAATTACAGCGGTAAGTGACTTTCTTACCAACGAATGGGGGCGAGAAGTCGTTACAGGATGGGGCCATTGGGTTGATGAAGCCCAACCTGCCGGAGACCTGCTTGCTCGATCCGTACTAGGCGCTGGCCCTGGTCAAACTCTTGTATGTGACACAACATCAGTAAATTTCTATCAATTATGTCTGGCTGCTATTAATTCCCGCCCGGGTCGAAAGACAATCATTACAGATGCCGCAAACTTTCCAACAGATCGATATATCCTCGATGGAATTGCAGAACAATTAGGTCTAAATCTTGTCATCATTGATAACGAGAGTCCAGGAAATGCAGAGAACGAGCGAATCACGGTAGACATTCTCAAAGCACATATGAGTGATGATGTAGCGCTTGTAACTTTTGAAGTAATTCAGTATCGCTCTGGTGCTCGAAATGATATTAAATCAATTACTGATTTTGTTCGCTCATTCGGAGCTTGGATGTTGTGGGATGCCAGCCACGCTGCAGGCGCAATCGAAATGGATTTCGATGCCAACGGTGTAGACCTTGCAGTCGGATGTACATATAAATATGGAAACTCTGGTCCTGGTTCACCCGCATGGTTATTCGTCAGCAAGCGAGTTCAGGGAGAGTTGCAAGTCCCAATCCAAGGGTGGTTTGGAAATGAAGACCAATTTGGGATGGGTCCAGATTTTGTAAAAGCTCAAGGTATTCGTGGATTCCAAATTGCCAGCCCTTCCATAATTGGAATCCGCGGAGTGCAAGTAGCTTTTGAAATGATTGAGGAAGCCACAATCGATGCAATCTCTGAAAAAGCGGCAACTGGAACTCAGTTAATGATTGATCTCTACGATGCGTGGTTAGCAGACCTTGGATACACATTGCTCACATCAAGGAGCGCAGACGAGCGTGGAGGGCATATTTCACTAGGACATCCCGATGCTGCTCGTATCTGTATTGCGCTTCGACAATTCTCCAATGTTATTCCTGACTATCGCACCCCAAATTCAATTCGCTTAGCAATAGCGCCATTACCAACTTCATATATCGAAGTTTGGGATGGATTTGAACGGATTCGAGATCTCACAATTAGTCGGAAATATGAGGAGATTAAGGGCTCCGATTCTCGAGTCACATGAGCGATTCATACGATTCAGCCCTGACATACACCTCATACCTAAAGGTGGATGAATTACTTCAGCTACAAAAGCCACTCTCTGAAGGTCCAGAGCATGATGAAATGCTCTTCATTATTATCCATCAGACTTATGAACTCTGGTTTAAGCAAATTCTTCACGAGTTTGCTGAGGCAGCCCGTGCACTTGAATCTGGAGACTCGCATTACGCACTTGCGCTATTGGGACGTATCAGAACAATCATGAAAGTTTGTGTTACTCAAATTGATATTCTCGAAACTATGACCCCTCTTCAATTCAATGCTTTCCGTGGTTATCTTTCATCATCTAGCGGTTTTCAATCTGCACAATTCCGCAAAGTAGAGGCGATTCTTGGAAGACGAGATGAGAAAATGGCTGGGCATCTTCCACCTGCGATGCAATCAGAGATTCAAGAGATTTCTTCCCGTAATTCAATTTGGGATTCGTTCCTTGTTTACGTAAATGGTCGTGGCCACACAATTCCGACAGAGGTTCTCCAACGCAATCCTGTCATTGCATACGAGAGCAACGTTGATGTTCAGGATTCACTTCTGATTTTGCATCGAAACGACCCAGAAGGTGCACTCGTCGCAGAACGATTAGTTGATATTGATGAGGGTATTCAGGAGTGGCGTTATCGCCATGTAAAGATGGTTGAAAGAACAATCGGAGCAAAGATGGGTTCAGGAGGATCTAGTGGGGTCGCCTACCTCGCAAGCACCTTATTTAACCCTGTATTTAAAGACCTTTGGGAGATTCGTTCTCGCTTTTAGAGTGGAAGCCCTTTAATAACGATTGTTTCGAGGGGTAAGCGTTGTCGTGGTGCAATTTCGCGCTCAGCTAGTGGTCCATCAAGTTTTTCGGGAGCATCTTGTTTTCCAATTGCAATCACAATCACTGGCACAAGTTCAGATGGAATTTCCAATAATTTCTTTGCATCGTCCTTGCTAAAGCCCGCCATTTGATGTGCCACTAAGCCGCGATCGTGCGCTTCATGTACAAGCTGGCTTACAGCTAAACCGCAGTCGAAGAGATAATCACCGTAAGGTGTTCCGTCCTCTTTCTTTGTTGTCGAGACAAGAAGAATAAGTGCCGATGAGTGCTTTGCCCATTTCTGATTAAAGACTCCTAGTGATGCGAGTATTTGAGAAAATATTTCATCGCCCCGCTGTCCAATTATGAAACGCCAAGGCTGTCCATTGAGAGCAGATGGCGCCCAGCGCGCCGCCTCGACCAAGGCAAGCAAATCAACTTTCTCTATCTGATGATCTGAAACAAATGACCGGGGGCTTCGTCGTGTAGCGATAACTGAATTGATTGGGACTGATGTCTCTGCGCGCATTTGATAAGTTTACCGGTAAAACCGTGATGCTAAGGCCTGACGTTTCTTGAGGTATTCCTTGCTAGCACCCGGAATCATCTGCTCAAATCTGCGATTGCCCTTAATTGCTTCACGCAAGAAGGTTGCATCCACTTCATCGCTGAAGAGTGGTTTTTCTGAAGAAATGTTTGTCGCAAAACTTTGTGGCCGTAAAGTACGGTAGACAATCGTCGCCAGGTGCAGGCCTTTTACGGCGAACATTCGCAGTGCACTCTTGGTCGCGCTCTCGCGTAATGGGTCTTGATCAATCGCCAACTTCAGAAGGAGCTGTGCGATCTCAGCACCGCCATCTGTATTCTTCAATTCAATACATTTTGTACTCAAAGCCGCCCGCGTAGATGAGTCACACAATTGAGCGACAGTGGCAGTTATATCCTTTAAATCTGCATGATTTGCGCGTAACGCATAGCCAAAATCATGGCACCACTGAGCCCTTGCATCTTGATCATCTGTGCCTCGAATATTTGAGATAAAGACTGTTGGAATACGCGCCGGCAATAATTCATGGACGCTGTTATAACCAGTAGCGGCAATTGCACCATCAAAAGCGGATAAGAGATCTGCAAGGGGGAAGTACCGCACAACCTTAATCTCGACACCTTCAGGTACAAGTGAATTACCGTTGCTATCGACCGGATCTTTAGTCAGAACAATTTGTAGATTTGGCCAATTCTTCAGCCCTAGAAGAGCAGCGCGAAGTTTTTCATTCATATCACTATCACCGGTACCCAGTTGAACTAATACCGCTGGTCTCGAGGCATCTAGTCCAAGCAATTTTCTAGCTTCCTCGCGGCTCTTTGCAGAATGAACACGATATAGAGAGACTGGGGATGTTAAGCGCGCATCAGATCTATTTGCTGTTGGACCGTGATCGTATGCGATGGCGACATCACCCGGTTCGATAACTTGATCCACTAGGCGCGATTGAAAAGGAAGTGCAAAACGAAGTGCATTGCGTTGCCATAGCCCTCTTCTGACCCAGACCAATTTTAAATCAGGGCGTGATAATTTTGTGGCAATAAATCCTGGGTAAGGAACGACGCCATCGAAAGAAATTAGTGAAGCACCACTCTCTTCTGCAATTGCAAGTAGTCGATCTCGCAGGTAAGAATCCCAATCCTTGCGAGCCATCCAGCCACGATTTTTCCCGGGGATATATTCGCAAGCTATTCCAGTTGTGGAGGGAAGTTCTGCAATACCGCCAGCAACGGAGACAATAATGGGGCGGGCAAAGGGTGCGAGTTCGAGTGCAATTGCAGTAGCACGAGCCAGATGACCCATTCCTATTCCGTTACTAGTTGCAAGAATAATTGTTGGCTTAGCCACGAGGTAAAACTTTTCTTAAGAGTAGTGAAGTCAACTTCTTCAAGAAAATTAATAGCTGACGCGGAGAGTTGACCTTCTTGCCTTCTCGCTTGATGTAACGAAGAAATCGAGCTACACGATTGTGCTTTCCTTGATTAATCTGCTGAAAGCTCTCTTCCGTCATCCAGAGCGCGCCAAAATAGGCTGCGATATCGCTATAAATCCAGCCCTTACTTCTAACGGCGCGTGCCAAAGCCGGAGCGATAATCGCAAATGCTCTGCGGTCCTCCTTGTTAGCGACTCCAACTAATCCATTTTCGCTTACTAGCAAGTGATCAACAAGATCTTTGAGGTTGAGAGCAAATGAAGCTTCAATAAAGAGGTAGTACGGCGTTGCGCTAGGTGTAAATCGATCAATAATGAAATCGATGCTTAATTGGGCATCTGTAGTAATTTCGACGAACGTGTATTCACTGCTTCCCTTAAGCCAGTTATAGATTTCTCGCAACTCTGCATGCTGATCTCCCACTGGCGAATATCGATCTTGGAGCACCGACCATGGTGCGAGGAGTGTTATCTCGGCTGATGTTCCTGGCAGAGCAAGTAGTTCGGAGCGAAGAGTAAGTAGTTGTTGAAGATTCGTGCTTCTTA
>CAEZUI010000021.1_pt1 | contig 9317 bp, 7 predicted proteins | sample 7264441 | NCBI WGS metagenome assembly CAEZUI01 (sample SAMEA6813826, study PRJEB35770) | uncultured Candidatus Planktophila sp. | biome: Freshwater; feature: Freshwater reservoir; material: water | place: Czech Republic | collected 2016-04-20 | depth 0.5m m
TGAAAGAGAAGATGCGGGCTGGCCAATGGCTGGCTGTCGCCATTGCAACAGTGGGTGTGATTATCTTGACTGTTGATTATGGGCATCTGCCTTGGATTGCGATCTCGCTTGCGCTCTCATGGGGAAGCTACGGAGTCATAAAGAAGGTCCTTGGCCTTGGAGCGCTCGAGGGGCTAACTATCGAAACTCTGATTTCGCTGCTCCCATACGCAATATTTCTTCTGATATTACAGAATCAAGGGACGGGCCAATTCGGCCAAAGTATAGGGATTACCGTGTTATTGCTCAGCGCTGGCATAGTTACAGCAGTTCCGCTCTTGCTCTTTAACGGTTCTACAACGCGTCTGCCGTACACCGTCATTGGTCTTCTTCAATACATCACGCCAACAATTCAATTTGCCATAGGCGTATGGCTTCGACATGAGGATATGTCACTCGCAAGTTGGATTGGGTTCTTTGTCATCTGGATTGCCCTGATTACATTGGGAGTTGATTTGGTGAGATCAAGCCGTTCTATCAATAATCGCATCACACAATAAGAAGAGTGCAGAAGTCACATCATTAATTGGTAGCGGTCCTAAAGCTGCACGAGCATCTTTAGCGTATTGCAGCATTTGAGTGCGGGAGATTTCAAGGGCTGGATGCTCTCGAAGTATCGAAATAACTTCCTGAACTGTTGCCTCAACCTTAATCGGAGATTTCAAGAGTTCAATGAGTTCGCGATCTTCCGGGCGATTCATCGCAATGACATTGAGAGTCACCAGCGTTGGCACCCCTTCTCGCAAGTCGGTGCCTGGAGTCTTACCTGACTCAAATGAATCACTTGAAATATCAATCACATCATCTGCCAACTGGAAAGCAACACCGATTTTTTCGCCGAAAACTGTAAGTGTCTCTTTAATCTCCTCAGGAGCTCCAGCGGCCATCGCGCCAAATCGCGCAGATGCAGCAATCAGCGAACCTGTCTTGTCGGCTACAACGCGAAGATAATGTTCAAGGGGATCCAGACCGTCGGCTGGTCCTTGTGTCTCCATGATCTGGCCGATGACAAGTCGCTCAAATGTATGTGCTTGAAGTCGAACCGCATCCGGACCGATATCCGCAAGGAGGGCCGAGACTTTTGCAAAGAGATAATCACCGGTAAGGATTGCAACGGTATTTCCCCAACGATTATTAGCGCTCTCGACCCCGCGACGAAGTGGCGCTTCATCCATCACATCATCGTGATAGAGCGTTGCAACGTGTGTGAGTTCGCAGACCGCTGCAGATTCAATGATCCCGGGACGGCTCTTATCACCGTAATGAGAGGCTAGAAGGGTCAAAAGTGGGCGTAAGCGCTTGCCGCCCGCTGCTACGAGGTGGCGCGAGGCCTCCTCTACCAATGGATATTTCCCTCTTATTTGACTGTGAAGGAGCTCCTCAACAGAGTTCATTCCAATCAGAAGCTCTGCCTCAAGTGACGGAGCTATCCCCGGAATTCCTAAGCTGGGATTGATAGACATCAGCGAACGAATGTCGCGGTAGATGCGATGAAATCAAGGAGAGGTGCCGGAAAGATTCCAAGAACCAGAGTAACGACTGCTGAAATCGTGATTGCGATTGTTGTTAATGCAGATGGAAGTACAACACTTGTTCCATCTTCAACTGGATCTTTAAAGAACATAAGAACAATTACTCGGATATAGAAAAATGCTGCGATTGCTGAGGAGAGCACACCGGCGATGAGAATTGCCAAACTTCCTGATTGATATGCAGCAGAGAATATGGAGAATTTTCCAATAAATCCGCTGGTCATAGGGATACCGGCGAATGCTAAGAGGAAGAATGCAAATGTTGAGGCAACAACTGGTGATCTCTTTCCGAGACCGCTCCAGCGATTAAGGTCAGTAACTTCACCACTTGAGTCACGGATAAGTGTCACAATGGCAAATGCTCCAACGGTAGCAATACCGTATGCAAGTAGATAGAAGATAGATGCCTCTAGTCCCGCTTTGTTGAGTGCGATAACACCAGAGAGCAAGAAACCTGCATGGGCAATTGAAGAGTATGCGAGCATGCGCTTCACATCGCGCTGAGTAATTGCAACGAGTGAGCCAAAAACCATAGTTGCAATAGCAATAACTACCGCAGCTGGCTTCCACTCCCATTCTGCATTTGCGAAGACAACATAGAAGAGGCGCAAAATTGCACCGAAAGCTGCAACCTTAGTAGCCGCCGCCATAAAAGCAGTAATTGCTGTTGGAGAACCTTGATAAACATCAGGTGACCAAGCATGGAATGGGAATGCTCCAACTTTAAAGAGGAGACCGACAGAGATCAGAGCCATTCCGAGAAGTAAGAAGACATCATTTCCAGAACCACCCACCACAGCTGCCTGAATACCTGAATAGGTTAAGGAAGATGAATATCCGTAGATAAATGAGGCTCCAAAGAGGAAGAAGGCTGAGGCGAAGGCTCCAAGAAGGAAGTATTTGAGCGCAGCCTCTTGTGATGCAAGGCGACGATTTCGAGCCAGACCTGCCATCAAATAGAGAGGGAGTGAGAGCACTTCTAGCGCTACAAAGAGAGTGATGAGATCACTTGCTACTGTAAATAGCATCATGCCCGCTACCGCAAAGAGCGTAAGTGGGAAAACTTCAGTCGTGCGCGATTGGCCCAGATGCGCTTCCCGCTCTTCAGTAGAACCAGGAACGGTTGCTGCTGCAGCGGTGAAGTTTGTTTGATCTGCAATAAGAAATATCGAGAGCAGCGCAATAATCAAGACTGAACCTTGTAACAGAACGCCTGCGCCGTCGAAGGTAATTGACTTCATCGCCGCTGATATTGAAATGCGATCACGCACAACTATGAGCGAAAGGAGCGAGGTAATAATTGCCATGACAGAGATAAATAACTGGGCGGGAAGTCTTATAGCGCTAGATAAAAACGCCTCAATCAGAACTCCAATGATTGCTCCACCAAGAATGATGAGCATTGGCGCCAATAGGCCATAATCGAGGACAGGAGATGTAAATTGCATTTACTTACCTACATTCTCTGTGGGTGTTGGATCAGTAAAGCCTGCGCTTTCAATTACTTGCACTGAAGCCGGATTAATAATATTGAGTAGCGGAGCAGGGTAAATTCCAAAGGCAACAATTGCTGCCATCACTGGAGCAATTGCAATCTTCTCTCGAAGATTAAGATCAGATAGCGACTCATTTCCCGGAGTAGTAGGGCCATGAAGAACCTTCTGAACCGGAATCAATATGTAGAGCGCAGCGAGGACTATTCCGAAAGTTGCAAGAACTGCTGCTACTGGATATCGAGTATAAGTACCTACGAGAACTAGAAATTCACTGACGAAGCTTGAAAGCCCAGGAAGTGCCAGTGAGGACATTCCTGCCAAGAAGAACATCCATGCCATTACGGGAGTAACGCGTTGAAGTCCCCCAAAATCTGCCACCGTAGAAGATCCGCGCCGCGCAATCATCCATCCACCAACAATGAAGAGCGCTGCCGTTGAGAAACCGTGGTTGAACATATAAAGAGTTGCACCGGAGAGTCCCTGTGAGGTCATTGCGAAGATTCCCATAGTGATGAAGCCAAAGTGGGAGATCGATGTGTAGGCGATAAGACGCTTGAGATCACGCGCACCAATTGCAAGGAATGCGCCGTAGAGAATCGAAATTACTGAGAGCGTGATGATAACCGGGGTAAAGGTTTTACTTGCTTCCGGAAATAATCCGATACAGAAGTGAATCATTCCGAAGGTACCAACCTTGTCAAGAACACCAAGGAGCAGAACTGATGTGCCCGGTGTTCCTGCCTTCGCTGCATCTGGCAGCCAAGTGTGTAGAGGCCAGAGCGGAGCTTTAATTGCAAAGGCTATAAAGAATCCTAAGAAGAGCAGGTTCTGAGTCATTGGGGAGATGTAGTTATGTAGTTCGCTCACAATAGTAATGTCAAATGACTTCGCACCGAGTTTGCCCAAGCTGACATAGATTCCGATAATTGAGGCAAGCATCAAAAGTCCACCAAAGAGGCTGTAGATCAAGAATTTCACAGCAGCTGCAGCTCGCTCGCCTGTTCCGTATCCACCAATGAGGAAGTAGACCGGAATCAACATCGCCTCAAAGATGACATAGAACAAGAAGATATCTGTTGCGGCGAATACTCCAATCATCATCGTCTCGAGAACGAGGATTAGAATGTAAAAGACTTTTACAGACCAGCGCCCTCCTTCAGATTCATGCCAACCGGCTAAGACTACAATCGGGGTAAGAATTACGGACATGACAATAAGAACAAGTGCCATGCCATCAACGCCGACAGAATAGTTAATTCCAAAAGCGGGAATCCACTCATGTCTTTCAACAAATTGAAGTGCAACATTTGAAGTCTTAAATTGAGTTGCTAAATAAATTGCGTAGAGCGCAACAACTACTGTCACGCCAAGAGCAGACTTTTTAATTAGCTCTACTTTGCTGTTCGGAATAAATCCGATTACCAGCGCACCGAGAACTGGCAGAAGCGCTAAAGCCGTCAATGAGGTCATTGTGTAACCACCCAGATTCCGGCAATCAGAGCGACTGCACCGATAAGAATGAATGCTGCATAACTACGAGCAAAGCCAGTCTGCGAAAGTCGAAGCCACGAACCAGAAGAGATGGCCAGGCGACCAACACCTCGTACAGCGCCATCAACAACCAGGTCATCGCTCTTCACAAGAAGTGTGGTGAGTTGTTGGCCGGGGCGCATAAAGACTGCTTCATTGAAGCCATCTTGACCGAGGTCCTTACGCGCAAAGCGAGTAAGGAAGGAGACTTCGGTCGGTGCGATCGCTGGAACTTCTGCACGCTGATACTTGAAAAAGGCGATTGCAACACCGATTGCGACAGCTGTGAGCGCCATCATCGAGACGACAATCGGTTCAAATAAGTGTTCAGCGTGGTGTTCAGCGTGTTCACCAAAGACCGGATTAAGCCAATTGGCGAGTGCATCACCGCGGGTAAAGAGAAATCCTGTTGTTACAGAACCAACGGCCAAGATTGCCATCGGCACCCACATCAACCAAGGAGACTCGTGTGGGTGTGCCTTCTCATCCCATCGAGCCTTACTTGTGAAGGTAAGAATCATGACGCGAGACATATAGAAAGCTGTGATTGCTGCGCCAAGAAGTGTGACAGCGCCCAAAATTGGACCTTTCACTCCCCCAGCGTTAAATGCTGTCTCAATTAATAAATCTTTGGAGTAGAAGCCAGCAAATGGTGGAACGCCAATTATTGCAAGATACCCAAGACCAAATGTCACAAAGGTAATTGGCATAAATTTGCGGAGGTTTCCGTACTTGCGCATATTTACTTCGTCATCCATGCCGTGCATTACAGATCCGGCACCGAGGAACATGCCAGCCTTAAAGAAACCATGTGTCAGTAAGTGCATGATTGCAAATGCATAACCAGCAGGGCCGAGGCCGGCACCAAGAATCATGTATCCAATTTGCGACATAGTTGACGCTGCCAGAGCTTTCTTGATGTCATCTTTTGCTGTACCAACAAGTGCGCCGAAGAGCAGAGTAATCGCTCCGACAATCACAACTATCAGCTGAGCTGTTGGGGCAGCATCGAAGATAAAGTTTGAGCGGACAATCAGATAGACGCCTGCAGTAACCATGGTCGCTGCGTGAATCAGGGCAGAAACTGGGGTAGGTCCAGCCATCGCATCGCCGAGCCATGCTTGTAATGGGAATTGCGCAGACTTTCCAGCTGCAGCAATTACTAACATGATTCCAATGGCTGTCATCGCTGCCTCAGAAGCGTGATGTGAAGCTTCGGAAACACCAGCAAATGTCGTGGTTCCTAAAGTTGCAAAGGCAATCATGATTGCAAATGAGAGACCCATATCTCCGACACGGTTCATCACGAAAGCCTTTTTAGAAGCAGTCGCATACGCAGGCTTCTGATTCCAGAAACCAATCAAGAGGTATGAAGCAAGGCCAACGCCCTCCCAACCCACATAGAGGTTGAGATAAGAATTTCCGAGTACTAATAGCAACATCGCCGCGATAAATAAGTTGAGGTATGCGAAGAAACGTCGGCGATTCTCATCTTCAGACATGTATGAGATTGAGTAGATATGAATCAAAGTACCTACGCCAGTGATGAGAAGCACGAAGCAAATTGAGAGCTGATCTAAGAGCAGCGCTGCATCAATATCGAATGTGCCAACTTTTATCCAAGAGAAGAGAGTCTGTGTGATTGCACGGTCTTCAGTTGAGCGACCAAGCATCTGAATGAGTTGGTAAATGCCTACAGCGAAAGAACCTGCTGACATTGCTGTCGCAAGAAGATGACCCCATTTATCGGTTCGGCGACCGCCGAGCAGGAGTGCCACCGCACCAAAGAGTGGAAGTGCAATCAGATACACGATTGATGATGAAGTATTCATGGTTATCTCTTCAACAAACTAGCATCATCAACGGATGCTGAACGGCGTGAGCGATAAATCGCAACAATAATTGCCAGGCCGACAACTACCTCGCATGCAGCAACGACCATTGTAAAAAATGCCGTTACCTGACCATCGAGAGTGCCGTTAATGCGCGAGAAAGTTACAAATGAAAGATTCGCTGCATTGAGCATCAACTCAACACACATAAATACAACGATAGCGTTGCGACGAAGAACTACTCCGATTGCACCGATAGTAAAGAGTATGCCTGCTACGTATAGGTAGTTGTATGGATTCATTATTTCTCCTCCACAACAGTTGTATCGACTACATCAAGCTGGAATTGCGCTGACTCCAACATATCTCCACGTGCCTTGAGCGTTGCAGAAATTGATGTCGGTGCGGGAGTTCCATCCGGAAGAAGTGCTGGTACATCAACTGCATTGTGACGAGCGAAGACTCCAGGGCCGGGAAGCCCTGCCGCAGTTGAAAGAGAACCTGATCGGAAGCGAGCAATTGAGCTCTCGCGTTGAGAAGGTCGTGCCACTGTGCGCTGATGGTGAGCTAAAACCATTGCACCTAAGGCTGCAGTAATAAGGAGTGCTGAAATTACTTCGAATGGCCAAACATAATCTGAGAAGAGAAGCGCTGCTAGCCCTTGAACATTTCCCGCTGCATTTGCATCGACCAATCCGATTGCATCGCGTCCCAGAGTTGCACGCCCAATAAGAGCAGTTACAAGACCACCGAAACCAACAGCTGCGGTGATTGCGATTGGGCGAAGACCTGGGATTGTCTCTTTCAGTGAATCAGATGAATCGACACCTACGAGCATCAAAATAAAGAGGAAGAGCATCATTACTGCCCCGGTATATACAACAATCTGAACTATTCCAAGGAAGAGCGCCTCTTGTGCGATATAGAAAATGGCGAGGGTAATCATTACATACGCAAGTAAAAGCGCTGAGTGCACTGCCTTCTTAACGAGCAACATGCCAAGGGCTGCAATTATTGCGAGTGGGGCGAGAATCCAGAACATAATCGCTTCTGGTGTTTGAATTATCATTTGTCGGCATCTCCCGTCTGTACAGGTGTTGCTTGTGAATTTGTCTTCTGTGAAGGATGTGACTCTTTTACTTCACCTCTGTAGTAATTATTTTCATCCATGCCTGGGTACATTGGATGTGGCGGAAGCAGCATTCCGGCGCGTAATGGTGCGAGTAAATCTTCTTTCTCGAAGATCAACTTTTCGCGACTCTTATCTGCAAGCTCGTATTCATTTGTCATTGTGAGGGCTCGAGTAGGACAAGCTTCAACGCAGAGACCACAGAAAATACAACGAAGATAATTAATTTGGTAGACAGCACCATGACGCTCGCCTGGAGAAACTTGATTATCGGGAGTGTTATCGCCGCCTTCAACGTAAATTGCATCTGCCGGACATGCCCAAGCACAGAGTTCGCAACCAATGCACTTCTCAAGTCCATCGGGGTGGCGGTTGAGTTGGTGGCGTCCGTGGAAACGCTCTTCTGTAGGTGCCTTCACATCTGGGTATTGAACGGTGAGGTTCTTCTTAAACATTGCTCTGAATGTGACCCAAAAACCCTTTGATTGCTGGGCTAGTGAGGCAGGGCCAGGCTGGTCAACCTCTCTATATTCAACGCTGTTAATTGTGCTGTGAGCTACTTCTAGCTTCTGTGATTCAACGTTCTGTGGCTCTAACGAATCACTCATTGTTATCTCCAGTGCTGTTCTCTCGTGAAGCGTTTAGCGATTTAACTCCAGGAAGTGAAGGGATTGGGAATTCTGGAGCTTCTCCGACTGGTAGCGGAGCGCGTGATTTCTCTTTTGACTTCTCAAAGGCTGAAGTGATTGCCATGACAATCAAAACGATGCCAACAGCAAATGAAAGTGCAACTATTCGGGAAGCACCTTGTTGTTGGATTACACGCAGCGTTGCAACAATCATGATCCAGAGAAGTGAGACTGGAATAAGAACTTTCCAACCGAACTTCATGAATTGGTCATACCGAAGACGCGGAAGTGATGCACGCAACCACATAAACAAGAAGAAGAAGAGATTGACCTTTAAGAAGAACCAGATGATCGTGAACCATCCGCCGAGCCATACCTCGGTAAAACCAAGTCCTGGGGGTGCGTGATACCCACCAAGGAAGAGCGTTGTGGCAAGTGCTGAAACAGCAATGATGTTTACGTACTCAGCGAGGAAGAATAGTGCGAACTTAAGTGATGAGTACTCAGTGTGGAATCCGCCCACGAGTTCGCCTTCTGCTTCCGCTAGGTCGAATGGGGCACGGTTTGTCTCGCCCACCATTGCAATTACGTAGATTACAAAAGATGGGAATAAGACGATTACATTCCAAATATTTTCATGCTGTGCGCCGACGATATCTGAGGTCGACATCGAGCTGGCATAGATAAAGACAGCAACAAGTGAGAGTCCCATTGCAACTTCATAAGAAATAACTTGTGCACTAGATCGAAGTCCGCCAAGAAGTGGATAAGTAGAACCGGAAGACCATCCAGCAAGTACGACTCCGTATACGCCGATTGATGTAACTGCCAAGATGTAAAGCACTCCCACGGGGAGATCGGTGAGTTGCATAGCAGTCTTTTGACCAAAGAGCGTGACAGCTCCTGTCATCGGAATTACTGCAAAGGCCATAAAGCACATTGATGCCGCGATGATCGGCGCCATAATAAAGACGATTTTATCCGCCGCTGCCGGGATGATGTCCTCTTTAAGGGCGAGCTTCACGCCATCCGAGAGTGATTGCAAGAGACCTTGTGGACCGACGCGGTTTGGACCAATACGTAATTGCATCTTTGCAAGGACTCGACGTTCAGTCCATACCGCCATCAAA
>CAEZUI010000022.1_pt1 | contig 9039 bp, 7 predicted proteins | sample 7264441 | NCBI WGS metagenome assembly CAEZUI01 (sample SAMEA6813826, study PRJEB35770) | uncultured Candidatus Planktophila sp. | biome: Freshwater; feature: Freshwater reservoir; material: water | place: Czech Republic | collected 2016-04-20 | depth 0.5m m
AAGTGCCTGAGCCGTGACTTCTTCTGCTAATTCTTGCGCATCCGTATAGAGCGTGAGATCTAGTTCGCCGTCGAGCTCTCCGACTATCTCATCGAATTCATCGCTCATGGCAAGCTCCTTAATCAGTTAAAAACCTGTGAGCGTTATCCTAGAGAATATGTGAAGGGTTTTCATCGTATTGTGCGAAATATGACCTTGAAGGGAGGTTAGGCGACTACATCGAAGGCTTCAGCGAGAACGCTGAGGCCATCTTTGAGAAGTTCATCGGTAATCACAAGCGGTGGCAAGAAGCGGATCACGTTTCCGTATGACCCTGCAGTAAGAATCAGAACGCCTTTACTCTGGCAATACTTGATTACTTTGCCCATGAGTTCTGGGTTTGGATCTTTCGTACCTGCCTTTACCAATTCAATTGCAACCATCGCTCCGCGTCCTCGAACTTCGCCAATTTCTGGATGCTTTGCTGCAATCTCATTAAGCGTAGAGAAGAGAATCTCGCCGAGATGGCGAGCGCGATCGACTAACTTCTCGCCTTCGATGATCTCTATTGCAGCAAGGGCTGCGGCACAGGCAATCGGATTTCCACCGTAGGTGCCGCCGAGGCCTCCAACATGGGAAGAATCCATAATCTCTGCGCGAGCTGTAACTGCAGCAAGTGGTAGACCACCCGCAATGCCTTTAGCTGTCACGATCATATCTGGAACTACATTTTCATCATTGACGGCAAACCAGTCACCGGTACGTGCAAATCCAGATTGGACTTCGTCGGCAATAAATACAATTTTGTTATCGGTTGCAAACTTTGAAAGCCCTGGCAAGAATCCCTTTGGCGGAACAATAAATCCACCTTCGCCCTGAATCGGTTCGATGATGATTGCCGCAACATTGTGCGCGCCAATCTCTTTCTCAATCTTCGTTGTGACCATCTTCAACGAATCTTCTGAGATGGTTGCCTGGTCGCCATTCCAGCGATATGAATAAGGCATTGGCATCCGATAAATCTCGTTGGCAAATGGGCCGAAGCCTTCTTTATATGGAACATTCTTTGCGGTCAACGCCATCGTCAGATTTGTGCGACCGTGATAGGCATGTTCAAAGACAACAATTGCAGGGCGCTTTGTGTAATGGCGAGCAATCTTGATTGCATTCTCTACTGCTTCGGCTCCAGAATTTTGAAGAAGCGACTTCTTCTTAAAATCTCCAGGAGTTAAACGATTAAGGGCTTCGCATACCTCGATATATCCCATATACGGCGCGGTAGTGAAGTTGGTATGTGTAAATGCAGCAACAGCTTCCTGTACGCGCTGGACAACTAGCGGAGCTGAATTTCCCACATTAGTCACGCCAATTCCTGCGCCTAGATCGATAATGCGATTGCCGTCAATATCTTCCAGAATTGCATCAGATGCCCGCGAAATAATGACTGGAATAGCCATTCCTAGCCCACCAGATACTGCCTCTGTGCGGCGCTGCATTGCAGCGATTGAAAGAGGTCCTGGAATATCAGTAGCCAAGTGGCGCGACTGTGGGAGTTTTTCGATCATGGGTAAAGTCTAAGCCATTACTCTTGCCTCATGAGCGGCCTACGAGATATCGCGCCTTTACTGGATGCCTACCTCTCTTACTTTGAGAGCCAGCGCACACCTTTCACGATTCCGGGCCATAAACAAAAGGCTGCTCGCCTCGATAGTGGGCTTGGCACAATCGTCGATAGCGATACTCCGCTCTATGGCGGCCTTGATGAGATTAAGTTAACTAATCAGACACTCAAGAAAGCAGAGCACCTAGCGGCAGAGTTCTGGGGCGCAGACTATGCGCGATTTTCAACAGGTGGTTCAACCCATGCCAATCAAGCAATAGTTCTAGCTCTCGGATCACCCGGAGATAAGGTTGCCGTGTCGCGAACAGCCCATCGCTCAATTCTGAGCGCACTCGTTTTAGCAGGACTTGAACCTGTATGGATGTCACCAGAGATCGATCAAGTTACTGGCGTCCCAACTGGCATTGGAATATCAGAACTCTCTCGAGCGCTCATGGAAAATCCGATTGCTGTGCTTCTCACGGAACCTGGTTATCTAGGAACAATTTCAGACCTTCCAGCACTTATCGCTGCATCGCATGCGCAATCAGTTCCGGTAATTATCGATGCTGCCTGGGGTGGACACTTTGGGTTTCACTCTGAACTTCCATCCCATGTTCTCCAACTCGGAGCTGATGCTCTAATTACAAGCGTGCATAAAGCACTTCCTGGGTATAGCGCATCAGCGCTCTTGCTGGCGCAAGGCAAGTACCTCAATCTTGATCGAATCGAACAGAGCTTTGAAACGACTCATACAACTTCTCCTGCCGGTGCACCTCTTGCATCAATTGATGCAGTACGTGCCCTTCTTCAAGAACGAGGTCAGGAACTCAGCGCAGAGCTTCTTGAAAACGTTGCACGATTTAAGGCAATAGTTCAATCTGAATTTGAGCTTCCTATTTTTCTTAATTCCAGTGATTTCCCAGCAGGCCGTTTTGATCCCACCAAGATAGTTCTCCGAGTTCAGCAGTTAGGTACATCCGGCGTTGAAATTGAGAGAGAACTTCAGGCTGCTGGTATCCGGGTAGAGATGGCCGATCGAGACACGATTGTTTTCCTGGCAACCCTTGCTGATGAGCTTGATGACTTTACGGCGCTTTCAGATGCCCTCATCCCAATATTAAAGGGCTTTCAGGCTCCGCCCAGAGAAAGCGCTACCGCCCTTAGCTGGTCTGTGATTCCGCAACGCGGAATATCAATGCGTGATGCCTATTTTGCAAAGACAGAGATGGTCTCAGCAAATAAAGCTGAGGGGCGAATTGCGGCAGATTTAATTGCCCCTTATCCCCCAGGAGTTGCAGTTGTGGCCCCTGGGGAAATATTGACTGCGCAGATTTTGCAAGGCTTAAAAGCTTCCAAGGACGCAGGAGTGCGAATTGCTTACGCTACTGATCCAACTCTGCTCACTTATAGAGTTGTTCTATAAACCTTATGGTTTGCAGCTTGCGCAAGTGGGCGAATCACCAAAGTATCAACATTGAAATGTTCTGGAAGAGTCACAGACCATCGAATTGATTCTGCGACATCTTCTGCAGTCAATGGTGCATCCACGCCTTCATAGACCTTGGCAGCCTTCCCTTCATCACCAGCAAAGCGATTGACTGAGAACTCCTCTGTCTTAACCATTCCTGGGGCAATCTCAGTGACTCGAATGGGCAGACCGTTAAGTTCAAGGCGCAAGGTATCGGCCATAGATTTTTCGGCAAACTTTGCTGCAACATAACTACCGCCATTTTCATAGGCGCGATGACCGGCAGTCGATGTAACGATAACAATGTGCCCACGACCACTATTGATCATCAGTGGCGTAAGGGCTTGTGTTACTCGCAAAGTAGCAATGACATTGAGTTGATAGCTTTTCTCCCAGATTTCTGGGTCACCATCAAGAATTGTCGCGGCATCAAAAGCCCCGCCAGCACAGTTGATTAAGACCTCTACTCCTTTAGTTGCACAGAGTTCAGCAAGGGCATCAACGCTAGATTGCACAGTGATGTCAGCTACGAAGGGATGGATAAGCGTCGACTTTTCGGCAAGAGCGTTAAGGCGATCCTCGCGACGCGCAACAGCAACGACCTCAAAGCCTTCACCGGCAAGGGCAACGGCCGTTGCCGCTCCTATTCCGCTACTCGCACCAGTCACTACCGCAACTCTATTTTTCGACATGGCAGAAGGGTAGCTAGAAAGGATAGATAAGAGGAGTAGATGAGCAATAGAGTTCGGCCATGCATGAGTTCACACCTGAAATCGAAAAGGTTGCGCAAGAAATTCTTGAGTACAGCCTTACGCGACTTAAAGATAATCCACCGCTGGATGGACCTTTATCTGAGGCCGAACTCTTCGCAATTGTTGGTAACACCATCACCGAATCCGGACTGGGTGGTAGCGAGGCACTCGCACTTTTTACGCAAACACTTGCCCCCGCTTGTATCTCAACGGATCATCCTCGATATTTGGCATTCATTCCGTCAGCACCGACAGAACTTGCAAACCTCTTTGATCTTGTCGTGGGCGCATCCGCTCTCTATGGCGGTTCCTGGCTGGAAGGTGCTGGCGCGGTATTTGCAGAGAACCAAACATTGCGATGGCTCTCAGATCTTGCTGGACTTCCAGAATCTGCTGGCGGAGCATTTGTGCAAGGTGGAACAGTAGGAAACCTTTCTGCTCTCGTGGCTGCCCGCAAAGATGCTCGCGATAACCACCCCGAGGTGAAGCGATGGGCGGTGGCATGTTCAAGTCAAGCCCACTCATCCATTGCATCGGCGACTGAAGTGATGGATATCGATTTGATTAAAGTGCAAGTCGATGAAGATGGAATCATGCGTGGCGCTGATGTAAAGAAGGCGATTGATCGTTACCGCCAGCAATATTCAGATCGAGATATCTGCGCCATTGTTGCAACGGCCGGCACAACTAATCTAGGAATTATCGATGACTTGCCCTCTGTTGGAAAAGTTGCAAATGCGTACAAGATTTGGTTTCACGTCGATGGTGCATATGGCTTAGCCGGGCTCGCCAATGAAGAGACCCGAAAACTATTTGCTGGAGTTGAAAACTGCGACTCATTTATTGTCGATCCCCATAAGTGGCTCTTTGCCCCATTTGATGCCTGCGCTCTGATTTATCGTGACCCCGAACAAGGCCGTCGAGCACATACCCAACACGCTGAATACCTAGATGCACTTACCGAGTCGGATGATTTCAATCCTTCTGATTATGCGATTCAGTTAACACGCAGAACCCGCGGCTTACCACTCTGGTTCTCTGTTGCAGCACATGGCACTAAGGCCTATAGCGACGCCATAGCCAAGACGATGGATATTGCTCGTTTTAGCGCTGAGCTAATTAAGGCACATCCACGGCTCGAACTTTTGCGCGAGCCAGAACTTTCGATTGTTGCATTCACTCGTACTGGTTGGACTATGCCTGATTACAAGGCATGGAGCGATAAATTACTGGAAGACCAAATTGGGTTTGTGACTCCTTCGATGCACAAAGGTCAACCAATCCTGCGTTTTGCAATAGTAAATCCATGGACGCAAATCAGCGATATCGAAGAAATTCTCGCGACTCTATAAGGATTAATCAGCGATCTAACACGTTACGTGCAGGGTTGTAAGTCCCACCTGTGCGACGGAATGCAATTCCGCTGAGCGCTTCAAGGACAACACGGTTTGCCAGCATCGCCGTCACATCTGCGCTGTCAAAAGCTGGTGCAACTTCTACAACATCGATTCCGACAATCGGAAGTTCGATGCAGATACGGCGCACTGCTTCTAGCAATTCGCGCGATGTAAGTCCGCCCGGTTCGGGAGTTCCAGTACCCGGAGCCATGCCCGGGTCGACTACATCGATATCAACTGAGAGAAAAACTCCTTCAGTCTCGTCCGTTAATATCGAAAAGGATTCATCGAGCACAGCCTTGAGTCCACGATTATGAATCTCGGTCATCTCATACGAACGCATCTTCTGATCGCGCATCCACTTAAGGGTGGCATCTTCTGGCCAATAACCACGAAGGCCTACCTGTAAGAAGCGATCTCCGCGAACTGTGCCTGATTCAATTAAGCGACGCATCGGAGTTCCATGACCGACCAGTGAACCATTTTGAATATCGCCAGTATCAGCATGAGCATCAAAGTGGATCATCGAAACTTTTCCAAGTCCGCGGTGGTCGGCGATTCCAGCGACATCTGCAGATGTCACTGAGTGGTCTCCACCTAAGACAAGTGCGATTGCTCCAGCACGGGAAATTTTCTCAGTTGCTTCGCGCAGTAACGCTAAACATTTGCCTAAATCATCACTTGGCATCAAGAGATCGCCGGCATCTACAACTTTAAGATCTTTGAGGCCATCAACGCGAAGTGCCATATGCGGGCGTTCGCCATCATGCGGCAGGTAATCAGTTCCACGTATTGCTTGAGGTCCAAACTTTGCACCGGATCTATATGACGTTCCCGCATCTATTGGAGCACCAACAATGACGACATCTGCATCAGCATATGTAGATGGAATATCAAGGTCACATTGTGGGACGCCGAGGAAAGTAAAGTTCGGGCCGTACATATTTCCGATATTTGCCATATTAGTGAGCGCTCTCTCTGCCTTTACGGGTAGATATCAGGCTAGCAATAGTGGCCAGAGCCAAACAAGCGACGATGACAGTCAGGCTTTGCGTAATCGAAATTTCGGGATACTTCCACCCGAAAATTGTCTCGATACCGTTCTCATGGCATGCATGCAGAAGTAGCTTGACTCCAATGAATCCCAAAATCACTGACAGGCCCTTACCGATATAGATCAGGCGCGTCATGAGGCCACCAATTAAGAAGTAGAGCTGGCGCAGCCCCATTAAGGCAAAGATATTTGCAGTAATGACGATGTAAACATTTTGGGTAAGACCAAAGATTGCTGGAATTGAATCAAGCGCGAAGAGTAGGTCTGTCATTCCTAGCGCGAGCAACGCGATGGTAAATGGCTTTAGGCCCTTTGCTCGGAGCCAGTGAATAATCTTGCTCTCATCTTCTTCGACTTCACTTCCGTGGGAGCTCTCCATGAAGAGAGTGACCGCGGTGTAGATAAGGAAGGCGCCAAAGATAAAGAAGACCCAACTGAATTTTTCGATAGCAGCGGCTCCGAGAGAAATTGCAATTACTCGAAGCACAAGTGCAATCAAAATTCCGATCAGTAGTGCAAGTTGTTGCTTCTGCTTTTCAATTTTCAAGCGAGTAAGGATGAGAACAAAGACAAAGAGATTATCGAAGGAGAGCGAGTACTCGGTCAGCCATCCGGCGAAGAATTGTTGTTGTTCCTCTTTGCCTAACCATTGGCTGAGATAGAGACCAAATGCAATTGCTAGCGATACGTAAAAGAGACTCCAAATGGTTGCCTCTCGCATCGACGTATCCTTCTTACGGCGAGAAACTGCCCAGGCAAAATCGAGGGCAATAATGGTTCCAAGCGCGGCCACTGTAATGACCCAGTTAGTTGTAGATATCGAATTGACAGTCTCTGGTGCCGGAATAGCGGCGCTATAAATCATGGCGTGAGCCTAACATTGAGCAAAAAAAATTCCACGATAAGGTGGAGCTCATGAGCCTTGGTTCCCCATTTAATCGACTCTGGTCTGCCAGCATTTTCTCTAATTTAGCTGATGGGTTGGCGATGACCGCCTTTCCGTTGCTGGCTATCTCGCTGACAAAAGACCCTGTTCTGATCTCAATAACCGGCGCTCTCGTAATGCTGCCCTGGCTTCTCTTTGCGGTACCGATTGGTGCAATCGTCGACTCAGTCAATCGTAAATACATCCTTGCGGGAGCTGGCGCATTTCGCTCACTGCTTGCCGCCATTCTCTCGCTCGGAATCGCACTAGATGTTCTCACCATCTATTGGCTCTTTCTTATCATCTTCGCTGTCGGAGTATGTGAGGTCTTTGTTGATACTGCATCACAGACAATATTGCCGGCAGTAGTCGCGAAGGAGAAGTTAGAAGTTGCCAACTCTCGAATGGAGATTTCTCATACTGTCATTCAAAACTTTGTCGGCGCACCCATTGGAAGCCTGATTTACGCGGCAGCTGCTGTGGCTCCATTCATTGCAAACTCTCTCGGATTCCTTGTTGCGTCAATTCTTTGCCTGACAATTCCTCTTCAGTTTGTTAAGACTGAACGAGAAAGCGGTAAGGCCGGACTTCCAGCACTTCGGGAAGATATGCGATTTGGAATTTCATTCCTATGGAACAATTATGATCTGCGTAGGCTTGTCTTTACTACCTCTGCAATTGGCTTTGGATTTTCATTTGCAACATCAACTCAAATTCTCTTTGTGATCGAAGATCTCAAACTTGAACCACGACATTTAGGCCTTGCGATGAGCACCTTAGGAGTTGCATCGGTATTGGGCGCCATCCTCGCGCCAAAGAGCGCAAAGAAATTTGGCCGAGGAAATACACTGATGTTTGCCATGACGGCATCAACACTGATGACTTTTTGTAGCGCCTTTGCCCCTAAATTCTGGATTTTTATGGCCTTCTCACTTGTAGGTGGCTTTGCAATCACTCATTGGAATATCGTGCTGATGTCGACCTACCAAAGGCTGATTCCGCAAGAGATTTATGGTCGGGTGCACGGCACTCGACGCACCTTGGTCTGGGGCTCTATGCCGATAGCATCTCTGCTCGGTGGATTCGCCGCAAAGATTGATCTTCGCCTGCCTTGGATATTGGGTGGCGCTTTGGCTCTCATTCTCTCTCTTACTGGCGCTCGATTTATACGCCACATCGGAAACAGTGGTGCAGCAGAACTTGAAGAAGTAGATTCTTCGCGTGCGAAATAAAGTCAAAGTAAAGCTGGGCGCATCCTTTTGGCGCCTATGGAGCTCGAGTGCAATCTCTAATCTCGGTGATGGAATAGCCGCTGTTGCTTATCCATGGCTCGCATCTTCAGTGACGCGTTCACCACTCTTAATAGCTCTGGTCGGATTCGCATCACGTCTTCCATGGTTGCTCTTTACTCTCTTTGCCGGAGTGCTCTCAGATAGATTCAATAAGAAGGCAATCTTGGTCACGATGGATCTTGCTCGCGGTGTCATGACCATTGCCGTCGCAATTATTGTGACAATCAGCGCCAAAGATTTGCCAGCTCTCGATGAATTAAAGAATCTGACTTCTCTGCCAACTAATTGGCCGCTCTATCTGACCTTACTTATTGCATCAATCTTCTTTGGGATGGCAGAAGTTCTACGAGATAACACAGCGCAAACATTTCTTCCTTTGGTTGTCGAGAAAGCAAAACTCGAAAGAGCAAATGGAAGGCTCTGGAGCGCTGAGAGTCTTACCAATACATTCATCGGTCCACCTATCGGAAGTTTCTTAGTGGCGATTGCAATCTTCCTTCCTTTCTGGATTGATGCAGCATCATTTTTCATCGCCGCCGGCGTCATTGCCTCAATCAAGGGTTCATTCG
>CAEZUI010000023.1_pt1 | contig 8945 bp, 6 predicted proteins | sample 7264441 | NCBI WGS metagenome assembly CAEZUI01 (sample SAMEA6813826, study PRJEB35770) | uncultured Candidatus Planktophila sp. | biome: Freshwater; feature: Freshwater reservoir; material: water | place: Czech Republic | collected 2016-04-20 | depth 0.5m m
CTTAACGCAGTAAGCGTCACCCTTATATGTCTCTACCTCTGTCATGATTGCCTCCAATCGGCGTATCCGTGTTTGGCGGCTACGCGTATTGGTTAAAACCATACTCCGCTCCACGCTCATATGGGTGGAAATTGAGGAAGTTTGTGGCTGAGTGTTGAGCCCTTATTTTAGCTTTTTGAGCTCAACAGGGGCTGCCAAGGCCCGTTCAGCCGCCTCATAGCCATCCAAGTAGGCGCTGGCCAGCTCTGAGCCCTCAAAACGAGCGAGGGTCTCGGTAAATTGATCGCCATGGTCTGAATACTCCAGATGAATCGCCTCATGGAAGAGGACATAGTCGAGCGCGTACTCAGGGGCCAATTTGAGGCGATCTGAGATTCGAATAGTGCGATCTATCGTCGTACAAGAACCCCAGCGCTCGCGCATTGGACGCCATGTAACGCTGATAGGGCGGGCGGTGATTTCTGGTGCGAGCTCTGAGAGCAGTTCGCCAATCCGGGTTGCCAACGCTGATTCGCTGGGAGTTTTAGCAGCTTCTCGGGCGCGAATTATGGAGATCAGCTCGGGAACAACCTGGCTCTCCTCCGCTTTGCTCATTCGCGCAGGGATTGAGATAACAATCCGCCCACCTTGGCGATAGGCAGAGCTGCCTTTCTTGCGACGTTGGGAGCGAATCACAATTATCTCGCCCTCGGTAATTCCGGGAAGTGTCAGATCGCCATCGCCATTGCTATCGCCATCGCCGAAAAACTCTCCACCATTACTCGATACCGCCATGGGGTAAGGCTATCGCCCAGAAAGAAATATTGAAGTCGCAGGCGCGAATGAGTTGCACACTCTCTGGTTTCGCCGTACTTTTCGCTTACGAAGTCCTCGGATAACCGTTTGATATCTGCAAGGGGAAGGCAGATATTAAAATGAGCGCCCGGGGACTTCGCTTTTTTTAGAGGTGAATCAATCCGCTAGAACAAGCCGCTGAGGTCATCGGGGATAGCACTACTTGCTAAGAAGAGATCGGGTGCTAGTAACTCAGTGGCGCTGGGAAGAATGGCAGACCAAATTCCATCGCGACCTTCAATTCCTTTCGCCTCTCTTACTGCGCCCCAAAATGCGCTCGCCTCGCGGCTAAGTTTTGGTGAGACTTCAAGACCCAACATTTTCTTAAAGAGCTCTTGTGATGGCGCTGATGTTGCACGAGTGCGTCGGTGTAATTCACGGAGTGCTGTTATTGATGGAAGGCGTTCACCTGCGGCTTGAGTGGCAACATCATCTGCCCAACCATCAACGAGCGCTAGGACTGTCTCTAATTTAGAGAGCGCAGCTCGTTGTTCCGGACTTTCTTCCGGTGTGAAGATTCCTGCATCGAGTGAGAGCGAGAAGCCTTGCTCGCCTGCGCTGGAGTTATCTCCGAAGCCCTTCTCCATCGCCTCTTCTGCTTGGCGTTGAATCGCTTCGATATCGATGCGAATACCTGCACCATATTCAACAATTGCACTTCGAATATAAGAGACTATCCATGGGCTCTCGTGAAAGAGACGAGCAATTGCGCTCTCTCGCAAGGCGTGAAAGAGATAGATCTCGCTCTTTGCAATCTCGCTGCCCGCGCCCCACGCATCAATATTTTCAGCTATTAATAAGGGGTATGCAGGTTCAAGAATTGGCAACCCAGCATCATGGGCTCCCACAGCAGTTGTTGCAATCGCTCCAATTGCCTCGCCCAGCTGAGTGGCAATCATGGTCGCGATAAATGTTCGAAGCAGCCCTGAAATTGCAGCAATCGGAATTGCCGGACTCTCTTCATCAGCGCCTTGATTAGCGAGAGCTTCATCAATCAGGCGAGAAATTGCAGAGGCGAGTCCACTAGCAAGTGGCTCCATCGTTGCATGCCAACCGGGAAGAGTGGAGTCAACCCAATCGACTCGACTCGTTGCGCGCTGTGCGGTGGTGATATGTGCTGGAAAGAGTGTTGCCTCATTGAGCCAGATATCTGCTATCTCGCAGGCGTTATCAATAGCAGTGAGATCTTTAACGCCCAAGGGCTGTGATCCCTTAACCATCGTGAACTTCTTTGCAACATCGCGAACAGTGGCGATAGGTAGCGCATCTTTAGCTGCGCCTTGATTACCGAATGAATTAGCACCGAATGGATTAGCACCGAATGGATTAGAACCGAATGGATTGGCGCCATCTGCACCCAGGCCCAATTGTTCGAATTGCTTGGCGAGAGCTTCTTGCATTTGGCGCATCATCGCCTCAATATTTTGGCGCTCGTTCTCATCGCCACCTTCGCCACCGTGACCATCTGGATTGAAACCAAAAGGCGCCATAGCTCCTACTCCCATTCCAATCCATATATGAATCCCAGTGGTGATTCATTCCACGTCTTATTCATTCTAGGAGGTAGAACGCGCAGATTGCGCACTTTCTTCCCGCTAGGACTATTCTATTTCAATGCCCCACGCCATCGAATTCTCGCAGTACGCTGCCAGCTCTAGCGCGGCTACAGCGCTCATATGGTGGTTCGTGCCTCTGGCAGGGGTGATTGGCGCCCTCGGATATATCTTCTGGGTATCAAAGCTACGCGGCCGTATTGAAAAAGGCACTGCTCATTCAGTAAATCAATTTGAGAAATTTCAGAATTCATTCCGCGATAATGAAAAGAAATAGAGATCTTCGCTTCTCATCCCCACCCCTCCTCCTTCGTGCTGCCCTAGTAGGCCTGCTAGCTATTGCACTCATCGCGCCGATGAATTTTGTATTGATTCGCCCTGGCGCCCCCACTGCTCTCTTTCCTAAAGTTCTGGCGCTCCAAGAGATAAAAAGCTACCCAGTAAATGGACAGCTCTATCTCTTAACGATTCTTATTACCAATCCAGAGACCTCGGTATTCGGCGCAGAAGTTCTTGGATGTTGGGCAGGTGGCGATTGCGTAGTTGCACCTCGAAGCGCTTATTACACACGAGAGAGCACCAATGAAAAAGAGTTTGATGAGGGCCTGGCAGATATGGAGCAATCACAAAACTCGGCAATTGATGCTTCCGCAAATTACATCGCTGATGAATTTCCGAATATTGATATCTCCACTTTCAATGATAAATCGCTCACCGTCTCTCTAGAAAATACAGGAGGCCCTAGCGGTGGACTCGTCTTCTCGATCGGTCTCGTAGAACTTCTCACCCCTGTCGATATTCTCAAAGGGAGAAAGATTGCTGGCACGGGAACGATCACCTCTAGTGGAAAGGTTGGGCCAATCGGGGGAGTCGTCGAGAAGATTGTGGGAGCGAAGAGCGTTGGCGCACAGGTGATTTTTATACCGACTGAGAACTGTTCCGAACTGCCTGCTACCGTTGAAGGTATAAGTGTGGTGGCGGTCTCAACTTTGGCCGAGGCGCTCTCATACCTTCGTGGAGAATCGAGTGGCGCAGCCTTAAATTCTGCAGGAATTCATGGGTGCGCTAGCGTTGGGGCATGAATCGTAATCGCACTCCGCTTGTAGCCACCCTCGCAATCCTCGTCGCCATAGGTGCACTCTTTGTAGCATTTAGCGGCTATTACATTGATTGGCTCTGGTTTCAATCAGTTGACTTCACCAGCGTCTGGAGCAAGGTTCTCACTACGAAGATTGAACTCTTCCTTATATTTGGTCTAGCAACAGCCTTCCTCATTACATTCAATATCTTTCTCGCATATAAGCGTCGGCCTTTCTATGTTCCGACAGCGATAGAACTCAATGGAGTAGAGCGCCTTCGCGCACAGATCGAGCCAATTTTGCGATATGTCTTGATCGCACTTTTCTTTGCAATTGCTTACTTTGCAGGATCTTCCGGCTCGCTCTTCTGGAGCGAGTACTTGCTTTATAAGAACTCAACGCCTTTTGGAATTACAGATCCGCAATTTAATATGGATATTTCATTCTTCGTCTTTAAGCTCCCATTGATTCAAGCGCTCCTTGGATGGGCAATCTCCGCTCTCGTTCTCACAGCAATTGCAACTCTCTTTGTCCACTACATGTACGGTGGAATTCGCCCGCAGGCACAGAGTGAGCGCACCACCGTTGCCGCTCGTGTGCAACTTTCAATCCTCTTTGGTGCAATTGTGCTCGTTAAGGCTGCTGCATATTGGGTCGATCGATATCAGCTCGCTCTGAAGGAGAATAAATTAATTACCGGCGCAACATATTCAGATGTGAATGCGCTTCTTCCAGCGAAATCAATCTTGGCCGGAATCGCACTCGTATGTGCCCTCCTTTTCTTTGCCAACATCGTGCGACGTTCATGGTTGCTTCCAGCTGCCGGAACTGCGCTGATGGTTATCTCATCCCTTCTGATCGCAGGAATCTACCCAGCTGCGGTACAGCAATTTCAGGTGAAGCCATCTGAATCTTCAAAGGAAGCCCCATATATTCAACGAAATATCGATGCTACCCGCACCGCATATGGACTTGATGGCGTCGTCATGCAAGATTACAACGCAACTCTTACGACCACATCTGGTCAGCTTGCATCAGATGCGGCCACAATCAGCAACATTCGTCTGATGGATCCCAATGTGATCTCATCTACATTCCGCCAGCTTCAACAGATTAAGCCGTATTACACATTTACCGAATCTCTCGATGTGGATCGATATACAGTCAATGGCGTCACACGCGATGCTGTGGTTGCAGTTCGCGAACTCAGCATCGATGGAAATCCAAGCCGTAACTGGATTAACGATCACCTCGTGTACACACACGGTTTCGGTTTTGTTGCTGCATTCGGTAATGCTGTCGATGCAGATGGCAAGCCAAGCTTCCTGGTTGGAGATTTGCCACCAACAGATGGCCTCGGAAAATTTGAACCTCGTATCTACTTCGGTGAGAACTCACCTGAGTACTCGATTATTGGTGGAGTAAAGACAGATAGCCCAGTTGAGTTCGACTATCCAGATGATACTTCTGCAAGCGGTCAGAAAAATGTGACCTATAGCGGTAGTGGAGGTGTTCCAATTGGAGGCCTCTTTAACAAGCTGCTCTTTGCAACAAAGTATCAAGAGCAGCGAATTTTGCTCTCAGACTTAATCAATAAAGATTCAAAGATTCTCTACAACCGTTCACCTCGTGACCGAGTTGCAAAGGTTGCTCCGTGGCTCACCCTCGATGGTGACCCGTACCCATCAATCGTCGATGGAAAGATTTTATGGATTATCGATGGCTACACCACAAGCTCTCAATATCCATATTCTCAATCGACTACTCTCGCTGATTCAACAACAGATGCCCTTACGACAAATTCGTCATCGATTACCGCTCAGGGAAATCAGAAGGTGAATTACATCCGCAACTCTGTAAAAGCAACGGTTGATGCCTATAACGGCACCGTCACTCTCTACGAGTGGGATCAGAAGGATCCAATTCTCAAGAGCTGGATGAAGGCCTTCCCGGGCACCGTTAAGGCGAAGAGCGCCATTTCAAAGGGGCTGATGGAGCACCTTCGTTATCCAGAAGATCTCTTCCGCGTTCAGCGCGATGTATTGAGCTCGTATCACGTGCAGACCGCTGATGCTTTCTACGGTGGACAGGATTTCTGGCGCGTGCCACGTGATCCTTCAACCTTCGGTGCTAATGCCGGCGCTCAGCCTCCTTACTACCTCACAATGGAGCTACCGGGCGCAAAGTCACCAGCGTTCTCATTAACAACTCCATTTGTTCCACGAGGCAGTCGTGAAAACCTTTCAGCCTTCGCAGTTGTTAACTCAACCCCAGGACCTGAATACGGAAAGATGACAGTGCTTCAACTTCCGCGAAGTACAAATATCGCCGGACCTTCACAGATTGCTTCGAACTTTGAAGCAAAACCTGAGGTAGCAAATGCGCTCTCACTTCTTCGCCAAGGTGGCTCTGATGTGGTCCTTGGAAATCTTCTGACACTTCCAGTCGGTGGCGGTCTGCTTTATGTGCAACCGGTCTATGTCCGTGCGACCTCCAACACTGCGGCTTATCCACTCTTGCAGAAAGTTCTTGTCTCATTCGGTGATGTCATCGGATTCGATAACTCGCTCAAGGGCGCACTCGATCAAGTCTTCGGTGGAAATTCTGGAACATCAAATTCTGGAACAACAACAACGACAACTTCCGATAGTTCAGCAGACCTCAAGGCGGCACTCGCAGCTGCAAAGCAGGCGATTGCAGATGGCCAGAGCGCTCTTGCTAAGGGAGACTTTGCTGCATATGGTCGAGCACAAGATCGACTCAAGGCCGCGATTGCATCAGCGATTGCAGCACAAGCTCGTATGAAGTAAGAAATATTGCTCGATTTGGTGAAGTAAGCGCACTCGACATAGAATTGCGCTTACCGACGCGGGGTGGAGCAGCTCGGTAGCTCGCTGGGCTCATAACCCAGAGGTCGTAGGTTCAAATCCTGCCCCCGCTACTAGAAGAGAAAGTATGAAATGGCCGCCCAATGGGTGGCCATTTCACTTATCTCATACAGGCTCTCTATTTGATACGGAGCGAATTAGTCACAACAAAGAGGCTACTCAACGCCATAGCGCCAGCTGCATACATCGGTGTCATTAGCCCCATGGCAGCGATAGGAATACCAACGGTGTTATAGGCAAAGGCCCAACCAAGGTTGACTCGTATCGTCTTTAAAGTCTTACGAGATAGATCAAGGGCATCGACCACACTCATTAACTCTGGTCGCATCAAGGTGATATCAGCTGTGGCGATTGCGGTATCTGTGCCAGTTCCCATCGCCATACTCAAATCCGCTTGCGCAAGGGCTGCAGCATCGTTGATTCCATCTCCAACCATAAGAACACGAAGACCTACGCTCTGGAGTTGACGTACCTTCTCAATCTTCTCTTCCGGCAACGCCTTTGAAATAATGTTCTCTGAAGCAATACCAACTGAATGTGCAACCGCGATTGCGGCATCGTTGTGGTCACCGGTAAGAAGCCACGGTGTGATGCCACGTTTCCTCAGCGCTGCAATGGTTGCTGGCGCATCACTTTTGATGACATCTCCCACTACAAAGAGTGCGATTGCTACTCCATCTATCGCCATTAACGATGCGCTCTTCGCTTCATTTTTAGCAGTAGTGATTGCCGCAATAAGAGCTGAATCAATTTCAGTAGAGCTATGTGCAACGCTCTCTGGTGAACCGATAATGATTAAAGAGTTCTTGCCGTATGCATTGACTCGTCCAGCAACTCCAGCACCGGGTGTCATCTGCATTTCTGTGACTGCCAATTTCTCGGCGGAACGCGAAATTGCGTGGCGTGTAATTGCGTGCGCGACTGGATGATCGTTCTGACTCTCAAGAGCCATTGCCAAGGAGAGGATGTTCTTCTCATTAAGTATGGGCTGATATGAGGCGCCGAGCGGTTTTTGCGCTGAAGTAGGTGCGATAAATTCGGTAAGGACCATCTGACCGTCTGTCAGAGTTCCGGTCTTATCAAATACAGCAACATCAATATGTCGGGTAGCTTCAAGAACACGAGGATGGCGAATTACAACGCCCCGAAGCGCACCTCGTCCCGAAGCAACTAATAACGCAACGGGAGTGGCAAGACCTAAGGCACACGGACATGCAATCACCAGGACAGTAATTGCGGTTGAGATCGAGAAGTTTTGGGTCTTCCCTTCTGAGAAATACCAAAATAGATATGTAGCGATTGCTAGTGATGTCACAGCCGGAACGAAGTATGAAGCGATTTTATCTGCGAGAGCTTGAATAGGTGACTTGCTGCCTTGGGCGGTAACAACCATTGCTGTAATTCTGGCAATCTCGGTATCACTTCCTACCCGAGTAGCTCGAACAATAATGCGTCCGTTGTGATTGAGCGCTGATCCAATAACTCGAGCGCCAGGAGTCACCTCAATAGGGAGAGATTCACCGGTGATCAGAGAGTTATCAACTGTGCTGGTACCTGAAATCACAACGCCATCGGATGCAATACGTGCACCGGGGCGGACAATGAATTCATCGCCAACAATAAGGTGTGAAATCGGAATAACTATCTCATTACCATTGCGAAGAACTGTCACCTCTTTTTCACCGAGTGCGAGAAGTGAAGCAAGAGCGCTACTTGCATTGCGCTTTGCCTTTGACTCAAGGTAGCGACCAAGAATGACAAAGAGGAGAACCCCTGCGGCAACTTCGGTATAGACATCACCTTTACCGGTGTAGGTAACATAGATAGAGAAAAAGTAAGCGGTAAGCGAGCCCAGTGAGATGAGTGAATCCATAGTGGGGCGGAAGAAGTTGCGAATGGCGGCACGGTGAATCGGCCAGGCTACGAGAAAAATTAATGGAGTGGTGAGGGCAAGGGCTACCCAGGATGCAAAGTGATGAGTCGAATGCGGAGGAAGTGGCCAGTTGTTCTCATTAAAGAGATTAGTGAGATTGATACTTATCCACTCGTGCCACGACATCACCATTGAGATTGCGATTGTGGGAATAGCAAAGATGGCGGCGAAGATCAGCGCACGAGCTGCGCCCTTTCGGTGAAGTGCGGGATCGCTCTGGTCATTGAGTGCTGTTGCAGAGTAGCCAGCACCCTTGATCGCCTTGATAATCACCTCTGCTTTGACTTCGGCGGGGGCGAGGATATGAACGGTTTCGGATGCAAAATTCACTGATGCTTTAACGCCTGGAATTTCATTGAGAGTTCGTTCTACCGAATTCACGCAGGAAGAACAGGTCATGCCCGAAACAGCGAATGTCTGCGGAACTAGTGTTGCCTGACTGACATCAACATCAGGGTGCACCTCTGGAGCTGGACTCTTATGGCGCATCAAGTCAATCGAGATATCTTCCACTTTTATTTCTCCGATTTCAGTGATGCTATAACGTGACTATGAAGAGCTGCATTGGTTGAGACGCCATTGCCGCCATGTGGACCTGCGATACCAGCGGTATTACTAAAGATGCCTCCAGCTTCAGTAACAATTAAATCGAGTGCGA
>CAEZUI010000024.1_pt1 | contig 8633 bp, 6 predicted proteins | sample 7264441 | NCBI WGS metagenome assembly CAEZUI01 (sample SAMEA6813826, study PRJEB35770) | uncultured Candidatus Planktophila sp. | biome: Freshwater; feature: Freshwater reservoir; material: water | place: Czech Republic | collected 2016-04-20 | depth 0.5m m
GAAGAGTATTCAAATGGAAATAACACAGGACGAATTCTTAACTACCGTGCATCACGGGATGTTGTTGTTCGCACAAAGAATGTAGATCTGATTGCAAAGTTGTCACAAGATATCGGCTCACTATTGCAAACTGGCGTGAGCGTTAATAATTACGGTCCTCAGTACTACATCTCTTCGCTTCCTAAACTTCGCCCAGAACTTCTAGAGGCAGCGATGAAGGATGCAAAGATTCGTGCAGAGGCAATTACCAAGGCAGTTGGTGGATCTGTTGGAGCTGTTCAATCTGTTCGAGCTGGAGTCTTCCAAGTAACAACTCCAGATTCAACAATGACCTCTGATGGTGGCGCTTATGACACCAGTAGTATCGAAAAGACAGTTACCTCAACAGTTTCAGTAACCTTTTCTGTAAGATAGGTTGCGGCGTCAGGCGGCGCGACTTTCAAGTAGTGGGAGAGCTACGTGAAGAAAACCTTTTTGTCCCTGTTTGCCCTTGCCCTGGCACTTTCATATTCGCCAGCCACTGCCGCTGCGCCAGCAGCTGGGCAAAAGTGCACGTCACTAAATCAAAAGGTCACAGTTGCTGGAAAGAAATTGATTTGCACAAAGGTTGGCTCAAAAGTAATTTGGAAAGTTGTAACAGCTACACCAAAGCCCACACCTACTCCCAAAGTAAGTGCAAGCCCTACTCCGAGTGCGACAGCTTCGCCTTCTCCATCAGCGACCCCACCTAAGTGGAAGCAATTAACAGCGGAAGAAATTATTGCAGAATCAACCAAAACAATAACGGCATATTTCTCTGTGAAGAGGACTACTAATCAAGAAGTGATAGTTCTGGTGCAACCAGGAATAGACCCACTCTGGAAAGATTTCATCTTTAAAGGGGCGACAGTTGTTGCTCAAGCGTTTGTATATCCACCAGTCGGAAAACCTTTCTATGATGTCGTAGCAACAGATAAAGAATGGCTTGCAGAAGCCTACAAAGGCGCAGGATTTTCAGAGCGCGAAGTTCAAGATCGCCTCGGTGGGTTCGCAACAGGATCTCCAGCATTCGGGGGAGCTACAACGAATACCTGGAACATGTCAGTTCTTAAGGCATCAAATGCTCTCGTAAACGATAAGGCTGGTGCATACCAAACCCCAGGCCACGAATTCTTCCATGGCATTCAAGAGCGATATGCAGGGAGAAATCCAGGTCCAGGTGGAGAGCAAATACCTAACTGGTTCTGGGAAGGTCCTGCGATGTATGTCGGACTTCACTCAGCCGCATATGCTGGATTTATCGATTTCAAATCAGAAGGTCGTGAATCAATGGTGAAGCGATTTAAGAACGGTCGGCCACAGGCTCGAGCTCTTTCTCTGATTGAGGTGAAGGCGAATGACGGAGTGGTCGATCCGTATGCAATTGGTTTTGCGGCTACTGAATATTTAGTTGCACAAGTTGGGGTTGAGAAGTTCGTAGATATATACGCAGAACTTGGCAAGGGAAAAAGTTTTGCCTCTGCGTTCGAAAGTGCAACAGGTTTCGCCTTAAATGATTTCTACGATCGCTTCGAAGAAGCACGAGCAGGCCTGGGATTTCCTAGGGGCTAAAGCGGAATATTGCCGTGGCTACCACGGCGATGTGGTGCAGATGCAAGTGCCTGTACTAAAGCTGTTCGAGTGCGCGTTGGTTCAATAACTTCATTGACTGCGCCAATTTCAACCGCCTTGGCTATTCCGCCACTGACACGATCTAATTCTGCGGCGAGTTCGAGTTCCATATTTTCTCGCTGATCTTCAGGTAAATTTGCAAGCAGGCGACGATGCAGTACGCGTACTGCAGCAACAGCGCCCATCACAGATACTTCTGCAGTTGGCCAGGCAAATGTGCGCGTTGCACCGAGAGAGTTAGAGTTCATTGCAACGAATGCGCCGCCATAAGCGCGGCGAGTAATTAGGGTTACGCGAGGAACAACTGATTCAGCAAAGGCATGAAGTAACTTTGCGCCGCGTCGTACAGCACCTTCCCACTCTTGACCCGGTCCTGGTAGAAATCCCGTTACGTCAGCAATGACAACCATTGGAATTCCAAAGGCATCACATGTCCGAACAAATCGTGCAGCTTTCTCTGCAGCGGCCGCATCGAGGACGCCACCAATGTGAGCAGGGTTATTGGCGATTACTCCGACTGTTCGCCCGCCGAGTCGACCAATAACAGTAGACATATTCTCTGCCCAGACAGGAAGAAGTTCGAGTTTCTCGCCATCGGCATCAAGAATGGCATCGATGAGTGGGTGTACTTCGTATGATCTCTTCTCAACCGGCGGAACGTAAATGCCGAGATCTACATCTTCAATATCACTATTGAAATGACCTTGGTCTGCAAATAGAGATACGAGATCTTGAATTTCGGTAAATGCAATCTCCTCGGTAGGGGCAATTACATGTGCCACGCCACTATTTTTGGAGTGCGCCTCAGGTCCGCCAAGGGCTGCGATATCAATATCTTCACCTGTTACAGATTTAACTACATCCGGACCTGTAACAAAGATGCGACCTTCTGGTGCTAAAACGACAACATCGGTGAGGGCTGGTCCGTATGCACCGCCTCCTGCAGTTGGGCCAAGGACCAGAGAGAGTTGTGGAATGCGACCGCTTGCTAAGACCATCGCATTAAATACCTGACCAAATGCATCGAGCGATAAGACTCCATCACTTAAACGAGCACCACCTGAGTGCCAGATTCCAATAATCGGAAGTTGGTATGACATTGCCTCGCGATAGGCGGCGAGAATGACATTGGATCCTTCAATGCCGAGCGCTCCAGATTTAGATGTGGCATCGGAGGCAAAGACGACAACTTTGTTTCCCTTGATTGTTCCAGTAGCAGCAATCATCCCGGAATCAGTGCGGGGGAGTAAGAATTCAAATGAGCCAGAGTCAATAAGCTTCTTGATGCGTACTTCTGGATCCTTAGGATCTGTCATGTCATTATTGTAATGAAGTTATATTGTGTTGAATACAAGGACCACGTTGTGGCCACCAAAGCCAAATGAGTCGTTGAGCGCAGCAATATCTCCGCTTGGCAGCGCGCGTGGCTTATCACGCACAACATCGACTGTTACAGCTGGGTCGAGGTTTTCGATATTTATCGTCGGGGGCGCCAGGCGATCTTGCAAAGCTTTTACGATAAATACCGACTCAATCGCACCTGCGCCACCAAGTAAGTGTCCAGTCATAGATTTCGTTGCTGATACTGCAACGTGGTCTGCATCTGTTCCGAGCGCTTTGCGTAGCGCATTCGCTTCAGCAACATCTCCAGCAGGAGTAGAAGTGGCATGAGCATTGAGGTGATAAATATCTTTAGCAGATAAACCTGCATTTGCGAGTGCAAACTTGATGGCCCGCTGTACGCCGCTACCTTCAGGGTCTGGCGCTGCGATGTGATACCCATCAGATGTCAGACCTTGCCCGCTAATTTCACAATAAATTTTCGCTCCGCGTGCCTTGGCATGCTCGTACTCTTCAAGAACTAATACTCCGCCACCTTCACCGAGTACAAATCCATCGCGATCAGCATCGTATGGGCGCGAAGCTTTAGTGGGATCATCATTGCGAGTTGAGAGCGCCTTCATCGCAGCAAAACCAGCCATCGGTAATTGATGAATTGCCGCTTCCACTCCGCCCGTTACAACAATATCTGCACGATTGTTGCGAATCATTTCGAGTGCGTAGCCAATTGCTTCAGCACCGGATGCACATGCCGATACCGGAGTATGCACCCCAGCTTTAGCTTGAAGCTCAAGTCCTACATTTGCAGCAGGGCCATTTGGCATCAACATTGGAACCGTATGGGGGCTAACAGAACGAGCGCCTTTTTCGTTGAGGATATTGAATTGATCGAGGAGAGTGATTACTCCACCGATACCTGATGCGACTACAACTCCCAGACGTTCTTTATCAATATCATCGGGAGAACCGGCATCTATCCAGGCCTCACGCGATGCGATGAGAGCAAATTGTTCAGAACGATCAAGGCGTCGCATTTCGACGCGCTCCATCTGCTCGGAGGGATCGGTGGCAACGCGCGCCGCAAAGTGCACTGGAAGTAGTTCACGCCAATCCTCAGTTAAGAGTCGAACGCCACTCTGACCGGCAAGGATTGCCTTCCAGGTTGTATCAACATCTCCACCAAGAGGGGTGGTGGCACCGAGACCAGTAACCACTACGCGTCGTTGTGACATAACTTCTTACTCAGCTCTTTACCTGATGACTATCGCAGGAGATTACTTAGAAGCCTCAACGATGAAATTAACAGCATCCCCAACTGTGACAAGATCAGTAACCTTCTCATCAGGAATCTTCACTCCGAAGCGGTTCTCGCACTCAACAACAACTTCAACCATGCTGAGAGAGTCAACCTCGAGATCATCTGTGAAGTTCTTATCTAGCTCAATTGATGCTGCTGGAATACCAGCAACTTCCTCAACGATCTCTTTGATTCCGGCAAGTACATCTGCTTGTGAAAGCGACATTATGTGATTCCTTTTCTTCTTCTGAAATTCTTCGTGTGAACAGGGATTTATTCTCTATGAAAGCATCCATTACTTCCAAGTACCTAGAGGGTATTTAAGAGGTTTTTTATGGTTTTGGCGGCAATTTCACGACTTGCCCCGCATAAACGAGACCTGCGCCATAGCCGATCAATAGCGCTAACTTTCCGTGAAGTTCAGGGTGCGCATCGAGAAGTGCATCCATTGCAAGCGGAATTGATGCAGCAGATGTATTTCCGTTGGTGCGAATGTCATCTGCAATGATTACAGAATCAGGAATTTCCATCTCTTTCGCCATTGTTTCAATAATTCGGATATTTGCTTGATGTGGAATAAACGCGTCAATATCGTTGACGGTAAGCCCTGCTTGATCAAGTGCCTTCAGTGCAGCCTTACTCATTGAGAAGACTGCCCAACGAAATACCTTCTGACCTTCTTGCGAGATATTTGGCCAAGGGACATCAGCTTTGGTGAGCTGTGTTTCGTTATCGCGTACCTCAATCCATGATGGATTCATCAATATTGCATCACGACTGTCGGCATCAGAACCCCAGCAGACTGGCCCGATTCCTGGTTCTTCCGATGCGCCGATAATTACCGCGCCTGCGCCATCTGCAAAGATAAATGCAGTCGCGCGATCGTTAGGGTCTGTGAAATCTGAAATCTTTTCGGCTCCAATGACAAGGACTTTCTCAGAAGTGCCAGCTTTAATGAAGTCGTGCGCCATAGAGACTGCGTAACAGAAACCGGCACATGCAGCATTGATATCAAAAGCGGCAGCCTTTGGGTTACCTAGTCGCTGTAAGAGAGCAGTTGCAGCGGAAGGTGCTTGAAAAGGGAAAGTAATTGTCGCCACGATGACAGTATCAATATCATCAATAGTGAGGTCTGCTTTTTTGAGTGCATCCTCAGCAGCCCAAATCGCCATATCTAATAGCTGCTCTGAATCATCTGCTACGCGACGAGATTGAATTCCGGTTCGTTGTTGAATCCACTCATCACTTGATTCGATGCGGTCAACAATCTCAGAGTTAGGAACTAATCGCTTGGGGCGGTATGTGCCAACAGCAAGTATCTGCGACTCGCTTCCGGTACGGACTTTTATATTCACTTACATACCCCCGTGGTTAACAATAAAAGATTGTGCAGCTTCGAGCTCTGCAGGAGACTTTAACGCGCATTGGGCAATTGTTGGTACTGCACGCTTGATGAGCCCAACCAATGTTCCTGCTGGTGCCACCTCTATCGCCGCAGTTACCCCTGATTCGAGCAAAATCTGCATACACAAATCCCAACGCACAGGGTTAGCAATTTGATCAACGATTCGGTTAAGAATCTCGCGGCCATCAGTCAAAACGGCGCCATCCTTATTTGAGAGAACTCCAACTGCTGTATCGTTCACCTCAATGCTCTGTGCAAGTGTGCGCATTGGTTCGACGGCAGATTGCATATAAGAGGTATGAAAAGCTCCAGCTACAGCTAGTGGACGAACGCGCGCGCCATCTGGTGCAAGCCCAGAGAGTGCTTGTAAATCTCCGGCAGCAACAATCTGGCCACCACCGTTATCGTTGGCGGCGACTAAACCTGCTTTGCGAATTGCATCGAGTACAACTTCGCGATCTCCACCAAGAACAGCTGACATACCTGCTGGTGTAATTGCCGCCGCTTTCGCCATTTCAACGCCACGTGTACGCACCAACTTCATCGCATCTAGTGGCGAAATAACACCAGCGATTGCAGCAGCTGTAATTTCGCCGACAGAGTGTCCGGCAACATAGGAAAACTTTCCAGAAATGTTGAGCGCTCGTGCACTGAGAAGTCCGGCAGCGACAATCAGTGGTTGCGCATTGGCAGTATCTTTAATTTCATCGGCATCTGCATAAACACCCAGATGTACTAAATCTAATTCGATGGCATCCGACCATTTGATCAGGAGTGCTTTAGCTTCGCCATCTTCAATCCACGGAGCGAGCATTCCTGGAGTTTGTGCCCCTTGACCAGGAGCGATGATTGCTAACACCTGCGAAATATAAAGGCATTCATTTGATACCAACCAGTATGAATGAACAAAGCCAATATTAATGTCGCGTTACGAGCCAGACCTGCGCACAATGCGGCGCGACAAAAACTTGCATCTCAGGTGGCTTGATCTGAGGTTCGTGGAGCATCACTGGCGAGGATGCATCAAAGATACGCCGATAAGAGCTTCCCCACTTTGAATCTGGCAAAGTAAATTGAGTCTCTGCGGTAGAAGAGTTGAGCAACAATAAAAGTCCGCGGTCAGGGCCGGCTTCAATAAAGACTGTCAGGCTTCGTTTATCACCATCGGCCCAGTGCTCTTCGGTCATTTCACGTCCACCAAGGCTAAACCAGGCAATATCTTTTCGTTGAGTTCCAAAGTCAACTCGACCTGTGAAAAATTCCGCCGCAACATCAGCGAGATATGTCTTACGGATCAGCGAAAGTTCGGCAACCGCGTCGCGCATATCAGCTTCTTCTTCATTGAGTTCCCATTTATTCGCCCAGCCACCCATAAAGGTTTCTTCGGAGTCAGAAATTCCTGGCGACATATTCAGTGGCATTGAGTACGAGTTATTTGAACCGTTCTGCGAACGAGAAATCTCATCGCCCATAGTGATCATAGGAACGCCAGCAGAGAGCAACAAGGTTGTCATTATTGATTTCTTCAAAGAATGGCGATGCTTATTGATAAGCGGGTCATCCGTTGGGCCTTCAACACCGAGATTCCAAGATCGATTTTCATGCGAGCCGTCAGCGTTTCCTTCTTGGTTAGGCTGGTTTCGTTTCTCGGAGTACATCACTAAATCTGCCAAGGTGTAGCCATCGTGTGCGGAGATAAAGTTAATTGAGGATGTGGGACCTCGGTAGTAGAAAACATCCGAGGAGCCACTGATACTCGAGGCTAAATCAGAGACACCTTCACCATATCCACGCGCTAAATCACCGAGCCAGAATTGGCGGACCGAGTCGCGATAACGATCGTTCCACTCGCGGAATGGATGTGGAAAATCGCCCAGTGAATAGCGCGAGATATCCCAGGGCTCGATAATCATTTTAAAGTTACGAAGCACAGAGTCGGCTTCTATCGCACCCATCAGAGATGAGTTAAATGCGGAAGCACTTGTGTAAAGCGCGGTCGCAAGATCAAACCTAAATCCATCAATACCGATGACTTCAACCCACCATCGCAGCGAATCAATGATGTGGCGTACCGCATGTGGATTGCTTGCGGCGAGAGTATTTCCGCATCCGGTCACATCAACATAGTTACCATCTGAATCCTGTCGATACCACGATTTATTGTCGATGCCCCTGAAAGAAAGAGTTGGACCGCCTACACCACCTTCGGCAGTGTGGTTATAGACAACATCGAGATATACCTCAATGCCTGCTTCATGTAATGCATCAACCGAATCTTGTAACTCTGTAATCGGATCATTAGTTGCTGCGTATTCATTATGAGGAGCTGAAAACGCAATTGGGTTATAACCCCAATGGTTCTTGTGCCCTCGGTGCCAGATTCCCGGTTCAGTGAGATATGAATGTATCGGGAGTAACTCGATTGCAGTGACTCCCAGGTTTTTAAGATATGCAATTGTGCTGGAATGGCCGAGCGCTTTATATGTTCCGCGTTCTTCTTCAGGGATATTTGGATTCTTCGCAGTAAACCCTTGAACATGCGCTTCATAGATAAGAGTTGATGTCCACGATGTTAGTGGGCGATGAATCTCGCGGACCGGGTGTTTGGTCACCACTGAGTAGGGAACAAATCCCGCACTATCGCGATCATCGCGAACAGAGGTATCACCAATACCAGTTCCATCACTTGCGACATGTGAATAAATCTCTGGTCGATATTCAAGGTCGCCATCGAGGCGATGGGTGTAGGGATCAATAAGCAACTTAGCGGCATTAAATCGATATCCATATGCTGGCTGCCACGGACCATAGATTCGGTAGCCATACCGTTGGCCCTCGCGCACTCCAGCTAGGTATCCATGCCAGATGGGGCCATTGCGGTGAGAGAGGGCAAAACGACTCTCGACTAATTTGCCGTTGACCTCATTGAATAAGCAGAGC
>CAEZUI010000025.1_pt1 | contig 8372 bp, 8 predicted proteins | sample 7264441 | NCBI WGS metagenome assembly CAEZUI01 (sample SAMEA6813826, study PRJEB35770) | uncultured Candidatus Planktophila sp. | biome: Freshwater; feature: Freshwater reservoir; material: water | place: Czech Republic | collected 2016-04-20 | depth 0.5m m
GTTCTTGGCAATTACGCCATCAATGATTTCGCAGAAGCCAAATGAGCCGCTCTCGATTTCTGTTGAAAAGCTGGGCCTCAATGAGGATGGAGATTACATTCCATATTCACTTGATGCCTTCGAAGAACTAGCACAAAGAGAGTACAGAGTAGTTCGCATCGTGGGACTACAAACCCTTCGTGCCGGATACAAAGTAGATTCCAAACAAGGTAAGCAGTATGAAGAAGTTATGAGCTACCTCGTAAAGGCACTTCCGATGGTTGCTGCTGGAATGGTTGAAGGGCAAGAAGGAACTCGTGTTTTGCGTATCAACCTTGTCGTTGCACCTACCGAGCTTCACTCAGATGGTTTTGACGCTGCATTTAACGGCCCTTGGAATATGCATGTTATTGCCTCTCCTGAGGATCGTCGTACTCCGTGGACTGGCGATGGTCTGGTGCGAGATGATGAGAAGTTCAAGCGCTTCGCCTTGATGCATCTTGCTACAACTGCTGGTATTTGGAACGGCCTGCAGGTAAGTCCATTTGAACTGGTCAATTTAGAGGATGCCAAGAAAGGCAATTTCTGGCTCTCTCGCGTTTTTGTTAACGCAATTCTTACGGATGGACTTTCTCGCCGCGTCGCAGCAAAGGTGGTAGATGGAATCGCAAGTTCATCTACCGATATTTATGATTCAAAACTTGGTATTGCAATCCCAGGAACTGAACTTATTCCAGATGACTTAGTAGATCAGTACATCGATTGGATGGTCGCTCAAGTATTTAGTATTGAAGCTGGAGTCCTTGGATTCTCGCGGCCAGCAGCAGATTCGCCGCCACCTCAAGAGAGTTGGTATGAGTGGACGCAGATTAAATCTTTCCTCATCTTTACCTGGGATAAACTCAAAGTAATTCCATGGTGGATGTGGGTCTTTATCCGTCGAGGAATCGGCCGAAAGATGACAGCTACATTCCAAGGAAATGATGGTTTGGCTCAAGTTGGAATCGGCCAAAATGATCCGATGGATGCACGCGATCGAATTTTGGCCAATAAGTTGGTAGAGATTCTCACTGTTCAGGCAGCTGCTCGAAACTCACTCAACGCACCTCTTCGCGGTAACTCAGCGAAGACAACGCCAAAGTTATGGGCAAGCATTCGTCGATTGGTATTTGGAATGCTCGATGGTTCCGATCTGAAAGAGTTCGGAATAGAGCCTAAGGAAGGTCGAGTGCCGGTCTTTGCCCGCACGGGTCAGATTATCGCCAACCCCGCTGAGACAATCGAAGTCCCAGAAATTCTTCAGGAACGGTTAGGTGCGAGCTACATTAAATTGGCAGAGGCAAGTGCTTCAAGCGCGATTGCGCGCAAATTGAGTGACGGTGTTTCTTCCACAAGAAGCCGGATTGAAACGATCGAAAATGAGCTTGCGCAGATGCAACAGGGAGGTTTCTAATGAATTCCGGATATTGCATCAATGGCCACGAAATCGAAGCTGAATTTAGATTCTGTGTCATGTGTGGCGCTGAACGACCTAACGCTATGGAGGAAAAAACTTCTGTAGCCACGCCAGAGCATCTCGTTATCACGATCGACGAGAGCGACCCGCTCGCTACTGCGGAGACCGTGAAGAGCTCCATTGGCTACCTTGAGCCAGTCACGGATGTATCCCCGCAGGTGACTTCGCAATCAAATTACGAGAGACGAATGCAATTAGATAAGGCTCGTGATGAAGCTTATGCAGAAGTTTCAGCGCTAGAGAACCTTCAACAAAACGTGGCTGAGTGGGAGCAGAGGAATAACCATTCATTCCTCGCAAAGACTTCTGCTGTGATGCAAAAAAATATTGCAGAAGCTGATGGGTTATTGACTCAATACAACAGAACTGTGGATTCACTTCGAATCCCAGAAGCCGGTACCATGGCAAAGCTGCGCAAGAGTTTTCACCGCAAATTACTCTGGCAGACGATCTTGATTCCGCTTCTTTCATATTTGATTTATAAGATTCCTCGAATTCCTAATCGAAATGTCCAAAGATTTTTTGACGGCGTTCAGCCCTCAATGAAGGTCATTTTGATTTATGCGACCGTTATCTACTTGGTCTTGTTATTAGGCGCACTCATTGCCTACTACAGAGGATGGAGCACCTACCAAAGAAAAGTCATAACGACTTTATGGCAACTTCAAATAGTTTCTCGAAATGTCGATCAGGTACGAAGTGAACAGGGTCGACTGAAGAGTCTCTACCCTCAGGTGAATGAGTGGCTGGTAATACTCGGGCACTCTCTTACTAATCCTTGGCGAATACGAAAAGAGTGGTTTGAATCGTCAATTGGCGACCTTAATGAGGCATCGCTTCCAAACTCACTTCGCATCTCTCAGGCCCATGAAGATGATGGGCCAGCAATGATGGGAATGCAGCGTTATGCAGCAGAGCGATTTATGTCTCGCGGTTGGCGCGCAAAGGTCTTTGCTGATCAAATTGATGTCATTCGCGAATCCATTGGTCTTCCAAAGGATCGACTGAATGTAGATATGTTGGATCAGGATATTTTGTACTCACCGAATGGTCCACGCGCTTTGATTCGCACAAATATCGAAGAGCTGCCGATCCTCGAAAGTATTGGCCGGCGTCAGCTTCTACCTCTCATTAAAGAGGTGCAGAAAGAGGCAATTACTAAATCACGACCTCCTGTAAATGAAATTCGAAAAGCAACAATCAAGACTCAAAAGGTTGCTGCAGAAGATGAAGAGAACTCGGAATTAACCCCTTGGGATGAGTTCCTCGGATTCTCGATTCCTGTACAAGGTAAACCTAGGACGCCGCTGAGCGTCTTCTCGCTCTCTGATTCAGGCAAAGTCGCCGCACACCATGATCGTTATACAACTTTCATGATTGTCCCAGAGCGCTTTAAAGAGAAGGTTTACGGCGTAGATGACAATCAACTCCATACCTATGGAGAAACAACAAAGTTGCCAATGGATGTGGTTGTTCGCGCGGACTTTACGGGACCAATTCCTGCTCAGGATCTACTCTTCCTCGAAAAAACAGCAGCTCAACGTGCTGCGGCTGAAGAGAAGGAATCAAAGCCTAAGAGTGAGTTTAAGAAGGACAAGGGAATCTAGTCTTAGATTCGGGCGGTCTTCTTAATAAAGTCCACAGTTAAGTCGGGGTAATTCCACATGATCACATGTGCGCAATTATCAACGACAATCCAATCGGAGTGATCGGGTGCAACGCTTCTTTGCTGTGCGATATCCACTGGCAGGGTAAGGTCGTAATCTCCGAAAACTATTGAGACATTTACATTTTCAGGGATTGTTGAATCGAATTTGCGTCCGCGTAGCCCATTCCATAACGGCATATATCCCTTTGAATTAGCCATTGCCATGACTGAGTCGCGACAGGATTCAAAGCTGAGCTCGCGCCAGAGGTGGGTTATTTTTTTGTAGCCGATCGCCTTGAGCGGAGGCAGGTGATAGGCAATACGCATAAAGTATTGAGTAACTTTTGCCAATAGCCGAGCATCAAAGAAGCTTGGAGGTAGTTTTGAGACCGGGCCTTCATGCCATAGTCCAGCAGGTGCTAGAGCTGTAACGCTCTTTACTTTATCCGGTGCGACAGCTCCCATTTCAAGAGCAATCCATCCGCCAAGAGAATTTCCCGCCACATGCATCTCTGTTACATCATGGGTGGTCGATACTTCTTCGACAATTGCTCGTGCAAGTGATTCTGGATCGACCGCTTCATTTTCATGCAGCCCTGCAACGCCGTGACCCGGTAGGTCTACGGCAAATACAGAGAAGTCTTTAGTTAATTGAGGAATAAGGCTCTTCCAAATATTGCCAGCTGAGCCCAAGCCATGAACAAGTACGAGGGCGGGACGCTTAACATCTTCGGTAAAGAGGTGCGCGGAAATCGGCATGCGATACCCTAGCGCCATGTCAGAGATTTCTAACCCTGCAAACCTTGATGAGGCTGCTTTAAAATCGGCCCTTGATCCACTTTCATATGAAGTGCTTCGCAACGGTGCTACCGAGCGACCCTTTACCGGTGAATACACCGATAGCGACAAGGTCGGCTCATATCGATGCAAGGCCTGCGGAAACGAAATCTTTAAATCTGAGACAAAGTTTCATTCGGGATGCGGATGGCCATCGTTTTACGCCCCGACTACTGATGACTCAGTGACGCTCATTGAAGATCGTTCACTTGCACCACGCATCCGCACCGAGGTGCGATGCGGCAAATGTGATTCTCACCTAGGCCACGTATTCGAGGGCGAAGGCTACGACGTCCCCACCGATCAGCGCTGGTGTATCAATTCGGTCTCTCTCATTCTCGAAGAGAAGTAAGCGGGTAAGTACAACTCTTCTCAGCTCCTTTCTTCTGCTATGATTCTTGCATACCCCCTAGGGTATATGGAAATCTAGCGAAGAAGAGGTTTAAAAATGTGTTCAAGAGTTACTTGTGATCGTTGCAAGAAGTACACCTGGTCGGGTTGTGGCCAACATGTTGATGATGCACTACAAGGTCTTTCAGATGACCAGATATGTAAGTGCTAGATAACAATGGCTAAGTCACCCACACATGTGTTGCAGGATGAAGTACAAGTAGAGGCAATCACTAAGCGATTGAAGCGAGCTCATGGCCAAATGGGTGCGATTGTCCGAATGATTGAAGAAGGCCGGAATTGCGAAGAGATTGTGACGCAGATGGCGGCAGTAAATAAGGCGGTCACCACAGCAGCTTTCACCTTGATCTCATCCAGTTTAAAGGAATGTATTGAGGAAAATAGAAATAACAGCGAAGAAGTACAAGAGAAGCTGCAGAAGCTGTTCTTGAGTCTTGCCTAATAAAGGAAACGAAAATGAAAAAACTAATTGCCATCTTGCTGGCTTCAACTTTTGCCCTTACAGCCTGTGGAGGCTCATCCTCAGCCGACTTAAGTGCGAATGATTTCCAAGCTAAGTCACAAGAGCCAGGCGTAATTCTTCTGGACGTGCGTACAGCAGGGGAATTCGCTGCCGGTCATATTGAAGGCGCAATCAACATTGATGTCGAGGGCATGACTTTTGAAAATGAAATTAAGTCACTTGATCCGTCGAAGACTTTTGCAATCTATTGTCAGAGCGGACGTCGGTCTCGTATTGCCGTCGAAACGATGACCGAGAGTGGCTTCACAAAGCTCTTTAACCTTGATCAGGGAATCGCTAGTTGGATAAATGCTGGTCTGCCAGTGGTGACTCTGTAATGCGAATAGTTATTATCGGGGGAGTCGCTGGCGGCATGTCAGCAGCAACCCGTATGCGTCGCCTTGATGCTGACGCTGAAATTATCGTCTTTGAAAAGAGCGGGCATGTGAGTTATGCCAATTGCGGCCTCCCATACTTTGTTGGCGGAATCATTGAAGAAGAAGATGCGCTCTTGTTGCAGACTCCTGATTCTCTCCACGCACGTTTTCGCTTAGATGTTCGTATTTCTTCTGAGGTCCTATCGATTGATCCGCTTGCAAAATCTATCAAGGTAAAGAACTGGGCCGATAACGCTGAGAGTGAGCTCACCTATGACAAGTTAATTCTTAGCCCAGGTGCTTCACCAATCGTTCCACCTATTCCGGGCATTGAGCGTGCGATGACCTTGCGTACCGTTGAGGATGTTGAGCAGATTGCATTTGCGGTTAATAAAACTCCCGAAAGCGCTGTCGTAATCGGCGGTGGCTTCATCGGGGTAGAGATTGCAGAAAATCTCATTCATAAGGGCATCCCAACAACTGTTGTGGAAGCTGCTCCACAGGTACTCGCTCCGCTGGATCCCGAAATGGCCACCTTCGTTGCTCGAGAGATGCGCGCACACGGAGTGAACTTGCACCTGGGTGTAAGTGCAACAGAAGTTACCGCCAATAGCGTAATTCTCTCTGATGGAACTGTTCTGAAGGCACAAATAGTCATAATGGCAATTGGTGTCAGGCCAGATACATCACTCGCAAAAGCTGCAGGCCTATCAATAGGTTTACGTGGTGGAATTGAAGTAGATGATTTTAATCGCACGAGCAATCTGGATATCTACGCAGTAGGCGATGCAGCCGAGAAGACAGATGCACTAGATGGTTCAGCAACCCTTGTTCCGTTAGCAAATTTGGCAAACCGTCATGGACGAGTTGTAGCCGACCATATTGCTGGCAGAGAAGTTCGCCCCATGAAAACAATTGGAACAGCAATCGTGAAGGTCTTTGATTTGATGATTGCAGCAACTGGATGGAATGAGAAGAGACTTGTTGCTGCTGGTCGCCCTCATATGGTCATTCATACCCATCCGAATAATCATGCTGGCTACTATCCAGATGCAAAACAAATTGCTCTTAAATTGATCTTTGATCCAGCAACTGGTGAAATACTAGGCGCGCAGGGTGTCGGGCTTGATGGAGTCGATAAACGAATCGATGTCATTGCAACAGCAATTCGTGGCGGAATTACCGCTCCTGAACTTGCAGATCTAGAACTCGCATATGCACCACCATTTGGATCAGCAAAGGATCCGGTCAATATGCTCGGCTATATCGCCGAAAATATGATGAGCGGACTTCTAAAGACAGCGCAATGGAATCAAACTCAGGAACTTCGAGAAGCTGGCTATCAGTTAATCGATGTTCGTTCTCCAAGTGAATACAGCCGAGGAACAATTCCGGGAGCTATCAATATTCCGGTCGATGAAATTCGAGATCGGACCTCAGAAATTGACTCCTCGCCAATTCTCGTTAATTGCCAAGTCGGGCAACGCGGCCACACAGCAACCATGTTGCTCACTGAGCTTGGTTTTAACGCAACAAATCTCGATGGTGGATATCTGACGTATTCAAATTCACCAGCAGCAGTTCACTGATTACGATCTATAGAGATAAGAAAAGAGAAGAAAATGTGCCACAAAACAACTTGTCGCAAGTGCAATAAGCCAACCTGGTCAGGATGCGGAAACCATATTGAGATTGCTCTCAAAGGTGTTCCAAAATCACAGCGCTGCCAAGGTCATCAGAACGAACCTAAAGAACCAGGTCTGCTTTCTCGTCTATTTGGCAAGAAATAACCCTGCCAGGAGCCTCTCGCCTCATCAATTTTTACTTTCAGGGTCTGCCCTTTAGACTGCATCCTCTACCACGCCCCCCTAGCTCAGTCGGTAGAGTGTTTCCATGGTAAGGAAAAGGTCACCGGTTCGATTCCGGTGGGGGGCTCGCAAGTCGTAAGTGAACAACTGAATAAGTAAGTAAGGCGGGGTAGCTCAGCTTGGTAGAGCAAGCGGCTCATAATCGCTGTGTCGTGGGTTCAAATCCCGCCTCCGCTACGAGTAAGTCGAAAAGATCAGGCGTGAATTGCGCTCGATTTCACCAAAAGAGTGTGCTCAGGTAATCTGAGCCCACCAATTACGAAGGAGTCACACCATGGCAAGTAAGAGCGCGGACGTACGTCCAAAGATCACCATGGCATGCGTGGATTGCAAAGAGCGTAACTACATCACTAAGAAGAACCGCCGCAACGATCCAGACCGTATGGAACTTAAGAAGTTCTGTCCTCGTTGCAAGTCTTCAACTCTTCACCGCGAAACTCGCTAATGATTAGCCCGGATTCAATCGGGCGTACCTTCGTCGGTACAAAGACAATTACCGTTTCTCAATCTGAGATAGATGCCTTCTGCGCCGTTATTGGCGAAACTGATACAACGGTTGCACCTCCAACATTTTCGATTCGAATATCTCTGGATCAATCTGAAGAAATCCTGACTAGCCCAGAAGTTGGTATTAAGTGGGATCGCCTTGTACACGGGGATCAGAAATTTAATATTAAGCGCCCTCTCAAAGCTGGCGATGTGGTGCGCTGTGATTCGACTATCGAAAGCGCTCGCGAAGTAGCAGGAAATGAAATCATCACAGTTCGCTCCGATATATCTAACGTACAAGAGCTTCTAGTTTCGTCGTGGTCTACCTTGGTGATTCGCGCATGATTAAAGACCAAGTGTTAGAAGAGAAAGTATTCTTCGTAAATCGTGCCCTGCTCAAGCAGTATGCAGATACAAGCGGAGATCAAAACCCGATCCACCAAGATGAAGCCTTTGCAAAGTCCGTTGGCCTACCTGATGTGATTGCACATGGCATGCTTACTATGGCACTTGTCGGAAAGTACGTCACTGAGATTGCTGGCGGTTCTGCCAATGTGCTTGAGCTCGGTGGGCGATTTACTAAGCCGGTAATCGTTCCCGCCGGCACTGATGTCGATATCACGGTTATTGCAACAGTCAGTGATGTTGTTGATGGCAGAGCATCTCTTTCACTGGTTGCAACATCTGCCGGAGTAAAAGTCTTAGGTATGGCAAAGGCAGTAATTACACTGTGAGCGCACCAGAA
>CAEZUI010000026.1_pt1 | contig 8366 bp, 8 predicted proteins | sample 7264441 | NCBI WGS metagenome assembly CAEZUI01 (sample SAMEA6813826, study PRJEB35770) | uncultured Candidatus Planktophila sp. | biome: Freshwater; feature: Freshwater reservoir; material: water | place: Czech Republic | collected 2016-04-20 | depth 0.5m m
ACATCCGAAGGTGTATCAGTTGGTGCACTCTCTAAATTAAATCTTTCTATGACAGTGATTGATTCGCGTGTTGCATGGTTTACAACGGGTGCTGGCGTAATTCTCTTTCTCGCTGCAGCCACACAGACGGCGCGTAGGATAAGGCGGTCCCGACGTGAAAAATAGCGATCTCTATAAAGCGTCTTCAGTTATGGCGCTCGGCACAATCATCTCTCGTATTACAGGTTTCTTTAGAGCCGTCCTGGGTGTGGCGCTCCTTGGTACCGCACTCTTAGCTGACTCTTATAACGTTGCTAACACCATGCCGAATATTCTTTACAACCTTTTAGTAGGCGGAGCGCTCACTGCAATATTTGTTCCTCAACTTATTCGCTCTTTTGGCGATAGCGATGGCGGTGATGCATTTGCTTCACGCCTTGTTACAACAATCTCTGGAATTCTTCTTGCGCTCGTAGCAGTGGGCATTCTCCTCGCACCACTATTGGTGCAAATATATGCACCTGAATTTTCTCAAACCGGGTTCGAACGTGAAGAGCAGATTGCAATAGCTTTCACTCGTTACTGTTTACCGCAGATTTTCTTCCTCGGTCTCTTTACTATGTTGGGGCAGGTTGCAAACTCTCGAGGATCTTTCGCCCCTCTCATGTGGGCGCCTATAGCTAATAACCTAGTAGTTATTGGGGTTTTCTCACTCTTTTTACTCTTTCAGGAGCCACTCACAGCCGGTTCTATCTCAGACTCGCAAATTCAAATTCTTGGATGGGGTACAACTGCCGGCGTTGTCATCCAGGCTCTCATCTTGATACCAGTAGTGCGAAAATCTGGGATTCGCCTCCGTTTGATTTTTGGAGTTAAGGGGCTCGGTAAATCATTTGCTCTTGCTGGGTGGACCCTTGTTTATGTTTTGATTTCGCAATTGGGTTACCTTGTGACCGTCAATGTTGCAACGGCTGCTGCAGTACGAAGTGCACAGGCTGGTATTGCCACTGGAGTTGGATTTACACCGTACACAAGCGCTTACTACATTATGTTGCTTCCGTACTCTATTGTCACAATCTCAATCGTCACAGCAATCTTGCCCCATTTATCTAAACTTGCGATTGAAAATAAAGTGGATGAAGTTCGTGCACAATTAATTCGCGCAATTAAAATGGTGGGTGTTGTAACGGTGCCAAGCGCAGTTGCACTTATGCTCTTTGGCCCTCTTATTACTGAGGTCCTTTACTTTGGTGTCTCGTTAGATGATTCGCAATATATTGGGTATGTCCTTGCTGCATTGGGGTTAGGGCTCGTACCGTTTAGTATTAACTTGATTCTCATCCGAGGGTTCAATGCATTTGAAGATACAAAGACGCAAGTCCTCTCAATCTTTATCATTAACGTTATTTCGGTGGGGCTCTCTTATCTCTTCCTTGCTCAACTCGAAAGTGGTTCTGTCACAATAGGCTTAGGTATTGCTTTCTCCATTAGCTATATCGTTGGACTCTTCGTCACATTAAATTTGATTAAAAGACATGTGGGGCTACTACGCACCAGAGACTTTGCAGCCCAGCATGGAACTTTGTTGGCGGCATCATTACTAGCAGCTCTTCCATTCTTTGCTCTTTCACAATTACTTGGGTGGAGCAGTAATGACAATGGGGCTGGGTTGAGGGCGCTGCATCTGATGATCGTCCTTACGGGAACAGGTGTTGGATATCTCATTTTTGGCTCCCTCTTCAAAGTTGCTGAAATCCAAGGGTTACGCGAGTTCGCCACATCTAGGGTCAAGGGCCGCAAGAAGTAAAGGCGCGGTAAGGTGCGGGTATGAGCACTGAAGTACGCGAAGTTGTCATTGTTGGATCTGGCCCTGCTGGATATACCGCTGCAATTTATGCAGCTCGCGCGCAACTCAATCCACTTATCTATGAGGGTTCAGTAACTGCCGGCGGTGCACTTATGAACACCACTGAGGTCGAGAACTTCCCTGGCTTTATCGACGGCATTATGGGTCCAGACCTTATGGACAATATGCGCAAGCAGGCAAAACGTTTTGGGGCCGAATTAATTACTGACGATATCGTTGAGATGAATCTCGAAGGCGAGATTAAAACTCTTAAAGATGGTTCCGGAAATATTGTGAAAGCTAAATCAGTAATCCTTGCAATGGGATCTGCTTACCGCGAAATAGGGCTTGAGAACGAGAAGCGACTCTCAGGTCGCGGAGTCTCATGGTGTGCCACTTGTGATGGATTCTTCTTCCGTGACCAGGTCATTGCCGTAGTTGGCGGTGGAGATTCCGCAGTTGAAGAGGCGACCTTCCTTACTAAGTTTGCTTCTAAGGTAGTTTTGATTCACCGTCGCGACACTCTGCGCGCTTCAAAGATTATGCAGGATCGCGCATTTAATAATCCTAAGTTAGAGATGATGTGGGATACAGAAGTTATTGATGTTCTCGGTCAAGATAAGGTTGAAGGGCTAAAGCTACGCAATACCAAAACAGGTGTTGAGAGTGTTGGTCAATTCACTGGGCTCTTCGTCGCAATCGGGCATATCCCACGCTCTGAACTTATTACAACGGAAGTTTCCCTCGATAACGAGGGCTATGTAAAAGTTGAGGGACGTTCGACAAGGACAAATATTTCTGGTGTCTTCGCCTGCGGTGATCTCGTTGATCACACCTACCGACAAGCAATCACAGCAGCAGGGTCTGGTTGCCAGGCAGCCCTTGACGCTGAAAAATTTCTTTCGCACTAGTAAAGTTCAAGAAATAAACCACAAGTAAATCCAATTAAAGAGAAGGTATACGGGAGTAAACGATGAGCGCACCAATTAAGGTAACAGCAGCTAATTTTGATGAGTTGGTTCTTAAGAGCAGTAAGCCAGTTCTAGTTGATTTCTGGGCTGAGTGGTGTGGGCCATGCCGCGCAATTGCGCCAATTCTCGATGATATTTCAGCTGAGCATGGCGATAAATTGACGATTGCAAAGCTCAACACAGATGAAGAGTCTGCAATTGCAATTAAATATGGAGTTACATCTATTCCGATGCTCAATGTTTATGTCAACGGAGAAGTAGTAAAGACAATTATTGGCGCCAAGCCAAAGCCTGCTCTCTTGAAAGAACTCGAAGGTTTCATCTAAACCATTATGAAGGAGTTATCTCCCGATGAAGTTCGTTCTTTTCAACAAGAGCGCGGGCTTCATGTAACTGGTGAACTCAATGAGAGCACTCTTCGTGCCCTCGATGAAGCGCGCTGGAAACTCGGTGATAGATCCCTTAATTTACAAGCACCGCCAATGATGCGGGGTGATGATGTTGCAACTCTTCAAGTTCGGTTAACAGAGATGGGTTTTAACTGTGGTCGCGTCGATGGAATTTATGGTGTGCGCACTGAATCAGCGGTAAAAGATTTTCAAAAATCTGTGGGGGCAAAAGTTGATGGTCGGTGTGGACCGGCGACAATCATTGCGCTCTTGAGATTAACGAAGACAATCTCTGGGGGCGCGCCTTACGCACTTCGCGAGAGCGCACAAGCAAAGAATCGTGGCCCGGCACTTGCAGATAAAATTATCGTTTTAGATCCTGGTTCTGCGCAAGGTGAGGCCGAGATTACCTTTGATCTCGCACAACGTATCGAAGGTCGCTTATTAGCGTTGGGTGCATCTGTTTTTCTCACTCGCGGTAAGACAAATGTGCCAAGTGAAGAAGATCGGATTGTTTTTACAAATAAAAATAGCGCCGATCTTCTCATCTCCTTACATACCGACTCGGTTAGTAATCCATCTGCACATGGCGTTGCAACTTACTTTTATGGAAGCCAGGCACACGGTGTTCATTCGATTGTCGGAGAGCGTTTTGCCTCGCTGATTCAGCGGGAAATTTGCGCTAGAACCGATCTTCTTAATGCGCGTACCCATGCAAAGAGCTGGGATGCGCTCCGTCTTACCCAATGCCCGGCAATTCGCGTGGATCTTGGTTATTTGAGTAATGCTGGTGATAGTGAACGGTTATCTCGAGCAGATTTTCGTGACACTTTGGCTGAAAGTTTTGTGATTGCGATACAACGCCTCTATTTGGCTGCAGAAGATGATGCTAAGACTGGCACCCTTCGGATCTCAGACCTACGTAAAGCAGGAATTCGTTAATTCCCGTACTCACTTCCCCTCATTTGTGCGAAGATTCTCCCTATGTCCGAGGTAAATATTCGCTATCAAACAGGCGTCCCGCAGAATCTTGAAACACGATTCGCTGCGCGCGCCGCAGGAATGTTGCCCTCTGAAATTCGCGCCCTCTTCGCAGTTGCTTCGCGCCCAGAGATTGTCTCTCTTGCTGGTGGAATGCCAAATCTCTCTGCTCTTCCGATGGAGATGATGGCCGGGGTTGTGCACCAATTAATTCTTAACAACGGCTCTGAAGCGCTCCAATATGGGAGCGGGCAGGGCCACCCCAAGCTCCGTGAACAGATTTGTGATGTGATGGCGCTGGAAGGTATCCGCGCCAACCCTGATGACATCGTTGTAACAACCGGCTCACAACAGGCGTTGGACTTAATCTCGAGAATCTTTATCGATCCAGGTGATGTGGTTCTTGTGGAGGCTCCCTCTTATGTTGGAGCGCTCGGAACCTTCCGTCAATACGAAGCAGCTGTTGTCCATGTTGAGATGGATCAAGATGGAATGATTCCTGACTCGCTACGCACAGCGATTACAACACTTCGCGCGCAAGGCCGGAAGATTAAATTTCTCTACCTTATTCCTAACTACCAGAATCCGACTGGTGTCTGCCTTCCAGCTGATCGCAGAACTGAAATTCTTAATATTTGTCGCGAGGCAGAGATTTTTGTTGTAGAAGATAATCCATATGGCCTACTTGGTTTTGATAAGCCATCGCCTAATGCGATGCGCGCTGAAGATTCTGAGAATGTTATCTATCTCGGCTCTTTCTCAAAGACAATTGCATCAGGACTTCGTGTGGGCTGGGCTCTCGTCCCACAATCACTGAAGGATAAGTTAGTGATTGCCTCCGAATCCTCGATTCTCTGTCCGTCGAATTTCACTCAATTAACAATTTCGAGTTATCTCGCTGATCAGCCATGGCGTGATCAGATTGCAAGTTTCTGTGAACTCTACAAAGTGCGTCGCGACGCAATGCTTGAATCGCTGGAAGAGTATTTCCCGAAGGAAGCTACATGGACCAAGCCAGGCGGCGGATTTTATGTCTGGGTTAACTTGCCACCAGAGATTGATACCAAGGCTTTAATGCCTAAGGCAATCGTTGCGAAAGTTGCATATGTTCCAGGAAATGCTTTCTATGCTGATGGTTTTGGATCCTGGTCTATGCGACTGTCCTACTGCCACCCAACACCGGAGCGAATCCGAGAAGGTGTAAAGGCCCTTGGTGGAGTGATTAAGAATGAGATGGGTCGACGCGGTACCGCATTGAATTAAAGTCCTTAACGCTTCTCAATCAGGTCTACGATGCGAGCTAGATCTTCACTGCCAGCGAATTCAATAACAATCTTTCCTTTGCCTTTACCCATCTCAACAGCAACACGGGTGTCGAGGTAATCTCCTAGTAGTTCTGCGGCAGCTAAACCCGCTCCCGATACACCTTTCGGCGCGCTCTTCTTCTTAGGTGTCGATGGTTTATGTGTAGCAATTATCTCTTCGGTTGCACGAACACTAAGGCCCTCGCCAACAATGCGCGCTGCTAATTTTTCAATCTCAACACCATCTGTGAGCCCCAAAAGTGCGCGGGCATGTCCTGCTGAAATTACACCTGCCGCAACTTTTCGTTGCACTGATTCTGGCAAATTAAGTAGACGGATTGTATTTGAAATCTGCGGGCGCGAACGTCCGAGTTTAAGAGCTAACTCGTCATGCGTGCATGCGAAGTCTGTGAGTAATTGAAGATATGCGGCGCCTTCTTCGAGTGGATTAAGTTGGCTTCTGTGAATATTCTCGATGAGGGCTTCGCGTAATAATTCGTTATCCGGTGTTTGTCGAATAATGACTGGGATAGATGTAAGCCCGGCAGCTTTTGCAGCGCGGTATCTGCGTTCTCCCATAACAAGTTCATATTTATTTTCAGCAACCTTGCGAACTACTGGCGGTTGTAAAATTCCAAATATTTTAATTGATGAAATTAATTCATTAAGTGCATCTTCATCAAAAACAACTCGGGGTTGTTTTGGGTTTGGTGAAATTTGATTGAGAGGAATTTCGTTCTGTGTTGCAACTTCAGTTCCTTGCACAGTTAAAGATGTGGGGATAAGTGAATCAAGATTAATACCGAGTCCGCCGCGCTTCGTTGCCATTATGCGATGCCATCCTTATATTTGATACTTACAACATTAGAGTCAAAAATTTCTTCGTTATCTTTTGCTCTGCCGCGCTCAGCGATTTCGCGAGCAACCTGCATGTAAGCAATTGCGCCAGGCGATAATGGATCGTAAGTCATCACTGTCTGGTTATAGGAAGGTGCTTCAGATATACGCACTGCGCGTGGAATTGGAATATCAACTAATTCTGTTGGAAAATGTGCGCGGACATTTGCTGCGACATCATTTGATAAACGTGTGCGAGAGTCAAACATTGTGAGAATAATTGTTGAGAGTAGAAGAGTTGGGTTAAGGCGCTTCTTTACTAATGTATATGTCTCAAGAAGTTGCGATAAGCCTTCGAGTGCGTAGTACTCAGTCTGAATTGGAATCATGAGTTCGCGTGAGGCGGCGAAGGCATTAATTGTTAGAAGGCCTAAAGATGGTGGGCAATCTATAAAAATGTAGTCGTAGTTAACGCTGATCTCTTCAATCGCCTCTTTTAATTGGAGCTCGCGCGCAACCATAGAGACTAGGTTGATCTCTGCATTAGCAAGTGAAGTGTTTGATGGAATGCAATCTAACTCGGGAAATCCAGCGACCTTTTGAATTACAGATGCGATAGGGGCGCTACCCATTAGGACTTCATAGACTCCAGCGCTCTCGCGGTGTTCTACGCCCAGGGCGGTGGAGGCATTTCCTTGTGGATCGAGGTCAATGACGAGGGTGCGGAGCCCGCCCATTGCTAGGGCTGCTGCGATATTGACGGTGGAGGTGGTCTTTCCAACGCCGCCCTTCTGGTTGGCGACTGTGAAGATGCGGGTGGAGGCTGGCTTTGGCATCGCCTCTTTGAGACGGCGCACCCCAATCACTTTTCCGCTTGTTTCACGTGAATCATCCACAGGGGTATTCAACCACCAATTGGAGGAAGCTTAGGCAGCTTCTTAACCTCAACGATGCGGCCTAGGCCAATTCCTTCAAGGGTGATTTCATGTAATGAGGCGTGAAGGACCCCATCCATCTCAGCCGCGGCCGACTCCCCCTTCATTGCAAGGAGTGATCCATTCATTTTGAGCATATGCCAGCACATTTTTTTAAGCTTATCGAGCGGGGCTACAGCTCTCGCTGTGATGAAATCAGCGCTCTTCTTCACATCTTGGGCGCGGCCGCGGATGACTTGGATATCACTGCCCTCGGTAGCCTCTTTAAGGAATTCAACTCTGCGCTCAAGTGGTTCAATAAGGGTTACTTTGAGATCAGGGCGCGCAAGTGCGATGACGATTCCTGGAAGGCCAGCCCCTGAGCCGATATCAAAGAGGGATGCACCTTCAGGAAGGAGCTTGGTGACGAAGAGAGAGTTAAGAATATGGCGCTCCCAGATTCGATCACCTTCGCGGGGGCCGATGAGGCCGCGCTCAATACCAGCTCCTTTAAGGAGCTCGGCATAGGCGCGGATAGCCCCTTCCCTCTCGGGAAAGTGGCGGGCTATCAGCTCATCGAGCGTTGGTTCCACGTGAAACAGCCTTCTTAACTGGTTAGGAAGGGAAGATTACGACGAAGCGGCGTGGGTCTTCGCCCTCAGATTCTGAGGTAAGGCCCATATCTTGGATTGTGTCGTGGATAATCTTGCGCTCAAAGGCATTCATAGGATCGAGTCTGATCTCTTTCCCTGAGCTCTTCGCCTCTTCACCAAGCTTGGTTGCTAGAGCTGAGAGCTCCTTGCGGCGATTGGCGCGGAAGTTCTCGATATCGAGCATAAGGCGGCTGCGATCTCCTGATGAGGTCTGCACTGCTAGGCGAGTGAGCTCCTGGAGAGCGTCGAGGACCTCACCGTTCTGACCAACGAGGTGGCTAAGCTTTCCGCCAACAATAGCCAGGCTTGCGCGGCCATTTTCAACATCGATATCGATATCTCCATCGAGATCGGCGATATCTAAGAGAGCTTCAAGGTAGTCGGCGGCAATATCGCCCTCTTCCTCAAGCTTTGCGGCGCTCTTTGGAGCCTTCTTAGCTACCTCAGCTACTACTTCTGTTGACTCTTCTACTACATCTGTCGTCTCTGGCA
>CAEZUI010000027.1_pt1 | contig 8240 bp, 8 predicted proteins | sample 7264441 | NCBI WGS metagenome assembly CAEZUI01 (sample SAMEA6813826, study PRJEB35770) | uncultured Candidatus Planktophila sp. | biome: Freshwater; feature: Freshwater reservoir; material: water | place: Czech Republic | collected 2016-04-20 | depth 0.5m m
CTCGATGACTATCCCGACTTCTGTATTCCAACTGCGATTGCTGTCTCTAAAGATTCCACTTCGCTCGGTATCGTCCTAGGTGGATCGGGCAATGGCGAACAGATGGCGGCAAATAAGGTCAAGGGTGCACGCGCTGCTCTGGTCTGGTCTGTGGCAACTGCAAAATTAGCTCGCGAACATAACAATGCAAATATCATCTCTGTTGGAGAGCGCGAACATAGCGCTGCAGAGGTAAAAGAATTTATTGATGCCTTTATTGCAACGCCGTTCTCGGGAGATGAACGCCATGTGCGGCGAATTTCAAAGATTTCTCAGTACGAAACTGACGGAACGCTAGATATCTAATTACTTCTTAAAATACCTGAAGTCATTTACTTGATGCTCCTTGGTAATTCCTTGTCCCTCAAATCGTGTAGTCGGTCTCCACTCGGGGCGGTCAATCTTTCCGCCGGCGAATAAGTGCGAGGATGCAAAGACCTCTTCAATCCATTCTGCGTAGGGAACCCAATCAGTGGCAATGTGGATGAAGCCACCATCTTTAATCTTGGCGGCGATGAGGGCAAGAAATTCGGCATTAACGATTCGTCGCTTGTTATGACGCTTCTTCGGCCATGGATCTGGGAAAAATAGGTGTACGCCATCAAAAGATTTATCGGCAAACATGTCATGGAGCACTACGTGGACATCTCCCTGAATTACTCGCAGATTAGTTAAACCATGTTCATGAATCAATGCGAAGAGTTTTCCCACTCCCGGGCGATGAACGTCGACTGCAATAAATCCTTTTTCAGGAAAGGCTTTGCCGATCAGCGCAGTTGCCTCCCCCATGCCAAAGCCGATCTCCATGATGACTTCCTTGGCCTCTGGAAATAATTGCTGAAGGTCAATACGGTCTTGGCTTTGCTCGATTCCATAATCACCCCAATGCTTATCAAGGGCAATCTGCTGAGGGCCAGTGATTCGGGTTCCGCGGATTCTGTAGCTGCGTACCGTCGGCTCTTCCATGTGCGCATCCTAATCTGCCTATGACTAAAGGGCCCCCGCATGGTTTGATTGCCTCATAGAGCGCGAAATAAACGCCTCACAATAGAGACCATATATAAGGAGTCAGCCGTGCCAGGAGTAAATCTCACCAGAGCAGAAGCACAAGAGCGTTCATCAATTCTCAAAGTGCATTCATATGAAGTCGATCTCGATCTGACCACCGGAAGTGAAACCTTTATTGTCAAGACTCGTGTGAAGTTCGATGGCCTTAAGCCTGGAGCTACGACATTTATTGATGCAGTAGGTAAGTCTGTCATCAAAGCTGAGTTCAACGGCGCAGCCTTTGATACCAAGTTCGACGGTGAATCAATCTTCTTGCCACCGCTTGCCGCATCCAATGAGCTCTATGTCGAGCTCGAAGGAATCTACTCACATTCAGGTGAAGGTCTTCACCGATTCGAAGATCCTGCCGACGGCGAGGTCTACCTCTACACCCAGCATGAAGTTCCAGATGCTCGTCGTACATTTGTCTGTTTTGATCAACCAGACCTCAAGGCAACATTTGCAATCTCAGCAAAGGTTCCAGGTCACTGGGAAGTTATTTCAAATAACCCAGTGAAGTCGAAAGAAGATATCGGAACAGATAAGAAGTGGACATTTACCACCACTCCCCTGCTCTCAACATATTTGACTGCTCTCGTTGCCGGTCCGTATCACAAGGTTGAAAGCGAATATAAGGGCGCGAAGGTTGTTCCACTTGGTCTCTATTGCCGCAAGTCACTTGCAGAACATATGGACTCAGAAGAGCTCTTTGATATTACTCGTCGCGGTTTTGCTGCCTTCGAAAAAGATTTCGGTCTTGCTTATCCATTCGATAAGTATGACCAGATTGCAGTTGCTGAATTTAATGCGGGTGCAATGGAGAACGCTGGATGCGTGACATTTGCCGAGAATTACTTTGTCTTCCGCTCCAAGGTGACCGATAAGGAATACAACTGGCGCGCAAATGTGATTCTGCATGAAATGGCACATATGTGGTTCGGTGACCTCGTCACAATGACATGGTGGGATGACCTATGGCTCAACGAGTCATTTGCCGAGTGGGCCTCGTATCACACACTCGCCTACGCGACTCGCTTCACAAACTCATGGACAGTATTTAATGCAGAGCGCAAGAACTGGGCATACCGCCAAGATCAGCTCTCATCCACCCACCCCATTGCAGTTGATATGTATGACCTCGAAGCAGTTAAAACTAACTTTGATGGAATTACATATGCAAAGGGCGCTTCTGTCTTGCAGCAACTTGTTGCCTACGTCGGTCTAGAAGCATTTATCGCAGGGCTCAAGAAGTACTTTGAAAAGCATGCATGGGGCAACACAACCCTTAATGATTTGATTGTCGAGCTGGAAGCTTCTTCAGGTCGCGACCTTAAGCCTTGGATTGCTACCTGGCTACAGACATCAGGTGTTAACACTTGGCGTCCAGAGCTTGTCATTGATGGAGATACATACTCATCTGTCTCTGTAAAGCAGGAGGCTCCACTTGTTCCATCTGGTTCAACTGAGCTTCGTCCACACCGCATGGCAGTTGGTCTCTACGATATTGCTGGCGGAAAAGTTGTTCTCCGTAAGCGCATCGAGCTCGATGTTGCTGGTGCAACGACAGTCGTTCCTGAACTAGTTGGCGAGAAGACTGCCGATCTTGTTGTTCTCAATGATGGAGATTTGTCATACGGCAAGCTTCGCTTTGATGAGCGAAGCATTGCAACACTGAAGTCTCACCTCGGAAATATCGAAGATTCATTGACTCGCGCACTCGCTTGGTCTGCGGTCTGGGATATGACTCGTGATGGTGAGCTCGCTGCAAGTGATTATGTTCCAATGGTGCTGGCAGCCCTTGCCTCAGAATCAGATGTGGCAGTGGTTGCAACACAGTTGCTTCAACTAGGTACAGCAGTTGAACTGTATGCAGCGGATAAGAATCGTGAAGCTCTCCGTGCACAACTTGCTGACGGTGTTGAAAAGCTCCTCGACGGAGCAGCAGCAGGAAGTGACTTACAGCTTCAATACGTTCGCAGCTTCGCATCAACTGCTAAGTCATCAGAACAGGTTGCCAAGGTTCGCTCGATTCTCGATGGAAAAGTTGCTGGCGTTACTGTCGACGCCAACCTTCGTTGGACGCTTCTGAATTCATTAGTCGAGCGCGGCGCAGCAACTGTCGCAGAAGTTGAGGCAGAACTTACAAACGATAAGAGTGCCGATGGCGAGAAGGCGGCAGCCTTTGGTCGCGCAGTCGTGCCTGATGCATCTGTAAAGGCAGCTGCTTGGAATCTCGCTACAGCGACAGAACTCTCAAACCATATTCAGCTTCAAACGTTGATGGGATTCAACCGTGCTGGTCAACGCGAGCTCACGGCCGCATATGTTGATAAGTACTTTGATCTCATCCTTGATTACTGGACTTCACATACTTATGAGTTTGCGAGCAATATCGCTCTTCTTGCATTCCCTAGCTACCAAGTATCGGATCAAACAATGAAGAAGGTTGAGGGTTGGCTTACAGGTGCGGGTAAGGATGCGCCAAATGCTCTTCGCCGAATTGTCTCTGAACAACGTGATGCTCTTGTGCGCGCACTGAAGGCGCAGGCAAAAGATAACTAAGCGATAAAAGTGATGAAGTCGCTATCGTCCGTGTTGCGGGTGGTAGCGACTTTTTCTTTCTTCTCTGAACCGTGCGCAAACCACGCGATACCACCAATGACCACAAACAAGATCACTGGAGCTGCCACGAAGTAGGTGAAGGTCTGCGTTGCAGTCAGACCCTGACCAGGCTGAGCATTGCCTTCTTGAGCAATCATCGGCAAGAGGTTTGTAAGCTGAGATAGAGGCTTAATCATGAGAGTAAGTCTATCCTTACTGACTATGAGCGAGCGAACACAGGAAGTTCTTGATTGGTTTAGTGGCGCACCACTGCGCGTCCTTATTGTTTTTCTCGTGGCGATCATCAGCCACAGCCTAGGAAAGCGTGCCATTAATCGGGCGGTCGCTAAGTTGGCTTCAGCCGATATGAAGCTTGGACCTGGTCAAGTTGCTCGTCAGGCAGAACGTGCTCGAACAATTGGAACAGTCCTAACTTCAACTTTTTCGGCATTTGTATGGCTCGTTGCATTTGGAATGATTCTCGGAGAATTTGGTTTTGACCTCGGCCCAGTTATTGCATCTGCCGGAATCGTTGGAGTTGCTATTGGCCTTGGAGCTCAGACTCTCGTGAAAGATATTCTCTCTGGAATTTTTATGTTGGTTGAAGATCAATATGGCGTCGGAGACACAGTCAAAGTTGGAGATATCGAAGGAGCGGTCGAGCAAGTAGGACTACGAATCACAACTGTTCGAGATAGTGCCGGAACCTTGTGGTACCTACGCAACGGTGAAATTCTGGTCGTTGGCAATAAATCTAAGAAGCGCTAATTAATCTTCAAAAGAGTTAAGTAGGTGCTCAGCCGCCCCCTCTAGATAGCGCCACAATTTTTCTTTTGCTTCATCCTGCATATCCATTCCATCTACCGCCTCACGCATACATTGCAGCCACGCCTCTTTAGCTGCAGGTCCTATTTTGAATCCGGCATGGCGCATCCGAAGTCGAGGATGTCCTCGTTCTTCTTGATAGGTAGTTGGCCCGCCCCAATATTGTGCGAGGAACATCTCGAGACGTTTTGCAGCACCCGCCATATCGCGCTCGGGATACATCGGACGCAGGATTTCATTTGTGGCAACTCGTGCATAGAACTGCGAGACAAGATCGGCGAAGAAGACGTCTCCCCCGAATAGCTCGTAGTAATTCGTTGTATCACGCATTGCCATCAGAGCCTCAATTCGCTTACGTTCTTACCTTTAGCTATTTGTAGAACCATCAGCGCCGAAAGTATGCACATCGCTGCTGAAATATAGAAGGCAATCGCATAATCTCCGAATTGAACTCGAAGAACTGCAGCACCTAATGCGGCCGTTGCAGCGCCAATTTGGTGGGCAACAAAGACCCAGCCATAAACAATCGTTGCCCGTTGTGGTCCCAGAACTTGTCGTGCCAGAACAATCGTTGGCGGAACTGTTGCAACCCAATCAAGCCCATAAAAAATTACAAAAACTAAAGTGGATGGGTGAATGGAGGAAAAGAGAATTGAAGGCAACAGAAAGAGCGAAAGCCCACGTAGGCCGTAATAGAAGAAGAGCAGTTTGCGAGGATCGTATCTATCGGTCAGATAACCAGAGCAGAGGGTTCCGACAACATCAAAGACGCCAACCAGGGCAAGAAGTGATGCCGCCACTGGCTGTGACATACCGTGATCGTGCGCTGCGGGAATGAAGTGGGTGCCAATCAATCCGTTAGTGGATAAGCCGCAGACAAAGAATGTAAGGAAGAGGATTTGGAAATTGCGATCACCCTTAGCTTTTGAAACCGTATCCATCGCAAGTCTAAATGCCGACAACTCACTCTTCGGAGTTGGCTGCCAATCCTGCGGTGCGCCATAAGGAGTAGTGCCGATAGATTCGGGACTCTCTTTAAGAAAGAGATAGATAAGTGGAACTACAAGGAGAGATGCAATTGCAATAGTGATTGAGACCGACTGCCATCCGTAGCGCACTGCAAAGTGAGAGAGAAGTGGCAAGAAGATTAATTGACCTGCCGCGCTAGCTGCAGTCAGGGCCCCAACAACTAAGCCTCTATTCTTAACAAACCAACGGTTGGCAACGGTAGCCGCGAAGACCAGCGCCATAGAGCCGGTACCGATGCCGACGCAGACACCCCAGAGAGCCCATAGATGCCATGGCTGGCTGATGAATACAGTCAAAGCTGCGCTGACCGCTACGAAGGTAAGTGCAAACATCACAACTTTGCGTACAGTGAATTTCTCCATAAGCGCTGCTGCAAATGGCGCTACGAAACCGTAGAGAAGAACATTGATTGCAATTGCTAATGAGACTTGAGAGCGAGTCCACCCAAAGGCATCTTCCAGTGGAATAATTAATACAGAAGGCGCAGATCTAAATCCGGCCGTTGCCATCAAGGTAAGAAAGGTGACAACAAGTGCGGTCCAGGCTGGATGAATTTTCTTTAGCGCCATATCAAAGTGCTAGCTTTTGAGGTACTTGTTGAGAAATACTCTTTCAGCGTCGTTAAGCGGGCGAGACTTTTTATCCGCCATAGAGAACGCAACCTGCACGCTCTTCACCTTTGCATGAACGACGCCCTCTTTACTGACAACTTCGTAACCGAGTACAAAAGAGCTATTGCTAATAGATTCGACCCAGAGATTAACGTCGTAGTAACAACCACCTTCGTAGATTGGTACGAGATAGTCGATTTCATTACGAGCAACAACCATCTCAGCAAGTGTGGGTGCTTCGCCACTTGTCTTGAGTTCGTAGAAGGACCACTGAAAGCGAGCTTCCTGAATGTAGGTCAGATACTTAGCATTGTTGACATGGCCCAGTGCATCAATGTCATCCCACCGAACAAATTGTTGACTTGTATAAATCATTCGCGGGTGAGCTTTCGGTATGTGGCACGGTGCGGACGAGCAGCATCTGCGCCAAGGCGAGAAATCTTATTTTCCTCATATGACTGGAAGTTACCTTCGAACCAGAACCACTTTGAATCACCTTCGTAAGCCAAGATATGCGTAGCAACGCGGTCTAGGAACCAACGATCGTGAGAGATCACAACGGCGCAGCCTGGAAATTCGAGTAATGCATTTTCTAGCGAACCAAGTGTTTCCACATCTAAATCGTTCGTTGGCTCATCGAGAAGCAATAAGTTTCCACCTTGCTTGAGAGTCAACGCGAGATTGAGGCGATTACGCTCTCCTCCCGATAGGACTCCGGCAGGCTTTTGTTGGTCTGGGCCTTTAAATCCAAAGGCTGCAACATATGCGCGAGATGGCATTTCGACCTGTCCAACCTTGATGTAATCAAGACCGTCAGAGACTACTTCCCACAATGACTTCTTAGGATCGATTCCGCCACGGGACTGATCAACATAAGAAATCTTTACCGTCTCGCCAATTTTTACAATTCCTGAATCTGCTGGCTCGAGTCCAAGAATAGTTTTAAAGAGCGTTGTCTTTCCGGCGCCGTTTGGTCCGATGACTCCAACGATTCCGTTGCGGGGTAAGGTAAATGAGAGATCATCAATGAGGACACGATCGCCAAAGCCCTTTACGAGGTGCTCTACTTCGACAACAACATTTCCAAGACGCGGCCCAGGTGGAATTTGAATCTCTTCGAAGTCCAACTTACGCATCTTGTCTGCCTCGGCAGCCATCTCCTCATAACGCGCAAGGCGTGCCTTGGACTTGGCTTGGCGACCCTTTGCATTCTGGCGAACCCAATCGAGCTCTTCAGTTAAACGCTTGGCACGCTTTGCATCCTTCTGGCCTTCAATTTTCAGACGAGCTGACTTTGTTTCAAGGTATGTCGAGTAATTACCCTCATAAGGATATGCGCGACCTCGGTCGAGTTCGAGAATCCAGCTTGCGACGTTATCCAAGAAATATCTATCGTGAGTAATCGCAACAACGGCACCTGGATACTTTGTGAGGTGCTGTTCGAGCCAGAGAACTGATTCGGCATCTAAGTGGTTTGTTGGCTCATCAAGGAGCAATAGGTCTGGGGCTTCAAGAAGTAATTTACAGAGGGCCACACGACGCTTCTCGCCACCAGAGAGAACTTTTACATCTGCATCTCCTGGCGGGCATCGGAGGGCATCCATCGCCTGCTCGAGTTGTGAATCGAGTTCCCAGGCATTGCGATGATCGAGCTGCTCTTGGAGTTCGCCCATTTCAGATAACAACTTGTCGTAGTCGGCATCAGGATTTGCCATCTCTTCTGAGATCTCATTGAAGCGGCGCACCATCTCCATGGTCTCAGCAACGCCTTCTTGCACATTTTCAAGAACGGTCTTCTCTTCATTGAGAACCGGTTCTTGCATCAAAATTCCGACGGTATAGCCAGGGGATAGATATGCCTCGCCATTGGATGGTTGTTGGATTCCGGCCATAATCTGCAAGACCGTTGATTTACCGGCACCGTTGGGGCCTACAACACCGATCTTTGCCCCCGGAAGGAACATCAAGGTAACGTCGTCGAGAATTACCTTCTCACCATGCGCTTTACGCGCCTTCTTCATCGTATAAATGAACTCAGCCATAGTGGTAAACCTTACTGGGTACTATTACCTCCTGCGACAAGCACGA
>CAEZUI010000028.1_pt1 | contig 8192 bp, 8 predicted proteins | sample 7264441 | NCBI WGS metagenome assembly CAEZUI01 (sample SAMEA6813826, study PRJEB35770) | uncultured Candidatus Planktophila sp. | biome: Freshwater; feature: Freshwater reservoir; material: water | place: Czech Republic | collected 2016-04-20 | depth 0.5m m
ACTTCTTACGATGGTGGCAATGCGCGCAGCAACCCTACCGATAACTCTTGCCTTCTTTATTCGTCGAGGAAACTTCGGTGGAGTCGGTCCTCGGAATCTTCCGCTCTTGATTGCTATCGGCGTATCAGATTTTGCAGCTAACCTTCTGTTGGGAGTGGCAACTACTAAAGGTTTAGTATCGCTAGCGATGGTGCTCGGATCGCTCTATCCAATTGCTACTGCAGTGCTCGCATTTATATTTCTCAAAGAGAGACTTCATAAAGTCCAGTACTTAGGAATTATCTTTGCGGTAAGTGGTGTCGCCCTGATATCTGCATTTTAAGAGCCTAGTTCCATCGATGTAGGTGTCTTCAATAATTTGAAAGTAAGAAAGAATTGTTTCTACATCAATAAAGTGATCATCTCCATCTAATGGAGATATTGAGAGCTCAAGTTCTTCGATACATCCAGATTCAATGAGAGGAATAAGGAGAGAGATGCCCGCTTCTGCAACAATCGGATGCACTGCCTCTCTATAGATTTCTCTGACACTCTCGATAAGCGATGGAGCTGAAATTATTCTGACGTTTTCAGGTGCGTCGGCGATTGGCAGGCCACTCTGTGAGAGAACGAAAATCTGTGTATTGGGGGAGGAGTATCTCTCCGCTAAATAGCTGTTGCGCCCCATTAGAAAAGAACCGGCGCTTCGGTGAAGGGCTAAAAAGCGCTGGCGATCGGCCGGAGATGAGATTGCCTCAGAGCTTCCATTCTTACTCGTAGCGCCATTTCTACCTACATTTAATGTGGCAATGACGCTCATGTGGGAAGAATAGGCGAGATTCACAGCCTTTTTTCTCCCCATGAGCGTGGTTTAAAGTTGAGATTGCCTCTCAACCTTGGTTAGCCTTTATGACTATGAAGTCGAAACTGGTCGCTTTGGTGAGTGTGGCGGCTATAGCCGCAGCGCTTATGAGCGCACCTGCTGCCCATGGTGCGCCGACTCTTGCCCAGATTTCCGCCCAGGTCAGAGCGCTAGAAGAAGAGGCGACTGCCGCTGCGGAGGGGGCTCAAGAGGCGAAGGTGAAGTTAGCCGCACTTCAGCGGAGCCTGACCGGAATTCAGAGTCAGGCCGAGATTCAAGGGCGACAGGTCAGCGCGATTTCGCGTTCTTTAGGAATCATCGCTGTCAACCAATATAAATCTGGCTCGCTCGGGCAAGGGATGGAGTTGCTCTTCTCCAGTGACCCATCGCTCTACCTCTCATCTGCAGGTTCACTCGAAGCGATCACCCGCCAGAAGAGCGTCTCTCTGCGCAAGTTTCAGAGCGCAACCCAGAAACTCAATGCGACCTCACTTACCATTGCAGACCGCTTGGCACAGGTAAAAGCGCTGCAAGTAAAATTGGCAAAGCAGAGTGCGATTGCAAAAGGAAAGCTGGAAAAGGCAGAGAAGCTTCTCTCACAGCTAAAACGCGAAGATCGAGAGCGCTTGAGAAAGTTGGCAGAAGCAGAGGAAGATGCAGATCAAGCAAGTTCGATTGCGGCGGCAAAGAAGATTGCTGTCTCCGGTCGCGCGGGTCTGGCGCTGAAGTTTGCCTTTAAGCAAATTGGAGATCGCTATATCTTCGGCGCTGATGGAATGAAGTATTGGGATTGTTCAGGGCTGACGATGCGTGCCTATCAGAGCGCAGGCGTTAACCTTCCGCATTCATCTGCCGCGCAATCTCGAATGGGTAAATCCATTCCTTTCAGTAAGAAGCAACCTGGAGATTTACTCTTCTTCGGAAGCCCGGTATCGCATGTCGGCATTTACATCGGAAATGGAAAGATGGTTCATGCGCCACGTTCTGGCTCCCGTGTGAAGATTGCATCTGCAGGATCACTTGGCTCAAAGAGATTGGTTGCGATACGTCGCTTCTAATGGGCTCAACGCCACACCAGAAAATTATCTGTATTACCAATGACTTCGGCCCACGCGCGGGTGGGATAGAAACCTTTGTCATCGGCTTACTTGAGCGCACTCCTCAAGGCTCTGTCATTGTCTACACTTCGTACCAGCGAGATAGCGAAGCCTATGACCGCAAATGGCTAGATGATTTTGGCATTGAAGTAATCAGAGATAGATCAAAGATATTGCTTCCTACTCCTCGCGTGGCACGAGCCGTGCAGAGATTGGTGCGCGAGCGTAAGCTAACAATTGCCCTTTTCGGCGCAGCAGCTCCACTCGGGCTGCTCTCGAAAGGGATTCGCGGAGCCGGAATTACTAAAATAGTTGCGCTCTCACATGGGCATGAAGTTTGGTGGGCAAAGATATGGCCATTTACTTGGGCCTTGAAGAGAATCGGTAATGGCGTTGACACATTGACATACCTTGGCGATTTTACGCGTCGAGCAATTTCTCGTTCGCTCTCAAAGAGGGCAGCGTCGTCGATGGTCAGGATCGCGCCAGGAATTGATACAACGCATTTCGCCCCGCAGACAAATCTTGATGAGTTAAGAAGTGAACTTGATCTCGATGGCAAACGCGTGATTGTAAGTGTTGGTCGACTCGTTCACAGAAAGGGTCAGGACACCTTAGTTGAGGCACTTCCTGAAATTCTCGAGAGCTATCCTGATGCCCATCTTCTCTTTATAGGCGTCGGTCCACATCTTGAATACATTCATAAGCGAGCAATTCAATTGGGTGTCTTAGACCATATCTCCTTCCTTGGACGTGCGCGCTATCAAGAGTTGCCCCGCTTGATCTCTCTTGGTGAAATTTTCGCAATGCCCAGTCGATCTCGCTTGGCAGGACTTGAAGTTGAGGGACTTGGAATTGTTTATCTCGAAGCCAGCGCTTGCGGCCTCCCAATAGTGGGGGGCATTGCCGGCGGAGCTCCAGATGCGTTGATTGAGGGCGAAACTGGGTTTGCAGTTGATGGACGATCCGCACCAGAGGTGGCGCGAGTGATAAAGATTTTGCTCGATGATCCGGCAAGAGCAAAGGCGATGGGCGAACGTGGGCGCTCCTGGATTACGCAGGAGTGGGAGTGGAAACGTTGGTCTAGTGAGCTCAATAAGCTATTGGGAATCTAAAAGTTTTTCACATTAAAGTCTCGGGCGATAATTAGTGCCTCAATTCTGTTACGCGCTCCAAGTTTTCTATAGATTGAGGTCAGATGGGTCTTAATCGTCGCCTCAGAATTACATCGCTTAACCGCAATCTCTCTCGTTGATGAACCATCAGCTAAATCCGAAAGAATTGATAACTCAGTCCTCGTTAATTTAAATGACTTATTTTCGGATGGCTCGCGATTGCGTGAAATTTGGGGGACTCTGAGGTAAAAGAAATCTCCTCCAGCCAGAACGAGTTTCACCGTTTCGATTATCTCCCGTAGTTCGCATCGCTTCGAGATAAAGGCTTGAAAACCCATCGATTGTGATTGTTCTATCAACTGCCACTCTTCTTCGAGTGTCAGTAGAGCTAATTTGCATTCGGGATTAGAGGCAGTGGCGAGAAGAGCTAAATCGAGACCAATGCCATCTCCAAGATGGTGATCGATGATTGCTACATCAAAACTCTCTGATGTTAATCGCGCTGATGCCTCTGCAAAGCTGGAGGATTGAGTCAGGCGCGATGCACCCGAAGATTGGAGAGCGGCGATAAGTCCGGTACGGACAACTTCATGGTCATCTACTACGAGGATTGAGGAATGGGAAATATTAGGGTTAATCGTCTCAACCCTTCCCGTCCAATAGAGATCTCGCCCCCAATTTTTGAGAGTAGTTCTTGAATTCCAATAAGACCGTAATGTCCGTCGCGTACTGTGATTTCTCCCGAACCATCGTCGTGCACCACGCATCTGTATTGATCATTAACCACCTTCACGATGATTTCAATTCGGGTAGCCCCAGCATGAGTGGTGGCGTTACGAATCAACTCCGTGAAGATGGCGAGTAGTTCACTCTGGATCAGATGCCCGGGCTCAATCTCTGATTGAAAGATGATTTCGATGAGCTCTGGTGAAGCCGTAATACTCTGCCGAAGTTCTTCCAGAGTGATTACCTCCGGCGAATTACGCAGGGCATAAATCTCATCTCGCACCTTGAGCAAGAGCGCATCAATGTCGAAAATAACTTCACGAAGGGATGAACGCATCACTAGGGGAGTGCCCTCGAGAGCGAGTAACGATTGCAGACGATAGGAAACCCCTACCAAATCTTGAGCTATTCCATCATGGAGAGAGCGAGCTAATTTCACTCGCTCGCTCTCTCGCATTTCTACTCTTTTGTATAGAGAGCAGCGATAGTTGAGGCAAATTGCTCAGATACAACATGTCGCTTCACTGAGAGTTTTGCTGTCAGCTGACCGTCAGCAATTGTGAAGTCAGTATCGAGGATGGCAAATTTACGAATCGACTCTGCTTTAGAGACCGCCTTATTTGCTTCGTCCACCGCTGTTTGAATAACAGCCTTGAGGTCCGGATCATTGACAAGAGTTGCCACGGTTGCGCCACTCTTATTGTTAGCAGCAATCCAGCCCTTCAACATATCTTGATCGATTGTAATAAGTGCGGCGATGAATGGCTGGTTGTCACCAACAACCATACATTGGCTCACAAGTGGATGTGCACGGAGGCGATCTTCGAGAACTGCCGGCGCAACGTTCTTTCCGCCAGCGGTCACGATAATTTCTTTCTTACGGCCGGTGATGTAGAGGAATCCATCATCATCGAGCCGACCGAGGTCACCTGATTTAAACCAGGTTCCATCAAAGACTTCCTTATTCGCTTGATCGTTCTGCCAGTAGCCGCGCATAACGATAGGTCCGCCGATGAGAACTTCCCCATCTTCTGCAATTTTGATTGAGGTTCCGGGAATTGGACGACCAACTGAGCCAATACGGATAGCGGTATTCAAGTTCAGCGTTGCTCCTGCTGTTGTCTCAGTTAGCCCATAGCCCTCAAGAATCGTGATTCCTGCGCCGCGATAGAAATGTCCTAGTCGAGCACCAAGGGGCGCACCACCAGAGATCGCAGCCTCAACACGTCCACCTAAGCCTTGGCGAATCTTTGAGTAAACGAGAGCATCAAAGAGTTTGTGCTTGAGCGAGAGGATGGGATTGAATTTCTTCGCATCAAGATTCTCGCTATAGGCAACCGCAACAGCAGCTGCTTTGCGGAAAATATCTCCTTTGCCAGCCGCTTCTGCCTTCGCTTCAGCGCCGTTATATACCTTTTCAAAGATTCGCGGAACGGCAAGAACGAAAGTGGGCTTAAATGATGCGAGATCAAGCGGAAGACGTGTTGCTGGATCTCCGCAATGTGCCATGTGCAGCCCCGCGCTAATTGATCCGATTTGAACCATGCGACCGAAGACGTGGGCAACAGGAAGAAATAGCAGAGTCGATCCGCCATCTTTAAGGAAGAGATCGGCTGCGCCTTGTACAACGTTTCCACACTCTGAGAGAAAGTTTCCGTGGGTGAGTTGTACTCCCTTTGGCTGTCCAGTTGTTCCTGATGTGTAAATCAAAGTTGCGAGCGTATCCGGCTTAAGTTGTGAGCGACGGTTCTCAACCTCTTCATCTGAGATATGTGCGCCTGCATTGCGAAGAATTTCTAGTACATCATCTGTCATTGTCCAGATATGTTGTGTATGAGATGGAAGGACAGTGTTGACGAGTTCACGGTGAGATGGAGTCTCAACAAAGAGTGCAACAGAGCCAGAGTCATTGAGAATCCAATCAACTTGCTCGGCAGAAGAGGTCTCGTAGATTGGAACGACGATGCCACCTGCATACCACGTTGCAAAGTCGAGAATTGTCCACTCGTAACGAGTACGCGCCATGATTGCAACGCGATCGCCTACTTGAATTCCGGCAGCGATTAGTCCTTTAGCTGCTGATCTGACATCGCTCTCTACTTCGCGCGCAGTCAGTGCTTGCCATCCTTCGCCGAGTGGACGCGACATTGTGATGCGTTCTGGTTCAAACCAGGCGCGCTCGGCAATCAAATTGGTGAGGTTTCCCTCTGTGGCGGTGGGGACAAGTACGGGTGTGAGAATCTCATTCATGGCGCATACGCTAGCGGTGAGAGGTGCTTTTTGGAAAGAGTTGTAGGATTTGCGCCATGTCACAGTACTCAGAAGCCACAGTTGAAATCGATGCTCCGCTCGCCGATGTCACCGCACTCATCTCTGCCGTCGAAGGTTATTCAACCTGGATGAGCTCAATAAAGAAGTCAGAGGTTACCGAGCGCGATGATCAAGGGCGCCCTATCAAAGCAACTCTCTCGATAGATGCAGGGGTAATGAAAGATCGCCCAACCCTGGATTATGACTGGAGCGCTGCCCCGGCAGAGCTGAGCTTCTCTCTCGATGAAGCCGACCTTATGACCGCGATGAATGGAAAGTACATTCTTAAAGCTCTCGATGAAGACACCACGCAGGTCACCTACCAACTCGGTGTCGAGCTTTCTATGCCAGTTCCGCGCATGATGATTGCAAAGACGGAGCAGAACACAATTGATACCGCCCTTGCAGAGCTAAAAGCGCACCTCGAAAACTAATGTCTCTTACTATCGGAATCGACGTTGGCGGAACGAAAGTTCTTGGTGGTGTTGTCGACGCCGAAGGCAAAGTTTTAAAGACTGCTCGCCGCGACACCCCTCATGAAGGCGGCGCAGCTCTTACTCGAACTATCGCCGATGTAGCGCTTGAATTGATTGCCGAGTACTCGGTGACGTGTGTTGGGGTATCGGTCGCAGGATTTGTTTCATCAGATAGAAAGACAATCCTAGCTACACCAAATATCGTCGGTTGGAATGGCGTGCAACTCGATGAAGAGCTCACAAAACTGATTCAACTCCCCGTTGTTTTGGAAAATGATGGAAATGCTGCGGCATGGGGGGAGTTTCGCTTCGGTGCAGGTCGTGGGCGTTCAAATATTTTGATGGTGACTGTCGGCACCGGTATCGGCGGAGGAATTATCTCAAATGGACAATTGCTAAGAGGTGCATTTGGTATTGCCGCAGAGATTGGACATTTGCGCGTTCTTCCAGAAGGCCATCTCTGCGGTTGCGGAGCTCGTGGTTGTTTCGAACAATATGCTTCCGGTAATGCACTCCTTCGTCACGCACGTGAAGCAATTGCAGCAAGTCCTGATATGGCACGTAGCTTGTTGGCACGCGGTGACGGCACTATCGCTGGACTTACAGGTCGGGCCATTACTGATGCGGCGCGGGATTCAGATCCAGTCGCGTTAGCTGCTTTTAACACCACCGCACAATGGCTCGGAGCAGGAATCGCCTCGCTATCTGTAATTCTCGATCCTGAATGCGTAGTTATCGGTGGGGGAGTAATCGATGCCGGCGAAATATTGTTAGCTCCGACTCGCATCGCGCTCGAACGTCATATGCCATTTGCAGGAAAGCATCCATCACCAGAAATTACCGCAGCACTGCTGGGAAATGAGGCAGGTCTAGTTGGTGCTGCTGATCTTGCGCGAAGCTAACAAAATTACTCGCCGGGATAGATAACACCGTGTTCGCGGCGAACTGAATCCATCAGCTCCATAATTTCAATAGTGCGGCTATGGGGCATCAGTGGAGATTCGATTTCACCGGCACGGACCATGCGAGCAAACTCAACTGCCTCTTCTCGTAAGCCATGTCCAATGTATGTATTGGGATATTCCGTGACATCACCATCTCGAGTAATCAATCGCATTGAGGTGGGCGCATAGAAGGATGCGTCAAGTTCTAGTCGTGCCTTGCTTCCCGCGATAGTCGCTGTTATCGCAGTTCGATTTGCCATTGTGCAGGTAAGGATTGCTTGCGCACCGTTTTGATAATGGAAAATCATCGAAGTTTGAAGATCTACACCTTCATCTGTCTTCGTTACATCTGAAATAATTTTTTCAGGTGCACCTAATACGAGATGCGCGAGCGTAATTGAGTAAATACCAAGATCGAGCAACGCTCCACCACCTAGAGCTGGCTCCCAGAGACGGGCAGCCTTTTCGCGCGGTAAATACTGACCGTGATCTGCAGAGACGGTAAGAATCTCACCGAGGTCGCCACGTTCAATAATGTGCTGCATGAGATGAATATGTGGAAGAAAGCGAGTCCAGATTGCTTCAAGCAGGGGCAAATTTTTTGAGCGGGCGAGATCTACTACTGAACGCGCCTGGCCAGCGTTGATCGTAAATGGCTTTTCGCAGAGCACGGGCTTGCCAGC
>CAEZUI010000029.1_pt1 | contig 8084 bp, 10 predicted proteins | sample 7264441 | NCBI WGS metagenome assembly CAEZUI01 (sample SAMEA6813826, study PRJEB35770) | uncultured Candidatus Planktophila sp. | biome: Freshwater; feature: Freshwater reservoir; material: water | place: Czech Republic | collected 2016-04-20 | depth 0.5m m
AGTGCTGACCAATAGCAGAACCTGTATATGGCGCGAGGTACTTAAAGCCCGCTGGATCTGATGCAGGGGATGCCACGATTGTTGTGTACTCCATTGCGCCAGCTTCTTCGAGTGCGCCCTTTACAGCTGCAATCGTTGAGCCCTTCTGACCAATCGCGACGTAGATGCACTTAACCTGCTTCTTCTTATCGCCTGTGAGCCAATTTTCGCGCTGGTTAATAATTGTGTCGATTGCAACCGCTGTCTTACCTGTCTGACGGTCACCAATAATCAATTGGCGCTGTCCGCGACCAATCGCTGTCAATGAGTCAATCGCCTTGATACCTGTTGCAAGTGGCTCCTTCACAGGTTGGCGCTGAACTACTGATGGTGCCTGAAGTTCAAGTGCACGACGTGCATCTGGCTTGATCTCGCCCTTGCCGTCGATTGGACGACCGAGTGGATCTACTACGCGACCGAGGAATCCATCTCCGACGGGAACAGAGAGAACTTCCCCTGTTCCGCGAACTGATGTTCCTTCTTCGATGCCTGCATAGTCACCCAAGATAACTACACCAATCTCGCGCACGTCGAGGTTGAGTGCAAGTCCAAGTGTGCCGTTCTCGAACTGAAGAAGTTCGTTCGCCATTGTTGAAGGAAGTCCTTCAACGCGAGCGATACCGTCGCCAGCTTGGCTAACAGTGCCGACCTCATCACGAGTCGCGGTGCCTGGATCATATGACTTAACGAAGTTCGCTAAGGCATCCCGAATTTCATTCGGTTGGATCTTGAGCTCTGCCATGAGTTTCCCCTTTTTTTCTATCTTAGTTTTGACCTACAAGTGCGCGTCCTGCACCTGCGAGTCGATTTGAAATACTGCCATCTACAAGGTCATCTGCGAACTTAACTGAAACTCCACCGATAATCGATGGATCAACTTGAATGTTGACGGTGATTGGCTGGCCAACCTGCTTTTCAATCGCTGCTGCAAGACGGGTTTTCTGTGAATCTGTAATCTCTGTTGCAACGCGAACAAGTGCGATGAGGCGATTACGTCGATTTGCAAGACCGAAGAGGTAGTCAGCAAAAGCTGCTTCGATACTGCGCCCACGAAGGCTTGTCACCAATGAAATGGCTAGCTTCACAGTAAAGCTAGAGGCGCTCTTTGAGAGAATCTCAGAGATAAGTGCTCCCTTTGCTGTTACTGAACCATGTCCGACAAGTGCCTTACGGAGTTCGAAATTATCTGCGATAACTCGGGAGACTGAGAAAAGTTCTGACTCAAGTCGATCGAGCTCGCCATCGATATTTGCTGCACTGGCTTGCGCCTCAATTGCGAGCTGCTCTATGACAACTACGAGGTCACGAGCGGCAGACCAGCGAAGGTTTGCAATTGTTGCGAGGAGCTCACTAGCTGTAGCAGAGATTTTTGAGCCAAATAGATCAGAAACGAGCGCCTTCTTAGATGATGCATCGCGAGATCCATCAGTAAAGGCGCGGCGTAGCGATGTATTGGCGGCGAAGGTCTCTGCTGCGAAGAAGAGCTGCGAAGATAACTCAGAGGCTGCAGATGCAGTTGCGCCCTTTACGGCAGCATCAAGTGCGCCACGTGCACTCACGAGTGAATGGCGGCTACTTCCTCCGAGGTGAATTCGCATTACTTGCTCTTTTCGAGATCTTCTATGAAACGGTCAACGATTCGAGACTGACGTGCCTGGTCATCGAGTGCTTCGCCGACAATCTTTGAAGCGAGTTCGACTGCAAGTGCACCGACTTCATTGCGAAGTGATGTGATTGCCTGTTGACGCTCTGCTTCGATGGATGCATGAGCTGCCGCTGTTATGCGAGCCGCTTCTTCCTGTGCTTTCGCGCGGAGATCTTCAACAATTGCTGCGCCCTGAATACGAGCTTCTTCACGAACTCGGGAAGACTCATCTTGAGCCGATGAGAGCTGCTGAGTGTATGAGGCGAGAGCGCGCGCAGCTTCGAGCTGTGCTTGTTCTGCCTTCTCCATGCCACCCTGAATTGCTGCAGTTCGTTCCGCATATGCCTTTTCAAACATAGGAACGACTTTGCGCTTGAGCACAATGAAGAGGAGCACGAAGGCGATAAAGCCAACGACCATCTCAACTGGATGCGGTACCAACGGGTTGAGTGTCTCAACCTCAGTTACTACCTCATCTGCAAAGTTAAATAGGTGCATCTCTTCTCCTTAGTAAGTTATCTGTTTACTTGATAACGAATGCGAGAACGAGACCGAAGAGTGCAAGAGCTTCAGCCATAGCAAATCCGAGGAATGCGATTGGCTGGAGGACGCTGCGTGACTCTGGCTGGCGTGCAACTCCGCTGATGTAAGCAGCAAAGATCATGCCTGTTGCGATTGCAGGTCCGATTGCAGCGATGCCGTAACCGATGACGTTAAGTGAGCCTGTCATGTTTCTACCTTTCTTACTGAAGAAGCGAAGTTACTTCTCCAATTCTCTTTTCTTGCTAGGTGGTGCTGGGTATTACTTTCTAATGCTCGTCGGCGAGTGAGCCGGCGATATAGAGAGCGGTCAAAAGGGTGAAGATGTAGGCCTGAAGGCACTGCACCATAAATTCGAAGAAGGTCAATCCAATACCCATTCCGAAGGAGAAGATACTGACAACCTTGAGTCCAGCAGCTCCCGCCAACATATGCTCTCCGCCGAGAATAAAGACGAGCAATAGCAAGTGACCTGCGAACATATTTGCAAAGAGACGAAGTCCCAATGTGAATGGACGGACGATAAAGAATGTCGCGATCTCAATCGGAGTCAGAAGAATATAAATCGGCTTTGGAACTCCTGGCATAAATGCGATTGCCTTGAGGTAGTGGCCTAGGCCTTGCTTCTTAATGCCAACGTAGTGATAAACCAAGTAGGTACAGATGGCGAGCGCGTAAGGGAATCCCACATGCGACATCGCTGAAAATTGAAGAACTGGAACGATAGAGAAAATATTGTTCACCAGTACGAAGGTGAAGAGTGTGAACAGGTATGGCACGAAGCGCATAAATTCTGGACCGAGAATATCTTTTGCAAGTCCGTTACGTACGAAGTCATAGACAAGCTCACCAGAGAATTGCAGTTTGCCTGGCACAACTAACGCCTTACGTGATGCTGCGATAAAGAATGCAGAGATCAGAATTACGGAAAGTGCCACGAGTAGAACAGGCTTTGTAAGCCACTCAATGTTTGCAAAAATTGGGGGAAGTTCGAAATCGTTGACGCTAGGGGGCGTAAAAACTTCGCCAGCACTTAGCTTCAGGTTAATCACCCGGTGCTCCCCCGATACCTCAATGGCTCACTTCCCGTGGTGAGTCCGAGCAAAGATTAGAGGGTGCGAGCCCCTCCTGAGAAATCGAAAAGGGAGTGATTTTCCGTGTCTCCCATCACGCAGAAGCGCTTATTCGCGACCGAATCGCAACCAGATCAGGTAGAGGGCCCCGCCCATGCCTAAGAGAAAGCCCACCAGGGTGAGATAGCCGGTATTGAAGTACTTGTCTGCAAAATACCCTGCTCCACCCCAGAAAATCAGACCTGAGAGCATGTAGCCGACAATTGACCAGAGCGCATCTGCCTCGGGTTTAGCTGCCATGGGGAGCTCCTTTACTAAATGAGGGAAGGGTGGAGAAGGTGGGACTCGGGTGAGTCTACTGCTGAGGCGGTAATTGTAAATGAAGCTTGAGCTTGAGATAAGCGGTGATCTCTCCCCCAAGCCAAGCAAAGGTCGCAAGGATTGCGGCCACGGCGAAGGCGGTGCGGTTACAGGCGCTCTCGGGAACAAAGGTGGTGATAAGCCAGAGGAAAACTCCAAGCAGTAGGACTTTCGCCATATAGCTCATCATGGCCAGAGCCATCGTCATCATCGGATCCAGGTCGCGCGCAATGCGAGCGACGAGCAGGTTTGAAGCGAAGAAAATCAGGACAATGAGCTGGGCGAGGAGTGCGCCTACCAACCCGGCACCTGACCACACATACCCAGATATTCCAATTGTGATTGGCGCGAGAATTGCAGAAGGGATCAGCGCGCCTTTAAGCATCGCGCGCTCGCTGCTCATGAACGCGACCCGGATTTCTTCTTACGACGAGAGAAGATGAGAGTTGCTGTCAGCATGACTGCAAAGAGTGCGCCTGCCACCCATAGAGGTGTAAATGCCGAGATTGAAACTGGAAATGAAATTGTCGCAGTCCAGAGATACATAATGAATGTAGTTCGCACCTGAGAATTTCCAGAACGCATAATGCGGTGATGGATATGTTCTTTATCTGATGCAAATGGAGATTTACCTGCGCGTAATCTGCGGAAGATTGCGGAGAATAGATCGAAGAGCGGAATCGCAAGAACTGCAAATGGAAGTGCGAGCGGAAGAAGAGTCGGGCCTAAATCTTCGGAGGAGATTGCGTTGGGATCTATCTGTCCTGTCAGGGTAATTGAGGATGCCGCTAAGAGCAGGCCAAGGAGCATCGAACCCGAATCCCCCATAAAGATTTTTGCAGGGAAAACATTATGTGGCAAGAAGCCAATACAAATACCAATAATGATTGCGGTAATAAGTGATGGCGAACCAGCGCGACTAAAGCCATTGATAACAGCTAGTAAATAGGCAAAGGCAAAGAAGGCAGCGCCTGAAATTGCCACTATTCCTGCGGCCAGACCATCTAAACCATCAATAAAGTTGACGGCATTAATCGCGACCAGCACCACAACGATGGTGAGCAACTGACCGATGCTGGCAGGTAGCGTCATTACGCCATTGATTGGCAGCCAAAAAATCTGTACACCGTAGATAAGAAGTATTCCGGCCGCGAGAGCCTGTCCGGCAAGTTTTGTGATGGCATCGAGTTCAAAGCGATCATCAATCATTCCTAAGAGAACAAGGAAAGTTGCGGCGAGAAATATTCCCAGTGATTCCCGAGTAAATGATTTTCCAACAAGAGAGAGGTGGTGGACCATCGCGAAACTGCCGGCCATACCAAACCACATTGCCAACCCGCCCCAGCGAGGAGTTGGAGTTGTATGGATATCGCGCTCACGGATTTTTCCTACTGCGCCAAATTTAACTGCCCAGCGACGCACAAAGGGGGTAGCGACAAAACATATTGATGCCGCCAACAACAGTGTGACGAGATATTCACGCATGAGGTGCGACTATGCCTATGCCTGGTAAATAGGAAAACGCGCTGTTAGTGCATGAACTTCGGATTTAATTGCAGCATGTGCGGTTGGATCATCACTTTTGATCGCTCGCGCAATGAGGGAGGCGATTGTCTTCATCTCTTCGACGCCCATACCTTGTGTTGTTGTTGCTGGAGTACCCACACGAATTCCTGAAGTAACAGATGGGGCTTCTGGATCAAATGGGATTGAATTTTTATTGAGAACAATTCCGGCCGCGCCGCAACGCTCATCTGCAACTTTGCCATTGACTCCTGTCGCGCGAATATCAATCAGCGCTAAGTGTGTCTGGGTTCCGCCGGAGACCGCGCGCATTCCTTCGGTTTCAAGGGCCGCGGCTAAAGACTTCGCATTGACGATGACATCCTTGGCATACTTTTGATATTCAGGGGTCGCACACTCTGCGAGCGCAACCGCTTTGCCAGCAACTGCCGACATAATCGGCCCACCCTGCATGCCAGGGAAAACTGCCTTATCAAGAGCAGCCGCATGCTCTGCTTTACTGAGAATCATTCCGCCGCGAGGGCCGCGCAAAACCTTATGGGTTGTAAATGAAACGACATCGGCATATGGCACAGGAGATGGGATCGCCTTGCCTGCAACGAGTCCAATGAAGTGCGCGGCATCGACCCACATAATCGCGCCAACTTCATCGCAGATTGCCCGAACTTTTTCAAAGTCAATCAAAGATGGGTAGGCGGTAGCGCCAGAGCAGATCATCTTTGGCTTATTGGCAATTGCGAGATCGCGCAGCTCGTCGTAATCAATCAACTCGTTATCTTGACGCACGCCATATGAAACGACGTTAAACCACTTACCCGAGAAGTTAACTTTAGAACCATGTGTGAGGTGGCCGCCATGTGGCAAGGACATCGCCAAAACAGTATCGCCAGGCTTAGTAAAGGCTTGATAGACCGCGATATTTGCACTCGCACCTGAGTGTGGTTGAACATTTGCATGCTCTGCGCCAAAGAGAGATTTCGCGCGATCAATAGCAATGTTCTCAGCAACATCTACCTCTTCGCAGCCGCCGTAGTAACGCTTTCCGGGATAGCCCTCGGCATACTTATTTGAAAGAGTTGATCCAAGCGCTGCTAAGACTGCGCGAGATGTGAAGTTCTCGGAAGCGATGAGCTGCAAGTCGCTCTGCTGGCGTTTCAGTTCTGAAAGTAGAACAGCCGCGATGGCGGGATCTTGTTCTGTGAGGAGCTCAAAATCAGGGCCATAAAAAGTATTGGACATGGCGTTAGCTTATTGGCTTATCTGGCGAAAGGGCGGGCACGACGGCAGCGAGCTGCTCACAGCTGATGGCGCTTTCTCGAATAATGGTCATTGCCTCAAGATCTGCTTCAACAACTGTCGTCAGCGGGCCATCATCGAGTGTGCCGGCATCGAATATCGCAGCGAGGTCAAACTCTCCAACCAGGAGAGAATCGAGAGATCTCATCGGCGGCTCACCGACTCTCGATGCACTTGCGACCGCTAACGGACCGCTCGCCGCAAGAATGGATTGCAAAAAGATTGATTGTGGGGAGCGCACGCTAAATCGATCTAATGTGTTGCCATCACCCAAATCCCAGGCGAGGCCGTGGTTCGGGCGAAGATTCAGTGAGAGCAGACCTGGCCAGAAAGCTTCTGTCAGCGCCATAACATCTTCGCTGAGATCGCGAGCAATTCCGGGGAGAGTCTCGCTAGAGGCAACTAATACCTGGGCTGATGTTCCATTGCGAGCACCACGCAGAACATGCATTGCGCGAACGGCAAACTCTGAGAATGCATCAACTAAGAAAATGTAGCCATGTTCTGCAGGTGCACAAATAATGTAACCATCGCGAATTCCTTTAAGGGCAAGAGCTATTGCATCGGTATCCGCTCCGCCACTTATATCAATCCGCTCCATAGCTGAATTATCTCCTGGTTGCAGTTGTGAATCTAGCTCGGCCAACTAAATCATTGTGAAGCTTCACCTCGGAAAATTCTGATTCCAACGCTGAAGCAATCTCGCTACCCTGGCTCTCATGATGTTCTATCGCGAGAAAACCACCACCCTTGAGCAGGCGAGCTGCTGCCGCGATAAATACTCGCGGAAGCTCCATTCCATCTGGGCCACCATATAAAGCGATGGCAGGTTCATGCTCTGCAACATCGCGCGGAAGCACTTGGCTATTCGGGACATATGGAGGATTGGCAATGACTACATCACACTTCACGCCAATCAGGGCTGAGGCAACATCACTTTCAACAATACGAACTCGCTCAGCGATCCGTGAAACATTTTTCCGTAACCACTCAATCGCAGCTGGATCTTTTTCAACTGCAACGAGATGCGTCTCTGGAGCTTCAGTTGCGATTGCTAGCGCAAGAGCGCCCGAACCTGAACCGAGATCAACCACGCTTACAGCGCCTGTTCTGCTTTCGATATTCTTTAATACCGCTTCGACGAGAAGCTCACTCTCGGGACGAGGCACGAGAACGCCAGGACCGACTTCGATCTCTAGGTAGCGAAAGTATGCGGTGCCAGTGAGGTATTGAAGTGGTTCATGTGCACATCTTCTATCAAGCAAAGCCCAGAAGTTCTCTTCAATTACTGAGAGATCAGTGAAAGCCGCAAGCGCATTTTCGAGAGTCACCGGATTATGTAAATCCATTCGAGAAATTCCAAGGAGATAGGCGATGAGATGTTCGGCATCGACCTCTGGAAAACCTGCTGCAGCTAATTGATCTTTGCCGCTGCGAAGAAATTCTTTAAATGTAAGTGACATTTAAAGTTAGCTCGTTGCTGAAAGCTTCGCTGCCTTATCGGCATCGAGTAGCGCTTGAATTACATCATCGAGTTCGCCGTTGAGAACCGCATCAAGATTATTTGATTTGTAGTTGACGCGGTGATCACTCAGGCGATTCTCTGG
>CAEZUI010000030.1_pt1 | contig 8025 bp, 5 predicted proteins | sample 7264441 | NCBI WGS metagenome assembly CAEZUI01 (sample SAMEA6813826, study PRJEB35770) | uncultured Candidatus Planktophila sp. | biome: Freshwater; feature: Freshwater reservoir; material: water | place: Czech Republic | collected 2016-04-20 | depth 0.5m m
AAGCGGGCATCTCTCTCCTTATTCCTCTCATTGAATCTGGATGTATCGAAGAACTTGAGCTCTCAATATCTCCATTAGATGGAGATGATCACTTTATTGATGTAGAAACAATTCTTTCTTACTTTCAAATTATTGAAGATGCTAATGTCGATGGAACCAGACTCTTAAAATGCAGATATCAGGGCGACTCCGCTTACCGCAAAGATAATTCCTAAGTATTGAACTTTATGAAGTCGCTCTTTGAGAAATATAAATGCGAGTACCGCTGTGGCGATTGGGTAGAGCGATCCGAGCACCATCGCTAGCGATACTAAACCTTTAGTAGTTGCCACGCCCAAAAGAAGATTGGCTGCAAAATCTGATACGCCGATAGCAATCAAGAGCGGAAGATTCCGAGGACCGACTCCACCGAAGTTTCCTCGACGAATAAAGAAGGCAAGAGTTATCGGTAGGGTTGCTGCGCGCATTGCCACCATCGTAAGAAGTGAACTCTGCTCAGATCCAATACTCATAAAGATCAGCGCGGTACCGAAACCGGTGGCTGCGCCGAGAGCGAGCAAGAGAGGGCGCAATGGAAGTCCTTGCGAAAACTCTGGACCGCTTGCGAGGAAGCCGCCAAAGATTGCAATAATCACTCCGATCAACACTGGGGTTGAGAGCTTCTCGCCACCTAGAGTGAGTGCAAATACCAATGGAAGCAGAACGCTGAGGGAGCTAATCGGCGAGACAACACCCATCCTCCCGCTAGCAAGTCCAGAGTACAAACAAATCAAACCTGCATAACCGAAGAGCCCTGCAAGAGCGCCATTAATAAGATAACCATCGCTGGAGAGTGTGGGTGCAATCCATCCTGCAGTAATAGCGACAAGCACTACTCCGGTTATGAGGCCAAAGATTTGATTTATTCCGAGAACGACCATCGCTGGATAGCGCTTGCTGAGATTGCCGGCGTGATAATCAGCACTTCCCCAGAGCAGACTTGAGGCCAGGGCCAGTAGTGATGCCATCTCCCCAGCCTACATGTTGACCTTTCACTGGAGCCTCCCACTTATTGGCGACATCAACTTTAGAATTAGATAGTGACTCCTCGCCCATTCTCCTTTGACTCCATGATTGCATTGCTCCGTGATTTCACTCCACGGCCAGAGATTGAGTTAGAAGAAGTTCCGGCTCCACAAAAACTTGCACAGTATTCATTTGCATTTACAGCTGACCTCAGCAATGGACTTCCTGGTGATTCAGAGAGCGAATTGGCCTCTGGACGTTTTGTTATTTTGCATGAACCCGGTGGCCAAGATACCTGGGAAGGTGAGTATCGCTGCGTCACATTCCTCCGAGCTACCGTTGACTCTCAGATGCAAGAAGATCCGCTCCTTCCAGAAGTTGGATGGAATTGGTTTCTCGATAGCCTTCAAGAAACGGAGGCGCTTTACAACGCACCTTCCGGAACTGTCACGCGCGTTTCCAGTGCATCCTTTGGAAAATTGAGTTCACGGCATGATGAATCAGAGATTGAAATTCGTGCATCATGGTCTCCAATACTGACAAGTGCGCAAGAACTCATTCCGCATGTACAAGCTTGGTGCAATTTCCTTAGCGAGGTCGCAGGCCTTCCTCCGCTAGAAGAAGGCGTCTCTTCCATTCACGCCGCTCGCAACCGTGGCTGAACTACTCTCTGCGCCATACCTTGGAATACCTGAGGTCATTGATAATGAAGAAAAATTCCGCGAGATGCTGGCGCAACTTCAATCTGGAGTTGGTCCATTCGCTGTCGATGCCGAACGTGCCTCTGGATACAAATACAGTGCACGCGCATATCTGATACAGATAAAGCGTGAGAGTGGAGGGCTCCACCTCATTGATCCAATTCCATTTGGCCCCGGCCACCAACTCTTTGCAACTCTCAATGATCTCTGGAGTGAGGAAGAAGTTATTCTGCATGCCAGTACGCAAGATCTCCCATGTCTTCGCGAATTAGGACTTAATCCGAAGCGACTCTTTGATACTGAGTTGGCGGGAAGAATTGCAGGTTTGCCTCGTGTTGGATTAGGTGCACTTGTTGAATCACTTCTCGATATTTCATTGGCGAAAGAACACTCTGCTCAAGATTGGTCAATCAGGCCTTTGCCACAGGCGTGGCTCTCGTATGCCGCGCTAGATGTAGAACTGCTCGTTGATTTACGCGATGAGATTGAAGTGCTTTTAGAGTCAGCCGGAAAGCTCTCATGGGTTGAACAGGAGTTCTCCGCAATCTTGGCTGCGCCACCGGCGGCAAAACGCATTGATCCATGGCGGCGCACTTCAGGCGGACATAAGATCAAAAAACGTCAGCAGTTGGCAGTTCTGCGCGAACTCTGGATTGCTCGAGATACCTTGGCAATTGAACTAGATGTATCTCCCGGCCGATTGCTCACAGATACAGCGATCTCAGCGCTGGCTATCGCAAGTGAGACTCTTCCGCTGACTAATAAGAAGCAACTGGAGAAGGTGCTTCGCCCCATAGGTCTTCGCAGTAAGTGGTTAGAGAACGCTCCACTATGGATTTCAACTATTGAACAAGCGCTAGCGCTGAGTGAAGAACAATGGCCATTGATGCGGACCAAAAGTGATGCTCTGCCACCCATCAAACTATGGCGAGATCGCTTTCCAGAAAAATACATTCCACTCTCCCATGCTCGCCATCTCTTGGCTCTCGCTGCAGAAGAGAAGCACATGCCACTGGAGAATCTACTCACACCAGAATTTATGAGACGAATTTGCTGGAACTACGGCGGAGAGCTCGCCGGTGAGGGCGAGATCTCGAACGATTTAGCGCAGATGGGCGCCAGGCCTTGGCAGATTGAGATAACCGCTCCCCTGCTCGCCCAGGCGCTGCTCGCCACCGAAGCCCTCGAACTTCCCGAGAGCGCCGATACCCCCGAATTAGAGGGCGAAGAATCTTCGCCTAGCTCGTAGCCTTTTTCCTTACTGACGAGTAACCTAAAAGCCTCACCGTGGCCCGCGCCGCGGTTACTTAAAGGAGCACTCATGTCCAATAGCCAATCCAAGACGGTCGTCCTCGTCGATGCCGTCCGTACTCCATTTGGAAAATCAGGGAGCGCATTTGTAAATACTCGCGCCGATGATTTGATGGTGCGAGCCATTCGTGGCCTCCTTGAGCGCAATCCTCAACTGCCTATCGATCAAATCGATGATGTTGCAATTGCTGCGGCATCACAAGCAGGTGACCAAGGTATGAATATTGGACGAAGCGCATCGTTACTCGCTGGAATTCCAAATACCGTCCCGGGTTACTCCATTGATCGTTGGTGTGCAGGTGCACTCACCGCAACAACAACTGTGGCAGGTGCGATTTCAATGGGTGCAATTGATATTGCACTCGCTGGCGGCGTTGAGCATATGGGAAATCATCCAATTGGCGCACTCGTCGATCCGAATCCACGATATCTTGCCGAAAAAATTGTAGATACCGATGCGCTCTCTATGGGAGCAACAGCAGAGCGACTCCATGATCGCTTTCCGGCAATCACAAAGGAGCGTACAGATCGCTTTGCCATGAATTCACAGTTGCGTACAGTCAAGGCGTACGAAGAGGGAAAGATTCAGCGCGACCTCATTCCAACTGCAGCACGCTCTGAAGAACTTGGTTGGACAATTATCTCTGCCGACGAAGGTCCCCGACCTGCAACAACCATGGAAGGTTTAGCAGGATTGAAAACTCCATTTAGACCAGGTGGACGCGTTACTGCCGGAAATTCATCAGGACTCAATGATGGTGCGACCATCGCGCTTCTTGCCAGTGAAGATAAGGCGAAGGAGCTTGGGCTTGCCATTAAAGCGAAGATGGTGACTTTTGCTTTTGCAGGTGTTGAACCAGAGATTATGGGATACGGACCAGTTCCATCAACTCTTAAAGCCCTTGCTAAAGCTGGCTTAACAATTAAAGATATTGGCGCGTTCGAAATCAATGAAGCTTTTGCAGTACAGGTGCTTGCATTTCTCGACCACTTCGAGATTGCAGACGATGACCCTCGAGTAAATCCATATGGTGGTGCAATTGCAGTAGGGCATCCATTGGCCTCTTCCGGTGTTCGTTTAATGATTAATCTTGCACGCACATTTGAGGCAGATCATTCAGTTCAATATGGAATCACCACGATGTGCATCGGACTCGGCATGGGTGGAACAGTAATTTGGGAGAACCCACACTTCACAGGAGGCAAGAAATAATGACAACAGCAATCACACTCCCAGAAGGTGCTCCTGAAGAGGTAATCACCCACGCAAGAGTTCGCGATGTTGATTTAACCCCCTTTGGATACAAAGGTGTTCTCGCACTCATCACCCTCGATAACGGGCTAGACCACACTCGCCCAAACACCCTGGGTCCTCAATCTGTAGCAGCGCTCGATGCCGCAATTACTGAAGCGCTTTTACACAAACCAGCTGCAATCGCTGTAACAGGTAAGCCATTCATCTTTGCAGCGGGCGCAGATCTCTCGGCTCTTTCATTTCTGACAGAGCGCTCTCAAGCACTTGCAATTGGAAAGTTGGGCCATGATGTCTTCCGACGTCTCGGCGAACTTGATGTACCAACCTTCTCATTTATCAATGGGCTAGCCCTTGGTGGCGGTCTCGAGATTGGCCTGCAGAGTACCTACCGCACGCTCTCATCGACTGCATTCACCGGTCTTCCTGAAGTATTCCTCGGTCTAGTTCCAGGTTGGGGCGGAGCCACACTTCTTCCAAAGTTGGTTGGACCAGAGCGTGCAGTGCAAGTAATTGTTCTCAATGCCCTCAACAACAACACAATGATGAAAGCTAAAGATGCTCTCTCACTCGGCGTAGTCGATGCCGTCTTTGAACCTGCAGACTTCCTTGAAAAGTCTGTTGCATTTGCAGCATCTGTTCTCGCTGGTACGACAAAGATTGAACGAAAAGACTACTCTCAAGATCCCGCTTGGGATGCCGCACTTGCAACTGGCAAAGCTGCTGCTTTAAAGAAATTTGGCGGCGCAGATATCGCATCACCTCGCAAGGCGCTCGAGCTCATCTCTGCAGCGCGTACCAATACTCGCTCAGAGGGATTCGATGCTGAAGATCAAGTATTAGCTGATCTCACTATGTCGGATTCACTTCGAGCCTCACTTTATGCCTTCAATCTCATTCAGAAGAAGCGTAAGAAGGTAGAAGGCGCCCCAAAGGCGAACCTTGCCCGGAAAGTTTCAAAGGTAGGCGTTGTTGGTGCTGGCCTTATGGCATCCCAACTCGCACTACTACTTGTTCGCAATCTCAAATGCCCAGTCGTGATGACAGATATTGACCAAGAGCGAGCAGATAAAGGCGTTGCTTGGGTTAAGGCAGAGCTCACAAAGCTTGTTGAGAAGAAGCGCATGAGTCCCGAGAGCGCTGCTCGTTTATCAGGACTTGTATCGGGTTCTGCAGATAAGAGCGTATATGCAGGATGCGACTTTGTGATTGAAGCAATCTTCGAAGAACTCTCACTGAAACAAGAGCTCTTCAAGACTCTTGAAACAATCGTCTCACCTGAATGTGTTCTCGCTACAAACACCTCATCTCTCTCAGTTGAGAAGATGAGTATTGGCATGAAAAATCCAGAAAGAGTTGTAGGTTTCCACTTCTTTAATCCTGTTGCTGTAATGCCTTTACTTGAGATCGCACGTACCTCTCATACAGATGATGCAACAGCTGCAACTGCAGTCGAAGTTGGCAAGTCTCTCAAGAAGACGATGATCATTTGTAAAGATGCTCCTGGCTTTGTAGTTAATCGCCTTCTTACTCGCTTCATGGGAGAGATCACCGATGCAGTTGATGAAGGTACAGACCCATCAGTTGCAGATAACGCAATGCGTTCAATCGGTTTCCCAATGAGCCCATTTGAATTACTTGGTCTTGTCGGTCCGGGAGTGGGACTACATGTTGCAGAGACGCTTCATGAAAACCTCGGTCCTCGTTACCGCATCTCCCCCACTATGCAAGCAATGGTGAAAGAGGGAGTTAAATCCTTCTACATTAAGAATGAGGACGGTTCATTTGGACCGAATCCAGCTGCCCTTGCTCTAATCCATAAGGGAGATACACCATCTACTGCCGAGCAGGTCTGTACACGTGCTCTTACAGCTCTGGCAGAGGAAGCGCGCATGATGCTCAATGAAGGTGTAGTCAGCTCACCTGCCGAGATAGATCTCTGTATGTTGCTAGGAGCAGGATGGCCGATGCATCTGGGAGGAATCTTGCCGTACTTAGATCGCGAAGGAATTAGCGAATCTGTGAGCGGTCAACGTTTTCATGCTCCGGGAATTGCATCGGTACTGAAGTAGAGCTCCACTCTACAATTTCGCGGGCAATCTTTTGAGCGGTGATTCCTAGATCTTCTAGGATTTCTCCGCGCTTGGAGTGTTCAATAAATTCAAGCGGTACGCCAATGCTATGGATTGAGATATCCAAACGCGCATCGCGGAACATCTCTGATAGTGATGATGCAATTCCGCCGTGGCGGATACCATCTTCGATTACAACAACGCTCTTATAGCGCTGCGCCATTGTGAGCAGTGATTGCGGCAGCGGCTTAACCCAACGTGGATCAACAACTGTCACGCCCACACCCTCGCGGTACGCAGCAGAGGCCGCTTCAACTGCAATCGATGCCATAGCTCCGATGCTGACAAAGAGAACATCTGCGCTCTCGCCTCGATACAAGATATCGATGCCATCACGTCTTTCAAAAGCTGGAATATCTTGCTGTACTGCGCCCTTAGGAAAGCGAATAAGTGTTGGTCGGTCATTAATTGCAACCGCCTCGTGCAACGCTTGGCGAAGTCTTGCACCATCTCGAGGTGCAGCAACTTCGAGAGTGGGGACTATTCCTGTCAGCGCTAAATCCCAAATGCCATGGTGAGAAGGTCCATCATCTCCAGTAATTCCAGCACGATCGAGGACAAAAGTTACCCCTGCTTTGTGGAGAGCTACATCAAGTAATACCTGATCGATAGCGCGATTGAGGAAAGTTGAATAGACAGCGACGACGGGATGAAGTCCGGTATATGCAAGACCGGCGGCGCTTGTCACTGCATGTTGTTCAGCAATGCCTACATCGATGGTGCGATTAGGAAAAACGTCTGCAAACTTATCTAGCCCTGTTGGTCCGAGCATCGCAGCAGTTATCGCAACAACATCCGTCCGCTCTCTGCCGATTTCAACAAGTTCGGAAGCGAAGACATCGGTCCATGAGAGTCCGCTCTTCTTCACGGGAGTACCAGTTTCAGGATCAACGATTCCTACCGCATGGAACTTCTCCGCTTCATCGGCGAGAGCGGGCTTGTGGCCACGACCCTTTTCGGTAATAACATGTACTAATACCGGTTCGCCAAACTCTTTCGCCTGTTCAAGTGCGCGATCCATCGCTGCAATATCGTGGCCATCAATCGGGCCAATATATTTCAAACCTAAATCTTCAAACATTCCCTGCGGGGCAACAATATCTTTAATGCCCTTTTTCATTCCATGGAGCGTTTCAAAAATCGGAGCACCTACAACTGGCGTCTTCTGCAAAACCTCTTTGCCCCAATCTAAGAAACGCTCATAACCTTGGGTCATTCGAAGTGTCGATAAGTGCACAGCTAATCCACCGATAGTTGGCGAGTAAGAACGCTCGTTATCGTTCACAACGATTACAAGCTTGCGTTCACCTGCCGTTGCAATGTTATTGAGAGCCTCCCATGACATGCCGCCCGTAAGCGCACCGTCTCCAACTACGACAACTACATGGCGATCATTTTGTCCCGTAATTGAGAAACCGCGAGAAATTCCATCTCCCCACGAGAGCGCAGTTGATGCATGTGAGTTTTCAATGACATCGTGGTCGGACTCTGCTCTTGATGGATACCCGGCAAGTCCTCCACGTTGGCGAAGTTGATCAAACTTATCTGCGCGACCCGTAACAATCTTGTGAACATAACTTTGATGTCCGGTATCGAAGAGCACAATATCTTTTGGCGAATCGAA